>Ga0136612_10001426_pt1 | contig 10179 bp, 16 predicted proteins | sample AntDryUQ224A2306_2_FD_106644 | JGI IMG/M metagenome (GOLD analysis project Ga0136612, IMG submission 106644) | Polar desert sand microbial communities from Dry Valleys, Antarctica - metaG UQ224A (23.06) | ecosystem: Environmental > Terrestrial > Soil > Desert | place: Antarctica: Dry Valley...
AATCGGCACAAGGTAGAGCTGGGGGTGGACGCGCTCTGCCTTTATCTCCCCGCGGGCAATACGGGCGAGTACGGCGCGGTGCGTCAGTCCGAGTTCGCGCGCCACTTCAGCGACGTACATGTAACCCTCCTTCACCTCACCGCGCCCCCATCCTATCAGATATTTCTAGGTCGCGCATCAATATAGACAGGCTCAATTGGTTCTCAGTCTCGCATAGACACAAGCATGCGGAAAGCGCTTGTAGTTGTTTCTAGGTCGCGCAATAATACAAGTGAAGGGAGGCGCTGCCGGCAGACCGGCCAGACAGCACGAAGGGCGGCCAGTGTTGGAACCACTGAACCGCCCGAGACACAGAGGAGTGGACCAACTATGTCACAGCCAGCATACCGCACCAGCATCGGCCCGCTGCGCTGGAGCGTCCCCAGCGCCACCACGAAGGGCACCACCTACGAGGTATCCGCCCGCACCGACAGCGGTGAGCTCGTCTGCAACCGCCTCGCGCGGCGCACCTGCTGGCACATCAAGAGCGTTGCCGCCGGGCAGGCGGGCAAGCCGCGTGTGCGCGTCGCCGTCGGCACCCCCGCGATCACGCCGTCACCCTTCGCCGCGCCAGACGACTCGGTAGCGCGCGGCGGTCGGGGGTGGGGTTTATAAGCTGGCCACGCTGCAACACCGTCTGCAAGCTTGTGGGTGCGGTTGGCAGACTGACCGCGCAGCGCTGCCCGCTCTGCCGGAGCTGCTGGACCTTGCACCTGGACAGCGCGGCCGCGAAAGGGGTTCCAGCATGATCGCGCAGACAACGCGGACGGTCATCACATCCTCGACCAACAGCGAGGGAGACTTCACCCGTGCGGTTGAGGATGTCCCGGCCAATGGGGGGATGCATCGCGTAATCCCGCCAGAGCTGGCCGGGCACGAAGCGGCAGCGACATGGCATGACCACGGAGCGCTCGTGCAGGAGCTTGAGCCGTTGATCGGGGTATTCCCCTCTGTGAGGTAATCCACGTATCTATGTTTTCCGAAGTGACTGGGGTGCCTCCCACGATCATTCTGGCGAGGACCGCTCGTCCGTCAAGGTGTGGATCATCGGTTGCCCGGAGGATGGTCCTCTCGGCAGCCGACGATCCACACCTTGACGGATGAACGTGTGTATAGTGAACCCACTTTCGGACGGTGAGCCGTCACACGGGTACAACCTCGCGGGCCTCACCCTCTTAAGGAGATGCGCAAACGCGGTGGGTTCAGGCGGGTCGAACCCGCAACGAAAAGAATGCAGAAGGAGAACATGATGACCCGCCGAATGATGCTGGCGATGGTGAGCGTACTCACGCTCTTGAGTGTGGGCATATTGTTCCCGCCGCGCGCGACCGCAACGTCGATCCGTCTTGCGTGCCAGTTCTTGGACGCGGACACACTGTACATCGAAGGCAAACCGCTCGACGTGTCCCGGTACGCATGTGTCGATGAACTCGCCGCCGTGGCTGATTCCTCCGGGCGCTCCCTCTTTCCCCCTGCATCGAGTGAGACGGCGGGGCTGTGCGACCTTGGCGTGTCGCTCGCGCGCGGGTGGGACTGGGGGCTTGATTGCACATGGGTGAGCTTGTACAACCAGGGGCAGCAGATCGCGAGATCGCTCGCATCCTACTACTGCGTGGTTAGTGACAATGTTTGGGCCTATGAGACGCGGAACCGCGTCCCTTACAGCGTGTTGACCTGTTCGTCGCGCCGTGCATTAGTCAATTTGTGAGCGCCGCCCCTCAGAACCACCGATGTCCCACCCACTGCCGCAGGGAAGACCGGTAGAAACACACGCATTAACCACGCCGATTTTCGCTCCCCCGCTGAATCTGAGGGACGTGCTAAAGTGCGAAGTAACGGCAGATTACCGCGTGTCTTTCGCACGTCACCGGCGACCCTGGTCTAGCACACCGGGAGAACCAGTCTCTGTGGTAGGCCCGATGCGGGGCATAGCCGGTGTTCATCAAACGTGCCCGGGCCATCATGCCCCCCCGTCCGTCCCTCTGAGCCGCGTAGGTTGCCAGCTTCTACGCGGCTCCTGTGTGTGTGGCACGGGTGGCGTGCCTGCCTCTCGTGCCCGCCGGAAACGCGCGTCGAGGAACTGTCCGCTGGCGCAGCCTCGCTGCGTGGTCGGCAGCGCTGCGGATGCTTGCGGACGCATACTCGGTCACACAGATCACGGCCGGCGTAACAGGTGAATCAGCCATACCCGCCAGCACTGGGTACACCTGTACCCAGCGGCAGGAGCCGGATCGCCCCTGCGCGCGGTCCAGGACGTGGGAGGAAGCGCGACAAGCGGCAGGTTCTGGGTGTGTGTCGCGCCGTCTGTTTGGGGTGTATGCCGCCACAGACCAATGACGGAAGAAGGCCTCAACGTGAGCCTGGACCGCGCCCCATTCGTCTCGCGCGCACGTTATCTGTGCTGTCCGTATATACTCCGAGCCTCGGCACGCGGGTGCTGAGTCCCTTCACCATGATGGAGATGCATAGCATGGACCGCCTCCTCGTCGTTCCCCGCCCTCTTCTTGCTGCTGTCGTGGCCGTGGCCTTGGTCGCTCTCGGCTTCGTTGGAGGTCAGCGGCACGCCGCGCCGGCGGCGACCGCCCAACCTGGCGGGCGCGTCGACTGCCTGTACAACGTTGGCGAGACTGAACCGAGATTCGTCAATCACGTTGGGTGGGTGAGCTATACCGTGATCACTGCAAGTGTTGCCCGCCAGTTTCCGTCCGGCGATTGGATTCCAGTTCCTGAACGGGAGGCGCGCCAGGCGATTGCGTTCGATTGCAGACTCTACGAGTACTAGACATCTGTCCCACTAGCCAACCCGCAGAGCGCCGGCGTGGAGTCATCCGCCCGGCGCTTTCTCATGGCCCACAGTTGCGCTGAGAGGCGATTCTGACGGCCTCAGCGCCCCAAGAGTCTAGATAGCCATCCACGCCGCGCGGGCGCGCTGACGGGCGTCTCCGGCGGTTCTGATCTGGAAGCAATTGTTCCCGGTTCCTTGACATTTTCTCCCGCGGGCAGCTGAGGCGTACGGCGCGCGTGTTCGGCAAGGGCTGCCGCCTGGTACTCGTTCGTCCGCTGCAGTGAGGCTACCTGACCGCGGAGATCCTCGATGTGGGCGCGCAGCTCGTCAATGAGCACGTCCCTGCCCGCGTCCACTCCCGCGTCTACCTGCCCGGGTCCAGTGTCTGCCGGGGAGTCCACGCGGTCAGAAGTGGGCAGTGTCACACGCCAGACGCCCTCAACCTTGGTCGCATGAACACTGCCTCGGCGAATCCGCTTGCGGAGCGCCGGGATGCTAATCCCCAGCCTGGACGCTGCCTCCCCGATGGGCAGTCCCACGTCCAGTGGTCCTCTCGCATCCATATACGCGCCCCTTTTGGTGACTGCCCGCGGGCACTATACGCGTTCCCGCCGCCTGCGTATACCGACTTCGCAGTTAGTCGGCAGTGCGGCCGCGTGACGGGCGTCTGCGGCGGTCCGCCCCCGCCAGTGCGGCTGCGCGCGGAGGGAGGCACCTGGGCCCTGCGGCTGCCCGAGCGCGCTGCGTCTGGGCGCACGCCCCTGAGCGCTGCGTCTGAGCACGCGGCCACCTTTTTGCGGTATGCGTTCCCGCAGGTCGCGCACCGCCGCTCTCCCCTGCATGCCGGATTGCCGCCCTCCTGGGGCGCTTCTGGGCGTCCTAGCGGCCCAAGAGCCGAGACAGCCAGCCACGCCTCCCGGCCAGCGTGACGGCTGGGTGTGGGAGGAAGCGCGGCCAGGCGCGGGATGCAGGGTGTCTGGCGCGTGCTAGGGTGCGACAGGTGGGACTGGCAGCGGTGCGACCGTCTTTTTTTAGGTGGGCGTCCTCCACAGCCTGGGTCGCACCGCTCCTCGAAGCGCCGGTCCATACGAGGCAGGGGGCGATCCGCACAGGACCGGATGGGCGTCCCCGGACCCGCGGCCCGGTGGCGAGCGTGGGGTGTGTGGGGTGTGTGGGGCATGCTCCAGCACGCCCCCGGAAACCGTCCCAGAAACGCTCGTTTAAGAGACCGCACGCCGATGGAAGAGAAACGCCGTTCTCGGACCCACGCCAGCGACGGTGATCCTTCCGACCAGGGATGTTCAGGATATCGCGAGACCTCGAAGTCGACCGCCGGCAATGAGCACTTGACCTTGAAGTTAGCTCCAACGTTTAGGCTTGTACGAGAGGTCAGCCATGCACGCGACACAGTTGGACGGTGGCGGTCTGCGGATTGGCGTGCTGGCGGCCCGCGCCGGCACGAGCGCGGACACCGTCCGCTACTACGAGCGACTCGGTCTGCTGGGCCTGCCGCCACGCACCGCCAACGGCTATCGCATCTACCAGCACGAGGAGCTGCGCCGCCTGCAGTTCATCCGGCGAGCGAAGCGGCTGGGCTTCTCACTCGATGACATTCGCGGGCTGCTCGGCCTTGCTGAAGAAGGTGAATGCCAGCCGCTGCGCCGCCAGGTCGCCGAGCTGCTGCGCCGCAAGATTGCGGTCTGTGACACCAAGCTGGCCGAGCTCGCCGCGTTCAAAGCAACGCTCGAGACGTACCATCAGCTGGCCGTGCAGGGCGAGAATGAGCCGGCCTGTAGCTGCGCGAGCTTCCCCGCCACCTGCGCCTGCCTCCCCATTCAGATCCAGGAGGACGGCCCATGGCGGAGATGACCATCCGCTTCGAGATGACGCTCCCCGACGGGGGCCAGCTGGGGAGCGACCCGTGCGCCTGCGGCTCCTGCCATCCGACCGCGACTGTCTACCGGGACGACCCGCGCTCTGAGCGCCACGACCCCCGCCTCGCCGAGGGACCGTGCTGCTGTGGTCGCTTCTTTGTCGTTGCCGAGACCGACAAGGAGGCACGCGCCCGCGCCGCAGCGATGGCCGCGGTGCGGCGTGCTGACGGCCTTGCACCGAACGACTATGACGTCCGGTTGCAGCGGGTGGCCCTGCCCTGGGACACCACCGTCGTCGCCGCGATTGCTGAGCCGCGCCCTGCAAGGAACGACGCATGACGATCGTCCCCCCCGATCAGATTCCCGGCCCAGTCTTGGTGCTGTGCGCCCACCCGGATGACATCGACATCCACGCTGGCGGCACGCTCGCCCGACTGGTCCAGGCCGGCACGCGGGTGCATTGCGTCCTCGCCACGAGCGGCAATCGCGGCACAGCAGACCCCACCACGACCATGGAGGCGATCGCCTCGATCCGGGAGGCTGAGCAACGCGCGGCCGCGGTGGCGCTCGGAGTCACCGACCTGACCTTCCTGCGCCATGACGACGGCGACCTCAGCTACGACGGGAAGCCGCTGCGGGAGGAATTCATCCGCTGCATCCGCACCACCCGGCCGCGGACGGTGATCACGCATGACCCATTCCCTGGCAACGGCTCCCAGGACGCCTGCTCGATCTACCCCGACCACCTCACGGTCGGCGCCACGGCGTTTCAGGCCGCCTTCGTCTGCGCGCCGGGGCCGCTCTTCCATCCCGAGCACCTCACCATAGGCCTGACGCCGCACAAACCGGAGGCGATCTACTGCATTATGTCGAGCCAGCCCGACACCGTCGTCGATATCACCCCCGTCTGGTCCCAGAAGTGGGCGGCGATTGAGCAGCACCGCAGCCAAGGCCGGCACCTGCCGGGCATGGAAACCTTCTTCCGCACCATCGCGCGCGAGGCCGGCGCGATCGCCGGCCTCGACTTGGCCGAAGGCTTCCGGGTGCTGCTGCCGACATGATGCTCCCGCCGCACGCATCGATGGCGGGGCGGCCGTGGGCGCTCGTGGCGGTGCTGGCCGGTACCTTCATGGCCGGCCTCGACACCTACATCGTCAACCTGGCGCTGCCGACGATCGCGCGGGTGCTGGGGGTGGATATTGGCCTCATCCAGTGGGTCGTCCTCGCCTACCTGCTCGCGATCACCGGGCTGGTCGTCACGGCCGGTCGAGCGGCCGACCTGTGGGGGACCAAACCAATCTTCCTTACGGGACTCCTCACGTTTACGGCCGGCTCCGCGCTCGGGGCCCTGGCACCAGGCATCTGGTGGCTGATCGCCGCGCGTGCCGTCCAGGGCGTGGGGGCGGCGCTGATGCTCGCCGCCGGCCAAGCGATCGTCGCTGACCTGTTTGGTGAGGGCGAGCGCGGGCGGGCGTTGGCCTGGCTGCACGTCGCCGCCTCGGCCGGCTTCGCCGCCGGCCCCACGCTCGGCGGCGTCTTGGTCGAGCACCTCAGCTGGCGGGCCGTCTTCGTCGTGAATCTGCCGGTCGGCGTGGGAACTTCCATCGCGGCGGCACGGGTCCTACCGTGGGGTGGCCGGCGGGCGGGGGAAACCTTCGACATACCCGGTGCCGTGACCTTGACGGCGGGCCTGCTGGCACTGGTGCTCGGGCTGAGCGGCGCGCCGACCATCGGCTGGGGTTCTGTCGAGGTCGTCGGCCTGCTGCTGACGGCGGCCGTTCTCCTCTCGGTCTTTATGCTCGTCGAGCTGCGGTCCCGCCAGCCGATCGTAGACCTCACCCTCTTCCGGCGCGGGCCCTTCACCGCCGGCCTGCTCGCCGCCTTTCTCACCTTTGTGGCACTCGCCGCGAACATGTTCCTCGTCCCCTTCCTGCTCCAGCAGCTGATGCTGCTACCTGCCACACGGGCGGGCCTCGTCATGATCGCCTCCCCACTCAGCATCCTCTGGGTCGCGCCGCTCTCCGGCCGGCTCGCCGACCGGCTGGGCGCGCGGCTGCCAGCGACGGTCGGCCTGGCCCTCGTGATGGTTGCCATCCTCCTCCTCGCCCTCGCCGCCGTCCGGTCAGGGACAACGCCGCTGATGGTGGCGGCGATCCTGGCGCTCTACGGCGTGGGCACAGGGCTCTTCCAGGTGCCCAACAACAGCGCCGTCCTTGGCGCCGTCCCACAGGAGCGGCGGGGCGTCGCGTCGGGGACGCTGGTGACAATGCGCCAGCTCGGCCAGGTTGTGGGCATCACCGTGGCTGGTGCCTTGTGGACCAGCCGCCGCGACCAGTACAGCGCGGTATTCCCGCCGCACGAGGCCCTCGCCCTCGGCTTCCGCGACGCTTTCCTCGGACTGGCCATGGTTGCCGCCGCGGCCGCGGTCGTATCGTGGACGCGCAAGCCGAAGGCCGGGCGACGCGCGGACGGATTGAACCCGCAGGTGCGGCGGCCATGACCAGCGAGCCGACGCGATCACGGCAGCACCCGGATACCCCGAGCCGTGAGGCGATCCACGCCGAGTTCGAGACGGCGCGCGACCTTCCATGCGGCGCTCCGCTCGCTGCAAGAGTGCCAATCCCGCGTGGACGAACGCCGAAGTACTCACGCATGCAGCCGGCTATCTCACGCTCTTGCCTCGATTTGTGTCGGGCGCCCGCAAGGGGAAAGGATTTCCGCGGCCGCCGCTGCTCGCCTCCCACTGGCTGCGCATCTGGCTCGCACGCTGGGCCGCCCGCAACACGACACCGCGGTCACTCGCCCGCACGGATGACGAATGGCACAACAGCGCGACCTTCCCCAGCGGCTCTCAGACGGTCGAGTCGTTCTTTCGGATCCACGCCCGCCATGTCACGCACCATGCTGCCCAGCTGCGGGTATCCTCACCCGACTCGGCGGGGAACCGGTGACGTAGCAGGCGACCTCCAGGAGCGCCATCGCCACCACGCACCAGGCGTTCATCGCCACCCTCGATGTCACCCTCCGTTGAAAAATCCGACACGCCGCTGGCTCCGCGCATGCGATGGCGAGCTTGGGGACAATGAGGGGCAGCACGGCTGCCCGAAGGAGGCAGCGCTGCTTGGCCCGCCCAAGCTGCGCTGCCTCGACCAGCCCATCGGCCGCCCAGGAGCCCAGCCCGCTCCATGACGGATGCCCTCCATCAGCTCGACAGGGAATCACTGGACCCACACGTCACCGCCGCGCTGCGCCGGTGTCTCAGGGAGCGGGCCGCCAACGTACCGCCGCCCCTACGCGAGCAGCCAGCGGGGCTCAGCGAGCGCGAGGTCGAGGTGCTGCGCCTGGCCGCAGGCGTGCTGACCCGCCGCGTGCGCATCCCCTAACCCGAGGCGGCCGGGGCGCGAGACCGCCCCGACCGTAGGCCGGCCAGACCTCAGCCCGTTACCGTAAGAGGCAGAGTGCGATCCGCGTACTGTCTCAAACATGCCGACAGGCGGGCAATGATGCCCGCCTGTCGGCACGCTGCGCCGCTGCGGTGAGTGACTGCGGGGCACTTAGCTGACCTTGTCCTTCAGCTTGTCCGCAGCGTCTCCGACGGCATCCTTGGCCTTGGCCACGGTGCCCTCGCCCTTGCCCTTGGCTTGGTCCGCCTTCCCGCGCGCCTCGGTCTCGCGATCGCCGGTCAGCTTGCCGGCGGTCTCCTTGACCTTGCCCGCGCCTTCGGTGCCCTTGCCTTTGACCTCGTCCTTGTCCATCGCGTCACGCTCCTTGCGCCCTGCGGGGTGCCGCTGTGGGCCATCGGCCCCGCTCCACCGTCGCAAGGCCACGCGACGCGCGCCATACTCCCATCGCGCGAGGCCGGCACGCGCGCACGCGACGCTGAAACAGCGCTGCGCGCGCAAACGTCTCGTTACGCGTGACAGCGATCCGCCTGGTGCGGCTCGTCTCGGGCGATTACCGCGGCACATCCGTACCCGGGAGTCCGGACGCGTCAGGAAACGGCGGGGGCTGCTGGAACGCGGGCATCGCCGCCATCGCCGCGGCCCGCGCTTCGGGTGGCGCGCCGTCCATCTCCCGATCTGAGGGCGGCTGGTCGACGGTGGCTCCCCCGCCACCGGGGACCGCAGCACGCGCCTTGCTCGCGGCCGTGGTTGCTGCCTGCCGCGCCGTGGTCGCCGCCTGGCTCACCGCGCGCGTGACCCGCTCGCTGAGGTCGCCCGCAGCCGCCGACCGGTCGCCGGTCCGGGCGGGGCCGTCGGCCGGGACCGGCCCGGTCGCGCCCCCCGTCACCTTTCGATAGGCGTACCAGCCGGCTCCCGCCAATGCGCCGAGGATGATCACACCGCGCAGCATCACATGCCTCCGTGGGGGTCGACGTCATCGGTGCGGCGCGCTCGGCACCGCACGGTGCCCCCAGTATAGGCACCGTCCCACGGCCACGCCTGCCACGAACGAGCGATATTTCCCGGGATGCCGCGGTCGTGGGTGCCGTTCGGTCCACCGCCCGTGTCGTACATCCTGTCATCTCGGACACAGCAAAACGCCGAGGGACCTTGCGGCTCCTCAGCGTCTGCATCTCCAGATACAAGTCGTTGCGGCCCGAGGGCAGCGGTCCGAGGCTCGCGGTTCGCTCATCGAGATAAGTGCGCAAGCGCATCTGGGCAGGGTGAGTCTTGGCCTCCCAACTCTCCAGGAGCGGCTCGCGCCCCGCGGCTTCGCAGAGGGGCTCTCCCTGGGTCACAGGCACCGCCAGGTGCGGCGTGGACGCGGTCGCGCCCCGCGACCATTATCCGGTTGAGGAGCGCCGTTCCTCGGCCGCCAGCTCGGCGTGGACCTCGACGCCGGCGGCGGCCTCGTAGAGGAGGAGGGTGGCGAGCGAGTTCTTATCGCCGAGGCCCTGCCCCTTCGCCCAGGCGTAGACCTGCTCGATCGTGGCCGCGACGGGCATAGGCACGCTCAACTCGCGGCCGAGGGAGACGGCCAGCCCCACGTCCTTGGCCGCGAGGTTGAGGGCGAAGGACGCCTGGTCGAATTCGCGGCGGAACATGCGGGGGAGACCGCGCACAAGCGGTCCGGCCGAGCTGACGCTGAAAACCTCGTAGAGCGTTTGTGGTGAGATGCCAGCCTTGGTGCCGACGACGATTGCCTCCTGGAGGACCGGCCCGATCGAGAGGGCGATCAGGTTATTCATCAGCTTGACGGTGGAGCCCATGCCGACATCGCCGAGATGGAAGACGTTGGCGCCGAACGCCTCCAGCAGCGGCCGGTGCGCCTCAAAGGCGGCGCGATTGTTCCGGGTCCGTTGGCCGTCTCAGAAACGCTCCTTTGTGAGACAGCTACATGGACGCTCCTGAGACACCACCCGGGAGATTCCGCTCACGCTCTCACAACCCGTCTGAGAATCAATGTCTCAACGGGCGGCGCCGTCTCAGGCTTTTGAGATGACGCGCAGCGCTCCGGGCGGGGGGCTAGGCGGAGGGG
>Ga0136612_10001427_pt1 | contig 10174 bp, 11 predicted proteins | sample AntDryUQ224A2306_2_FD_106644 | JGI IMG/M metagenome (GOLD analysis project Ga0136612, IMG submission 106644) | Polar desert sand microbial communities from Dry Valleys, Antarctica - metaG UQ224A (23.06) | ecosystem: Environmental > Terrestrial > Soil > Desert | place: Antarctica: Dry Valley...
CAATGACGTCGGCGCGAGGTGGCAGCCGCCAACGACGCCCTGAAACGATCACGGCGCTTCCCGATCGCCTGCGCGAACGGGCGGTCGAAGGGGCGGCCAACGCCTTTGTCATCGTCGATCTCAACGCCCCGGACCAGCCCGTAATCGATGTCAACGCGGCCTTCGAACGCGTGACGGGCTACAGCAAGGACGACGTGCTGCAGCGAAATTGCCGCTTTCTGCAAGGGCCAGACACCGATCCTGCCGCCGTCGCCCAAATGCGGAATGTGATCGACGCCCGAGCGGATACCACCGTTGTTCTGCGCAATTATCGCAAGGATGGCAGCCCATTCTGGAGCGAGATCTCCCTGACGCCCATCGCCGGCGACGACGGCGTTGTCACGCACTACCTGGGGGTGCAAACCGATGTCAGCGAGCGGGTGCGGGCCACCGAGCTTGAAGTCGCTCTTGTCGCCGAGCGGCAAGCCAGCCGTCTCAAGGACACGTTCCTCGCCACGATCAGCCATGAGTTGCGCACACCGCTGACCGCGATTGCAGGCTACACCGAGCTCCTGGGCATGGGAAGCCTTTCGCCGGAACAAGTGGACGATGTCGCCAATGTCCGCCGAAACGCGGCCCACTTGCTGCGGTTGGTTGACGACGTGCTCCTGCTCACGTCACTTGACGCAGGCCGCGAAATCGCGACGCAACGCTGGGTCGAGGTGGGGGAGAGTCTGAAATCCGTGCTGGCTGCCGAAGCGGGCGCCGCCGCGGCCAAGGGCCTCTCCCTGGAAGCGACGGTTCCCGACACGCTGACCGCCTGGAGCGACCCTGACGCGCTGCATTGGGTGCTGCGGGCACTGATCGGCAACGCGGTCAAGTTCACCAACGCGGGGTGGGTGCGGACGACCGCCCGGGAGACGGTGACCGGGGTCGAGGTGGTTGTCGAAGACAGCGGGCCTGGCATCGCGCCCGAATGTCTTTCCCAGGTGTTCACCGCATTCCAGCACCGGGAAGACGGAATGGCCCGCAAACATGGGGGAGCCGGTTTGGGGCTGGCCATCGCCAGGCGATTGATCGATCTCCACGGTGGTTCGCTTCAGGTCGAGAGCACGCTGGGGCAAGGCAGTCGCTTCACCGTCGTGCTCCCGGCTGTCCCAGGCACGCCCTATCAGACAGCCGGAAGCGACGATCCGGCGCCGCGTGAGAACGTTGGACGCCATCCCATGGCCTCAGCAGCAAACGCCGCGCCGTGATCGATGATGAAGGATCGCAGGGATCGCGGCCACGCTCAATCGATCGAACTGGCGAAACCGTGGCGCAAGCAGGTTGGCACGACCTCTGCAATCAACAGGCGTGGGGCACTTCGGCCCGATATCCTCAGGAGGATACATTTCATGCAGCAGACAATTGACGCCACGCAAATCAAGCCGCATATGCCGGTGGTCTGTTCCGATGGCGGCCAGTTCGCTACGGTCGATCACACCGATGCCAATAACACGATCAAACTGACCAAGGACGACAGTGGGCAGCACCACTGGATTCCGATGTCCTGGGTGACCCGTGTCGACGAGCACGTCCATGTCGATCGGCCGGGCCAGCAGGCTATGCAGCAGTGGTCGACGACCGATCCCAACAAGGCCTAACGGATTCTCGCCGCCGGCTCGGCGCCAGCATGGGGCGCGGGAGCAATCCCGCGCCCCTTCTGTCTGTCGTGATGGGCGTCATGCTTCTTCGACTGCGGCGCGAAACTGATTCAGCGCTGCCTGCAGTGAGGCGAGCGGAGCTTCGCGGGGAATGAACTCCATCCCCACAAAGCCGTCGAACCCCGTCCGGGCAATGGCCGGGTAGATCGCCGGATACCAGAGCTCCTGCGTGTCGTCAGGATCAAGGCGGCCTGGGTTGCCGGCAACGTGGTAATGGGCGAAGGCATCGTGATGCGCGTCGATCGTGCGGATGATGTCACCTTCCATCACCTGCATGTGATAGACGTCATAGAGCAGCTTCACCTGCGGCGAATTTACTCGCGCGATCACTTCAAGGCCCCAACGGGTACGGTCGCACTGATAGCCGGGATGATTGACCTTGCTGTTCAGAAGCTCCAACACCAGGGTCACACCCGCCTCTTCCGCCGCGCGGGAGACCCGTGACAATCCCAGCGCGCAGTTCTCGATGCCGGCCTCGTCGGCGAGCCCGTCGCGATTCCCACTGAAGCAGATGAGCACGGGGCGGCCCCAGCGTTGGGCCAGCGCGATGTTGGCCAGGATCTCGCGTTCGATCCGGTCGTGATTTTCGACCCGGTTGAGGCCCGCTTCGATCGTGCCATGCCCACGATGGCTGGCGATGGCCAATCCCGCATCGGCGATGGCCGGCCAGAGCGCTTCGTCAGCAAGCTCGATGCCGTCGTAGCCCATGCTCGCCGCGGCCCGGATCAGCTCGCCATCTTCGACGCCGCGACCGGCGAACGACCACCAGGTCAATGATGCCTTCAGCCCAACCATGCTTCTCTCCTTGTGCACAGACGTTCAACCCTCCCCGGGCGATCGTAGGCGAGGGTAGCGGAAAACGCGCTGGTTGGATGCTATTCGCTGAACGTGGGGAAGAGGTCGTCAACCGCCACGGAGAGCTGACCCAGCAGGGGCGATATCGGCATCTCGCTCCCCGCCGCCTTGACGGCCAGATGGAACGCATCGCGATCGAGCGTGAGGATGTCCAGGGTGCGCGCTTCGGGATCGACAATCCAGTATTCGCGTATTCCCGCCCGGGCATAGAGCGCCCGCTTGGTAAACACGTCGTGGACGCGATTGGACGGGCTGATCACCTCAATCAGGAGATCGGGAGGGCCCTCGACGCCCCGTGGGACCACCCTGGCCAGACTACCCGGCAAGATCACCAGAATGTCGGGTTGCACCGGGTTGGCGCCGGCGAAGAAGACATCGAGTGGCGCTGTCAGCAATTGTCCGCCGAATTTGGCGACGGAAGGGAAAAGCATCTGAAGGAGATTCATGATGGCTAATGCATGCGCGGAGCCCGGCGCCGGCATTTCGTACAGCTCTCCCTCGATGATCTCGTAGCGTTTGCCGTCGTCGGGGAGCGCGAACAGGTCTTCGTATGTCCAGGCGCCCGCCTGCTTGGTTCGTGCCATCTTTGCCCCTCGCGGCGTTGGTGGACGTGTACCGGCCGCTCCAGATTCTGGCACGGTTCATCGGGCCATCCGGCGCGGGAACGATGTGCCCGCGAGGCGTTCGGCGCGTGCATCCTCATGCCGGCCGGATCTCCATGTCCGCCTCGATCTCGACCGGCATGTTCCAGGGCAACTCGGCCAACCCGACGGCCGAGCGCGCATGCTGCCCGGCGTCGGGGCCATACAACTCCAGGATCAGATCGGAGAAGCCGTTGATGACCGCTGGTTCGTCGCCGAAGCCTGGCGCGGCATTGACCATGCCGAACACCCGCAACCAGGCCGTCACCCGATCGAGGTCGCCCAGCTCGCGTTGCAGGCTGCCCAGGATGGCGAGCGCGGTCAGACGCGCTGCCTGGTATCCCTGCTCGATCGTGAGATCCGTTCCCACCTTGCCGAACGGCCCGATCAGCGCCCCATCAGGCGCCTGCGGCCCATGTCCCGAGACGTAGGCCCGGTCGCCGCGGACCCGCACAAAACTGAACGGCAACCGTACGCCGGGAGGCAGCCGGGGAGCTGGCGGGAGTGTCAATCCCAGCGCATTCAGCTTGCCCTCAATGGTTGTCATCACGGACCTCCTCATGCGCCAGGTTCGCTGCTCGCCCAAACGACGATGTGGCGTGGGCTCTCGATCGTGATGCGCAAGCCTGTTCCCGCGCCTGAGTCAGAGTATCGGTCCGGGAGAAGAGGTCCGTCGATCTACCCCCGGCCCCAAAGACAACCGTGGCTCTAGAATCAGCGCATGACACAGACAGAATCCGGGAGCGACCCGAAACACCCGTACGAAACCCGGCTGCTTACCGCAACGACCAGCTACGAGCAGATCAACTCGCGCTGGAACCTCGTGGCCAATCTGCGCCTCGTCGCCTTTCTTGCCGCCGTGGCTGCCGCGGCCTGGGGCTTGTGGGGACGCGCTCCCCTGGGCTGGCCATTGGCCGGGCTGCTGCTCGCCCTCTTCATCGTCCTGGCGAGTTATCACGCCCGGCTGGGGAGCGCGCGCGCGCGGCTGGCGACCCTCCGCGCCATCGAAGAGGACGCCATCGCCCGTATCGACCGCCGCTGGGCCGATCTGCCTCCGCCCTGGCTCCCTGCCATCCCGCCCGACCACCCCTACGCCACCGATCTCGATATCGTGGGCCGGGCCTCGCTCTTTCACTTCCTCGACACCACCGCCACCCGCATGGGCCGGGAGACGCTGGCTTCCTGGCTGCTATCTCCTGCCCCAGTCCGCACGGTGCTCGCCCGGCAGGGGGCCGTGGCGGAGTTCGCCCCCCGCCTCGATGCCCGGCAGGAGCTGCAACTGCGCGGGCGCGCCGCCGCGAACGACGAGGCCGATCCAACGCCATTTCTCGCCTGGGCAGAAGCGCCGGATGGGCTTGACTCCCGGGCGTGGTTGCGCCTCTATGCCTGGCTTGGGCCGCTGGCCCTCGTCCTGCTTGCTATCGCGGACAGAACCGGCCTCATTGGTTTTCCGCTTTGGATCGTACCGCTGCTGGCGAATCTGCTCATCGGGGGGACGGTCGCCCGGCAAGCCTATGCCACCATTGCCGATGTGGCTGCCGATCATCGAGCAATCGCGGCCTACGCCGGCCAGCTCGATCTGCTGGCCGGGGCCAGCTTCAGCGATCCGCTTTTGCGAGATGTGCAAGAGCGACTGGGCACGGGCGAGCGCGGCGCGCCCGCCATGTTGCGCCGCCTCGGCCGCCTGGCCAGCATGGCTATCCCGCCATCGTCGATGCTCTACATCCCGATCCAGGCGCTGACGATGTGGGACGTCCATGTGCTGGCAGCGCTGGAGCGGTGGAAACGTGACGGCGGCCATGCTGCCCGTCTCTGGCTGGAGACGCTGGGTGAAGCGGAGGCGCTCGCCGCGCTGGCCGGCCCGCGGCACGATAACCCGGCCTGGGTCTTCCCGGCCATCGATCCCGCCGCGGACGCCTATCGCGCCACGCGTATTGGCCACCCGCTACTGCGTGAGGACGCGCGGGTGCGCAATGACGTCACGATCGGACCGCCGGGAACCTTCCTGCTCGTCACCGGGTCGAACATGTCGGGCAAGAGCACGCTGCTCCGCGCGGTCGGCGCGAACGCCGTGCTGGCGCAAGCGGGGGGAGCGGTCTGTGCCGATGCCCTCTCCCTGCCCCCGGTCGAGATCTGGACGAGCGTGCGCGTTCAGGATTCCCTGGAACGCGGGGTGTCGTTCTTTCTGGCGGAGCTGCAACGATTGAAGCTGATTGTCGATGCGGCGACCCGCGCCAGTGAGGGGAGCGGCCCCGGCGTGATGTATCTGCTCGACGAGATCCTGCAGGGCACGAACACCGCTGAGCGTGGCGTGGCCGCGCGGCGCATCATTGCCTATCTGGTCGAGCAGGGGGCCATCGGCGCCGTCTCGACGCACGACCTGGCGCTGGCCGACGATCCCCGGCTTGCGGCGACGGCGGAATCCGTGCACTTCACCGACACCGTCGGAGAGGGACCAGATGCGCCACCGATGTCGTTCGATTATCGCCTGCGCCCAGGAGTGGCCACGACGACGAACGCCTTGCGCCTGATGCGCCTCATCGGCCTCGATCTGGAGGACGCGCCGGTTTAACCCGCGGTGTCTTCTGTGCCGACGTTTGCAAACACGTCCTGAAGCGAAAATGTCGCGTTCTGGAGGAGCGGCGAGACGAACTGGTTGTCGCCAGACGCCGGTCCCAGGCCATGGAAGGCGTCGCGATCGAGGGTGAGGACTTCGACCGTGCGAGCCATCGGATCAACGATCCAGTACTCCTGCACCCCGGCGCGGGCATAGAGCGAGCGTTTCGTCAGCAGATCGTGCCCCCGGTTCGATGGGCTAAGCACCTCGATGACGAGATCGGGTGGACCTTCGACGCCGCGTCCTTCGCCAACGGCTCGGGAGCCGGGCAAGATGACCAGAATGTCCGGCTCGACAGGGTCGGCGCCTGGGAAGAAAACGTCAAGAGGAGCAGTGGCAAGCTTGCCATTAAGCGTCCGGATCAGCGGCGCCAGCAGCAGGATCAGATTCATGATTGTTGCGGCGTGATCCCAGCTAGGAGCAGGCATCTCGTAAAGCTCTCCCTCGATGATCTCGTAGCGGCGGCCATCCTCGGGCAGCGAAAAGAGATCCTCGTAGCTCCACGTTCCGGCCGGTTTCACCATCGCCATCGGGCCCGCTCCTTCGTTCAGACGTATGGTACGGCAGGCACAAGAGCCGGACAGGTCACCCTGTCCCGCGGCCAATCTCGATGCACTGTGTCGTCGGGCTGTTTACAAACCTGGGTCGATGAGGGGATTGTCGAAAACGCCGAAGATCGAGCCGATGGCGACGACGATCATCAGGATGAAGAAAAGGGCATATAGCGCCGTGATCAATCGAATGCCGCCCATTGTCCCTCGTGCCTTTCGCCGCCTCGGCCATCGTCGTCAGGTTGCATACTGTAGCGGATTGCGGCTCTTTCGTGCTGACGCAACGCGGCAGACGCACCGTGGCTGTCGCCAATGTCCTGGGTCCGCGCGGCATCGCGGGCCATTTCCGCAATGAAACGTTTCCAGGAGCGGTATTCATGAGTGTCCAGATGCAGACGGCAGAGCAATCCACGGCTCCCGGCACTCCTCCCGACAAGGAGATGATCTGGATTCCGGGTGACACGTTCACCATGGGATCGAACGATCACTACCCCGAGGAGGCCCCGGCCCACCCGGTGACCGTCTCCGGCTTCTGGATCGACCGCACCCAGGTCACCAACGCCGCCTTCCGCCGCTTCGTCAAGGCGACCGGCTACGTTACCGTCGCCGAGCGCGTTCCCGATGCCGCGCTCTATCCCGGCGCACTGCCGGAGATGCTTGTCGCGGGCTCGGTCGTCTTCAAGCAACCGCCGGGCCGCGTCTCGATGCAGAGCCACTACACCTGGTGGGACTGGGTGCCCGGCGCCGGCTGGCGTCATCCCGATGGTCCCGGCAGCACCCTCAACGGCCGGGAACGCCACCCTGTGCTCCATGTCGCCTGGGAAGATGTGGCGGCCTACGCCGCGTGGGTGGGCAAGGCCATCCCAACCGAGGCGGAGTGGGAGTATGCCGCGCGCGGCGGGCACGACGGCTGGGCCTACGCTTGGGGCGAGGAGCTGGCGCCGAAAGGGAAGATGCTGGCCAACTACTGGCAGGGTGAATTTCCCTGGCAGAACCTGGCCCTCGACGGCTTCGAACGCACCGCTCCCGTCGGCAGCTTTCCGCCGAATGGCTACGGGTTGGTCGATATGATCGGCAATGCCTGGGAGTGGACAGCGGACTGGTACACGACCCGGCACGAGAGCCAGACCAATTGCTGCGGCGCGGCGCCCAGGAACCCGAGCGGGGGGACACCCGACGCGAGCATCGATCCCCACGATGCGGCGCGGATTCCGCGCCGCGTGCTCAAGGGTGGGTCGTTCGCCTGCGCCGAGAACTATTGCCAGCGCTATCGCCCGGCGGCGCGCATGCATCACCCCATTGATACCGGCGCCAATCACATCTCCTTTCGCTGCGTGGTGCGGCCGGAAACCAACGGGCAAGGCTAGCAAGCGGCAGGCTCCCTTTCCGCACGCACCCGGTACAGCGCCCTCCAACCCGGTCAGCACGCCGTAGCGGCGATCCAGCAAGCAATTGCCGGTGTAGAGCAAACTGGCAGGCGTGAGGCTTTTCGCCGGGGAGAGATCAATTGAGCAAGGGCGCGGACCTTTTCGATGTGGAGTTGGCTGTCCGGGCAGACGACTGGGCGGAAGGCCCGCTCGATGCACCGGTGACGGTCATTGAGTATGGCGATTACGACTGTTCTGACACGCGTCGGGCGGAGCCGATGGTCCAGGAATTGCGGGGGGCGCTGGGTGATGGCGTCCGCTTCGTCTACAGACATTTCCCCCTCCTGGAGAAGCATCCGCGCGCCTTCGAGGCGGCGGCAGCCACCGAGGCGGCCGGGGCGCAGGGGGCTTTCTGGGCGATGCACGATGCGTTGTTGGCCTACCCGCAAGCGCCTACCCGGCCCGATCTCATCCGTCTGGCCACCGATCTCGGGCTCGATGCCGATCTGTTTGCGGCCGATTTGGAAGAACATCGCCATGCCTCAGCGGTAGAGGAAGACTTGGCCAGCGCCGCCCGGCTCGGGGTTGGCAGCTCGCCGACCTTCTTCGTCAACGACGTGTCCTATGATGATCAGCACGATCCCGCCGTGATTCGCCGCGCCATCGACGAGGCCCTGGCGGCCGCGAGGTAGCGAGGATTCGGGTCAATCGGCTTCCTCAGCCGCAGCACCTTCGGCAAGATCGGGGCGTCCGGCGAGAACCGCGTAGCGGCCGATCACAGAGGATCACCATCGCGTTCGATGACCCGCAGCAATGACGCTGAGCACGCGCCCGCATCGACCAGGTTGACGGCAATTTCGGCATCAGTATCCATGGCCATGCCGATGGCGCGGAACGTCTCCGCGGGGGCGATTCCCCAGGCCGCCATGTCGATGTCCGACCAGGCGGTGAAACAGCCCGGGTGGACCAGAGATCCGAAGACCACCACGCGACGGACACGAAACGCCTGGCGCAAGCGCGCCGCCGCCTCCCGTGCCACCACCCAAGCCCGTTGCTTCCTGGCCGCCACCGCCTGTTGCTCGCGTTGATGCCGTTGCCGGGCCGTGGCCCGATAGGCGGCTATCTCTTCCGCGCTGAGTTGGCTCGACGTCGCCATGGCTCGCCCTGTTCCCGTTCGTCGCGCAAACCCGAGAGCAGGCTCATACCCTCCACGTCTGGCGGTGAGTATGATCGCCTGCTCATTACGCTATCGCCCTTCCCTTCCTACTCGGCCGTCTTCCGTCCGATAGGGCGCTTCGTCCTCGATCTCCCCAACAAAGTTGGGGAGATCGGTGTGCCCCAGCATCTGGCGGATCGCCGCGTTCTCGCCGGTGTGATACCAGTAGTGGTAGATCGTGCGCAGCAGCCGCGAGCCAACGGCGAAGCCGGCCGGCCGGCCATCGCGCGTGGCTTCTGTCAGGAGGGTTTCGGTGGTCACGACCTCCAGCCAGGGATCGGCAGCAGCGGTAATGACCTGCCAGGCCTCCTGCATCTCACTTAGCGCGGGCGTCGAAGCTGGCGCGCCGTAGATGAAGTCTCGATTGATCTCGGGCAGCAAGAGCCCCTCTCCCTGATCGCGCAACCAGTAGCTTTGCTCCTGCCAGGCGAGGTGGCCCACGTTCCAGGCAATGCAGTTCATGGGGAGGAAGCGGCGGCTCGCTTCCTCGTCGGTAACCCCTGCCAGCCCGCGCTGGAACTCGCTCCGCGCGAACCTGAGCTGGTCTACGAGGGGATGGATCACGGCACGCCTCCGCTTGATATCGTGTCGATCGTCACCGCGATTGAACCCGCGAGCGTCTCCAGCGCCACCGGTGCGAGCTCAACACGAGGTTATCATGGGTTGCGGCACGGCTTGGAAGTGGATGGAGCAGCCGAGTTGCCATCCAGACCCGCCTCCAGAAACTATGCCGCACTGGCAGCATCTCGCTGATGTTTGTGCCAGGAGCGGCCAGAGAGGAAAGACTTATGGACCCTTCGATTATGCCGGAGGAGGTCCGCGCGATTACCGCCGAGGCATACATCTACGCCTACCCGATGATCGCCACCTATGGCGCCATGGTCAACCAGGCGATTGACCCCGATTCGGCAGAATACATTGGGGGCTTCAATGGTATTAAGAACGCCTCCGAGCCTGTCACGCCGGAGAACCACGACGTGACCCCGCATGTCGACACGCGCCCTTCCCGGGCCTGGCTCGATCTGCGCGCCGATCCCTTCGTGTTGAGCGTGCCCGCGGTCGCCCACGATCGCTATTACGCCCTGCAATGGTTCGATCTCTTCGCCGATCTCGTCGGCTCCATCGGCGTGCGCACGACCGGCTTCGCGGCCGGCAGCTACCTGATTGCCGGGCCGGATTGGGAGGGGGAAACGCCCGAAGGAATCGATGGGGTGCTGCGTGCCGCATCGCAATTCGCTGCCC
>Ga0136612_10001428_pt1 | contig 10173 bp, 11 predicted proteins | sample AntDryUQ224A2306_2_FD_106644 | JGI IMG/M metagenome (GOLD analysis project Ga0136612, IMG submission 106644) | Polar desert sand microbial communities from Dry Valleys, Antarctica - metaG UQ224A (23.06) | ecosystem: Environmental > Terrestrial > Soil > Desert | place: Antarctica: Dry Valley...
GCCCGCCGCTCATGCCTCGCGCAGCCGGCCGCTCAGCGCACGCAGCGACAGCGCCACGGCCGCGGCCGTGGCGCTGTCGCTGCGTGCGCTGAGCGGCCGGCTGCGCGAGGCATGAGCGGCGGGCGCGTCATCTGGGCGCTGGTGCGCCGGGCCCTGAACGAGATCACGCGCGTTCCCGGCGCCGTGATCCCCGGGGCCTTGGCCCCGACCATCTTCATGCTCGGGCTCTCGAGCGTCTTCGGGGCCGCCGACCGCCTGCCCGGCTTCGACGCGCCCAACTTCCGCTCGTTCGTGCTGCCGGTCGGCTTCCTGCAGGGCGCCGGCTTCGCCGGCGCGGCCACCGGCGTCAACCTGGCCCGCGACATCGAGCAGGGCTGGTTCGACCGGCTGCTGCTCTCCCCGACCCCACGCCTGGCCCTGCTGGCCGGGGTGATCGGGTCGGCCTCGCTGCGCTCCCTGATCCCGGCCACGGTGCTGCTCGGCGTCGGCCTGGCCCTCGACGTCTCCTGGCCCGGGCTGGCCGCCGTCGCCCTGGCCGTCGTGCTGATCGCGGGCTTCGCCGCCGTCTCGGCCTGCTGGGGCACGATCGTCGCCCTGCGCCTGCGCACCCAGCAGGCCGCGCCGATCATGCAGGTCGGTTCCTTCGCGGCCGTGCTCTTCACGACCTCCTACGCGCCCAAGGAGCTGCTCAGCGACTGGCTGTCAACGGTGGCCACGGTCAACCCGGTGACCCATGTCCTGGAGGGCCTGCGCCAGGGCTTCGTGGGCGACGTGACGTGGACCCAGACGTGGCCGGCGCTGATCGCGCTGGCCGGCCTGCTCGTGTTCTTCGGCGGTCTCGCCCTGCGCGGCCTGCGCCGCGTCGACGCCTAGATGTTGCTCAGATCTTGCTGACCGCGACGGCCTTGGGTCCCTTGTCGCCCTGCTCCTCCTCGTAGGAGACCTTGGCCCCCTCGGCCAGCGACCGGTAGCCGTCGCCGGCGACGGCGCTGAAGTGCACGAACAGGTCGCGCCCCCCGTCGTCCGGTGTGATGAAGCCGAAGCCCTTCTCATCGCTGAACCACTTCACCGTGCCGGTCGGCATGCGGCTTCTTCCTTCCTCCGCGTGGCCGTGCCCGCGGCTTCGTGCCCGCCAGAGGGCAAACGTACCAGAGCCCGACGGGCGCGATCAGCCGCCGGGGCGGGGGCTGAACGAGGCCGCGCGGCGGCCCTCGGGGGCGAGGTCACGGCAGCCCAGCGGACGCGGGCAGCGCGAGCGACGGGTCACCGTCTCGGCCGCGAAGCGCAGCGACACGGGGCGCCCGACAGCGCTGCGCGCGAAGCGCAGCACGATCCGGCGCGGGTCGGGCCGCGACAGCCGCGCCGCGGCCACGGCCCGGGGCAGGCCGTTGGCCCGGTCGCGCAGCACCCGGCCCGAGAGCCGACGATCCGAGGTCGGCGCGACGCAGACGAGGTGGTCGGGGGCCTGCAGCTCGGGCGGGCGCCGTGTCCAGAGGCGCAGGCAGATCGACCCCGGAGCCCCACGGCGCACACGCAGGGCCGGTTCGCCCCAGGGCTCGGCCATGGTCAGCGTGGCGCGCAGGTCGTTGCCCGTCGTGCTCGCGAGCTCGACAGCCACGAGGTCGAGCGGGCCGCGCGCGTCCTCGCCGTCGCGCACGCTGACCGGCTCACCCGCGACCTGCCCGGCCACCGGGACGGCGGCGACGCCCGCGGCGCAGGCCGCGGCCACGGCCATCGCCACGGCCCGTCGCCCGTGGCCACTCACCCGCGCAGCGCCTCGCCGGCCGTGCGGATCTCCTCGGGATCGCCCGGTCCCGGGATCCAGGGCAGTCGCAGCGGGTCGTCGGCGTAGCGCGGGATCACGTGGATGTGGAAGTGGAAGACCGTCTGCCAGGCCGCCGCGCCGCACGCGTTGAGCAGGTTCACGCCTGTCGCCCCGAGCTGCTCCCGCGCCCGCCGGGCGACGCGCTGGGCGGCCACCGCGCAGGCCGCCAGGTCGTTCGGGGCGATGGCCCGCAGGTCGGCGGAGTGCACGCGCGGCACGACCAGGGCGTGGCCGCGCGTGGCCGGGTTGATGTCCATGAAGGAGACGGTCCGCGCGTCCTCGTCGATCCGGGTGGAGGGCAGCTCACCGGCCACGATGCGGCAGAACAGGCAATCGGGGGACACCGGCGCAGAGTAGTGGGACCGGTCGCCCGCGGCCACCGGCCCGGCCGGCGCCGCGACTCGCTAGGGTCGCCGCGCGTGGAGCCTGATCTCGACCGCCTGCGCGCCGCCGTGGAGCACCTGGCCGCCATCGAGCGGCCTTCGGCCTCGGCCGGCGAGCGCGAGGCCGCGGAGTGGATCAGCGCGCGCCTGCGCGAGGCCGGCTGCCAGGCCGAGGTCGAGCAGGAGCGCGCCCACGGGACGATCTGGTGGCCGCTGGGCCTGCTGACCGCCACCGCCGGTCTGGCCGGGCTGGCGCTGGCCCCGCGCGGGCCGCGTGGTCGCCTCGTGGCCACCGTGGTCGCCGCCGCGGCCACCCGCGGGATCGTGGACGACATCACCGGAGGCCCGCACTGGTTCCGGCGCCTGCTCCCCCGGCGCAGCACCTGGAACGCCGTGGCCCGGGCCGGCGATCCCGCGGGTGCGCGCACCCTGGTCCTGGTCGCCCACCACGACGCCGCCCACGGCGGCGCGGTCTTCGACCCCCGGCCCCAGCGCGCCTTCGCCCGTGCCTTCCCGCGGCGCTTCGAGCGCACCCAGACCGCCCCGCCGATCATGGCCCTGGTCGTGGCCGGCCCGGCGCTGGTCGCAGCGGCGGCCGCCGCGGGCCGCCCGGGGCTGCTGCGCGCGGGGGTGGTGCTGTGCGCCGGCTCGGTCGCCGCCTTCGCCGACATCGGCGTGCGTCGCGTCGTGCCCGGCGCCAACGACAACCTCTCGGCCGTCGCCGTGCTGCTCGAGCTGGCCAGGGCCCTGCAGGAGGAGCCGGTCCCCGGGCTGCGCGTGCTGCTGGTCTCCACCGGCTCGGAGGAGTCCTTCATGGAGGGCATGCGCGGCTTCGTGGCCCGCCACGGGGCCGAGCTGGCCCGGTCGCAGGCTCGGGTGCTGTGCGTGGAGTGCGTGGGCTCGCCCGCGCTGGTTCTGCTCGAGGGCGAGGGCATGCTGCGCATGAACGACTACTCCGCCGAGCTGCGCACGCTGGTGGCCGAGGCGGCAGCCGGGGCGGGCGTGCCCCTGCGCCGTGGGCTGCGCTCCTCGATGGCCACCGACGGGCTCATCTCCCTGCGGGCCGGCCTGGCCACGGCCACGCTGGCCTCGATCGACCGCTACAAGATGGCCTCGAACTACCACCAGCAGACCGACACCGCCGAGAACGTCGACTACGCGACGGTGGCCCGCGCCGTCGTCGTCTGCCGGGCGGTCGCCCGGGCGCTGGCCGCCTCCGGCGCCGACCGCTAGCCGCGAACCGCGGAGATGCGCACGTGCAGGTGGTCGTCGTGGTTGGGCCAGGGGCGCACGCGGCCCGCGGGCCCGGTCAGCCCCGTGTTGGGGCCGACCAGGATCACCTGGGCCCCCGCGCGCAGGAGCGCGTCGACCAGCGCCTGGGCCGCGCGGCGGTCGACCTGGGCGACCCGGCGCGGCGGACGCTCGCGAGCGTCGCGCCGCGGGTAGTAGACGTCGGCGTCGCGGCCGTTCTGGTGCGTCGAGTGACCGACGATGCCGAAACGAGCGTCGAACGAGCCACCCCGCGGCCGGCTGAGGTCGCCGATCAGCAGCCGCGCGCCCCCCGGCTCGAGCGCCCGTCGCCGCGCGGCGACCTCCATGACCATGCGCACCAGGCGATCTGTCCCGTGGCGCCGCCAGCCGCGGTTGGGTCGGCGGCGCCGGACGGGGTCCCAGGTCAAGAACCCACGCCCCGCGGCGGGCAGCCTGACCCCTCGCACCAGGCGCCCGGCCGACGGCGCCCCGAGCGCCCGCGAGCGGCGCCAGCGGACCGGCTCGCCCGCGAGCCGCCTTCGCGCTCGTGGCCGCGGCGCCCGGACGGGAGCCGGCACGGGCTCCGCGCGCCCCTGCTCGACCGCCGCCGGAGCCGGCGCACGGTCACCCCGGCCCGGTCCGGTGAGCCACTGGGCGCAGGCCAGCGCGGCCACCAGCGCCACCACGACCGGCGCGCCCCACCGGCGCACCACCGGCTCAGCGCCCGACGGCCGTGCGCGCGCCCGACGTCACGCGGAGCTGGGCTGCAGGGCGGCGAACGCGGCCGCGGTGGCAGCCGCGTAGACGGCGTGGTGCCACGCGTCGATGCCCAGCTCCTTGGCCTCCATCTCCCAGGGGGGCGGGGCCACGTCGAGCGTGGCCAGCATCACCTGGGCCGAGCCCCAGATGGCCGCGAAGTGCGCACCCACGGCCCGCGGGCCGTCGAGGCCGGCGGCGTGCAGCAGGCCGCGCACCGCGCCCCACGACGTCCCGTAGCTCCAGTGCACGACGTTGGAGAAGCGCTGCTGGCCCGCCTCGTCGCGCGGCTGCACGCCGAGCACCTTGCCGGCGGCGTCGGCGGGCGCGGTGCTGCCCTCGCGACCCCTGAGCTTGGCTTCCAGCGTGCTCGAGACGGTCATGGCCGCGGTGCCCACGGCCCCCGCGAACAGCCCCCGACCAACCGAACCGGCGGTCTCCCCCAGCGCCATCGTCACTCCTCTCGTCACTCTGCGGTCACGTCGCCGGTCATGCTGCCACGGCCGCGTCATCGCGGATGGGCGCGCGCAGGTGGGCGGTGGTCAGCCTGAGGATCTCGACCATCGCCGTGCAGGGGACCGAGGAGATGGCCTGGGCCAGCCGGGCCACGCGCACGTGGCGCACCGGAGCGCCGGCCAGCGGCCGGGCGCAGAGGCCGTCGCGCAGCGGCTGCAGCGCGAGACGGGGGATCAGCGACATCCCCCAGCCCGCGGCCACCAGCGCCTGCACGGCCTGGAAGTCGACCGTCTCGAAGTGGTCCTCGAACTGGGGCGCAGCCCCGGCCTGCGCGCACGCCCGCTGCAGGTCGGCGCCCCACGGCGGGCACCCGGTCGGGCTGCCGATGATGCGCCGTGCGTGCAGCTCGCCCGGGGTCAGCGTCTGCAGCGCGGCGAGCGGGTCGTCCTCGCGCATGACGACCAGGAAGGGATCGTCGAAGAGGTCGACGCAGCGCAGCTCGGGGGCGCCGCAGATCGGCTGGCCGCTGTAGTCCATGGACGCCGGCCAGTGGTCGAACTCGAAGAGCACGGCCAGGTCGAGCTCACGGGCCTTCAGCCGCCGAGCGCTCTCGTACGGCTCCCCATCGACGAGATGGACCGCGAGGTCGGCGAAGCGCGTGCCGAACGAGCGCAGGGCGGCGGCGCCGAACGCCGCCGTCCCGGTCGGGAAGGACCCCATCCGCAACGGCCCCCGTCGGCCGGAGGACCAGCCCGACAGCTCGTCTCGGGCGTCGGCCAGTCCGGCCAGCAGGCTCTCGGCGTGCGCCTGCAGCACCTCGCCGGCCTCGGTCAGGCAGGCTCCGCGCGGGTGACGGTGGAACAGGCTTGTGCCGGCATCGCGCTCGAGCTTGGCCATCTGCTGCGAGACCGCCGAGGGCGTGAAGGACAACGACGCGGCCGCGGCGGCGAAGGAGCCCGTGCGGGCCACCGCGCAGAGCACTGCGAGGTGGCGCACGTCGAAGGTCGGCTGCTCAGCGGGCAAACGCATCGTCGCTTCATCGTAGGAGCAACTCGACGCTCCGGCGCCGTTCGGCGCTTACCGATCCATGAACGCGGGAGGGCCGCCCCGGCCACTGGCCGGGGCGGCCCTGCACCGCATTGCTCGACCGGCGCCTACAGGAAGCGGAACACGATCGGGCAGTTCACGTTGATCCCCGTCGAGCCGAACGGCTTGCCGTCCGGGCCCGTGATGTGACCGAGCCGGACCATGTTCAGCAGCTGGAACTCGTCGATCATGCGCGAGCGGTACCCGCGCCGGATGGCCCGCTTGGTCCACTGGCCCAGGTTGAGGTCCCACAGCGGGCTGTAGTCCAGGGCCACGGTGGGCAGCCCGCCGATCACGTGCAGCGGCGCGAGCTTGTCGAGCAGTGCCGAGTTCAGCCCCTGGCGCTGCGGGTTGTCCTTGCCCCGCGGGCCGTTGATGATCGGGAACAGCCGCTCCACCGCGCTGAACGCGCTGTCGTCCCCGCCGACCGGGACGTCACCGATCGCCGGGGCGAAGGTGGCGTTGTCCAGCGTGGCGGTGACCCTGTCGGAGGCCTCCATGCTGATGTACACCGCCGGCTTGGCGAACGAGAAGATCGGCGTCGTCTTGACCGTCACCGTCCCCCCGCCCTCGGCGGTCGGGCAGATGCGGGTGACCCGGTCGTGCGCGAGCCGGTGGTTGACCTTGCCCTTGCAGGCGCTGAGGTCCTTGGCGCTGACGTCAAAGGCGACCACGGGTGCGTTGTAGACGTGCTGCCCGGCGTTGGCGATGCGCACGAACGGCGTGTAGGCCGCGTCTCCCACCGATCCCGGGTTGCCGACCCTCGGCGGGAACGGCTTGGACCTGGGGCCGGGCACCAGCTGGCGCTCGGGCGAGAAGTCGACGGCGCCCGACTCCACGACCAGGCCGTCGTTCTTGGTCAGGCGCCCTTCGCGCACACCGCGATCGATGTCGGCGTAGGTCAGCTTGGAGGAGAAGTTCAGCCCGAGCGACTCCGCGTTGCGCTCGTCGTCGGTGTCGGTGAGGATGTACCAGAAGTTGCGGCCGTCCTTGAGGTGACCCTCGTACAGCGGCAGCTCGATCGTCGTGCGCCGGCGGCTGAGCTCGCCGGAGCGCAGCAGCTGGACGGGGCCGACGAGCCTGCGGTCGACCTCGGAGGCCATCGGGCCGAAGTAGGACAGCGGGACGCGGGTCCCGACCGACGGGGGCGCGTTGGGCACGCCGTCTGAGTCGCTGGTCGCCGGCTCGTCGGACTCCGGCGGGCCTTCCGTCGGACCGGCCCGACCCGGGCTCTGGGCCAGGGAGGACGAGGTCAGGCCCGAGCCGAGGAGCAGTAGAGCGGCCAGCGCGACGACCACCGCCAGGCACCAGCGCCGCCTTTCACCAGTCAGCACATCCACGTCCATGTGTAACCTTCCTGTAAGGGCGACGTGCGCCGAGGGCTTGGAGAGCAGCCGACGCCTTTCACCTCTGCCGTGGCGGTTGGTTTGTGCGGCGCCAGATGCCGGCCCCCTTCCGCCCTGTGCGACCAACGTGACGGTCCCGACGCGAAAAGCAAGTCACACTCGCTTACCGGGGGATTAGCGATCACCACGGTCGGGTGAACCCCAGCCCGGCGGCGCCGCGGGATACTGGAAGTGTGGATTCACCTCCAGCAGCGGCCGGGGCGGACGCGCCGGCGCGCTGGCGCGCGCCCGTGGCGGCCGCGGGCGCCCGCACGGTGCTGGTGGTCGACGACGAGCCCATGATCGCCGACATCGTCGCGCGCTACCTGCGCGCCGCCGGGTACCACACGGTCGTGGCCCGCGACGGCGAGGAGGCGCTGCGCCTGTCCGATCTGCACCGCCCGGACCTCGTCGTACTGGACGTGATGCTGCCGGGCATCGACGGACTGGAGGTCATGAGCCGCCTGCGCCGGCGGCGCCCGGCGGCCGTGCTGCTGCTGACCGCCCGCGGCGAGCACGACGACCGCATCGCCGGGCTGCGGCTGGGCGCCGACGACTACCTCTCCAAGCCCTTCTTCCCGGGCGAACTGGTCGCCCGGGTTCAGGCCGTCCTCCGGCGCGTGGGTCAGACCGCTGGAGGCGGCGGCGAGGATCCGATGGAGTTCCAGGACATCCGCGTGGAGGCGGCCGAACGCCGCGTCCTCGTCCGTCGGCAGGAGGTCGCGCTGACCACGCTCGAATTCGACCTGCTGCTGTTCCTGATCGCCCGCCCGGGCCGCGTCTTCTCCCGCGACGAGCTGCTCGCGGAGGTCTGGCGTCACTCCTTCCCCACCGACACGGCCACCGTCACCGTCCACGTGCGGCGCCTGCGCCAGAAGATCGAGGCCGATCCGGCCCACCCGCGCTGGATCCAGACGGTCTGGGGAGTCGGCTACCGATTCCAGCCCTGAGCCCGCGGGTCACCGCCGCGGCGCTGGCCCTGGCCGCCGCCGCCGCCGGGTTCACCATGGCCGTGCCCTACGGCACCCGCGACGGCCTGCTGACCGTCGCCCTGGTCCTGGCCATCGGGATGCCGCAGCTCGTGCTCTCGCACCTGTTCGCGCGCGGCCGCGCGCACGCCGGGTCGCTTTCGGGCCAGGTCCTGGCCGGCGTCGGGCTCGGCCTCGCGCTGTCGCTGATCGGCATCGCGCTGATCGCGCGCCTGCTGTTCAGCTCCCGTCATGACGTTCTGCTGATGGCGCTGCTGCTGTCCATCGCCGCCGGCCTGACGGTGCACGTCGCACTGCTGCTCGTGGCCGGCGTACGCCGCGACATCGCGGCCGTGCACGAGGGCGTCCGCGCCGTCAGCGCGGGCAGCCGCCGTCCCGCCATCTCGACGGCAGCCGAGGACGAGCTCTCCGCGCTCGCCGACGCGGCCAACGACATGGCCGCCCGGCTGGCCGAGCGCGAGCGCGAGCGCGACGCCGCCGAGGCCGCCCGCCGCCGCTTGATCGCCGGGATCTCGCACGACCTGCGGACGCCGCTGACCTCGCTGCAGCTCATCGGCAAGGCGATCGAGGACGGCATGCTCGAGGGAGGACGCGGCGATCGCACCTACCTGGCGCAGATACCGGGTCTGGTGCGGGTGCTCGACGACCTCATCGAGGACCTGTTCGAGCTCTCGCGCCTGGAGGCGGGCGACGTCCAGTGGTCGCTGCAAGCGGTGAGCCTGCGGGCCGTCACCCGCGGAGCCGCCGAGTCGCTGCGCCCGCAGGCCGAGACCACCGGCGTAGCCGTCGAGAACCGGGTGTCGGCCGGGCTCCCGCTCGCGCTCGGCAACCCGGACAGGCTCCAGCGCGTGCTGTGCAACCTGATCCAGAACGCGATTCACAACACCCCGCCCGACGGCAGCGTGACCGTGGCCGCCACCGTCGTCGGGGAGCAGATCGAGGTCGAGGTCTCCGACAGCGGCCCCGGGGTGGCGCCCGCCGAGCGCGAGCTGATCTTCGACGCTTTCCACCGCGGCGGCCCCGAAGCCTCGCGGACCAGCCGCGGCGCCGGGCTGGGGCTCACGATCTCGCGCGCCATCGTCGAGGCCCACGGTGGGCGCCTGTGGCTCGAGGACGGAGGCGCCGGAGCGCGCTTCCGCTTCACTCTGCGCGCCGCCGCGCAGACGTCTGGCTAGACGCCGCTCCCCTCAGCGCAGCCCGGGCAGTAGCTCGCGGGCGCGCCTCAGCGCGTCGGCGCGCGTGACCACCTCGCCCGCGAAGCGGTCCTCCTCGAGCTGGGCCAGAAGCCGTCCGAGCACGGGACCGGGCGCCAGACCGAGCTGTTCGGCCAGCTCGTCGCCGCGGACCAGCGGCGCCGGCGTCCGCTGGTCGCGCTCGGTGAGGGCGTGTCCCAAGAGCTCGCGGGCCAGCTCGAGATGCGCGGGGATGGCCCGCTCGGCATCGCGCCCGCGGGTGGCCAGGCGGTCGGCCACGGTCAGGACGGTGACGTCGACCTCCACCGGCCGGCAGGCGGCCAGGTAGCGGTGCACGGCGCGCCGGGTCAGCGGGCGCTGGTGGACCATGAAGCCGAGCCGCAGGTGATGGCGGGTCAGGGCCGCCACGTGCTCGGCCAGGGCCTGCGAGGTGCGCAGACGCCTCAGGACCGACTGCGCCATCCGCGCGCCGACGTCGTCGTGGGCGATGAAGGTGACGCCGCCCCCGGGCCGCTGCCCGCGCGTGGGCGGCTTGCCGATGTCGTGCAGCAGCGCGCCCAGGCGCAGGGCCTGACCGCGGCTGAGTCCGTCGGCCAGCGGCTCGGCCAGCACGCCGGCCACGGGCGCACCGTGGGGGCCCAGCGCGGGCTCGGGGTCGCGCTCGAGCGCCAGCAGCTCGTCGAGCACGGCCAGTGAGTGGTCGTGGACGTCGAGGTGGTGGAAGACGTTCTGCTCCAGGCCGCGCAGGGCCCAGAGCTCGGGCAGGACGACCGAGGTGGCGCCGATGGCGTCCATCAGCTCCAGACCGCGGCGGACCCGGTCGCAGAGCACGATCCGGCGCAGCTCGGC
>Ga0136612_10001430_pt1 | contig 10167 bp, 7 predicted proteins | sample AntDryUQ224A2306_2_FD_106644 | JGI IMG/M metagenome (GOLD analysis project Ga0136612, IMG submission 106644) | Polar desert sand microbial communities from Dry Valleys, Antarctica - metaG UQ224A (23.06) | ecosystem: Environmental > Terrestrial > Soil > Desert | place: Antarctica: Dry Valley...
CCTCCGAGGCTGACTCGACGGTCGGCGATTCGGTCGTCGCGGATGCCGCTGCCGACCTGGTCGTCGTGCGCGCACGACGAACCGGCTTGGCTGGTGCCGCCGGCTCCTCGGTCGGAACTGGCGCGGAGGCCTGAGACGCGCTCGAGCGCGGCTCCGGTGACTTGCGCGCCAGTTCTGCCCTCAGAAGCTCCTCGAGCTCAGGCGGCACCTCCGACCACGGCTCCGACGAGCGCTGCTCGGGCATCCCGCCCATTTGACGATCGTCAGGACGCGGGCGGCGATCCATCATCGGCCGGCCGCCCTGCTGTGGGCGTCCGCCACGGCCCCGGTCACGTCCGCGATCGGGTCCGCGATCCGGGCCCCGGCTGGGTCCGCGATCACGGTCTGGGCGTGCACCGCTGCCGCCGGTGTTGGTGCCGAAGCTCGGTTGCGGCCCCCTGTTGCCATAACGCTCTCGATCGAGCGCCGCCTGGTAGGCGGATCTATTGCCGCGGGGCATGCGCGCCCCGCGACTGGGCCCGCCGCCGCCGGCCCGCTGCCGCCGTTCGGCGAGCAGGTATTCCGGAACCTCGGGCTCGTCAAGATCCTCGTCGTCTGCTCCTCCATCGGCGCTCGCCGAGGTGGGCGATGACGGCACGCCAATCTGACTGTCCCATACGGAACCGAACGAGTGGTGCGCCGGCTGTGTGGGCTGAGCGTCCTCGAACTCCTCGTCCTCATTCTCTACGTCGGCAGCAACGCCGTCGGCGCCGGCGGCGGCGCCGACGGTTTCAGTTGGAGAGAGGGTGTCCGATTCGCCACGTCGACCGCGGCCACGGCCACGTCCGCCGCGTCGTCGGCGCCTTCGCTGTCCGTCTGCGAGTGACGCGTCCAGGCCATTGCCGGACTCGGCGCCCAGATCGGCACCGTCGCTCTCAGCCATATCGGCCGTATCGACAAGGGCCGCAACGTCTTCCAGGGCATCCCGCCCATCGGCGTCTGCACGGCGAGATAGCCGCTCGCCGGGCAGGGCAATGAAGCTGGCCCGACCACGTCCGGCAGCGGCCGCGCTGATCGGGGTCACGGTCTCAATATCAATGGCACGATCGTCTCGCGATCGACCGCGGCGGCGCCGTGGAGCCCCTTCCGTTTCCTTTTCGGGCACCTCGGTCATCGACAGGTCGCCTTCGGCGGCGACGCGACGTCCGCTGCGTACCGAGGCCTTCTCGACGCGTGCAATCTGGGCGATGTCGGTGAACTGGTCCGCGACATCGATCAGGTCCGAGCTGGTGTTGCCGCGGAAGCTGATCACCTCAACGCGAACGCCCTGCTCCTGTACGGCGCGAATCGCCGGCGCAAAGTCGCCATCACCGGACACGACGACGGCGATGTCGAGGTTCCGGGCGGTCTTCATCATGTCCACCACGAGCTCGATATCGAGGTTCGCCTTGATGCGCCCGTCGCCGTACTTGCGAATGTCCTTGCTGATCACCTTGTAGCCGTTGCGCGCCAGGAACGAGTGAAACTGGCGCTGGTTCTCGTTTTCCGGGTCGAGCCCCGTATATGCGTACGCGCGCACGAAGTCGCGACCGGCCGTGGCCGACTTCAGCAGCGTCACGTAATCGATGTCTATACCTGCCGCCTTGGCGGCGTAGAAGATGTTCGCCACGTCAACAAAGACGGCGACGTTCTTGCTCACTAATTTCTCCTGTATTTAGTTCCGCGCTCACCGCGCGGGCGCCGAGCGGATCGGCGTCTATTGAGCGATCCGATTTTCCGGTTCACCGCTACCAGGCTGTCACGGCCGAGCGCGCGAGCGGCAAGCGCATACGCGGGCCTGACTCCGTGAAGCCGATGTCTTCCCAGCGGGCAAGCTCAGCCGGCTCTTCGGGAACCGTTCCCTCAAGCGCGACACAGCCCTTGTTGCGCGCCTGGCGCAGCAGTTCGCGAAGAAGTGCGTCAACTACGCCGTTGAGCTCGTTGCCGGGCTCGATGGCAAGGAAGTCGACTGTGCCTACCAGCCCAATGGCAGCCACCGACGGGCGGAGGGCCAGCAAGCACGCCCCGAGGATCATCCGCCCATCGAGGCAAACGATCAAGGAAGCGTTGGGCAGATAGATGACCTGGCGCAGGACGTCGGCGGCGTCGTTCAGCTGGTCAAGCGACCGATGCGCATCGGCACGTTCCATCAGACCGATGATGCGGTCGATGTCCGTCAATCGCGCGTCGCGGACCAGGAGTTCCACGCTGACTGTTGTCCCTCTCGGTACCCAGAACGCCCATCTGCCGACGGGTGCTCGGAACGTCTCATACAAACCGGTAGATCCGGTCGCCGCCTGAGCGCGCCACACCGACCGGGCAGGGCCTTTGGTTAAGAAGGCTCTACAAGCGCGCCGGGGCGCTCCAACGTCTGTTGCAAATGAGACGCTGCTCGGTATGATACGGCATCGCGTCAGCCCATTCGGATGGGCGATGTGGTCACGTGCCTTACACGGCATGGGGCCGATCAGAAACTGAGGGCATTCGGTTCACACACCCCTCCCGATCTGTCGGACCCTACGAGGCCACACCGTTCGCTGACTGGAGATCGCGGTGCGGATCGCAGGGCGCGGTTCGCATGAGGAGGTAAATACAGTGGAGGAATTGACTACATGAAGCTGAGGTATCTCGGCACCATTGCGACGGTTGTAATGCTCGTCGCAGTAGCTTGCGGCGGACCAGCCGCCACCAATCGACCATCCGGAGCAGCGCCGACAGGCACCGCACGGGCATCGGCACCGGCATCAGCGCCGGCCAGTGCACCCGCATCAGCGCCAGCAAGCGCACCAGGTTCAGCGCCAGCAAGCGCACCCGCATCGCCAGCAGCCGAAAATCCTCACGAGGATGGTGCCGATCTTGGCGAGCGCGTGATCCCTGCCGGCGAGCCGATCCACCTCGTCTTCTGGGGCGTTCTCAGCGGCGCTGACTCGTCGCTCGGCATCGACTCGCAGCGCGGCGTCGAGATCGCGGTCGCCGATCGCGGTGGCACGCTGTTGGGCCACGACATCCAGCTGACGACTGAGGACGGCGGGTGTACCCCTGAAGGCGGTAACACTGCCGCCACCCGAATCGCCGCGGATGTGACGATCGTCGGCCTGGTCGGCTCAAGTTGCTCGGACGAGACCGTCGGCGGCATCGAGCTGATCACCAACGCCGGTCTGACCACCATCTCATCGTCGAACACACGCCCGGCATTGACCGCGTCGAATCGAGACGATACGTACGACGGCTATCTGCGCACCGCGCACAACGACGAATTCCAGGGCGCCAAGGCGGCCGAGTTCGTCTACGACGTGCTCGGTCTTCGCAAGGCCGCCACAATCCACGACGGCAGCTCGTACGCACAGGCGCTTCAGGGCGTCTTCGCCGACGAGTTCGTCGCACTCGGTGGCGAGATCACAATTCAGACCGCCGTTGGAGCGGCTGACGAAGACATGACAACAGTGCTCGAAGACGTGGCAGCCACGGCTCCCGAGTTCCTGTACTACCCGGTCTTCACAGGCCCCTTCGGATTCATCACGGATCAGGTCCGGGGTGTTCCGGGCCTCGAGACCGTTGCACTGATGGGTGCCGACGCGGCGTTCAGCTCTGCAGCAATCGAGGCTGGCGGCGAGAACGCGCTGGACATGTATCTGTCCAGCCCTGACACGCGCCAGTTCGTTGGCGACTACGACGCTTTCCTCGCCGCACACACTGAGGAGTACGGCGAAAACCCGCTCTCCATCTTCCATGCTCACGCCTACGACGCGGCCAACATGCTTATGGACGCGATCGAAGAAGTGGCCGTCGAAGAGGCGGACGGGTCCCTCACCATCGCCCTTGGTCCTCTGCGCGACGCAATCTTCGCCACCGCAGATTTCCCAGGCATCACCGGGTCGCTAACGTGCAACCCGTTCGGTGACTGCGGCGCGCCGGCAATCGGCGTGTACCAGATCACACAGGCCATCGTCGACGATCCGACCGGTGCATGGCCGCCGGCACCCATTTTTCCCGAGCTCTAGCTCGGCCGAAACCGCGTCCGCGGGGCGGACGCTCAGTAACTAATAGCGAGCCGGTGGAGTCACTCCCCCGGCTCGCTCCTTACCTGACGCGGAGCAGCCATGAACAGGCGCTACGGCGACCGGGTCACCGAGCTGGCGATCCAGGCGTTCCTGTGGTTCTTTCGTATCGGTGTCGTTCTGGTCGTCCTGGTCGGGTCGACGTTGACCCTCACGAGCGGCCAATACGAGCCAGCGACGTGGGTCCGTTTGTTCGCATCCGGATTCACCCTCGGCAGCGTGTACGCGATGATCGCCCTGGGCTACACGATGGTCTACGGCATCCTGCGCATGATCAACTTCGCCCACGGCGAGGTGTTCATGGCCGGCGCGTTTGGCGGGTATTTCACAGCCGTGGCGCTCGACGATGCCGGATTGTTGAACGCGAGCCCGTTGTTGTCGCTCTTCTCGATCGTGATCATGCTGCTGGTCGCCGCGGCAGTATCGACCGTCATCGCCCTGCTCATTGAGCGCATCGCCTACCGCCCGCTGCGCAACGCGCCGCGGCTGGTGCCGCTCATCAGCGCAATCGGCGCGTCGTTCTTCCTCCAGTACACGGCACGCGGCTTCTTCGGCTCGCGCAACTACTCGTATCCCACCGTCAATGTCCTGAATGAGGACGTCGGGATCCCCCTGTTAGACCTTCGTTGGGTACAGGTGCTCGTGATAGTGGCCGCGCTGACGATGATGACACTGCTCTATCTCTTCGTCATGCGCACCAAGACAGGCACGGCCATCCGCGCCGTATCAGAAGACAAGGCGACCGCGGCGCTGATGGGCATCGACGTCAACCGCGCGATCGTCACCACCTTTGCCCTGGGTGCCGCCATGGCCGGCGCCGCGGGCGTCCTGTACGCGTTGCTCTTCCGCCAGATCGACTTTTTCAGTGGCTTCGTACCGGGTGTCAAAGCGTTCACCTCGGCGGTCCTCGGAGGGATCGGCAATGTGCCCGGGGCGATGGTCGGCGGATTGTTCCTCGGCGAGATCGAGGCAATCGGGCCAGTGCTCTTCTTCACCGGATTCGGTGTTCCGTCGGTCAACCAGCTCAAGGACGTGATCGCGTTCACTATGCTGGTTCTTGTGCTTGTCTTCCGTCCATCGGGGATTCTCGGTGAGCGCCTGGCGAGGCAGCGCGCATGACCGCTCTCAGCCCGACTTTGACGAAGCCGCTCGCACGCAGCTGGCGCCACGTCCTAGCCACGGGCGCCATTGGTGCCGCCGTGGCGCTGTACCTGGCGCTCGTCGGGATCATCCCAACGTTCGAGTCGCGAGCCATGATCGCTGGCGTACTGGCCTTGGGCGAGACGTTCGTGCTGGGCACGATGCTGGTCATCGGCTATCTCGCTTCCAGATACTTCGACGGCCAACCGGCTATGTCCGTGCTCGCGGGGGCCGTCGCCGGCCTGATGACCGGTACAGCGCTGACCCTGCTGATCCTGATCGGGCCCGCAATCAACCTGCGCTCGATCTTCCTGAACGCGAGTGACGCGCTTTACGGAGTTCTGACCCTCGGGCGTGGGGTCGAGTTCCTCTGGATCCCGATCGTCGGAGGGGTCATTGTCGGCGCGCTCGGGGGCCTCCTCAGGACCCTCCCGCGTCCGATCCAGGTGTCGCTCGCAGCCGGCCTGCTGTCGCTCGTGGCGCTCGGCCTGTTCTCAAACCTGCTGCGAACGCCGCTGCTCGCAAGCCCGTTCGCATCTATCGGCCGGCTGCTGTTCGCATCGGAAGGACTTACGCTTTTCGGCGCCGCGGTCACACTCTCCGGCGCGCTAGGCGCCGGCAACGGCGGGGCAATTGGCGCACGGTTTGGTAGCCGCAAATGGGGCATGGTCACCGGCGTGGCGCTGGGCATGATCGGCTCCCTTGTGGCAGGCCTCATCGCGGCCGACCTGGCCCCGTCCGCCTTGGCACGGCCCGATGCAGCCGCGTTGGGCGGCGTAGTTGGCGGCGTCCTCGGCATCGGACTCGGCGGCTTGCTTGGCGGCGTAATCGCCCGGCGGGTGAGCACACTCCGTCTGGATCGGCCATACGATGCGCTGCCCTCGCCGGCACGTCGCGCGATTCGCGCCACTCCGCTGATCCCCCTTTTGTTGCTCGTTCTCGTCCTGCCGTTTGCCTTTGGCCAGAACTTCGCCCAGGTCATCGTCCTGGTCGCGATCTACATCCTGATGGGCCTCGGATTGAACATCACTCTCGGCCTGGCAGGCTTGCTCGATCTCGGGTTCGTCGCCTTCTTCGCAGTTGGCGCCTACACGGTGAGCCTGCTCACATCCACGAGCCCGCTCGGAATCGCGGACTTCTCGTGGTGGATGGCAGTCCCCGTTGCCGTTGGAGTCGCCTTCCTGTTCGGGGCCTTCCTCGGGCTGCCCATCCTGGGCATACGCGGCGACTACCTGGCCATCGCCACGCTCGGTTTCGGCGAGATCATCCGAATCCTAAGCGTGTCAGACCTGCTCAGGCCGTGGTTGGGGGGGCCGCAGGGCATCACCAACGTGCCCAAACCGATCGATGTGCCCCCCGGCGATCCGCTCTCGGGCCCAAGCCAGATCTACTACATCGCCTTGATATGTGCGGGCATCATTGGCTTCATCGCGCTCCGACTGCGCGATTCGCGCATTGGGCGCGCGTGGGTCGCGATCCGCGAGGACGAGGACGTCGCCGAGGCGCTCGGCATCAACCTCATCCAGACCAAGCTGCTCGCCTATGCCCTCGGCGCTGCCTTCGCCGGACTCGGAGGAGCGGTCTTCGCCGCGCTGATCGGGGCAACCTTCCCGACCAGCATCAACCTGCTCGTCTCGATCAACGTAGCCGCGCTGATCATCGTAGGTGGCATGGGCAGTGTCCCGGGCGTCGTGGTCGGGGCCGTAGTGCTGATCGGTCTCCCGGAGCTCTTCCGCGAATTCCAAGAGTACCGGTACCTGTTCTACGGCGCTGCGTTGATGGTGCTGATGCGCCTCCGGCCGGAGGGTCTCCTGCCATCGCGGTCGGTCCAGCGCGAGCTCCATGTCGAGGAGAACGTCGAACCGGCCGGGGCGCCGGTTGGCTCATCTGTCGCTCAGATCGAGGCAGAGCGGGAGGGCGAAATCGAGCCCGACACGCCGTACAGCGAACCGCCGGATCCACTAATCGAATCGCCGGACCTATCGAGCGAGCCTGTAGACGAGGAGGCACGTTAGGTGGCGCTGCTCGAGGCTAGGGGCGCTACGAAGCGGTTTGGCGGGCTCGTCGCCGTCAACGCGCTCGACTTTTCGATGGAGCCCGGCCAGATTGTCAGCGTGATCGGGCCCAATGGCGCGGGCAAGACGACATTCTTCAACTGCATCGCCGGCTTCTACCGCATCGACGAGGGCACGATCACCTTCGACGGTCAGCCCATCCAGGGGTTGCCACCGGACAAGATCGCGCACCTGGGTATCAGCCGGACCTACCAGAACATCCGCCTCTTCGCCAGCATGACAACGATGGAAAACGTGCTCGTGGGATTGCACCACCACATGCGCTCGAGTTGGATCGCGGCAGTCCTGCGCACACCGGGAACGCTGCGCGAAGAACGCGAGGCAGACGAGGAGGCTCGCCGGCTCCTCAAGTACGTGGGCCTCAGGGGCAAGGGTGACTTCCAGGCCGGCAAGCTCGCCTATGGCGACCAGCGGCGACTCGAGGTCGCGCGCGCACTGGCCAACAAGCCGCGCCTTCTGCTACTCGACGAGCCGACCGCAGGCATGAACCCGGCCGAAACGTCGGACATGACCGCCCTCATCCGGCGCCTGCGCGACGACCTCGGCCTGTCGGTTCTTCTGATCGAGCACGAGATGCGCGTCGTGATGGGCATCTCGGAGCGCATTACCGTGCTCGACTACGGCGAGAAGATCGCCGAGGGCACGCCTGCCGAGATCCGTAGCAACGCCCGGGTGATCGAGGCATACCTGGGCCGCGGGTCGGCTGCGGAGGCCGCCGTTGAGGCGGCGGCGGCGGAGGTCGCAGCCGAGACGGTCGCGGCCGAAACCGCCGCAGAAACGAACCCGACCGGGCAAGGTGCCGACCTCGAGGGCAACAACAGCGCGAAGACGGTGGCCTGACTTGGCACTTCTCGAAGTTCACGATCTGCACACGTTCTACGGCAACATCCACGCGCTCCAGGGCGTCTCGCTGAACGTCGAGCAGGGCGAGATCGTGACGCTCATCGGCGCCAATGGCGCGGGCAAGACCACCACCTTGAACTCGATCAGCGGCATCGTCGCGCCGCGCAGCGGGCGGGTGACGCTTGAAGGAGAGGACCTGACGCACGTCCCGGCGCATCAGATCGTGACCCGGGGGGTCGTGCAGGTCCCCGAGGGACGCCGGACGTTTGCCCGGCTGACGGTCGACGAAAACCTCCAGATGGGCGGCTTCAGCGTGCGCGACAAGGCCAAGATTCGCGATGGAATGGAACGCGCTTACACGATGTTCCCGCGCCTGCGTGAACGCCGACGACAGATCGCGGGCACGCTCTCGGGCGGCGAGCAGCAGATGTTGGCGATGAGCCGCGCGCTGATGTCCGAGCCACGCGTCCTGCTGCTCGATGAGCCGTCGATGGGGCTCGCGCCCAACCTGGTCGACGCGATCTTCGACACGATCGTGGCCATCCATAAGGAGGGCACCTCGATCCTGCTCGTGGAGCAGAACGCCAACATGGCCCTCGAGGTGGCCGATCGCGGCTACATCCTGCAGACCGGTTCGGTCGTCCTGGCCGATAACTCGGCCGCACTGCGCGACAACGAGGAAGTCAAGCGCGCCTACCTCGGCGCCTGACGGTCGGGCCTTCCTTCAGGCTAGTCGGCGCTCGACCGGCCTGATTCGAGGAACCGGCGAAGGAATTGCTTCGTTCGTTCGTCCTGCGGTGCGTTGAGGATCTGCTCGGGCGGTCCCTGCTCGACGATCTGGCCCTCCTCCATGAAGACGACGCGGTCGGCTGCCTCGCGAGCGAAATGCATCTCGTGGGTGACGACGATCATCGTCGTGCCTTCGTGGGCTAGGTCCTCCATTACGCTCAGGACTTCGCCGATCAGCTCCGGATCCAGTGCGCTCGTCGGCTCGTCGAACATCAGCACCTTCGGCTCCATGCACAGCGCCCGTGCGATCGCAGTTCGCTGCTGCTGGCCGCCGGACAGCCGCGCCGGATGCTCGTCGCGTTTGTCGGTCAAGCCAACCTTGACCAGGTATTGATCGGCCAGCGCGACCGCCTCGTCCCTGGACATGCCGCGAACGCGGATCGGCGCTTCGATCAGGTTTTCCAGCACAGTCATGTGCGGGAAGAGGTTGAACTCCTGGAAGAGCATCCCGGCGCGCAGTCGGATCTGCCGGATCTGCTCGAGGTGCTGGCGGCTGCGGCTGCGTAACGGATCTGCGTCCACCCGTAGCCCGTCCACCTCGACGCTGCCGACCGTTGGCTCGGTCAGGAAATTGATGGATCGCAGAAGGGTCGTTTTCCCGCTGCCGGAGCGACCAACGAGCATGACCGCCTCGCCCTGGGCGACCTCGAGGTCGATCCCGCGCAGGACATGCGCCGTCCCAAAGTACTTGTGCAGCCCCTCAACTCGAACGATCGGATTGACACTCATCATTGGCGATCGCTTCGCGCCATGCGCCGCTCGAGCCGCTCCTGGAAGACGCTGAACGTGATCGTCAGGATCCAATAGATGAGCGCGGCGATGATGAACGCCTCGAGTGTGTTGCCCCGCGGTCGTCCGGCGGTCTCCGCATTCCACAAGACCTCTCGGACGCCGATGATGGACACAAGGGCTGAGTCCTTGATCATCGCGATGAATTCATTGCCAATTGCTGGAGTCACGATCCGCGTCGCCTGCGGCAGGACGATGCGGCGCATGATGAGCGACTCGCGCATGCCGAGGGCTCCGGCAGCTTCTCGTTGACCTCTTGGCACGGCCTGGATTCCAGCTCTGAAGATCTCGGTCAGATAAGCGCCGTAGTTGAACCCGAGGGCGAATATCCCGGCGGGCAGGGCGGGCAAGATGATGCCCATGGCGGGCAGGGCGAAGTAGATGAAGTAAATCTGGACGAGCAGTGGCGTGCCGCGAACGAAGGAGACATACAGCGATGCCAGCCCGTTGATAAA
>Ga0136612_10001431_pt1 | contig 10163 bp, 7 predicted proteins | sample AntDryUQ224A2306_2_FD_106644 | JGI IMG/M metagenome (GOLD analysis project Ga0136612, IMG submission 106644) | Polar desert sand microbial communities from Dry Valleys, Antarctica - metaG UQ224A (23.06) | ecosystem: Environmental > Terrestrial > Soil > Desert | place: Antarctica: Dry Valley...
TCGGGTACACGATCGGCTCCCTACTCGGCTGGTGGGTCGGGGCGAGCGGCGGTCGCCCGTTCCTCGAGCGACACGGGCGCTGGTTGCATCTGAGCGAGGCGAAGCTCGGGCGCGCCGAGCGGTGGTTCGAGCGCTGGGAGGACTGGGCCGTCTTCCTCGGCCGCCTGACCCCCGTCGTCCGCTCGTTCGTCTCGATCCCCGCCGGTGTGTTCCGCGCGCCGCTGATCCGCTACACGGTGCTGACGCTCGCCGGCTCCGCCATCTGGTGCTTCGGCCTGGCCGGTGTGGGTTGGTGGTTTGGCTCCAACTGGGAGGAGTTCCATCATGCCTTCCGCTATGTGGACTACGCCATCGTCGCGCTGGCCGCAGCAGGGATCGCTTACGGCGCCTGGAAGTTCGCCAAGTGGCGCCGAAGAGCGCCCGCCGAGGCTGGTTAGACTGGCTTGTCCGTGAAGATTCCGCTCATCGACGTCAAGGCGCAGTACGCGCCCCTGATTCCGCAGCTCAAGCAGGCGTTCGCCGATGTCCTCGAGGACGGCCGGTTCGTCTTCGGACCGAATGTCGCCGCCTTCGAGCAGGAGGCGGCGGAGTACCTCGGCGTTCCCGAGACGGTCGGCGTCGCGAACGGCACCGATGCGCTCGTCCTTGTCCTGGACGCGATGGGGATCGGGGACGGCGACGAGGTCGTCTGCCCCGCGTTCACCTTCTTCGCGACGGCGGAGGCAATCGCACGAGTGGGCGCGACGCCCGTCTTCGCCGACGTCGACCCGGCGACGCTGAACCTCGATTCCGCCGATGTCGAGCACAAGCTGACCGCGCAGACGAAGGCGATCATGCCGGTCCACCTCTTCGGCCGGCCGGCGCCGCTCGCGGAGCTCGCCACCTTCGGTCTTCCCATCATCGAGGACGCGGCCCAGGCCTTCGGCTCGCCGGACATCGCCGGCACGGGGATCGCCTCGACCTTCAGCTTCTATCCCACCAAGAATCTCTTCGGGCTCGGCGACGGCGGTCTCGTCGCCGTGCGGGACACCGAGCTGGCGGAGCGGCTTCGGATGCTGCGCTTCCACGGCTCGAAGGCCAAGAAGACCTTCGAGTACATCGGCTACAACTCCCGCCTCGACGAGGTGCAGGCGGCCGCCCTACGGATCTTCTTGCGCGAGCTCGACGGCTGGACCGCCGCACGCCGAGAGGCCGCCGCACGCTACGGCGAGCTCGGGCTGGGCGAGCTCTGCGAGCTCCCGGCCGATGAGCCCGGACACGTCTACCACCTGTTCGTCTGCCGCTCTCCCGAGCGCGATCGCATCCGCGCCGCCCTCACGGAGGCGGAGATCGGGAGCGCGCAGTACTACCTGCCCCCGCTCCACCTTCAGCCCGCGCTGCGCCACCTCGGCTACGAGGCGGGTGCGCTTCCGGAGACTGAGCGCGCCGCAACCGAGAACTTCTCCGTACCGCTCTGGGCGGGGATCGACGCCGAGCAGCAGGAGCGGGTCGTCGAGGTCGTCCGGGCCGCCGTCGGCGTCGCCGCGGCACGGTAAGCCGGCATGAGGTTCCCTCATGTTCCCGGATCGTCGCTCGCGGTGCGCGGCCGGTCGGCCGCTGTCGAAGGGCGGCCGGGGGCATGAGGTTCCCGATCAACCGGCATCGGCTACCGCAGCTGGCCGCCGACCTCGCGATCGTCGTCGTCGCCTGGTTTCTCGCCTTCCAGCTGCGCCTGAACCCTGACATCCCGCCCTTCTACGACCGCTATTACGAGCTCGAGATCTTCGCGCTCCTCGTCGCGATCAAGCTCACCGTCTTCTCGCTCTTCGGCTTCTACAACCGCTGGTGGCGCTACGTCTCGACCCGCGACATGTGGGGGGCCTTCCGGGGAGTCACCGCCGCGTCGCTCGTCGCTTACCTCGTGTTCAGCTTTTTCGACGTCCACCGAGTGGCGGTACCGCGGATGATCTGGGTGATCGACTGGCTGCTCGCCCTCGCGCTCGTCGCGGCCTCTCGGATGCTGGCCCGGACGATCATCGAGCGGCCGCAGGGCTCCTCGCTCGTCGCCCGCGGCAAGGAGGTGATCCTCGTCGGTGCCGGCGACGCGGCTCAGCTGATGCTGAAGGAGATGCTGCGCACCCCCTCACTGGGTTACACCCCGATCGGCCTGATCGACGACGATCCCCGGAAGAAGAACCTTCGGCTGCACGGGATCCGCGTGCTCGGCACCTCGAACGAGCTGCCTCACATCCTGCGCGACCGTCGTCCCGACGAGCTCCTGATCGCAATCCCGTCCGCCTCCGGAGAGGTGCGCCGACGCATCGTCGAGGTCGCGCGGACCGAGAACGTGCCCGTGAAGACACTGCCCGGCCTGAACGAGCTGATCTCGGGAGACCTCGATCTCGCCGAGCAGATCCGACCGGTGCAGGTCGAGGATCTCCTCGGTCGGGAGGCCGTTGAGGTGGACCTCGACGCGATCCACTCCTACCTCGCCGGGAAGACGGTGCTCGTAACCGGCGCGGGCGGCTCGATCGGCTCCGAGCTGTGCCGCCAGATCGCGCGGGCCGACCCGCAGCGAATCGTGCTGGTCGACCAGGCCGAGAGCTCCCTCGTCGACATCGAGCGAGAGCTCGTCGACGAGCGCGGCTTCTCCGCGGGGATTCCCGTGCTCGCGGATGTGCGCGACCGCAACCGGATGCGCCAGGTATTCGAGCGGTACCGGCCCGAGGTCGTGTTCCACGCCGCAGCGTACAAGCACGTGCCACTGATCGAGGCGAACCCGCTCGAGTCGGTGCGCAACAACGTGCTCGGCACGCGGGCGGTGGCTGACGTTGCGATCGCGCACGGCGTCGAGCGCTTCGTCCTCATCTCCACCGACAAGGCGCTCAATCCGCACAGCATCTACGGCCAGTCGAAGACGCTCTGCGAGTGGATCATCGCCTCGCACGGCGACCGTGACGACGTGCCTACGCGCTTCGTCGCGGTCCGCTTCGGCAACGTCCTGAACTCCGCCGGCAGCGTGATCCCGCTCTTCAGGCGCCAGATCGAACGGGGCGGGCCGGTGACGGTCACGGACGCCGAGATGACAAGGTTCTTCATGACGATCCCCGAGGCCGTCGCGCTCGTGGTCCAGGCGGGGGCGATCGGGGGCCGCGGCCGGATCATGGTGCTCGACATGGGAGAGCCGATCCGGATCCTCGACCTGGCCCGAAACATGATCCGACTCTCGGGCAAGGAGCCCGAACGGGATGTTGCGATCACCTTCATCGGCGCCCGGCCGGGCGAGAAGGTCCACGAGGAGCTCTTCGCGGAGGACGAGACATGGCAGCCGACGTCCCACCCGAAGATCGTCGCCCTCGACGTCTCGCCCGTCGATCGGCCGTGGCTCGAGCAGGCGCTCGACGAGCTCGAGGCTCTCGTCGACGCCGGTGACACGCTCGAGCTCGTCGGCCGCCTGGCCGGGATCGTGCGCGAGCCGAAGCGACAAGGAGCCGAGGCGGACGCCGTCTCCACGGCGCCCGCCTCCGGGTCCGCCTAGCTCACGTCCCTGGAATCCTGACGAGCAGGAGCTGACCGTGCTCGCGCTTGAAGAGCGTCGAGCCGCGCATCTCCTGCTGCTGGTTCACCGAATGGGCCTGCACGGTGACGTAGAACCATCCGGGCCCCATCGAATCCTTCGCGTCGACGATGCCGGACGACTCCCAGTTGCCCTGCGGGGCATTGGCGTCGAGGGAGGCCTGATTGACCCTCGCGACGACCGTGAGCGTTCTTGCCTGCAGGTCGTAACGCCAGATCCGCGCCGTGGTTCCGTTGGCGTTGCTCGCGGCGTATTGGTTCTGCGAGCCCGGATCCTCCTGGATGAGCAGTGCCCGCTTCGTCGTCTCGACGTTGTCCGGGTTGTGGATCAGCGAGACGTCGCCGGCGCCGGCCGCACCCTTGGCGTCCGCGTCGATGAGAACCGAGAAGCTCGTCACCTTGCGCGGGTCCTGCTTGTCGAGCACGAGCCGGAAGATGCGCCCGTTCGGATAGGGGCCCGCCGTGCCAGCCGGTCCCCTGCGGAGACGACCGGTCGTCGCATCCGGCAGCGCGCGCGGCTCGCCCGTGTCGGCGAGGTAGACGACGTTCGGTGTATTGCGGTCATAGGCGATGTCCTCCACCCGGATGAACTGGAAGATCCCGTTCGCGTTCGACCAGTTCTCGAGGGCGGTCTGGTCGCCGAGAGCGACCGACACCGGTACCCGGACCATCGTTCCGGTCACGCTCTTCGACCCGGAGAGATCGCCGTAGTCGTTCACGGCCGGGTCGTCGGACTTGAAGCCGTAGAGCGCGCCGGCGTCGTTCATCAACCCGAAGGCGCCATGCGTGAGATACATGTAGAGCTGCGATGCCGGAGCGCTGAACGTGTCGTCGCCCGAGAGAATGACCGACACCTTGTACCCCGGAATCGCAACGGCGTTCTCGTGATTGTGACGGCCCATCGAGTACACCGACTTGTAGGCGTTGTTCCTGATGTCGTAGGCGACGACCACGCCTGCCTGCTCCGCGCCTGGGCGCGCCGGGAACGACTCGCCCGTGCGGTTGACGAAGTCGGTCGCCTCTTCATTCGTGAGCACCACCGGCCGGCCAAAGCCTGCAGCCTTGCCGTCGGCCAGGAAATTCGAGCAGAACCTCTGATAGTTCGCCGTCGACGGGATCACGTACGAGCCGGACGTGATCTCCTGCGTCCTTCGGTTGACGACGAGACGGCTGAGAATTGAGTTGCTGAAGTCGCTGACGTTCGCCGGAAAGGGGACCAAGGAGAGCTCGTGGTTCACGTACAGGTGCGCCTGGTTCGGTCCGGTCGTGTGGACGGCGACCCCGTCGGGAATCGACTCGAACAGGTAGTCGCCGACCCTGTCCCCGACGCTGATCAGCGGACGCACCTCGACGCCGGGGACAGCACCCGAGATCATCGCCGGCACCGTCGTGGCCGAGTGACTCGTGCCCGCAGCGGGCGCGAGGCCGGCCGCCACTCCGGCAGCGAGCGCCAAAGCGAGGAGCGGTGCAGCCGACCGTCTGAGCACGCGCATGGAAACCCCCCTAGTCGAAATGTGAAGACCTGGATTGGATTATGACGAGGCGGCAGCGGATCGTGCCGAGAGGAGCAGGTCGAGCATGAGCTGCGGGTCGCGCCGCGTCCGTTCCTTCGAGCCGACGTCCCGCTTCCGCAGGGCGAGTGCCCGTGGATCGGTCAGCGGCACGAGCCGGCCCTCCCGGATCAGCCACTCATCCACCCCGCCGAGCCGGCCGCCGTAGGTGGTGTAGACAGGCACGCCGAGGGCGACCGCCTCGCGGTTCATCGTCCCGCCCGCCGACACGACAAGATCGGACAGCGCGATCAGGCTTTGCGCATCGACGGCCCGCTCGGGGATGATCACCGACGGAAGGGCGAGCGTCTTGACGTAATCCCGCTGCTCCTCGGTTCGCGGGATGACGACCGCGTGGACGCCGTCGTCTCGCCCGAGGTGCTCCAGAGTCTGCGGGAAGAGCGGGTTGGAATGGCGATGATAGAGCGAGACGTCGGGCGGAGGCCGGAGGACGACGAGGACGCGGCCCGGGTCGACGCCAAGCTCGCGAGGTACTTCGAGGTCCGGCTCGAAGTCGGCCAGGTAGTACTCCTCCTTCAGGCCCGCGTACTGGAGCAACTTGGGCGGCGTCGCCCCGTATCTCGCCAGCCGCTCCGGCGGGATCGCCGCGGGGACGACGACCTTCGTGGCAGCGCGGCAACCCAGTTGATGCTGGAGCGTCGCCCACTCGTAGTCGAACGTCGTCGAGCTCGGGATCCCGAGCCGACGAGCCGTGATCGTGAGCTCGTGCGAGCCATGGGCAAGCGCGATGTCGAAATCGCGGCCCTTCGCCCAGGTGCGGAGCGCGGCCAGGCGAGAGGCAAGCGACCTGGCTTTGCCGGAGCTCGAGCGGCCCCCATGCCGGCCGATCACCTCGGACTCGAGAGCGTGGAGCGCGAGCAGCTGCTGGGTCTGGGCGTACTCCCGTGACGTGATCTCGACCTCGTCGCCGCGTCCGCGCAGAATCCCGATCAGCGGTCGGAAGACGAGAACATGCGCCGACGCCGTCATGTCGATCCACACTCGCATCAGGCAACCGTTTCGGAAAGTCGCGGCGCACGCAGCGCCCCCGGCGTCCGCTCGACATGGTGCTCGTGCCAGAGCGTGAACGCGAGCAGTCCCCAGAGCTGGCGGCTCAGATCCGCCCGGCGGGCGAGGTGGTCCTCGAGCAGCTGCGTCACCACGTCCGGCCGGAAGTAACCCTGGCGCCGGAGTGTCTGAGCCGAGAGCGTCTCGCGAGCGAACGGCTCGAGCTCGCCGCGCAGCCAGGCCGCCGCCGGGATCGAGAAGCCGCGCTTTCGCCCACGCGTGATCTCCGCCGGCAGGAACGGCTCCGCGGCCTTCCTCAGCAGCCACTTCTTCGTCAGGCCGCGGATCTTGTGACGGGTTCGCAACCCGGCCGCAAAGGTGTCGACCGCCGGGTCGAGGAAGGGCACGCGCACCTCGAGTGAGTGGGCCATCGACGCCCGGTCGGTCTTCACGAGCAGGTCGTCGACGAGGTACACGCGCGCGTCGACGTCCTGAAGGCGGGCCAGGAGCTCCGCGCCCCTGGTCTCCTCGAAGCGCTCTCGGTAGAGGTCGACCGGATCCCAGTCGTGACGGTGTCCGGTCAGCTCCGCGCGCACATCCGGCGAGAAGATCTCCTTCCAGCCGTGGTGGCGCTCGAGTGGCGGCAGATGCGCGGCGCGGACGAACCGCTTGGCCTTGTAGTCGAAGCTCGCCCGTGCGGGCGACACGGGGAAGCGCTCCACGAGCGGCCGCGCCAGTCGCGCGAGCCTTCCGACCCGGAGCGCGAGCAAATCGGCCTGGTAGGTGTAGTAGCCGCCGAAGAGCTCGTCGCCGCCCTCGCCCGAGAGGGCGACCTTCACGTCCTCGGCCGCGAGCTGCGAGACGAGGTACGTCGGGAGGGCGGACGAGTCGGCGAACGGCTCGTCGAATGCCTCTGCGAGCGCGGGCAGCAGCAGTGCGGCATCCGGACGCAGCACGAGCTCGCGATGGCGTGTCCCATAGCGGTCCGACACGACGCGCGCATCGGCGCGCTCGTCGAAAGATCCCTCTTCGAACCCGATCGAGAACGTCCGCAGCGGCTCGCCTGCCTCCTGCGCCGCGAACGCGGCGATCAGGGACGAGTCGATGCCGCCCGAGAGGAGAACACCGACCGGCACGTCGGCGACGAGATGTGCCCGTACGGAGTCGCGGAGCCGCTCGCGCAACTCCTCCGCGAGCGGCTCCTCGCCCTCGGAGCGGAGACCCTCGGCCGTGGCCGGGGCAGGGCGTGCGTAGCGCTCCACCGTGATCGCGCCGTCCTCCCACACCAGCACGTGACCCGGCATCAGCTTCCGCGTCTCGCGGAAGATTGATAGCGGGCCCGGAATCGAGTTGAACGCGAGGAACGCCTCGAGCGCGTCGAGGTCGATCTCGCCGCGGGGCAGCGCCCGGAGCTCGGAGGCGAATTCAAGCTCCTCGCCGGCGACGCGATAATAGAGCGGCTTGATGCCGAAGCGGTCGCGCGCGAGCACGAGCCGGCGGCGCGGCGTATCCCAGATCGCGACGGCGAACATGCCCCGCAGCAGCTGCGCAAACCCTGTTCCGTGCTCCTCGTAGAGGTGCACGAGCACCTCCGTGTCTCCCTGGCTGCGGAAGCGGTGGCCCTGTGCCTCGAGTTCGGCTCGGAGCTGGCGGTAGTTGTAGAGCTCGCCGTTCTGGACGACGACGACGCTACCGTCCTCGTTCGCGATCGGCTGATCACCGGTCTCGAGGTCGATGATGGACAGCCGCCGCGCCGCGAGCCCGGCCGGCCCATCGACGTGGAGCCCGTTCGAGTCGGGGCCGCGGTGGACGAGGGTCGCGCTCATCGCCTCCAGACGGCGCCGGTCGGCTCCAGCACCCGAGACGATTCCGCAGATCCCGCACACGCGGCTGAGTCTAGGAGGGTTTGGCGAGCCCGCGCATGGACTGGCGCAGGACGCGCCAGGCGGTCGCGGCGACGATCCGAAGGTACAGCCCCACCGAGCGGTCGGCGATCCACTCGAGATCGTGCGCAAGCTTTTCGCCCCAGGACGGCTCGCGCCCGATCCGCGTCTGCGCGAATCCCGTCAGCCCCGGCCGGACAACGAGCCGCTGCCAGTAGGCCGGAATCTCTTCACAAAGCTCCTGAAAGAAGCGCGGGCGAATCGGGCGCGGACCGACGATCGACATGTCGCCACGCAGCACGTTCCAGAGCTGCGGCATCTCGTCGAGCTGCGAGGCGCGCAGCCACCTGCCGAGGTCGGTCACCTCGCTCGGGGTGCGCACGTCGAGCTCGCGGCCGTACCACTCGCCGAGGCGGGACTCCGCGCCCGCCCGGAGCGTGCGGAACTTGCGCATCGTGAAGACGCGGCCGTTCCGGCCGACCCGGTCGCCGCGGTAGAAGACCGGCGGCCCGGAGGTCAGCCGGATGGCGATCGCGATCACGAGCGCGAGGGGTGCGAGCAGCAGCAGCGAGGCCGCCGCGATCACGACGTCGAGCGCTCGGAGCCGCCTATCGACGAGCGGTCGCTGCAGGCCATGGAGCGAGAGGTTGGAGTACCGCTCCGCCAGCGAGACCTGCGGATCGATCTCTGTCATCGCACTCCAGCTTGTCACACGCCTCCACCGCACCGGCAACGGTGATGATGCAGCATCGAGCGGATAAGATTGCCTTATGGATACGCGCCAGTTGGCCGCCTTCTGCGCGGTCGTCGAGCGAAAGAGCTTCTCACAGGCCGCCGAGCGGCTCGGGGTCACGCAGCCTGCGGTCTCCCTGCAGGTGCGCTCGCTCGAGAAGCGCCTTGGAACTCAGCTCCTGGACCGCTCGGGCCGCCGCGTCGAGCCCACGGAGGCTGGGCTGCGGCTGTACCGCGGGGCGCAACGGCTGCTCGCGCTCGAGGAACACCTCGTCGCCGAGGTGGCGGGGCAGAGTCACGGCGCGCTAAGCGGCGAGCTCTCGATCGGCGCCTCGACCGGCCCCGCCGCGATCGTCGTTCCTCTCCTCCTCTGCGAGTTCCAGCAGGCGAACCCCGGCCTCCGTGTGTCGCTCACGGTCTCGGATACCCAGTCAGTCGTCGACCTTGTCGCCGACCGCGAGCTCGAGCTGGGGATCGTCGGGGCCGCGCGTCGGCACCGAACTGTGCGCTTCGAGCCCTTCTTCGAGGACGAGGTGATCCTCGCCTGCCCACCTGGGCATGCGTTCGGCGGCCGCACGGTGACGCTCGACGACCTCCGTTCGGAGCAGCTGATCGTGATGCAGGAGGGGGCGGGGGTTCGACAGATCGTGGAGGACGAGCTGCGGGCTCGCGGCAGCCGCCTGCGCGACCTCGACGTCCGGCTCGAGCTCGGGCTGCAGGAGTCCGTGCGTAGCGCAGTACAGGCCGGTTACGGCGTGACGTTTATCTCACGGTCTGCGGTGGAGTCGGAGCTCGCCGCAGGAACGCTGGTGGCTGCGCGAGTCGAAGGCCTCGAAGCAACGCGGGAGATCTCGCTCGTGCGGGCCTCCAGGCGCACTGCCACGCGGGCCGCGGAGGCCTTCGTCGAGTTCGCACGTACCCGACTGCCAAGGGCGACTGTCTCCCCATGATCGTCCGCTGGGGTCTACACGCGCTTCCGGAGCTCCTTGGCGAGCGCCCGTTCCTCGTCGCGAGCGAGCGGTGGAGCGGGCTCGTCGACGCGGCCGACCGCTGGAGCGAGATCCCATCGCATCGGATCAAGGTTCCCGACGGCTGCGACGGCATCGTCGCCATCGGCGGCGGTAGCGCGATCGACACCGCCAAGGCGGCGTCAGCAGCAAGCGGCCTGCCGCTCGTCTCTGTCCCCACGACCTACTCCGGAGCCGAATGGACCGAGTTCTTCGGCGTGCGCGACCCCGAGCGCCGACTGAGGGGCGGCGGCGCCGGTGCGCACCTGGCCGGCATCGTCTACGAGCCGAACCTAACGCTCGAGCTCCCGCGCGACCGCGGCGTTGAAACGGAGCGCCGGCGGGAGGCAAAGAGCGTTCAAAGCTCCGTGAGGGAGGCCGTAGCGGCCGCCGAGCGCCTGAGCCATCGCGTGACCGAGGGCAAGGAA
>Ga0136612_10001432_pt1 | contig 10160 bp, 8 predicted proteins | sample AntDryUQ224A2306_2_FD_106644 | JGI IMG/M metagenome (GOLD analysis project Ga0136612, IMG submission 106644) | Polar desert sand microbial communities from Dry Valleys, Antarctica - metaG UQ224A (23.06) | ecosystem: Environmental > Terrestrial > Soil > Desert | place: Antarctica: Dry Valley...
CAGTTACCGTTGGCTTCGACTGATCGGGGAACAGCAGCACCTTGAGCCCATTGGCGAGCTGGAATTCGGAGATCCCTTCGACGGTTGTGAGTCTCGCGAGCGTCTGTGAAGTGGCAGCTCGTGCCTGCGCCTGCGCTCCGAGCCCTAGCGGGACGCCAGCGGCGATGAGCAGTCCGGTCGCCAGCGCGCCTGCGGCGCGGCGTGCGAATAAAGCAAGCATGATTCCTCGTGGATTTGGAAGGGTCCGGGTCCCGCGTGGATGGGCTTACGGGACTCGAACCAATTTAGGCGGGAACGCAGCGTGAGTCTAGCATTCGCGGGCGTCAGCGACGAGTCCGCTGCCCCGAGCTGTGGCGCCAATAACGAGCGCTGCGCTGATTAGCACCGCGGTCTGCGGGCCGCGCGTTTGATTTCATATCGCAACGGGATCTCAGTGAGAACATCGGTGCGCATTTGCGCGAGCCACAGGCATGACTCAAAACCGCTGGCCGGTCGTCTCGTGCTCAGTACTTCGCGATCTCCCGGTACGCCGCCTTGAACGTTTCAACCTGGGGCAGGATGGCGTCCTCGAGCTGCGGGGCGTAACCCACAAACGTGTCGGTCGATGCCACTCTCTTCACTGGCGCATCGAGCCAGGCGAAGCATTCGTTCGCGATCTCCGCGGCGATCTCGGCCCCATACCCCCACGACAGCGAATCCTCGTACGCCACGATGACCCGCGATGTTTTCCTTACGGATGAAAACACCGCCTCCCGGTCCCACGGGCTGAGCGTGCGAAGATCGATCACTTCGACAGAGATGCCTTCATCGGAGACGGCGTTCGCGGCGGTGACCGCACGCTGCAACGTTGCTCCGTAGGTCACGAGGGTAACGTCGCTTCCTTCGCGCACGACCTTGGCCTTGCCGAACGGAATCATGAAATTCGGGCCGGGATTCGCGCTCTTGTTGTACGTCTGCCGGTAGAGATGCTTGTGCTCGAGGAAGATCACGGGATCGTCGCATCGGATCGCGGTGCGCAGCAAACCGTTGGCATCGAGCGCTGTCGCGGGGCATACTACGCGCAGGCCCGGGCAATGTGTGAAAAGCGATGCGCCCGTCTGCGAGTGGTAGATCGCGCCGCGTATGTACCCGCCGTAAGTAGTGCGTATCACAACTGCCGATGAGAAGCTGTTGTTGGATCTCCATCGCATCGTCGCGAGCTCATCGCGAATCTGCATGTACGCGGGCCAGATGTAGTCGAAGAACTGAACTTCGACCACGGGCTTGAATCCGCGGAGCGCCAGGCCGATGGCGCGGCCGACAATGTTCGCCTCGGCGAGTGGAGTGTTGTACACTCGCGCGCCGCCGAACTCGCGCTGCAGTCCCCAGGTGACCTTGAACACCCCGCCCTTGCCCTTGACCTTGTCGAGGTGCTCTTCCCGCGAGACATCGGCGACATCCTCGCCGAACATGAGGATCCTCCCGTCACGGCGCATCTCCTCCTTCATGCAGGCGTTGAGAAGATCGACCATGGTGGTAGGATCGCCGCTGAACCTGGGGTCGTCCTCGGTATCGAACTGCTCGCTGGTCGGATCCACATCGGGTGAATAGACGGCGTAATAGACGGTGTCCGCGCCTGGCTGTGGCTGCGCGAGTGCGTCATCGGTTGCAGCAAGCACCTCGGCGTCCACTTCCTCGGCGATGCGGGCGAGATCGGGCTCGGTGGCGTGTCCCTCGGCGACGAGCCATTTCGGAAACACTGTGACCGGATCACGCGCCGCATCAGCTTCCCGCTCGTCAGGCGGGCGATACATCGTCTCGTCGTCGGACAATGAATGCGAGTAGGGCCTGATCACCCTCGCGTGGACAAGGGCCGGGCCCTTGCGGGCGCGCGCATACTCGACTGCGCGAGTCATCACCTCATGGCTGGCGACGAAATCGCAGCCGTCCACCTCTTCGATCAGGAAATTGGGGAAAGAACGGACGAGCTTCGATATTGAGCCGCCGGCTGTGCTCACCTCGACGGGAACCGAGATGGCGTAGCCGTTGTCTTCGACCAGATAAACGACAGGGAGCTTGAGATTTGCCGCGGTGTTCAACGATTCCCAAAACTCGCCTTCGCTGGTAGTCCCGTCACCGGTGGTTACAAGTACGATTTCATCCTTCTGAAACCCTTCGGTGATTCCGAGGAGTTTCGCGCGCAGAGTTGCTTCAGCGGATCCGACTGCCTGAAGGAACTGGGTGCCGGTGGGCGACGACGCGGACACAATGTTGAAATCCTTGTGACCCCAGTGGCTTGGCATCTGGCGGCCGCCCGATGCGGGGTCCTTTGCCGCGCCGACGGCCTCGTAGAGCATCTCCGCCGGCGTAACGCCCAGATGGAGGCAAAGTGCGCGATCCCGGTAGTACGTGTAGAACCAGTCGTACGCGGGTCTGCAGGCCATCGCCGCCGCGGTCAAAATTGCTTCATGCCCGGCACCCGAGATCTGGAAGAAAATCTTGTTCTGCCGCTTGAGCTGAACTTCCTTGTCGTCCAGCCGCCGCGACAGCAGCATATTCCGGTAGACGCCTGCAAGCACCTCGCTGGTCAGTCGGGCAGGTATCCCTGAAGTTGTCTTACGGTCAGGAAGAATTCTGGTTGCCATCTCGGTGTCTTTGAGGGGTACTTGTGCTAATTATAGTAGTCGCTTACGGGCCCGGTCCATGGCGCAGCCAGCCATGCGGCGGGACTGATTCGTTTTCCTGTCACATTCCGTTCCACGCCTGAACCGGGAGCTGCAATGGCCTACAAGACTGCTCGTCACGCATCGATGGTACTTGCCGCTCTGCTCCTCGGCGCCTGCGCGAAAGGCCCGGTGGCGAGCGAGCAACCGCCGGAAAATCCGCCTCCGGGTTCCGGTACCGGCTTAACCGGCAATCAGCAGTCCGACTGGGCGGCCATCGAGAGGCTCGAAGTCCAGGCGAAAGCGATCGCAAAGACGAGCGGATGCCAGGCGTCGAGCGAATGCAGAACGGCGCCGGTGGGAAACCGCGCCTGCGGTGGACCGCGATACTACATCCCCTACTGCGCAAAGACAACGGATTCCGTGGCGCTCTTCGCCAAACTCGCCGAAGTCGCCAAAGCCGAGGACGAGTACAACCGGAAGTATCAGATCGCGTCGACATGTGAGTTCAGAATGCCTCCCGACGTCGTCGTTGCCGGGGGATCCTGCGCGACGAAATAACGCGGGCGGCAAGCAATAAGTGTTATGTTTGCGCGCGTTCCCCACCTACAGACTTCTGATAGAGGCACTGAATGAACCTCGTTGAGCGCGTAAAAAACATCCTGACGTCACCGAAGCAGGAATGGACGGTAATCGACGCCGAACCGGTGAATGTCGGGGAGCTTCTCACGAAATACGTTCTGCCGTTGGCTGCCATCGGCCCAATCGCGACGCTTATCGGGATGTCGGTGTTCGGCTTCGGCGGGCTGTTCAGAGTGCCCATCGGCACGGGGTTGATGGCAGCGATTGTGTCTTTCGTCCTGGCCGTTGCCGGAGTCTTCATATTGGCGTGGGTCATCAACGCGCTGGCGCCCAACTTCGGCGGGCAGCAGAGCATGCACCAGGCGATCAAGGTTGCCGCGTACAGCGCCACCCCCCAGTGGATCGCGGGAATTTTCGGTCTCGTGCCGGCGCTCCTGCCGCTGGCGATGCTCGCCGGACTCTACGGTCTCTACCTGTTTTACCTCGGACTTCCGATTCTCATGAAAGTTCCGCAGGAAAAAGCGATGATCTACACAGTCGTGGTAATCGTCGCGGCTGTCGTGCTGTTCCTGGTTGCCGGAGCGGTGACGGGCGGGATCGTCTCCTGACAAGCGTCGACGAGGGGATTGCTAATAGTCCACGGGCCTGAGGTATGTCTCGCCGATCGCGCTGTGGCTCACCATCGCAACGGTCGGCAGCTTTCGTTTCCAGTGCGTGCCCGACAGCCGCTTGTGCACCAGCTCCACTTCCTCGCGGGTGAATCCGTGCGCCTCGACGTCGGCGGGCGCGTAGCCGTTGACGAGCCAGTTTAGAATCTGGTCGGCGCGGGCGTAGCTGATACCGAAATCGCCCTCATCGGTCTGCCCTTCGATCAGGTCTGCAGATGCGGGCTTGCCGATGATGGCTTCGGGCACGCCGAGGTGGCGTGCGAGATTCCAGATCTGCGACTTGAACAGATCGCCGAGCGGGTTGACTGGTGGCGAGTCGTCGGCGTGCCAGGTGAAATAACCAAGCAGCCGCTCGGTCTTGTTGCCAGTCCCCATGGGCAACGCACTGTATTTTGCGGAGAGGTCGAAGAGCGCGATCATCCGCATCCGGGCCATGACATTGCCGCGCCGGGCAGGGTCTGCGCCGGGGTCGCTGGCGAGGTATCCATCGACGGCCGCCGTGATGTCCACGGTGCGTCCCTCGATGCCCAGCTCATCTATGACTAGCTGCGCGTGCGCGAGCGAGTCGGGGCTCGATGTGCGATACGGCAGCCGCACGCCAATTACGTTGGCGGGACCGAGCGCGCGCGCCGCGAGGTAGGCGGTGACGGCGGAATCAACCCCGCCCGACAAGCCCACGACGCCCTTTGTAAATCCGCGAAGATTCAGTTCGTCGCGGAGAAACGAGACGAGCCAGTCCGCCGTGAGCGCGGGATCGATGTCGAGCGGCGGCGGACCGATCACCGACAGAGGCGCCGAGATGACCGGCACTGCCGATGATGCCGCAACCGCGTCCGGTTGTCTCTTCATCCTGGAAGAGCGCCCGGGCCCGCTGGCCACGATGCCTGTCGGCGAAGTGCCATTTTCCGAAGGCGGATCCCAGCTGAGCGGCAGTGGCTCGCCGGTCTGAATCTTTCCGATTGTCCGCATCAGATGCGGAAGCATCGTCTGCAGATCGGTGAGAAGCGGCATCTCGACACGCGCGCGCGTGAGATCCGACGTGTCGAGCGTAACTGTCGCGATCGCTTCGTCCCACAGCGGGGCCCTCAGCTTTACGTCGCCCATTGGTCCGGCCACCACGGAACCACCAGAGAATGTTTTTCCACCCTCCGCTCCCACCAGCTGAACGAGGGCAGTAAACACACCGTGCTCTGACGCGATGTCGCGGGCGAGACGCTCCCATCGTTCGAGACTGGCCGGGCCGGCGCGATCATCTTTTCGTGGAAAGAGTCCGCGCGCCGGCGACGCCGAGGCGATGAAGATTATCTGCGCGCCGTCGAGCGCCGCGATGGTTGCGGACAGACTATGCCATGCATCTTCGCACACCAGCATCGCCGCCCGGCCCCAGCTCGTGTCGAACGCACGGATCTCGAACCCTCTGTCCACGAACCTTTCTTCATCGAACAGTCCATACGTCGGCAGGAATACCTTGCGATGCACGTGGCGCACGACGGGCGAATCGCCGCCCAGCGTTGCATACAGCGCGCTGTTATAGATTGAGTTGTTCCAGATCTCGTAGAAGCCAAGGCCTACATCCATTGGCTCGAGAGAGGGAACAGCGCGGCGGTACTGGGCATCCAGATCGCGTACCAGCGTTCCCGCGGACACCGCGTGATCCCGGACTCCGCCCTCGAGGAAGTAGCCACTGACGGCTGTCTCCGGAAGGAACGCGACCTGCGGTCTCGGCGACAACGCATCAAGCTGGGCGAATATGTCTCCCAGGCGCGCGATATTGCCGGTGTAGTCGCCTTTTCGCGGCCTGAACTGTACGATTGCAAGGTGCACTGTTTGATGCATTACAATGAACTTGCCATGCCCCGTCGGTGCGGGCAACAGGTTGTGAGGCTCGCGCTTGCCGTGTCGCTTCTTGTGCCTGTGCTCCTGCCGGCAACCGCCACGGCGCAGGCACCCAGGCGCGCGGTTGAGGCCTGGCAGATCGTTCCGCAACCACAGTCATCGCAGATTCTCGCGCGCGATGGCTCGCTCATTGGTGAAGTCGGCACTCACCTTCGCACGAGCGTCCCGATACGCTCGCTGCCGCGGTACGTCCCGCAGGCGTTCATCGCCATCGAGGACCAGCGGTTCTACCAGCACGATGGCGTGGACATGGTGGGGATTGCCGGCGCGATCAAGGACAACATACTGGGCGACCGCCGCGGCGCGAGCACAATCACGCAGCTCCTCGTCCCGCGCTCGATCCCCGCACCACGTACGTCGTGCGCGACATGATGCGTGACGTCGTGGAGCGGGGCACCGCGTCATCCATCCGCCGGTTTCTGCCGGCAACTATCCCCGTTGCGGGAAAGACCGGAACCACGAATGACAATACCGACGTCTGGTTCATCGGACTGACGCCGGATATTGTCGCCGGTGTGTGGCTCGGATTCGACAAGCCTAGGATGATCACCAGTGGCGCGGCGGGCGGGTCGCTCGCGGCCCCGATCTGGGGCAGAATGATGGCGCGGTACTACGAAGGCAGCGCAGGCCGTGCGTCGGTGGAGCGGGGTGAGGCGGCGTGGGCTCCTCCGATAGGAGTGATAAGCGGTGAGCTGGACCGGACAACGGGGCAGATGGCCACCGTTGCCACGCCGGCTGAAAACCGGTACACCGAGTATTTCGTGGAAGGAACCGAGCCCGAGCCGTTGCGTGCGGATCCGTGGAAGCTGTTTCGCTGGGGGCCGATCGGGTTCTGAGAACGACTCAGATGAAACAAGAAAGACATAGGGTGCGAGCGCATGGAAGCGCAGGCGGGTAGCCGCGAGGGGAAGACCGGCAGGCTTGACGCCCGGATCTCACCGCGCAGCGGACCAACCATCTAAATTGATGAAGCCACTCCGCATGCGGAGCGGGCTTCACCTCACCCGATCTCAATCCCAAATCATATGATTCGTAATCGCGTCGGCGTTGCATGCACCATCGCCGCTCTCGTTGCGTTCGCAGGCCCAGCCAGCGCCCAGTCGGCCGAGGCCGACAGAGTTGGTTTTCCCCGCGTCAATCTCGTCTCAACCAATCCGATCGGCATCATCTTCGAGTGGTTCAACGGCGAATTCGAGCACGCAATAGCTCCCACGGTATCCTTCGCAATCGCCGGATCCCATTTTTCATTTGAAAGTTTCAACTACACCTCAGTCGACGGCATCGTCAGATATTATCCCAGCGCGCGTGCAATCCGCGGCTTTGGAGTCGGCGGCAGCGTTGGCTATTCGCGGGTAGACGAAGACGGCAATTGCATCGATTGCGCGGACGCCGCCGACGCGTTCACCATTGGCGTCCGGGGAGACTACGTTTGGCTGCTCGGGAGGGATCAGCATTTCGCGGTGGCCGCCGGGATAGGAGCGAAGCGTTTTTTCTATTCTTCTCGTGACGCGTCGGGAAGTGCGGCGCTTCCGATCGGCCGGCTCTCTATCCGGTACGCATTGTAGCAGCCCCGCCGGTTACGCCGCGCCCGCCATCTCCAGCGGCTTCGGCGCGGCTGCCTCGACCGGCACCAGCGCGATCTTCAGCACTTCGCTCAGCGTTTCCACAGGATGGAACGTCAGCACGCCGCGCACCTCCTCGGGTACGTCGTCGATGTCGGCTTCATTCGCCTTCGGAATGATGACGTGTTTTATGCCGGCCCTGTGGGCGCCCAGCACCTTTTCCTTGAGGCCACCGATCGGCAGCACCCGTCCGCGTAAAGTGATCTCACCGGTCATGGCGACTTCGCGCCGCACCTCGCGGTCGGACATCTCCGACACCAGCGCAGTAGCTATCGCGATACCGGCCGACGGTCCGTCCTTCGGAATCGCGCCCGCCGGCACGTGGATGTGCGCCTCGATCGCTCCCAGACGATCCTTCGGGATGCCCAGCTTCGCGGCGTTGTTCGTAGCGTACGTGAACGCAGCGCGCGCCGACTCCTTCATTACGTCCCCGAGCTGGCCGGTGAGAATGAGCGACACCGCGCCGCCGGGACCGGCCTGCTCGGCGTCCGTCTGCCGGTTGCCGTAGTCCCTCCTGATCGACGCCTCGACGAACATGATGTCGCCACCCATCGGCGTGTAGTACATGCCGGTTGCGATGCCGACTTCGTTCATTTCCTGCGCGCGTTCCGGATGGACCTTGGGCCTTCCCAACAGGTCGCGCACTTCTTCGGCGGTGATGGTGGCGTCTACGATGTTACCCGTCTCGCCCATCGCGATCTTGCGGGCAACCTTGCGGGCTACCGCGCCGAGCTGGCGCTCCAGTTGCCTGACGCCACTTTCGCGGGTGTAATTGGTAACGATACTCATCACGGCGTCGTCGGTGAACGACGTGCCCTTGTCACCAAGACCCGATTCCTCGAGCTGGCGGGGGATTAGATACTTCTTGGCGATCTCCGCCTTCTCCCTCTCGGTATAGCCGGAAAAGTCGACGACCTCCATCCGGTCGAGTAGTGGACCAGGAATGTTCTGAACGAAATTCGCGGTTGCGATGAACAGCACCTCGCTCAGGTCGAACGGAATCCCGAGGTAGTGATCGGTGAACGTGTCGTTCTGGGCGGGGTCGAGCACCTCCAGCAGCGCGCTCGATGGATCTCCCTGGTACGAGGTTCCAAGCTTGTCTACTTCATCGAGGAGGAAGACGGGATTCTTCGTTCCTGCCTGCTTCATTCCCTGGATGATCCGGCCGGGCATCGCACCAACGTACGTGCGGCGATGTCCGCGGATGTCCGCCTCGTCACGCGCGCCGCCCAGCGCAACCCGGACGTATTCGCGGCCCAGCGATCTGGCGATCGACTTCGCAATAGAAGTCTTGCCCACGCCGGGCGGCCCAATGAAGATGAGTATCGGCCCCCTCGCCATCGCCCGCGACTTCACTTCCTTCTGGTCGGTGATGACGCGATTTTCGTCGAGCTCCCCCCCGGTCGCGAGCGAAGGCGTCGCATCGTTCTTTTCGGGAACGATAACCGAAGCCGGCACCTCGCCTTCCTCCTCCACTTCCTTCGCCAGCTGCTTCGCGCGGAGCTGGCGGACAGCGAGGAATTCCAGCACGCGGTCCTTCACGTCGATCAGCCCGTAGTGGTCCTCGTCGAGAACCTGCGCGGCATGATTGAGGTCGAGCTGGTCGTCTGATCTGTCATTCCACGGCAACTCGGCGATCCATTCCAGATACGTGCGGATCACCTGCGCCTCCATCGACTCGCGTCCGGCGCGCTCCAGCCGCCCGAGCTCGCGCTCAACCTCTGACCTCGCAACCTTCGACAGCTCCAGCTTGCTCAGCTTCTCGCGCAGGTCGCTGATCTCCTTGCTCTGATCGTCATCGCCGAGCTCCTTCTGAATCGCCTTCATCTGCTCGCGCAGGTACATCTCGCGCTGTCGCTCGCCGAGCTCTTCCTGCACCTGCGACTTGATGTCCTCCTGTGCCTCGAGAAGTCCGACCTGCCGCTGCACGTGGACGAGAACGCGGCGCAAACGGTCTTCGATGCTCAGGGTCTCGAGCAGGCCCTGCTTTTCCGGAACGGGAAGGTCGATGTAGCCGGCGACGAGGTCGGCGAACTTGCCCGGCTCGGTGACCGCGTCGAGTACCTGGTGCACGACCTCTTCCGGAAGCCCGCGCCGTTCGCCGAGCTCTGCGGCCCGCTCGCGCGTCTCCTTCTGCAGCGCCGTGAACGCCGGGTCGTTCTCATCGACAGGATTCATCTCCTCGGTGGCGACGATAACCGCGCTGAGATATCCGTCGGTCGTCGTGTACTGCAGCGCGGTCGCGCGCTGCTCTCCCTGGAGCAGCAGCTGTACCCCGCCGAGGCCACGCTGAATCTGACCGATGCGCGCGATGACGCCCATCGAATAAAGAATGTCGGCGCTCGGCTCGTCCGTGTTATCGCGCTGTGCAACGGCGAAAACAAGCCGGTCACCTTTGAGCGCTGACTCGATGGCCCTCAAAGTTCCGGGCCTTCCAGCGGCAATCGGTGCAGTAAGGCCGGGAAAGATTACTGTTCCGCGAAGAGGCAGAACGGGTATAGTTTGACGCTGTCCCATGTCAATTCCTGTTTGTTGAAACGACTACATTTAGTGCAACGTTGTATGTGCTGCCGGCGCGTTGTGCCTGTCCTGGTACGTCGCGTCGGCTATGGTTGCGCATGTATCCGATATTGATACCCGACTATTGCACTTTCCAAGCGATGGATTTACGCCAGGGGGGCATGATTCGCAAATATTGTCTGTCGAGATGACGCGGGTACCATGCCATTAAGTCCTGGTGACACCCTTGG
>Ga0136612_10001433_pt1 | contig 10158 bp, 8 predicted proteins | sample AntDryUQ224A2306_2_FD_106644 | JGI IMG/M metagenome (GOLD analysis project Ga0136612, IMG submission 106644) | Polar desert sand microbial communities from Dry Valleys, Antarctica - metaG UQ224A (23.06) | ecosystem: Environmental > Terrestrial > Soil > Desert | place: Antarctica: Dry Valley...
ACGGTCTTCACAGCGGTCCCCTGTTCTGTCGGGTCGACTTGGCGGTCGCCCAACACCTACCGCAAGGCAGGCATCAGGCGGGGGACCGCCACCTCAAGTTCCACGAAGACCGGGACAACCTCCTCCCAGCCGCGACATCGTGGTCTTGGAGATGCCGGTCAAGTGCGCGACTTCGGTGAGGGTGACGCCACGCTGCTCGCGCACCCCGCCGCAGTCGGGGACCGACCAGGTCGAGGGCCGTCGCGATCGGACTCGAGGCGCCCGGGTCGGTGCGGGCGGGCACGGCATGAGCACGGGTGCTGGGGGCGCCGTGATGAGCTAATTGCGCCACGCGGTTCCCGGAATCAGCAACAATCGTTGCCGCGAGCGTCCTGCACGGTCACTGTTTCGGTATGAACACATACGACGTGGTGGTGGTCGGCGGAGGCGCTGCCGGCCTCTCAGCAGCCCTGGTCCTCACCCGCGCCCGTCGCCGCGTCGCTGTGGTCGACGCAGGACAGCCGCGCAACGCCCCGGCGGCACACCGCGTCGGCGGCTACCCAGCCGTCGGGAACGCCGTCAACCCGCGCGCCCAGGTCATCACCGCCGCCGGAGAAGGCTCTGCAGCAGCGATCGCGATCAACAACGACCTCGTCGACGAGGACCTGCCAATCGCGATCGCGAACTTCCGCCTAGGCCTCCCGGTCTGAGTGGCCAGCGAGCCACCGCCAGAAGCACCCCCAAGCACCGCCGCCCCTGCGGCGGACACATCTCGGGCCTCGCCCGCTACGCCAAAGCGGCCTCGAGCCGCGCCGACATCACCCCACCCAAGGAGCATCACCATGTCCAACCCGCAGACCGCCCACCGCGCCAACCCCGTCCCGCCGCCCACCAAGCACCAGCTCGCGCTCATGATCTGGGTCGCCGTCTTCCCGACCCTGACCGTGATCAACCTGCTGTTCAGCGACACTCTCGCCGACCTGCCGAGCGTTCTCCGCACTTTCGTCCTAGCCACCGTCGCGGTCCCGATCGTTATCTACGGCCTGATGCCGCGCCTACAAATGATCCGCGCCCGCATCCTCATGCGCCGCGCCACTGCCTGAGCTATCCCGTCTGAAGCGCCCCGGGTCCAGTGGAGAGCGGCTCACACGTCGTCCCGATGCGGGTCAGAGCCGAAGGTCCTCTGCCGCCTGGGTGACCCCTTCTGACTCGCGTTGTCGGCGGGCCACCACGATCCCGGCGTCCCATCCCGGGGCCCTCCCGCGGGCGGGTGGCCGGACAGCCTCGGCATCGAGACCGCTGCTGGCCAAAGCCCAGGAGGTGACCGAGTTCGAGTTCCACATCTCGCCGGCGGCCAGCTCGTCCCTGCCCCAGACGGGGGTCGGCACCGAGCCGAGCTGAGAAAGGAGACGACGGCACATGCTCTCGTCGGAGGAAAGCCGTACCGGGCTCGCAACGGCCTGCGCTACGTCGGCGATCGATCCGCTACACCAGCAGTGGATCTCGTATCGGAAATAGCGCGAACGACCCAGCCATCGCGCACCGACGACACCTTCGGCCACCACCCCACGGTCGCCGCCGTCGGTGACGAACACCGGCGTCATCTCGATCACCCACCAGTCCGGAGGCAAGCGGACCACCAGGGCGGAGTGGTACAGGTCGGTGGCGGCGCGACGCTCTATCAGTGCACTCGCCGCCTCATACACGCGGCCGTTCCATCGCACCGAGTGCCCGCCGGCTCCGAGCGGGAGCCAGTACAGGTCCAACGCGGGGGTGGGGCCATTCACCGCCGTCGCCCGCCCACCGCCAGGCCAGCCACACCAGCACCGACTGCCGTGAACACCGCCTCCAACGGGTGGAGCATGAACGGCCTGCCGTCCACGACCCGGGTGAGCGGCCCCATCAGCGACCCATCGGGTCGGATGGCCAGCAGGGCGCCGCACAGCAGCGCGGAGCCACCGGTGAGCAGTCGACTCGCTGCAGCGCCTGCACGTCTGCCTCGGTCGCGACCACCCAGTCATCGTGACGCGCGGGACAAGTCACCGCCAGGGCCGAACGTCCCAGGGCCCCCCAGCTCGTGACTCCTGGTGTAGGGCTAGCCTGCGCCACGCGGTGAGAACGCCACACCAGTACCGAGAAGGTCCGGGGGGACGTCAGTCCCGTGCCGATCAAGGCTGCGGCAGGGACCGCGGCCGCGGCAGAGTGCTGAGCTTGTTGATCAATGTGGCCAGCACGGTCTCGATGGGTGCGTGCGCCGACTGCAGCAGGGGAAGGACGCTGTCGCTTAGACCAGGCGAGACGGTCTGCAGGGCGGTGACCACGTACGTCCAGAAGGTCGCCGGGTGAGAATGGGTGGTCGCCCGGGGACGTGGAGTCATCCTGGTGCGGTGAGCCCTGGGGTTGAAGAAGTCCCCCGCGTAGCAGCCGTTGTGGCGATGGATCCGTGGGGTGTAGGGGCCGGACTCCTGCCGCCAGCGGACAGCCGTCGGACAGGGCCCGGCCGCACGCTCGCTGGGACGATCACCTGAACGCGAAGGAGAGCCCGACATGCGAACAATTTGCCTGGTGGTCGGTGGCATGCGCTGCCGACGTTGCGTCCGGGAGGTCACCGCCCGGCTCCGCGACGTTCCTGGCGTCGAGACAGTGATGGTCGACACAGGGAGATCCCGGGTCCGGGTGGCCGGCACGATGACCAAGGTCGAGATCCTCCAGGCCTTGGTTGGTCTTGCGTACGCCGTGCAGATCATCGACGAGCCCGACACCGCGGCGGACAGCTGATCGAACCCCGGAGGGACCTGAGTTGGGTCTTCAACAATTACGTCGTCGCGTGCGCCAAGTCCCGGCGGAGTCCGCACCTCCGCCGCAGCGTGGTTCACGTAGGGACCGAGGTCGAGAGGGTGCCATCGGGTCATTGCTCCAGCCCTGCCGCTACGACACCATGACGCCACGGGAGCGAGGAGACAGTCGTGGACGTGCACTTCAGGCTGCTGGGTCCGATGGAGATACTGGTACAAGGGCGCCCTGTGGGGATGCCCGGCGCTGCTGAGCGCGCGGTCTTGGTCCAGCTCCTGCTGTCACCCGGTCGAACGATCCCGGCGACCATAATGGTCGACCGACTCTGGTCGGAATCGTCACTCCCGATCGACCCGATGAACGCCCTCCAGATCCGGGTCTCGAAGCTGCGGCGCAGCCTGAAGACGATCGGTGTGCCGCAGGCAGTCACCCGCGAAGGCGTGGGCTATCGCGCCAACGTCGATCCCCGGTCGGTCGACGCCATCGACTTCGTTGCCCGCGTGCGGGAGGCGAGGTCAAGCTCCGAGGCAGGCGCGGGCGGAGCAGACGCGGCCACCCTCGAGGCGTACGACGAGGCTCTGGCCTTGTGGCGCGGCGACGCACTCAGTGACTTCGCAACCGAGCAGTGGGCCACCATCGAGGCCGCCCGGTTCGCCGAGCTCAGGCTGACCGCGCTCACGGAACGTGCTCAGATCGCGCTGTCGCTCGGCCACCAGGCGGAGGTCGTCGCGGACCTCGAGCCACTGGTAGCACACGATCCGACCCTCGAGTCGCTCACCGGCCTGCTCATGGTGGCCCTGTACCGCAGCGGCCGACAGGCGGACGCCCTCGAGGCATACCGTCGCACCCGCGAAGTGCTGGACGAGTCCCTAGGCCTCGAGCCCTCCCTCACTTTACGGTCCCTGCACGGACGGGTGCTGCGCCAGGACGAGGCGCTGGGCTCACCACCTGATCTGACCCCAGCGTCAGTGGCAGTGTCCGGCACCCTGCGTCGGGTCGAGCGGGTCGAAGGAAGGGTCACCTCACCCACCAACCTGCCGACGGTGGTGCGGCCGCTGATCGGCCGCGATGCCCAGCTCGACTCCCTGGTAGAGCTTGTCCACGGCGCTCGCCTGCTGTCGCTGATCGGCCCCGGCGGTGCGGGCAAGACCTCCCTCGCGCTCGCCGCCGTGGTGCGTAGTTCCGATGCCTTCCCCGACGGGGCCTTCGGGGTCCGCCTCGCCTCTGTCGACACCCCCGACCAGGTGCCACTGGCCGTCGCCGACGCTCTGGGTGTGCCTCTGGACGGAGCAGCGGGGGACCGCGACGTACGCGAGCGAGTGGTCTCCTACCTGGTGCGACGCCGACTCCTGCTGCTGGTCGACAACTGCGAGCACGTCATCGACGCTGCGGCCGGCCTCATCAACGAGATCCTGGGTCGGTGCCCGGAGGTGACGATCCTGGCGACCAGCCGTGAGGCACTCGCGGTCCCCGACGAGGTGCAGGTGACCGTGGGCCCCCTGGAAACGCCGCCGGACGGTACGCCCGTCGGAAGGGTGCTGGTGTACCCGGCCGCGCAGCTCTTCGTCGAACGTGCCCGGTCGGTCCGGCCCGGAACGGTCTTCGGGGACGACGACCTCGCCGCGATCGGTCGCATCAGCCGCGCCCTCGACGGAATCCCCCTCGCGCTCGAGCTCGCGGGTGTCCGGGTCGCGACGATGTCGCCCGTCGAGATCGCTGACCGTCTGGACCAGCGGTTCGCGCTGCTCACGACCGGTGCGCGCACCGCCGAGGCGCGGCAGCAGACGTTGCGCGCGACCGTCGACTGGAGCTATGCGTTGCTCACCGAGCGCGAGCAACGGGTGTTCAACCGGCTCGCTGTATTCCAGGGGGGATGGAGCCTCACCGCGTCCGAGGCCGTCGTCAGCGACGCGAGTCTTCCGGTAGGGGAGGTGCTCGACACCATCGGCCGTCTGGTGGAGCGTTCCATGGTGGGGGTCGAGCGAGGGGCCTCAACTCGCTACCGGATGCTGGACACCCTGCGGCAGTACGCCGCCGAGCAGCTGATCGCTGCCGGTGAGCACCAGGCCGCGACCCAACGGCACGCCGAGCATTTCCGCGACGTCGTCCAGGAGGCCGAGACGCAGCTGCGCGGCCACACCCAGCGTGACACCTTCCAACGGCTGCGCAACGAGCAACCCAACATCAGGGCCGCGCTCGCGTGGCTGAGCCGGCCGGGTGGGGATCTCGACTCGGCGCTCGAGACAGCCGGTGCCCTCGGGCTCTTCTGGCATCTCGGGCGCCACATGGAGGGCCGGGAGGTCTTGTCCCGCCTGCTCGTCTCGGGCAACGGCAGCCCGTCCGCGCGGGCCCGGGCCCTCCAGGCGGTCTCCCTGGTGGAGCGTCCACGCGCGTGCCTCGTGCATCCCAGCCCGCGCTGCGCCGAGACCGCCCGGGAGAGCCTGGCGATCTTCGAGGACCTCGAGGACGACTCCCGTGCCGCCCTGTCGCGCGTCCTGCTGGCCGTCGAGGGGGTCACCGGCCAGGACCGTGACCGGGCTGAGGACCTGTTGCGCGAGGCCGAAGCACAGTTCGCAGCCGATGGTGACGCCTGGGGCGATGGCGTCGTCGGCTTCGTGCGCATGGAGACCGCCCTCAAGAACGGGGACGAGACCGCAGCGGTCCCGATCGGGCGCGCGACCGCAGCGACGTTCCGGCAGCTCGACGATCCGTGGGGCCTGTCGGCGATCCTGTACCACCTCGGCTGGGGCCTGCGACAGTTCGGCCGCTACGACGAAGGCTCACGCGTACTCGAGGAGGCGATCGACGTCGCGGCCGGGGCCGGCCTGTACAACACCGTGCAGTGGGCATTGGCCGACCTCGCGATCGCTCAACTCCACCTCGGTGACGAAGAGGCCGCGCGGGAACTCTTCGATCGGGCGAGCGCCGCCTCGGAGCACGTCGGTGACGGCGCCGGTGTGGTCCTCGCCTGCTACGGCCACGGGCTGCTCGCCCAGGTCGGGGGCGACTGGGACCTGGCCCGAGACCGTTTTTCGGAGGCGTACGTCGGGTTCGGTGAGCTCAGCACCCCGGTGTCCCAGGGGCTCGCCCTCGCCGGGCTGGCCCGGTGCGATGAAGCTGCGGGCGACGCGACCGCTGCGGGTCAGCGGTACGACGAACTGCTCGACCTCGGCCGCCGGGTCGGGGAGCCGGGCCTCGTCAGCACCGCCCTGGAGGGCCTGTGCCGTCTGGCCATCGAGCGCGGGGACCGAGCGCTCGCGTCAAGCCTCTACGCCGAAGCGGACCAGCTGCGTACCAGCTCGGCCCGACCGGCGCCTCCGCACGAGCGACGTGACCTCGCGGCCGTCATCGCCGACCTCGCGACGGAGCCCGTTCCGAGCATCTGACCTCCCCGCGATTGAACCGAGAAGTGTCATCACATCCGAAGGGATGCTGCGGTCACGGGCTACTCGCCCTCCAGGCCGGTCAAGAGGTTGAAAGCGCCGGTCAGCACGTTGAGAGCGACAACCCCGACGAGGTCGATGATCTCCCGATCGACGTACCCGAACCCGCGCAGCTCCTCGACGTGCTCGTCAGTGATCGTCTTCGGATTGCTGTAGATCGCCAGACCGGTCGCGATCATGGCGGCGACCGCCGGGTCGGGGGAGGTGCCTGCGACTGCGTCAGCGATCTCCTCCTCGGAGACGCCAAACCTGCCGGCGGCCGCGATGTGAGCCTCAAGGCAGATCTGACAGCCCTGACGGGCCTGGACAGCGATCGAGACGAGCTCGCACACTCGGCGCGACAGCTTGGTGCGCCCCATGGCCTTGCTCAACTGGAGGTACCCGCCCAGGACGGCGGGAGAGTGGGCCATGGTGGCCACCATTGACCCGACCTGACCATGGCGGGCGACCAGGTCGGTGAGCATCGCTTGAGCAGCGCCCTTGGCAGTGCCCGTCGTCAGGGCCTCGACACGGCTCACCGCTCCTCACCCGCAGCCGCTTGGTCGGGGTGGGCCGCCTGGTTGCCGGCGAGGGGCTTGAACCCGCTCAGGCGCAGGCTGTTGGCGACCACGAACACCGACGAGAAAGCCATCGCCGCCCCGGCCAGCATCGGGTTCAGTAGCCCCGCGGCGGCCAGCGGCAGAGCGGCGACGTTGTAGGCGAAGGCCCAGAACAGGTTGCCCTTGATGGTGCCCAGGGTGCGCCGGGCGAGCCGGATGGCGTCGGCCGCGGCGCGCAGGTCACCGCGAACCAGGGTCAGGTCGCTGGCCTCGATGGCGACGTCGGTACCCGTGCCCATCGCGAGCCCGAGGTCGGCCTGGGCTAGCGCTGCGGCGTCGTTGACCCCGTCACCGACCATGGCCACGACCCGGCCTTCGGCCTGGAGCCGCTTGACGACGTCGGCCTTGTCGGCGGGCAGCACCTCGGCGATGACGTCTGCGGCGTCGATGCCGACCTGGGCAGCCACCGAGGCGGCCACGGTGGCGTTGTCACCGGTCAGCAGCACCGGCCGGAGGCCGAGCCCACGCAGCTGGGCGATGGCGTCCGCCGACGTCTCCTTGACCGCGTCGGCGACCACGATGACCCCTCGGGCCTTGCCGTCCCAGCCCACGGCCACGGCGGTGCCGCCGCGCGCCTGGGCGTCGGTCATAGCGCGCTCGAGCTCGACTGGGAGGTGCTGGGACCATTCCTCGAGCAGTCGCGGCCGGCCGACGAGGACGGCGTGGCTGACCGGGCGACCTCCCGTGGGGGTGCCGGCGACGATCCCCTGGACGCCGAGGCCTTCGACGTTAGCAAAGTCCTCCAGTGCGGGCAGGGCGCCAACGCGGTTGCGGGCGCCGGTGGCGATGGCCTGGGCTATCGGGTGCTCGGAGGCGTCCTCGAGGGCGCCGGCCATGGCCAGCACCTGGTCGGGGTCCTCACCGTCGGCGACGACGACCTCGGTGAGGGCCATCCGCCCGGTGGTGACGGTGCCGGTCTTATCCAGGACGACAGTGTCGACCCTGCGGGTGGACTCGAGGACCTCGGGGCCTTTGATCAGGATGCCGAGCTGCGCGCCGCGACCGGTGCCGACCATCAGCGCGGTCGGGGTCGCGAGGCCGAGGGCACAGGGGCAGGCGATGATCAGGACGGCGACGGTGGCGGTGAAGGCGGCGGAGAGGCCGCCGCCGGTGCCGAGCCAGAACCCGAGGGTTCCCACGGCAATCGCGATCACGACGGGCACGAAGATCCCCGAGACCCGGTCGGCGAGGCGCTGGACCTCGGCCTTGCCGTTCTGGGCGTCCTCGACGAGGCGCGCCATCTGGGCGAGCTGGGTGTCGGCGCCCACCCGGGTGGCGCGGACGACCAGGCGGCCGCCGGCGTTGACGGTGGCGCCGACCACGGCGTCGCCGGGTCCGACCTCGACCGGAACGGACTCTCCGGTGAGCATGGAGGCGTCGACGGCGGAGGAGCCCTGCTCGATGACGCCGTCGGTGGCGATCTTCTCGCCGGGCCGGACCACGAACCGGTCACCGACGTTGAGCTGGTCAGTCGGGATGCGCTCCTCGACCGGCCCGTCCGGGGTCTCGCGCAGGACCGCGACGTCGCGGGCTCCGAGGTGGAGCAGAGCGCGCAGGGCGGCGCCGGCGCGGCGCTTGGACCGGGCCTCGAAGTAGCGGCCCGCCAGGATGAACGTGGTGACGCCGGCGGCGGCCTCGAGGTAGATGTTGGCCGACCCGTCGGTGCGTTGAACGGTCAACTCGAACGGATGGGTCATCCCCGGTACGCCGGCAGTGCCCCAGAACAGGGCGTAGAGCGACCAGCCCATCGCGGCGATGGTGCCGAGCGAGATGAGGGTGTCCATCGTGGTGGTGCCGTGGCGCAGGTTGACCCAGGCGGCCCGGTGGAACGGCCAGGCGGCCCAGACCACGACGGGTGAAGCCAGGGTCAGGGAGAGCCACTGCCAGTAGGTGAACTGGAACGCCGGCACCATCGCCATGGCGATGACCGGAACGGTCAGCAGGGCCGACCCGATCAGCCGCTGACGCAGAGAGCGTGTCTGGTCATCGCCGTCCCCCTCGTCTCCGGCAGACGCCTCGACCTCGCCCTTCGGCGTCGGCAGGGCGGCCTGGTAGCCGGCCGCCTCGACGGCCCCGACGAGATCCTCGGTGGAGACCGATTGGTCGAAGGTGACCTTTGCCTTCTCGGTGGCGTAGTTGACGGTCGCTGTCACGCCGTCGAGCCTGTTCAGCTTGCGCTCGATCCGGTTGGCGCAAGAGGCGCAGGTCATCCCGCTGATCTCCAGCTCAATGGCGCTGGTGGAAGATGTCGAACTCTGAGGTTCGGTTACGGAACTCACTGTTCCTCCTTCGGTAGGTGTCGCTGCAATGACCTGGCGAGAGGTTCTCGCCGGGTGGTGAGCTAGTGGCCGTGCTCGCTGTTTTGCTGCTCGCCGCCGTCGTCGGTGTTTGTCTCAGGCGACGGGGAAGCGGCTTCGTCGCCGGTGGCGAGGTTGAAAGCAGCCGTGCGGACCACTCCGGCGTGCTTGAAGTCCAGGTAGAGGTGGTAGCCGCCGTCGCTGGGCACGACTGCGTAGAACACGACCTCGGGGCCGGGCTCGGTGCGTCCGTCGTCGGGCGCCCCGTCGGGGTGGACGTGGAGGTAGGCGAGGTCCCCTTCTCGCAACGCGACCAGGTGCCCGTAGGCGCCCAGATAGGGCTGCAGGTCGGTGACAGGATCGCCGTTCCTGGACACGGCCAGGGTGAGCTCCGCGTCGGCGCCCGGTGTCAACGTTCCGGCCAGGGTGACGGTGTAGCCGTCCACCTGAACGGTCCGGGTCTCCGGGGTCGCCGGTGCCGTGCCGACGTTGCCCGCGACCAGCAGATCCGCCCCCAGGGTCAGGCCGTCTCCGCCGGCCGGGGTGAAGTCGGCGAAGACTCGCCACTGACCCGCCCCCAGGTCGACCGGGACGGACCAGGTGCCCTGCGCGTCTCGCCGGGGGTGGACGTGCTGGAAGCCGGTGAAGTCACGCCGCACGACGATGAGGTGAAGCTCCTTCTCATGCTCGACCTTGTAGTTGGTGACGGGCTCACCGTCGGGCCCGGTCACGGTGAACTCGACCAGCCGGCTCTTGCCCGACTGGGCTGATTCGGTGTGCAGGTCGAGGGTGTAGCCGTCCTGGGAGACCAGCAGCCCCCCGGGGATCTCCGATGCATTCGCCGGCTGAGCGGCTGCATCGTGCCCGCCGTGCGCGCCGGGCTTAGGGGCGTTGCCGTCCACGTGTTCTCCTTCGGTGTGTGCAGCCGGCGGGTCGCCGACTGGTCCGACGGCGTTTCCAACGCCGTAGGTGGCGCCGAAGACCCCAGCGAGGCCCACGACGAACGCCGCGACGGTGGCCGGGGTGTTCATGCGATCTGGTAGCCGG
>Ga0136612_10001434_pt1 | contig 10158 bp, 10 predicted proteins | sample AntDryUQ224A2306_2_FD_106644 | JGI IMG/M metagenome (GOLD analysis project Ga0136612, IMG submission 106644) | Polar desert sand microbial communities from Dry Valleys, Antarctica - metaG UQ224A (23.06) | ecosystem: Environmental > Terrestrial > Soil > Desert | place: Antarctica: Dry Valley...
ATCCGCTGCACGTTCGGCGCCTGGCGGCGCATGTCCTCGGTGCCCATGTACACGACGCACTCGAGCCCGAGCAGCGCGCAGGCGGTCGCGGTCGCCACGCCGTGCTGGCCGGCGCCGGTCTCGGCGATGATGCGCGGCTTGCCCATGCGCTTGGCGAGCAGGCATTGGCCGAGCGCGTTGTTGAGCTTGTGCGAGCCCGTGTGCATCAGGTCCTCGCGCTTGAGCCAGACGGGGCGGCCGGCGGACTCGGACAAGCGCGCGGCGTGATAGAGCGGCGTCGGGCGCCCGCAGAAGTCGCGGCCGAGCCGGTCCAGCTCGGCCAGGTATCCGGTGTCCGCGCGCGCGGCTACCCACTCGGCCTCGAGCTCCGCGAGCGCCGGCATCAGCGTCTCGGGCACGTACTGGCCGCCGTAGGGGCCGAAGCGGTGCTCGACGACGGTCAAGCGCCGGCCGCGATGCGCTGCGGCTCCACCGCGGCCATGAGCGCGGCCAGCTTGACGGGGTCCTTGACGCCGGGCTCGGCTTCCACGCCGGACGAGACGTCGACCGCCCACGGGTCGAGCGCCTCGATGCCGGCGGCGACGTTCTCGGCGGTCAGCCCGCCGGAGAGGACCATCGGGATCGCGCGGCGCCGGCGCGCGGCGAGCGCCCAGTCCCACGTCTCCCCCGTGCCGCCGCGCAGCCCGCGCGCCGCCGTGTCGAGCAGGTGGAAGTCGGTGTGGAAGCGCTCGAGGTCCTGCAGGTCGGCGGCGCCGGCGACGCGCGCCGCCTTGATCACCTTCGCGCCCGAGCGGCGGGCGGCCTCCGCGCAGAACGCCGGGCCCTCGTCGCCGTGCAGCTGCAGGTGGGAGAGGTGCAGCGTCTCGGCGGCGTGCGAGACCTCCGCGAGCGTCGGGTTGACGAACACGCCGACCAGCTCGGTACGGCGGCGCAGGGCCGCGGCGATGCGAGCGGCGACCTCGGGATCCGCCGCGCGCGGTGAATGTGGCCAGAGGATGAACCCGAGCGCCCAGGCCCCGAGCTCGACGGCCAGCTCGGCATCCTCGGGGCGTGTTATGCCGCAGACCTTGACGCGCGTCACCCGGCAAGCCTAGTGCCCCCGTCAGCGCTCGACGTGTCCGCTCGCCTCGAGCTGCGGGATGACGTCCTCGACGATGTCCACGGGCACGGCGAAGCCGGTCTCGACGCCCGCGGCGCCGCTGGCGATCTGCGAGTTGATGCCGATCACCCGGCCAGTGGCGTCGAGCAGCGGACCGCCCGCATAGCTCGGCTCGAGCGCGGCATCGGTCTGGAGCACGTCGTCGATCGTGAACCCGGAAGCGCTGGTCAGGCGCCGCCGGAGCACGGACACGACGCCGGTCGCGAGCGTGCGCCCGCTCTCGGATGGGCTGCCGATCGCGAGCGTCGGGTCACCGATCCCGACGCTCTCGGAGTCGGCCAGCTCCAGCGGCTCCAGGTCGCGGCCACCGTGATCGATGCGCAGCAGCGCCAGGTCGATGTCCGGGTCCTTGCCGACGACCATCGCGCCGACCGTATGGGTGCCCGACAGCGTGACGCGGATGTCGGTCGCCGCAGCGATGACGTGCGCGTTCGTGAGCATCAGCCCGTGCTCGTCGATCAGGAAGCCGGCCCCCGTCATCTCGATCTGGCCGGCGGTGCCGGCCGCGTCGAAGGGTGTCGGTTCACCCGGCAGCCGCTGCGCGCGCACGAAGACGACCCCCGGCGTGGCGCGCCGGAAGATCTCGCGAACCTCGAGCGCCGCCCCGGCGGCCCCACCGGCGCGAGCGGCGCCGGCCAGCCGCACCCCGCCGGCCGCCCCTTCCTTCCCGGTGCCCACCGCGCCGGCGGCCAGCAGCGCCCCGGCCGTGGCGCCGCCGCAGATCACAGCGGCCACGACCGTGCTCAACCAGCGTCGCATCAGGCGAGGGTGGGCGCCGCTGGTGAAGCGCCGCTAAACCGTGTTACGCGTGTCCGGTGAGCTCGTGGCAGGCGGCCTCGACATCGGGCGCGCGCATCAGCATCTCGCCGACCAGGACCGCGTCCACGCCGACCCGGTCGAGCTCGTCGAGCTGCTCGCGAGTCGAGAAGCCCGACTCCGACACGACGGTCTTGCCCGTCGGCACGTCGGAGAGCAGCTCGTAGGTGCGCTCGATGTCGACGGAGAAGTCGGCCAGGTCGCGATTGTTGATCCCGATCACCTCCGCCTCGACCTCCAGGGCGGCCTCGAGCTCCTCCTCGTCGTGGACCTCGACGAGCACGTCGAGGTCCAGCGCCCACGCCTCGCGATGCAGCTCGCCGAGCACGTCGGGCTCCAGCGCGGCGACGATCAGCAGGATCGCGTCGGCACCCGCCGCCGCCGACTCGTAGAGCTGGTAGGGGTCGACGATGAAGTCCTTGCGCAGGACCGGCAGGTGCGTCGCCGCGCGTGCGGCGCGCAGGTCGTCGAGTGAGCCATGGAAGTGGAACGGCTCGGTGAGGATCGAGAGCGCCGCCGCGCCGCCGCGCTCGTACGCGAGCACGATGTCGGCTAGCTCAGCGCCCTCGCGGATCACGCCCGCCGACGGCGAGCGCCGCTTGTGCTCGGCGATCAGCGAGATCCCGGGACGCGTGAGCGCCTCCTGGAAGGGCCTGCTCTCCGGGCGCGCGCCGAGCGCGGCCTCGAGCTGCGCGAGGGGCACTGCCTCCCGACGGCGCCCGACCTCGTCGCGCGTCGCCTCCACGATGCGTTCCAGCACGCTCAAGTGGGAGCCAGCTTACCCGTGAGCTCGACGAGTCGATCAAGTGCGGCGGCGGCGGCGCCATCGTCGATCGCCGCCTCGGCGGCGCGAACCCCCTCGCCGAGGCCGTCCGCGCGGCCCGCGGCGTAGATCGCAGCGCCCGCGTTGAGCACCGCCAGGTCGCGGGCCGGGCCGCGCTCTCCGGCGAAGATCCTGCGCGTCGTCGCCGCGTTGACGTCGGGCGGCCCGCCCGCGACGTCCTCGTAGGCCGCGCGTGCGAGGCCCACGTCCTCGGGCGCCACCTGGTAGTCGCGCAGCTCGCCGCCGTCGACCTCGACCACGCGCGTGGCGCCCGAGGTGCTGAGCTCGTCCAGCCCGTCGAGGCTCGAGACGACGAGCGCGCGCTGAGCGCCGAGCCGGGCGAGCGCGCCCGCCATCACCTCGAGGAAGGCCGGATCGGAGACGCCGATCACCTGGCGCCTCGCGCCCGCCGGGTTCGTCAGCGGGCCGAGGAAGTTGAAGATCGTGCGCACGGCGAGCTCCTTGCGCACGGGCACGACGAAGCGCGTAGCGCCGTGGTGGGCGGGCGCGAACATGAAGCCGAAGCCGACCTGCGCGATGCACTGCGCGACCGCCTCCGGCGCCAGGTCTATCCGCACGCCGAGCGCCTCGAGCACGTCGGCGGAGCCCGACAGGCCGGTGGCGGAGCGGTTGCCGTGCTTGGCGACCGCGCAGCCGGCGCCCGCGGCGATCAGCGCCGCCGTCGTCGAGACGTTGAAGGTCGGGCGGCCGCCGCCGGTGCCGGCGGTGTCGATCAGGTCGTCGCGGCCTGTCTTGACCGGCGCTGCAAAGCGGCGCATCGTCGCCGCCAGCCCGACCAGCTCGTCGACCGTCTCGCCCTTGGTGCGCAGCGCGATCAGCACGGCGGCGGTCTCGGTCTCGGACGCGTTGCCGGCCATGATCTCCGCCAGCACCGCGGACATGTCGGCGGCCGGCAGGTCCTCGCGCGAGGCCAGCCGGTCGATCGCGCGGGTCAGAATCGGGTTGGGCATCAGGCCGGCGCGATCTTCGCGGTGAGGAAGTTCTCGAGCAGGCGCTTGCCATGGGGGGTCAGCACCGACTCGGGATGGAACTGGACGCCGTGCGCGGGCAGCTCGCGATGCCGCAATCCCATGACCACCCCACCGCCGGTCGCGGTCACGATCAGGCAGTCGGGCAGCGTGGCGGAGTCGACGACGAGCGAGTGGTAGCGACCGACGACGAGCGGCGAGTCGAGGCCCTCGTACAGCCCGCTGCCGTCGTGGGTGATCTCCGTCGTCTTGCCGTGCACGGGCTCGTGCCGGATCACGGCGCCGCCGAACGCCTGCGCGAGCGACTGGTGCCCGAGGCAGACCCCGAGCGTCGGGATGCCGGCCTCCGGGAAGCGGCGCATGACCTCGACCGACACACCTGCCTCGCTCGGCGTGCAGGGGCCGGGCGAGACGATCACCCGGTCCGGGCGCCGCGCCAGCAGGCCGGCCGTCGGCTCGACGTCGTTGCGCACGACCTCTACCTCCGCGCCCAGCTCACCGAGGTACTGCACGAGGTTGTAGGTGAACGAGTCGTAATTGTCGACGATCAGGATCCTGGGCATCAGGGCCACGTCTCCTGGCGTGTCGCGAGCTCGATCGCGCGCGCCACCGCACGGGCCTTGTTGCGCGACTCCTCGTACTCGTAGTCCGGCCGCGCGTCGGCGACCGTGCCGCCGCCCGCCTGCATGTGCGCGCGGCCGTCGCGGAGCACGACCGTGCGGATGCAGATGCACGTGTCCAGCTCGCCCGTGTAGGAGAGGTAGCCGACCGCACCGCCGTAGGCCCCGCGCTTGACCGGCTCGAGCTCGTCGATGATCTGCATCGCGCGCACCTTCGGCGCGCCCGAGAGCGTGCCCGCGGGGAGGATCGCCCGCAGCGCGTCCATCGGGCCGACCTCCGGGCGCAGCCGGCCGCCGACCGACGACACGATGTGCATCAGGTGCGAGTAGATCTCGACCGCCATGAACGTCTCGACCTCGACGCTGCCGTACTCGCAGACGCGGCCGAGGTCGTTGCGGCCGAGGTCGACGAGCATCACATGCTCGGCGCGCTCCTTCTCGTCGGCGAGCAGGTCCTGGGCGATCGCCTGGTCCTCGTCGGCATCACCGCCGCGCGGCCGCGTGCCCGCGATCGGCCGCGTCGTCGCGCGCCCGCCGGTGACCGTGACCAGCGGCTCGGGCGAGGCGCCGACGATCTGGAAGTCCTCGAAGTCGAGGAAGTACATGTACGGCGACGGGTTGATCGCGCGCAGCCCGCGGTAGATCGAGAACGCGTCGACGTCGACGTCTGCGGACCAGCGCTGGGAGGGCACGACCTGGAAGGCATCGCCGGCGTGGACGTACTGCACGATCCGGGCGACCATCGCCTCGAACGCCTCGCGCGGCATGTTGGGCTCGAACTGCGGCTCGGCGCCGACGGCGCCCGCGAGCCGCGGCAGCGGGCCCGCGAGCCGCTCGCGCACCTCGGCGATCACCGCGAGCGCGCGCTCGTAGCCCGCCTCGACGCCCTCCTCCTCGACATAGGCGTTGGCGAGGATCGTGACGGTGTGCTTGAGGTGGTCGAAGGCGACCAGCGCGTCGGTCAGCATCAGCGCCAGGTCGGGCAGCCCGATTGTGTCCTCGTTCGGCGCCCCGAGTGGCTCGACGGTGCGTACGCAGTCATAGCCGAAGAAGCCGACCGCCCCGCCGGCGAACGGCGGCAGGTCCGGCAGCGGTGCCTGGCGCTGGCGGCCCACCTCAGCGGCCGCGAGCGCGTAGGGGTCGCCGCCGTCGGCGAGGCTCCAGCGCACGACCCGGCGCGGGCGGTAGCCGATGAACGACCAGCGCCCGACGCGCTGGCCCTGCTCGGCGGACTCGAGCAGGAACGCGGGGCCCGCCCGGCGCAGCTTCAGGAACGCCGAGACCGGCGTCTCGCAATCCTCCAGGAACGTGCTGCGGACCGGCACCAGGTTGTGCTCGGCGGCGAGCGTCCGCACCTCCTCGAGCGCGGGGCTGACGCCGAGCTTGAGCTCGCTGCTAGTCGTGGTGTCCGAGGCTGTCTTCATCTGATCTCGGTTCGGACACCATTCCCTCACCGCGGCGACGGCCACTGAGCACCTCCGCCGCATCGGCGAGCGCGAGGCCGCGGCCGCGCAGCAGCACGGCGAGGTGGTAGAGCACGTCGGCGGCCTCCTCGGCCACGCGCTCGTCGGTCTCGTCGCGCGCTGCGCGCGTGACCTCCTCGGCCTCCTCGCGGACCTTCTCCCCGGCGAGCCGCGGGTCGGCCAGCAGCTGCGCGGTGTAGGAGCCGGCCGCCGCCGTTCGTGCCCGCGCGGCGATCGTGCGCTCGAGCGCCGGCAGCGCCTCGTGCGGCGCCGGCGGCTCGATCTCGCCGCGATAGAAGCACGTCCGCTCACCGGTATGGCACGCCGGCCCGGCCGGCTCGACGAGCGCCAGCAGCGAGTCTCCGTCGCAGTCGGCGCGGATCGCCCTCACGGCCTGGGTGTTGCCGGAGGTCGCGCCCTTGCGCCAGAGCTCCGAGCGCGAGCGGCTCCAGAGGTGCAGCTCCCCCGTGCGGCGCGTCGCGGCGAGCGACTGGGCGTTCATGTAGGCGAGCGTCAGCACCTCGCCCGAGCGCCAGTCCTGGATCACGCAGGGCACCAGCCCGCGCTCGTCGTAGGCGATCTCCGAGTCGTCCATGCGAACGGCGGATCGTAGTATCCGCCCGATGAGAGCTGCCGTACTGCACGCCCACGGCGAGGTGCCCGAGCCCGGCGAGTTCCGCGAGCCAGAACCTGACGAGGACGCTGAGGTCGTCGAGATCCTGGCGGCGGGGATGAACCCGGTCGACATCCGGATCGCCGGCGGAGCCTTCCCGCTCGAGCGCCACGAGCCGCCTTACGTCGCCGGCAAGGAGGGCATCGGGCGGCGCCACGACGGCAGCCTCGTCTACTTCGAGTACAGCCGCGAGCCGTTCGGCGCGTTCGCGGAGCGGACCCTGCTCGCCGCGGGCGACGGCTATCCGCTGCCCGCAGGGCTCGACCCGGCACTCGCGGTCTGCCTCGGCGTGTCGGGCCTCGCCGCCTGGTTGTCGCTGGAGTGGCGCGCGCGCCTGCAGCCCGGCGAGACCGTGCTCGTGCTCGGCGCCAGCGGCGTCGTCGGTCAGATCGCGGTCCAGGCGGCACAGCTGCTCGGCGCTGGGCGCGTCGTCGCGGCGGCACGCGATCCCGAGGGCCTGGAGCGCGCGCGCCGGCTGGGAGCCGACGCCGTCGTGGCGCTGGACGCGGTCGACGATCTGGCCGCCGCGCTGCGTGGGGCGGCCGGCGGCGACGGCTACGACGTCGTGCTCGACCCGCTCTGGGGGGAGCCGCTGCGGACGGCGCTCGCGGTCGCCAGGCCGTTCGCGCGGTTCGTGAACATGGGCCAGTCCGCAGGCGCCGAGATCAACCTCTCCTCGGCGGCGATCCGCTCGACGCCCGTCGACCTGCTCGGCTACACGAACTACACCGCCGGGGATGAGCGCAAGGCAGCGGCGTACGGGCGTCTCGCCCGCCACGCGGCGGCAGGCGAGATTGTGGTAGAGACCGAGCGCATCGGCATCGACCACGTGCCGGACGCCTGGCGGCGGCAGGGCGGCTCGCCGGGCCGCAAGCTCGTCATCGTGCCCTGAGCGTCAGACCGCGACGGGCAACGGCGCGCGCTCGGCGAAGCGCGGGTGCGCCTGCTCGAGATACCAGTTGAAAGCGCTCCGGCAGGGCCGCTCCCTTCCGACCACCGCGAGCAGTGCAGTCAGCACGCGCGGGGGCAGTGCGGGGATCAGGCGCTGCAACATCAGCGCGGTCCTGAACGCCGATGCGTGGGACGCCGAGAACCCGCCGTAGGCCGCGAGTGCCTCCTCCCGGGTCGCCTCCCCGCCCAGCACCCGGCGCAGCTCGCGCCCGCAGGCGATGCCGAAGTAGAACGCCGTGCGGATCCCCTCACCGGACAGCGGCAGGCAGTGACCGGCGCTGTCGCCGGCGAAGAACACGCCCTCCTCGACGGCCGGGCGCAGCGCATGCGGGAACCAGTTGCCCTGGTAGCGGACCGGGTCGACGCCGAGCCGCCCGGCGATCGCGCGCGTCGGCTCCTTGACGTGGTCGCGGGGCTCGTAGGAACCGACGCCGACCCGCTGCTCGCCGCCGGCCGGGACCGACCAGGCATAGCCGTGGCGGATCAGCGAGCGGTCGATCCAGACGTCGAGGTCGGTGTCGCCGCCGCGCGCATCGGGATGGACTTCGAGCCCGCGCGAGATCAGGGCCTCGGGCGGCTGCACGTTCGGCCCGGACCCGAGCACGCGCCGCCAGCCGAGCGCGTCGACGACCAGCGGGGCGGTGAGCTCGCCGCGGTCGGTGAGGACGGTTTCGCGCTCCACGACGCTGTCGGCTCGCGCCGCGGGGTGATCGGCGCCCGCCTCGCGCGACGTCACCTTTGCGACCTCGAAGCGCGCGTCGCACTGGTCCCACAACTCTTGGCAGAGCATCCGGTAGTCGAACGACGACCAGCTCCACGGCAGCCTGGCGCGGGCGGAGCCGTGCGGCGTGTGGAACGCCATGCACGGCAGCTCCTGTCGGATCGCCTCGCGTACGCCCATCGCGCGCAGCCACGGGGTCGGCACGGCGCAAGCGGACGTCTGGCGCTCGCCGATCTCGTAGCGGTCGACGACCAGCACGTCGGCGCCGGAGCCGGCGAGCTCGCGCGCGACCGCCAGGCCGGCGAAGCTGGCGCCGCAGATCAGCACGTCGGCGCGCGCCGCGTCACCCGCCAGCGCGGTGCGCTCCGCTCCCCGCAGCGTCGCCCGCCGTGTCACCGGCGCAGCGCTCCCAGCGCGGCGCCCGGGACCTGCCATGCGCGCACACCCGCGCGCCGGCCGAGCACGTCGAAGTCGATCCGCTCGACGCGGACGAGCACGCGCAGGTAGATGCCGACGGCGAAGCGCACGCCGCTGCGTACCGACCCGGGCGCAGCCGCGATCGCCGGCTCGCTCGCGGCGAACAGTGCGCGCGCCCGGCGCACCTCGTGGGCGAGCAGCGCGCGCAGCTCCGGCGAGGCGTGTGCGCCGCTCAGGTCGCCCTCCCCCACGCCGAACCGCGCGCGGTCCTCGGCGGGCAGGTAGACACGATCCAGGCCTGCGTCCTCGCGCACGTCGCGGATGAAGTTGGCGAGCTGGAACGCGCGCCCGAGCTGCCCATAGCCGGCGTGATGGCGCTCGGGGACGCCGAGCAGCGAGGCCATGATGCGGCCGACCGATCCGGCCGAGCCGTCCATGTAGGACTCAAGCTCGGGCCAGGTCTCGATCCGCACCGGCGCGCAGTCGATCCGCATCGAGCGCATGTACGTGCGCAGCTCCTCTAGCGGCAGCCGGTGGCGGCGGCCCGCGTCCACCAGCGCGCCGACGACCGGATCCGGGGAGCGACCGGCCGCCAGCCCGCGCTCGAGCTCGCGCTCCCAGGCGTCCAGCGCGGCGCGGCGGGCCTCGGCGCTGGCCGGCCGGCGCGGGCCGTCGACGATCTCGTCGGCCGTGCGCACGTAGCCGTAGAGCGCGTGCGTGGCCGGGCGGATCTCCGCCGGCAGCCGCCGCGTGGCCCAGTAGTAGGTCGGGTCGTGGCGGCGCTGCATGCGCCGGCAGGTCTCGTAGGAGCGGTCGAGGGTCAGGTCCATGGGTCCACCCGTCATGCTGTCAGACGCATGGAGAACCTCCTGCTAGACCGCGCCCTGTTGTACGTCACGGGCAAGGGCGGAGTCGGCAAGACGACCGTGTCCGCGGCGCTGGGGCTGGCGGCCGCGGCGCGCGGGCGGCGGACGATCGTCTGCGAGGTCGCCGAGCAGGATCGCGTCTCGCGCGCTTTCGCGCGCCACGGGGTGCGGCGCGAGCAGGAGGTCAGGCTGGCCGAGAACCTGTGGGCGATCAGCATCGACCCGACGGCGGCGCTGCACGAGTGGCTCGGGCGCCAGCTCGGCGGCACGGCGCTGCGGCTCATCACGGGCTCGTCGGCCTTCCAGCACTTCGTCGCGGCAGCCCCGGGCGCCAAGGAGCTGATCACGATCGCCAAGGTGTGGGAGCTCGCGCAGGTCGAGCGCTGGGACTCCGCGAACCGCACCTACGACCTGGTGATCGTCGACGCGCCGTCCTCCGGCCACGGCCTGGCGATGTTGAGAGCACCCAGCACGTTCGGCGAGATCGCCCGCGTGGGGCCGATCCGGCGCCAGGCGTTCAAGATCCGCGACATGCTCGCCGACCCGCAGCGGACCGGCTACGTCGCGGTCGCGCTGCCCGAGGAGATGCCGGTCAACGAGACGCTCGAGCTCGGCGACCGCCTGAAGGACGCCGTCGGCCTCGGGCTCGACGCCGTGGTG
>Ga0136612_10001435_pt1 | contig 10154 bp, 10 predicted proteins | sample AntDryUQ224A2306_2_FD_106644 | JGI IMG/M metagenome (GOLD analysis project Ga0136612, IMG submission 106644) | Polar desert sand microbial communities from Dry Valleys, Antarctica - metaG UQ224A (23.06) | ecosystem: Environmental > Terrestrial > Soil > Desert | place: Antarctica: Dry Valley...
GAGCACGGCGCGTGGAGCCTGGGCCGGCACTACAAGTGGATCGATCTGATCGCGATCGTCTGGGTGGCGTTCATCACGATCATCTTCCTGCTGCCGCCGTACAAGTCGAGCGTGCCGTGGGACGACTCGTTCACGTGGGAGGCGTTGAACTACGCACCGCTTCTCGTCGGGGGGGCGCTCCTTCTCTTCGGAGGGTGGTACGTGCTCTCGGCTCACAAGTGGTTCAAGGGCCCGATCCGCATGGGGACCGAGGAGGAGCTCGAGCGCCTGGAGCAGGAACGGCTCGGGAGGTTCGAGCTTCCGACGGAGACGGCGACGTAGGGACCTTTCCGCCGACGGTTCGCGCGAGGGGCGCCTGCGGGCGCCCCTCGTCTACTTAGCTTCGAGCGCCGCTCGAAACGACGGCTCGGCCGCCGTGCGCTCCAGCCGGTCGAAGTGCTCGGTCGCGTACACGGCGAAATCGAATTCGAGCTCCGACACCGCGGTCTGCACAACGCCCCACATCGCCTCGCGAAAGTCCGACATGAACCTCATCAGCTCGAGCGCTCGCGCGTCGTCTGCGCGAACCTCGCCGAAGTAGGCCTCCAGCAGCGCGCCGCGCCCTCCTTCGTCGAGCTCGTGGTTGATGGAGAAGTTCGCAAGGTCGAAAAAAGGGTCGCCCATTCCCGCGTACTCCCAGTCGACGATGCACAGGCGGTCGCCGTCGTCCAGGAAGTTCGCGTTCAGGAGGTCGTTGTGGCAGGGGGTCGGGGCTGTGCCCGCGCGAATCCGCTCGATGCGAGACGCGAGCTCATGCGCCCACTCGTATGCGCTCGGCACGCTGCCGCCGCGCGCGAGAGCGGTTTCCCGATAGATCTCGACGACGCGGAAGGAATCGAAGCTGCCCGGGATCGGGGGGCTCTCGTGGTACGCGCGCAACGCGGCGGCGACTCGAGTGAGCATCGCTGGGTCTCGCATGTCCTCGACAAGAGGGGTCGTGCCCTCGACGAAGCGCGTGACGAGCCAGCCCTCCGGCTCCACGAACTCGACTACCTCCGGTCCGACACCGAGCGCCGCGGCCGCCTTCGTCGCCTCCAGCTCGACCGTACGGTCGATCCCGAGCAGATTCGTGTCCTTTCCGGCGACCCGCAGCACGAAAACCTCGTCGCCTACCGCGACCTTGAGGTTGTGATTCGTGATCCCGCCGCCCAATACCTCGACGCGCGTTTCTTCTCCGGGCCACACCCGCGCTACGGCGTCTGCAAGCTGGCTCATGACCGGATGCGCTCTCCCTTCGGGTCGAAGAGCGGCTCTGCCGCGATCTCACCGGCCACCCAGTCACCGAAGATCTCGACCTCGACGTCTGTGCCGACGCCGTGCTCGGCCGGCACGTATGCGTACGCGATCGATTTCCCGACGGTGTAGCCGTGCCCTCCGCTCGTCACGCGCCCCACGAGGTGGCCGTCGATGCGCACCGGCTCGGAGCCGAGCGCGACGGCGCGGGGTTCCTCGAGCGTCAGGCAGCGCAGGAGCCGCTCCGGCCGAGGCGCTCGCTCCAACGCATCGCGCCCCACGAAATCGCCCTTGTCCAACTTGACCGCGAAACCAAGCCCCGCCTCGAAGGGCGTGTCCTCGGGAGTAATGTCCGCGCCCCACACGCGATATCCCTTCTCGAGCCGGAGCGAGTCGATCGCCTTGTAGCCGCCGGCGACGAGGCCATGCTCTTGGCCCGCGCTCCACAACGTGTCCCAGAGCGCGAGGCCGAACTCCGTGCGGCAGTAGAGCTCCCACCCGAGCTCGCCGACGTAGGTCACACGCAGAGCGAGACACGGCACTCTGCCGGCGGCGAGCTTACGTGCGTGCATGTACGGAAACGCGTCGTTCGACAGATCGGTGGTCGTCAGCGGTTGCAAGATCTCGCGCGCGCTCGGGCCCCAGATTCCGTAGCACGCTAGCTGCGACGTGACATCGCGGATCTGAACAGAGCCGTCGTCTGGCTCATGTTGCGCGAGCCACGCGAGGTCGTGCTGGCCGAAAGCGGTTCCGGTGACGATGCGGAACCTCTCCTCGCTAAGGCGTGTGACCGTGAAGTCGCACTCGATTCCGCCGTGCGAGTTGAGCATCTGGGTGTAGGTGACCTGGCCGACGTTGCGTGCGACACGGTTGCCGCAGAGCCGTTCGAGGAAGTCGGTAGCACCCTCCCCTGCGACCTCGATCTTCGCGAACGAGCTCTCGTCGAAGAGCGCCGCGGTCTCGCGGCAGGCGAGGTGCTCGGCGCCGGTCGCGGGTGACCACAGCTTCCCCGCCCAGCCCCGGGGACGGAGCGACTCGTCGCCGCGGGCAGCGTTCGGCTCGAACCAGTTCGCACGCTCCCAGCCGGACTTCTCCCCGAAGGCGGCGCCCAGCTCGAGCAGGCGCATGTACGCGGGAGAGACTCGCAGCGGGCGTCCCGCCTGCCGCTCGTGTCCCGGATACTTGACGTCGTAGTACGTCTCGTACACCTCCTTGGTTCGCGCGACCGTGTACTCGCTGCTCCGGTACGAAGCGCCGAAGCGGCGCGAGTCCATATGCCAGACGTCGAGCGATGGGGTTCCTTCCACGATCCACTCGGCTACGAGCTTCCCCATCCCACCCGCGCCAGCGAGGCCGTGGGCGCAGAAGCCGGCTGCGACCCAGAACCCGCGGACGGCGGTAGGGCCCAGGATGAATTCCCCGTCCGGGGTGAAGGCCTCGGGCCCGTTGATGAGCTTGACGACCTCCATGTCGGCGAGTCCGGGAACGCGCACTACCGCGTTCTCCATAAGCTCCTCGAAGCGCGGCCAGTCCTCCTCGAGCAGCCTTGAGTTGAAGTCGACGGGGATGCCTTCGAGCCCCCACGGCGCGCAGTGGCGTTCGTAGCCACCCATGACGAGCCCGCCCGATTCGGGCCGGAAGTACACGAGGAGCGAGGGGTCGCGCATCGTCGGCATCTCCAGCGGGAGCCCGGCCGGCTTCGTGATGAGGTACTCGTGGGCCATCGGGACGACCGGGACGTTGACGCCGGTGAGCGCGCCCACTTCGGGCGCGTACATGCCTCCCGCGTTGACGACGACTTGGGTCTCGATCTCGCCCCGATCGGTCTCGACCGCCTCGACTCGACCTCGGCGGACGCGGATGCCGGTCACGCGTGTTCTCTGCTCGATCTCCGCCCCGCGCCTGCGCGCGCCTTCGGCGAGCGCGAACGTGAGTTGACTAGGATCGACGTAGCCGTCGGTCGGTAGGAACGCCGCTCCGAGGACACCCTCGGTCGTCATGGGCGGGAAGAGCTCCTGCGCGTCATGCGGAGAGATGAGCTCGAGCGGAAGGCCGAACGTCTTCGCCCAGCCGGCCTGCCGCGCGATCTCCTCCATCCGCTCCTCCGTCGAGGCGAGCCGCAGCGACCCGACCTCGTGCCAGCCGGTCGCGAGCCCCACCTCGCTCTCGAGCGCCCGATAGAGCTCGACGCTCTCCATCATCATCCTGGTCAACGAGAGCGAGCTCCTGAGCTGGCCGACGAGGCCTGCCGAGTGGAACGTGGACCCGCTCGTGAGCTCGGCGCGCTCCACCAGAACGACGTCGTCCCACCCGAGCCTCGCGAGCCAATACAGGATCGCGCAACCTCCAACACCGCCGCCGATAACGACCGCACGCGCCCGATCCCGCATGAGCGAGACCCTAAACTCCGCTCATGCGCCTAGTCGCCGAACATGAGACCCGAGCCGCTGTCCGCGAACGTGGTGGGATCCTCTACGTGTGGCCCAAGGCCTCTCGCTGCTGCTCCGCCCTCACCTATACGCTCGAGACGGGAACGACGCCACCACCCGCGAAGGAGTTCCTGCGTGTCCACGAGGAAGACGGCATCGAGGTCTTCGCAACGCGCGGGCTGCTCGAGCCGCAGGAGCTCCACCTCGAGGTCGGACGACGCGGGAAGCTGCGGACCTACTGGAACGGCCAGGCCTGGATCGGCTAGCCAGCTCTCCCGCAAATAGCGCGGAATTCTTTCGGACAGGCTCTTGCTCGGCGTGTCCGGATTTGCATAGAGTGCCGCTGCGCCGAGCACGGGGCGACGGTAGGACGAAGCCCCCCGAGGAGCACAACGCGAAAGCGGAAGGTTCGTCGGGAAGGTGGACGAAAGCGTTCCCGGCTCGGCGAATACCTTGCGGCCGGGCCTACGTGCCCGGCCGTTTTTCTTCTCCGGAGACACCAGAGCAAGCGCGGGCATGCGCAGTTCGACTCTGTGCGCAAAGAAAACTTCGCAATTTGCGACAACTGCGTCTGGGAGAGCCTTGACGGTGTGAGGGTGGCCCCCTAGTGTGTGGCTTGCACCGAGCACGGAGTGTCTGAGGTTGATGACTCTCCGAGTGACAGTCGCTTCGGCGAAGGTCAGTCGGATTGTCGGACGAAGACTCCACCGACTCGGTGCATTTTTCTTTGGACCTGTCGCGGATAGACGGTTCGCCTGTGGACACATTGGCGCCGAATAGACGCGCTTACAGGGACAGGCACTGTAAAGAGCACGTCGGTCGCAATTTGCGCCAAGTTCGGCTCGGCTGGCGCTTGACCCCGGCGCCTTCGATCACATAGGGTCGTGCTTGCACCGAGTACGGAGCGTCCAAGGTTGATGGCTCTCCGAGTGGCAACCGCTTCGGCGGAGGTCAGTCGAATAGCCGGACGAGGACGTCACCGGCTCGGTGCGCTTCTTTTTGCGCTCGTACTGTGCCGGTAGCTCGTCGCCCACCGTGGACGGGCCTCCGGCAGCGTGTGGATACGCTCGGCGGAATGCGTCGGCTTCTCGCGCTCGTCAGCTCGATCATCTTCGTCGACGCGATGCTGTATACGGCACTGACGCCGCTCGTCCCGGGCTACGTCGAGGAGTTCGGGCTCTCGAAAACGGGTGCCGGGCTGTTGGTGGGGGCGTTCGGCGCCGGCGCGCTCTTCGGAGGGATACCGGGCGGCCTGGCCGCCGCGCGCTTCGGGCCGAGGAGCGCTGTCATCGGAGGTCTTGTCCTGCTCGGGATCGCAAGCCTCGCGTTCGCGGTGGCCGGCGGCGTAGTCGCGCTCGGCCTCGCGCGCTTCGTGCAGGGCTTCTCGAGCACCGTCACGTGGGCAGGGGCGCTTGCGTGGATCGCCGGAGTCGCACCGAAGTCGAAACGTGGAGAGATGATCGGCACGGCCTTCGGCGCGGCCATCGCCGGCGCGATTCTCGGTCCGATGTTCGGCGGCCTGGCCGAGACGGTCGGCATCCGCGTGTCGTTGACGACGCTTGCAGTCGTCGCGTTCGCGTTCGCCCTGCTGGCGCTCGCCGGACGCTCGGCACCCCGCGAGACGTTGACCGCAGACGGAGTGAGGCGAGCTTTCCGAGACATTCGCTTTGTCGGCGGGCTCTGGCTGAACACGCTTCCCGCGATGCTCTTCGGAGTCCTCGTCGTCCTCGCCCCGCTGGCGCTCGACGACGCCGGCTGGTCGACGCTCGGGATCGCCGGAGTCTTCTTCGCTGCGGGCCTGATCGAGGTCGTGATCAATCCGCTGCTCGGCCGAGCGACCGACCGGGTCGGACGGCTCCTGCCCATCCGCTTCGCCCTCGCCGGGTCGATCGCTGTCGCCGTCGTGCTTGCCGCATCGTCCGAGCCGATCCTGATCGCGTTCCTCATCGGCGCAGCGGGGATCAGCTTCGGAAGCCTCTATACGCCCGGAATGGCGCTTACCTCCCACCGCGCCGACGCGGCTGGGCTCGCCCAGGGCCTCGCCTTCGGAGTGATGAACACCGCGTGGGCGGCCGGCGCTCTCATCGGGCCCGCTCTGGGTGGCGCGCTCGCGGAGTCGCAGGGCGACCCGGCGCCCTATCTCCTCGGTGCGGGTCTCTGCGCTCTCACGCTCGCCGCCAGCTATCGCGTCGCGGCAGAGAGGATGCGTCCACGTGAGGCGTGACTACTGGGACCGGAAGTACGCGGAGAAGGAACAGCTCTGGGCGACGACTCCCAACCGGACCTTCGCGAGCGAAGCCGAGGGTCTCCCGGTGGGAAGCGCACTCGACCTCGCGTGCGGGGAGGGTCGGCACGCCGTTTGGCTCGCGAAGCGAGGGTGGCAGGTTACGGCTGTGGACTTCTCCGACGTCGCCATCGGGAAGGCACGCGCGCGGGCAGAACGCGAGGGGGTCGAGATCGACTTCAGGACGGTCGACCTCCTCGACTTCGAGCCCGAGGAGAACACGTTCGGTCTCGTGCTCGTCCTGTTTCTCCAGCTCCCGGCCGACGAGCGGCGGCTGGTGCTCGGCCGCGCGGCGCGGGCACTCGCGCCCAGCGGAACATTTCTGTTGGTCGGCCACGACCTCGCGAACCTCACCGAAGGCACCGGTGGCCCGAGCGATCCCGCCGTTCTCTCCACGCCCGAGGACATCGCCTCGGACCTTCCAGCGCTGGAGATCGAGAAGGCGGAGCGCGTCCTCCGAGACGTGGCTGGCGCCGACCGTCCGGCGATCGACGCGCTCGTTAGAGCGCGCAAGACCGCAATCCGCTAGCGCGGATTCCGGCCGAGCAAGATCCCTGAAGGCGTCCGCCTCGCGGCCGCAGCCGTTGCGTTCACGCCGAGCCCGCCGGCCCCACGGTCTCGAAGGGCCCTTCGGCGAGCAGGCGCCGAAACGCCGAGAACTGACCGGCCTTCCCGACGCCGACCAATGTGTCCCCCTGTTGGACGACGTCGCCGGGCTGGGCGCCGCTGACCGGCTCCGGCTCGCGCAGGATCGCGATCACGGTTACGCCTGTTCGCGCCCGGAGACGTGCGTCCGCGAGCGTCCTCCCGATCGCGGGGCTCGTGTCCGGGACGGGGATCCACTCGATATGGAGCTCCCCGAGCGCGAGCTCGAGATCCTCGACGATCTTTGGCCGCTCGTAGGCGCCTCCGATGATCGCGCCCAGCTGGCGCGCCTCGTCGTCGTGAAGGTCGATGACCGCCGTCGGCTCTTCGTCGTCCGAGCGACGGTAGAAGTAGATCTCGCGCTGGCCGTCGATGTGCAGGATCACGGACACGCGGCCGCCGAGCGCGGTTCTGAAGGTGTACTTGACGCCGACGCCGGGGAGTCGGGTCTCTCGTAGGTCTACTGGCACTTGCTCACGCCTCCTCGATCAGTGTAGGTCTGGGTGGACGGAACACGAAGCGGCCGAGCCGTTTCGACTCCTTCATCAGCACGATCCCGATCGTCGCGGTCGCGAGGACGTACAATCCCGCAAAGGCCACGAGGTCTTCCTGCTGCGCGGGATCCAGGAGCGGATTCTCCGACGCGATCTGGGCGAGGATGATCGTGAACTCTCCGTGGGCGACCAGGGCGACCCCTGCGTTCAGGCTCTGACGGCTCGTGAATCCACCGAGGCGGCCCGCGATCAATCCGGCACCGACCTTTCCCACGAGCGTGAGAGCGACCGCCAGCGCGACGATCAGACCGACGTCGCCAATCGCCCCGAGATCGATCGAGAGTCCGAAGACGAAGAAGAAGAGCGCGGCGAAGATGTCTCTGAAGCTGAAGAACCGCTCCTCGATCTGGTCGCGAACAGAGGTCTCCGAGAGAACGATGCCGGCCATCAGCGCGCCGATCGCCGAAGAGAGGCCGAGCTCGTCCGCGAGGGCTGCCGAGCCGATCAGGATGCCGAAGACTGCGAGCAGAAAGAACTCGAGCGAGAGTCGATCGAGCGCGCGATCGATCGGGCCGGAGAGCCAGCGTGAGACCGCGAGCCCCGCGGTGATGAATCCGAGCGCCTTCGCGACCAGGATGAGCGTGTCTGATGCCTCTCCTCCTCCGGCAGCGGCGAATCCGAGCATGAACGCGACGACGATGTCCTCCACGACGAGGATGGCCAGCACGAGATCCGTCTCGTCGTCGCCCAGCCGACGAAAGTCGATGAGTCCCTTTACGGCGATCGCGCTCGAGGACACGTAGACGCACGCAGCCAGTACGAGAGCGGCGAGGCTGAAGCCGAAGGCGGCGACGCCGACGAGAAGGCCGAGCCCGAAGTTGAAGGCGAGATCCACAGCTCCTCCCAGGACGACGTGGCGTCCGGTTCCCTTTGCTCGTGAAAGGCTGAACTCGAGGCCGAGAAAGAAGAGCAGGAAGACGATGCCGAGCTCGGCGACAAAGTAGGTCACCTCCGAGGGCTGGATCAGCGCAAGCTGCTCGGGCTCGTTCGGTCCGAGCAGGAGGCCGGCGAGCAGGTACGCCGGGATCGCGGAGAGGCCAAGGCGTCGCGCCACCAAGCCGAGGGCTCCGAGCACGGCGATGGTGACGGCGAGCTCGGCGAGGGTCACGCGTCGCATTCTCTCGGTTGTCCTCGCAGGCCGAGCACGCTTTGCACCGGTCGGGCCGGGCATGCCCGGCTCCAGGCACCGAACGATGACCTAGAGGCTTGATGTGAATTGACGCGCAGCCGGGGGCGGTCACGACCAAGCCAGGCGACGCACTCGCTCGTCGTGCAGGCTGGTAAGCCTGGGCGATGAGGGAGGGTGGCGATCCGGCGCCGTGTCGTGGCCGTCATCCGGCCCGCCGTGAATTTCACATCAAGCCTCTAGATCGGAACGACGGCTCGGCGGAGAACCGGCGGGAAGCGCTCGAGCACCCATTCGGCGTCGAGACGGTCGAGGCGATGATCCCGGCCGTTGACGAGCGCGTAGCCGCCGGTCTCGGGATCCATCGCCAGCCGGGCCTCGATCGGGTACCAGCGGTTGTGGCGCTCGATCAGGTCGTTGACCCGGCAAAACGACCAGTCGGCCACCATGGCCTCCCATGCGCGGGCAAACGCGACTCCGTCGCCGCCGGAACCCTCGCCGACCGCGCCCCAGGCAACGGACAGACGTTCCTCGTGATCCGCCGTCTGCTGCTCGATCTTGCGCAGGCGCAGCATATACGGCATCGGCCCGCTCGTCGCCGCGAGATAGGCATGCGCGAGCGGAAGGAAGTTCCGCAAGCGAAGAGCGATTCGCTGCCCACGTTGCGGGATCGAGCGGAGATCCTCCTCCAGTGACACGCGCTCGCGGCGATCTCTCGGAGTCTCCGGCAGCACGACCCCCTGCCGCAGGATCGCAGCGCGCTCGGCCTTCTCCATCTACTAGATATTGAAGCTTTTAGACGCCGAGCAACCGGTCGATCCACGAGCGCTTTGACGCTAGCTCAGGCTCGTCGCTCAGGGCGGTCTCCACTGTCGCGTCCTCGGGCTCGGTTATCGGGTCCGACAAACCCGGCTCGAGCTCTGGCTGCTCGCGAGGACGGAGCAGCACCCGCTCTCCTCGGCGCTCCTCGAGGCGCTCGAAGTCGCCGCGGATCGCGGCTCGCATGTCGTCGAGGTGACTCTCCTCCCTCACGACGTGAGCCGTTCCCGCCCCGCGTCGAGAGTCCTCTATCGCGGAGACGCGAAGGCCGCGATCCAGACGACGGCTCCCCCGTCGTAAAACACGCCGTCCGCCCGGACGAGCGCTGCGCCGACGTCACGGAACGCGGGATCCAGGATGTTCGCGCGATGGGGCGGCGACCGTAGCCAGGCCGCGACGACATGCCTGGCGCTGGCCGAGCGGAGCGCGCCGACGTACAGGTTCTCTCCGAAGCGGGCGTGCTCGTAGCCGGACTGCCGCACGGGGGCGGCGACGTCCGATCCGCACGGCGTATGCGAGATCTGGCGGCAGGAGACGACGCCCCGTCCCTTCAACGCGGCGGCGTTCTGCAGCGAGTGCGACTGCGAGAGACGACTGTGCCGATCTTGCGCACGCGCCCAGTTGACGAGACACGTGATCGCGCGTCGTTGTGCGCGGGGCGAGGCCGCCGGGTCGATCGACCCGGCGCAAGCCGCAGGCGGGGCGAGGTAGGCGTGCCAAGACCGCTCCGCGCCGCCCGCCTGACCCACCAGGATGAGGGCCGGCAGGACGATCGCAAGAAAGACGGCCACGCAAAAGCGGACCGGCACTGCCGCAGTCCCCGAGATCAAGCCCTAGAACCGATCCCTCAACCCTGTGATCCTGCCCCTCACCAGGCTCACTGCTGCGACCCTAACCGATCTCCCGGGTCGTGGCTCCGCCAACTGACAGCGGCGAGCAAGCCGAGCGCGAGGGTAGGCAGAATCGTCAGAGAGCGGTACAGCAACGTTCCTGCGACGGCGTCCGCGTTCGAGGCGCCGAACGCC
>Ga0136612_10001436_pt1 | contig 10154 bp, 2 predicted proteins | sample AntDryUQ224A2306_2_FD_106644 | JGI IMG/M metagenome (GOLD analysis project Ga0136612, IMG submission 106644) | Polar desert sand microbial communities from Dry Valleys, Antarctica - metaG UQ224A (23.06) | ecosystem: Environmental > Terrestrial > Soil > Desert | place: Antarctica: Dry Valley...
AGTGCTCCGAGCGCGATCTGGCCGCCGCCGCCGAGGCCACCGAGCGAGAGGCCGGCGCCCGCGCCGAGGCCGAGGCCGAGGCGCGGCGGATCGCTGCCGAGCTCGCCGCGACCCGCGATGGGCTCGAGGCCGAGCGGCGGGCGGTGACCGAGCCGCTTGCCGGCGCCCGCGCCGAGGCCGCCGACGCCCACGAGCGCGCGGCGGCCGCCGCCGAGGAGCGCCTCGCCGAGCTGCGGCGCGAGCTGGAGACCGCGCAGGCGCGCGTGAGCACCCTGGAGGACGAGCGCAGCGCCGGCGACGCGGCGGCCTCGGATCGCGTGGCGGCGCTGCAGGCCGGGTTGGCCGAGGTGCGCGAGTGCTCCGAGCGCGATCTGGCCGCCGCCGCCGAGGCCACCGAGCGAGAGGCCGGCGCCCGCGCCGAGGCCGAGGCCGAGGCGCGGCGGATCGCTGCCGAGCTGCGGCGCGAGCTGGAGACCGCGCAGGCCCGCGTGAGCACCCTGGAGGACGAGCGCAGCGACGGCGAAGCGGCCGCGTCGGACCAGATCGTGGCGCTCCAGGCCGAGCTCGAGTCCGAGCGGGGGGCCAACGCCGACCGCGTCGCGGCGCTGCGGGCCGAGTTCGAGGCCGAGCACATGGCCAATGCCAACCGCGTCGCGGCGCTGCGGGCCGAGCTCCAGGACGCGGCCACCTCCGCCGAGGAGCAGCTCGTGGCGCTGCGCGCCGAGCGCGACGACGCCGAGCTGCGCGCGACCGAGCGCATCGAGCAGGCGCTGCGCGCCCGCGAGGAGGTGCAGGACGCCGCCGACGACCGTTTTGCCGAGTTCGAGGAGGACCGGGAGGCGGCCGAGCGTCGCACCGCCGAGCTCGAGGCGGCGCTCGCAGCCGCCGTGACCCGCGCCGAGACGCTCGCGGCGCGGGCGGCCGAGGCCGACCGGCTCGAGCCGCGCCTGGCCGAGCTCGAGTCGTTGTCGGTCGGCGAGCGCGAGGCCGCCGAGGCCCGTTACGCCGAGCTCGACGCCGAGCGCTCCGCCGCGGTGGCCCGGGCGGCCGAGCTCGACGCCGCGCGGGTGGCGGCCGCCGCCGACGTGGCCGAGGTGGACGCCGCCCGGGTCGCCGCCGAAGCCCGCGCGGCGGAGCTCGAGGCGGCCCAGCTCGAGGCCGGCGCGCACATCGAGGGGCTGGAATCGGCGGGCGCGGCGATCGAGTCGCGCCTCGCCCAGCTCGAACGCTCCCGTGACGAGATCCGGAAGCGCGCCGGGGAGAACGAGCGCCGCGCCACCGAGGCCGAGGCCGCCGCGCAGGCCGCCGCGGCCGCACTCGAGGAGGCCACGGCGAAGATCGCCGAGCTCTCCGCCGCCCAGGCCCAGGAGGAGGACGACCGCGAGGAGGCCCGGCGGCTGGCCGAGGCGCGCGCGGCCGAGGCCCTGAGGTCGGCGCAGGAGGCCGGCGGCCAGCTCTCGGCGCTGCGAGAGAAGCTCTCCTCCGTCACCGAGGCCCGGGAGGAGGCCGCGGCCGAGGTCAGCACCCTGCGCCACGCGCTGGACGTCGCCGAGCGTGCCGCCCGGGACGGCGAGCAGGCCGGCGAGCGCCTGGCCGCCGAGGAGCACGCGCGCCAGGCCGCCGAAGAGCGCATCCGTGCGCTGGACGGCGAGCGGGCCCGCGCCGAGGGCGCCGTCGAGGCCGCCGAGCGCGAGCGCGACGCCCTCGAGGCGCGCCTGTCGGAGGCCGAGAAGCGCGGCGTCGAGATGATGCGAACCGCCGAGCGCCGCGCCGAGGAGGCCAACGATCAGCTCGAGCAGAGCCTCGCCCGTGAGGCCGAGCTGCAGTCCGCCGTGGCCGGCGCTGAGGAACGTGGCGCGCTCGCCGGCGCCTCCAGCGAGGAGGCCGCGAGCGTGCTCGGGGCGCTGCGTGCCGAGATCGAGGCGGCCACATCGCGTCGCGACGAGGCCCTGGCGCTGGTCACCCGGACCGAGGACGAGCGCGACGCTGCGCGAGCGGAGGCCGAGCGCGTCGTGGAGCTCGAGGCCCGCCTCGAGCGCGCCCAGCGCCAGGAGGACGAGCGCGACGCGCGGATCGCAACCCTGGAGGCCGAGCGCGACGCCGCGCGCGCGGAGGCCGAGGCGGCCGCGCGGATGGAGGCCGAGCTGGCACAGGCGGGCGAGCGCCTGGCCGCCGCGGGCGTCGAGACCCAGAGCGCCCAGGTGGACGCCGAGGCCACCGCCCGCGAGCTCGCCGCCGCACACGCGCAGACCGAAGCGGTCCGCGCCGAATCCGAAGCCGTGCGGACCGAGCTCGCGGCGGCCCGACATGAAGTCGTCGCCGCCCGCCGCGAGATCTCAGCGACCGCGGAGCGCTACGACGCCGAGGCGCGGGCGCGAGAGCAGGCCGACCGCCGCGCCGAGGACGAGCGTGAGGAGCGCGAGCGCATCGAGGCGCGGCTGGAGGAGCTGGGCGCGGAGGTGCGCGCCGCCGAGGCCCAGACCGTGCAGGCGCGTGACGAGGCCGACATCGCGCGCAGCGAGCTCAGCCTCATGCGCGCCGAGCTGCACTCCACCACCGAGCGGCACGACACCTCCGGGCAGCAGGCCCAGGCCGCGCTGGAGCAGCACGCCGCCATGACCACGCTGCTGTCCGAGCGCGAGGCGCGCATCGCCGAAGCGGAGGGCGAGCGGGCGCGGCTGGCCGAGGAGCTGGCGGCCGAGCGCGACCGCGCCGCCGGGGCACTCGAGGCGCTGGACGCCGAGCGCGCGGTCGCCGCCGCCGCGCTGGCGGCCGAGCGCGTGGCGGCGACGGAGGATCGCGAGGCGCTAGAGGCGAGCTACGGCGAGGCCGGGCAGGCCGAGCGCCACGCCCAGCTCGAGGCCGAGCGCGACGGCCTGCGCGCGGAGCTCGACGCCGAGCGCAAGCTCCATGGCGGCGGGCGCGGGCGCCGCGACCCGGACGTCGAGGAGCTCACCCGCCGGCTCACCGAGTCAGAGCGCGAGCGCGACGAGACCGAGGCCGGGATGGGCACGATCGCCGCCGCCGCCGAGGCCGCACGCCGCGCCACCCGCGAGGCCCACGGCGAGATGGCCGAGGCGCTTGCCGAGGTCGAGTCCGCGCGAGCCGAGGTCGCCTTCGCGCGCTCTGAGGCCGCCGAGGCCGAGGCGCGCGCCGCCGAGGAGCGTGCGGCGCGCGAGCAGCTGGAGGCCGAGCTCGCCGCGGCGCGCGACCAGATCGAGCGCGGGCCGTCCGGCGATCAGGCCGGGCTCGAGCCGCAAGCGTCCAGCGGCCCCGCGCCCGAGCCCCCTGATCCCGTCAGCCGGCTCGAGACCGGGCCCAAGCGCGGCCCCAGCGGCCTGCCGGAGCGCCGCCGCGAGGAACGCCGCCGGGCGGTGGCCTCCGAGCGCCCGCGCAGCCGGATGCCCGCGCCCCGGCCCGGCACGCGCAGCGCGCGCCGGCGACTGCCCTCCCGGACCACGTCGCGCTACCTGCCGGCGGAGCGGATCGTGGGGACGACGCTGCTCGTCATCGGGATCCTGCTCGCCGTGCTGATCCTCACCGGCAGCTTCCGCTAGTCGCCGTTGCCCGCCGTGCCCGAGCCGGGCGTGGTCGTCGTCCCGGAGCCCGGGGTGGTCGCCGTGCCCGCCGCGGGCTCCTCCGGCGGGATGATCGTCGGCAGCGGCGTGCCCGTCGCGGTCGCCGACGCTGCGGGCGGCGTGAGCTGGAGCAGGTAGATCGAGGCCAGGGCGCTCGTGCGGCGGTTGCGCGGGTCCAGGTCGAGCACGCGCTGGACGGCGAAGCGGGCCACCGGCGAGCCCAGCTCCTCCGTCGGGATGAGGCGCAGCCACGCAGCCGGATTCTCGGGCTCGCGCTCGAGGGCCTCGAGCAGGTACCGGCGCGCCTGCGCAAAGCGGCCCCGCCGCGCCGCGATCGCCGCGGCGGTGTAAAGCGGCTCCACCGTCAGCGGGTCGAGGCGCGCGGCGAGATCGGCCTCGGCGTCGGCGTCGGCGAGGGTCGCCGCGCTCGGCTTGCCCGAGACGGCGCGCGCGGCGGCGTCGGACTTCCCATCCGCCCACGCGGGGACGCCGGCCGAGATCGCCACGGTGCACAGGAGCAGCGTCGCCGCAGCGAGCGCGCCCAGCTTGAGCCCGGTGGTGGAGGGCGGGGTGACGTCGAGCGTCTCGCGCGGACGCGCGCCCGCGAGCACCCCGAGGAAGAGCAGCGCCGGCAGCGTCGCCGCCGGGATGTCGTAGGTCCACTCGTACAGGGCCTGCGCCGCCCAGGCCGCGGCGCCGGCGAACAGCGCCGCGGCGACCCCGCGCTCCGGGCCGGGGCTCAGTCGGCGGACCGTTCCCAGCCCGGCGAGGAGGAGCGCCGCGAGGCCGCCCAGGGCCAGCACCGCGCCCACGAGCCCCGTCTCCGAAAGGAACTGCAGCGGGACGGAGTGGGGCTGGAGCACCTGGAGGTCGTTCTCGCGGTAGCGCAGGTGCAGCAGGGCGAAGGAGCCCGCGCCCCAGCCCTGCAAAGGCTGGTCCGACCACGCGCCCGCGGCCTCCTCCCACCACACCCAGCGGTTGCCGGAGTTCGTGGAGTACAGGCGCGAGGGATCAAAGCGACTGGCCTCCTTGGCCGTCGTGAACACGTCGGCCTGGTGGGAGATCGTCCCGGTCAGGCCGCGCTCGGAGACGGCCATGGCGCCGACGCCGAGTAGCGCCAGGGCCGTCAGCGCGGCGAGCAGCGCGCGCCCGATGCGCCGCGAGCGCGCCGGGTCCGGCGCGATCCGCGCCTCGGCGGCGATCGCCGCGCGCCCCGCGAGCACGAGCGTCGCCAGCCCCACCAGCAGGGCGACGCCCAGCAGCGCGCCCTCGCCGCTGCGCTCGCCGGCCGGGACACCGTTGGCGGTCAGGTCGCCGGCGCCGAACCCGACGGCCAGCGCGGGGGCAGCGGCCAGCAGCGCCATCCCGGCGAAGCCGAGCGAGCGCAGCCGGGCGCCCTCGCCCGCAAGGCCGATGCACAGGCCCACGGCCAGGACGACGGCGACGACGCCGCCGCGCGAGAGGGTCAGCCCGAGGGTCACGATCAGCACGCCCATCCCCGCGAGCGCGCCGAGCCGCAGGCGGGTCTGGATCGCAGAGTCGACCGCGCCGCGCAGCAGGATCGGCACCGCCATGACGAGGAAGATGGCCAGCGCGTTCCAGTAGTCCAGCGGGGCGCGCAGGCGCGAGAAGTCGTCGGTGTGGTGGATGAGCTGCGGTACGACCTTGCCGCCCAGCGCGTAGAGGGCCACGACGATCGCGATCCCGGCATATCCGGCCGCCACCTGGCTCAGGGCCCGGCGGTTCCAGGCGCCGGCGGCCACCGCGATGGCGCCCGCGAGCACATAGGCGATGGTGCGGTTCAGCTGGGTCCAGGTCTCGCTCGGCGTGATGCTCCAGCCCAGCGAGAGGCCGCTCCAGACCGCAAAGCCCGCCAGCAGCCCCAGTCCCGCCCACGCCGCCACGGGGGCGCGCAGGCGCAGCCCGCCATGCCAGACCCAGAGCGCCACGGCGATCACCGCGACCAGGACGAAGGCGATCTGCAGGCGAGCCTCGCCGGGGTAGCCCGCGCCGCCGTCATCGAAGGCGGCGTAGAGGATTATCGCCAGCAGCGCGGCCCCGAGCAGGGCGCCCGGGCGCGAGGACGCGCGGCGGACTCCGATGAGCCCGTCGAGGTCGGCGGCGGGGTCTGGCGACGCCGCGCCGGAGGTCTTCCTGGGGACGGTGACGGCCATCGGAGCGCGGCGGCTCACGCTACCATGGGGCAGGTGACGAGGCGTCTCGCCCATTCGATGGGGCTGGCGGCCGCGGCCGTGGCGCTCGCCCTGGCGCCGGCCACCGCCCAGGCCCAGCTCGACGAGTACCAGAACTCGGGGAGGATCACTCCCTGCCGTTACACGCCGGGCCAGCTCAACGCCGAGATCCCCAACGACGTGGCCCAGTACGCGCCCGACTACGCCGACGCCCTGCGCGCGGCGGCCAACCAGGGTTGCGGTGGCAGCGCTCCGACGAGGCCGACCGACACGCCCACCGATGAGGACACCGGCGTCCCGCTCGGCGCCGACGGCAATCCCCTGCCCCCCGGCAGCGTCTACGTCAAGAAGCCCCCCGCGCCGCGCGCGGCCGCCGCGCCCACGCCCACGCGGGTGCGCGCGGTGTCACCGATCGACCCCACGTCCGGCAGCGGCGCCAGCATCCCGGCGCCGGTCATCGGCCTCGCGATCCTGCTGTCGCTCATGCTCGTCGCCGGCGGCGGTATCGCCGCCAACCGGCGCTTCGGCGTCGGGGCCGGAGCCCTCGGCCCGCTCGGGCATGCCTTCGGCGAGGTCTCAGAGCGCCTCGGCGGCGCGCTCGCCGGGCTGGCCGAACGGCTGCGCGCCGTCTTCCCCGGCCGCTCCTAGAACCGCGCACAGAGCGGGCTCGCCCCTCGGTTCCGTCCGGTCGGAGACGGAGGATTCACTGTTACCCCCAGCGAGGCTCCCAGGCACTGGTTCGAGCCCGCTCATAGCGTAAAATTCGAGAGGAGCAGCACATGGAGCGCACCCCCCAGACCACCCCCGTCGAGGACATCACCGCGGGTGACGGACTGACCGTCACACGACGCTTCACGACGCCCGGTGTCCACCCCTTCGATGCGGTGGAGTGGGAGTTGCGCGACGCGCTCATCGGCGATCCGGCCGCGCCGGCCTTCGAGCAGCGCGGGGTCGAGTTCCCCAAGTCCTGGTCTCAGAACGCGACGAACATCGTCGCCCAGAAGTACTTCCGCGGGCAGCTCTCCTCACCCGAGCGCGAGTCCTCGGTCAAGCAGATGGTCGGCCGCGTGGCCGGCACCATCGCGACCTGGGGCCGCGAGGGCGGCTACTTCGCCTCCGACGAGGACGCCGACACCTTCGAGGCCGAGCTCACCCACATCCTGCTCAACCAGATGGCCGCCTTCAACTCGCCGGTCTGGTTCAACGTCGGCTTCGAGGAGAGCCCGCAGTGCTCGGCGTGCCAGCCGTATGACGCACTGATCTCGACGCCTCACGGCATGGTCCCGATGGGAGAGCTCGTCGAGGGCGACCAGGTGGGGCGCGAGGTCTACGACGCGCACGGGACGACCCGCATCGTCGCGGTCAAGCACAACGGCTCCAAGCCCGTCCAGCGCGTGCGCCTGCGCAACGGCCAGTTCGTCGAGGCGACCGCAGATCACGTCGTCAAGGCGATTCGCGAGCGCCGCACCAGCCCGCAGTGGCTGCGGGTGGACCAGCTCGAGCCGGGGATGCACATGCACCTGCACCCGCACCGCGCGCGGGTCGCCGAGCCCGTGCGCGTGGCCGCCGGCTTCTCCGCGGAGCTGCCGGACGCCGGAGTTGATGCACTTGACGGCGAGCACCGCGTCGCGGCCTCCGAGGCCGCGCTGGCCGGCTGGCTCCAGGCCGACGGCTTCGTGGGTCAGTACGACCACGGGACCAACCGGTCGCTCACCCTCGAGTTCCAGGTGGCCTCCGACGACGAGTTCGCCTGGGTCAGCGAGCACCTCGACGTCGTCTTCGCAGACGTCCACCGCAAGGTCCGCGAGGCCGACACCCAGGAGACGCGCGTGCGCCGGATCCGGCTATACGGCGAGGTGCTGCGCCCGTTCGCCGAGCGCTGGGGGCTCCTGGCCCGCGGCACCGACATCCGGGTGCCGACCCACCTCTTCACCGCCTCACACGACGAGATCACCGCGTACCTCGCGAGCATCTTCCAGGCCGACGGCTACATGTCGGTGCGCGGTCACGAGACCGGCGGGAACGCGAGGGTCGGCTTCGCTGTGATCGGCGAGCGCTGGACCGAGGACGTCCAGCTGCTCCTCAACGTGCTGGGCATCTACTCGCGCCGTCGCCACCACGCCGAGCCGCGCCCCGATCGCCACGACATGCACGTCGTCGAGATCGCCATCGGCTCCGAGCGGGCGCGCTTCGCCGAGCTCGTCGGGTTCCCCAGCCGTGAGAAGTCCGACAAGTTGCTGGGGTCGCTCATGCTGCCGGGCGCCAAGCACTGCCCCGACCTCCGCGAGGAGGAGATCGTCGCCATCGAGCCCATGGGCTTCCAGGACGTCTACGACATCCAGACGGAGTCGGGCGAGTACCTGACCAACAACGTCGCGGTGCACAACTGCTTCATCCTCTCCGTCGAGGACACGATGGAGTCCATCCTGGGCTGGAACACCAAGGAGGGGACGATCTTCCGCGGTGGCTCGGGCTCGGGCATCAACCTGTCGAACATCCGCGGGTCGATGGAGCCGCTGGCCAAAGGCGGCACCGCCTCGGGCCCGGTCTCCTTCATGCGCGGCGCCGACGCGTGGGCCGGCACCATCAAGTCCGGCGGCAAGACGCGCCGCGCGGCCAAGATGGTCGTGCTCGACGTCGACCATCCCGACATCCGCGAGTTCATCTGGTGCAAGGCCAAGGAGGAGGACAAGGCCGCGGCGCTACGCGAGGCGGGCTTCGACATGTCAATCGACGGCGAGGGCTTCCACTCGATCCAGTACCAGAACGCCAACAACTCGGTCCGGGTGACCGACGAGTTCATGGCGGCAGTCGAGGCCGGCGAGGAGTGGCGCACGACGGCTCGGAAGACCGGTGAGCCGATCGGCGACCCGATCCCGGCGCGCGACCTCATGCGCGACATCGCCGAGGCGGCGTGGCGCTGCGCGGACCCGGGCGTCCAGTACGACACGACGATCAACCGCTGGCACACGTGCCCGAACTCCGGGCGCATCAACGCGTCCAACCCGTGCTCGGAGTACATGCACGTGGACGACTCGGCCTGCAACCTCGCGTCGCTGAACCTCATGAAGTTCCGCCGGCCCGACGGCACGTTCGACGTCGAGTCCTTCCAGCACGCGGTGGACATCGTCTTTCTCGCGCAGGAGATCGTCGTCGGGCCCTCGAGCTACCCGACCGAGGCGATCGGCGAGAACGCGCGCAGGATGCGCCAGCTCGGCCTGGGCTACGCCAACCTCGGCGCCTACCTCATGGCCGACGGCCTCCCCTATGACTCCGAGGAGGGCCGCGGGCTGGCCGCCGCGATCACCGCGCTCATGACCGGCCGCGGGTACCGCGAGTCGGCGCGCATCGCCGCCGCGATGGGCCCGTATGAGGCCTACGCCGAGAACCGCGACGCCCACAACGACGTCATGCGGATGCACCGCGACGCCTCCCAGGCGATCCCGGACGGGTCCTGCCGCGACGAGGTGCTGCTGGCCTCCGCGCGCGAGACGTGGGAGGACGCCGTCGCCTTCGGCGAGCTGCACGGCTACCGCAACGCGCAGGCCACCGTGCTCGCGCCCACGGGGACGATCTCGTTCCTCATGGACTGCGACACGACGGGCATCGAGCCCGATTTCTCCCTGGTCAAGTTCAAGGAGCTGGTCGGGGGCGGGCAGATGACCATCGTCAACCAGACGGTGCCGCTGGCGCTCACCGAGCTGGGCTACTCGGTCGAGCAGATCGAGCAGATCGAGGCGCACATCAACGAGTACGCGACGATCGTCGGGGCCCCGGGCCTCAAGGACGAGCACCTGCCGGTGTTCGACGTGGCGGTCGGCGAGCGGGCGATCTCGCACATGGGCCACATCCGCATGATGGGCGCCACCCAGCCGTTCATCTCCGGCGCGATCTCCAAGACGGTGAACCTGCCCGAGTCGGCGTCGGTGGAGGACATCGCCGATGCCTACACGGAGGCGTGGCGGCTCGGCGTCAAGGCGCTGGCCATCTACCGCGACGGCTCCAAGACCGCCCAGGCGCTGCGGACCGAGGCCCACCAGGGCTCGGAGTCAAAGGCCGAGTCCGACCCGGAGATCGAGGCCGTGCCGCGCCGGCGCCGGATGCCGCGCGAGCGTCAGTCGATCACCCACAAGTTCTCGATCGCCGGCCACGAGGGCTACATCACGGCGGGCATGTACGAGGACGGGACGGTCGGCGAGATCTTTCTCACCGACATCGGCAAGGAGGGCTCGACGCTGCGGGGCATGATGAACGCCTTCGCCACGTCGATCTCGATCGCGCTCCAGTACGGCGTGCCGCTGCGGGATCTGGTCAACAAGTTCGCCCATTCGCGCTTCGAGCCGGCGGGGTTCACCGGCAACCAGGAGATCCCCATCGCCAAGTC
>Ga0136612_10001437_pt1 | contig 10143 bp, 9 predicted proteins | sample AntDryUQ224A2306_2_FD_106644 | JGI IMG/M metagenome (GOLD analysis project Ga0136612, IMG submission 106644) | Polar desert sand microbial communities from Dry Valleys, Antarctica - metaG UQ224A (23.06) | ecosystem: Environmental > Terrestrial > Soil > Desert | place: Antarctica: Dry Valley...
AAGCTGACCAAGCAGACCTACACCTGGGGTACCCGATGACCGACCTGAGCAGCTCGTCCGCCGGCGGACGAGCTGCTCAGGTCGGTCATCGGGTACCCCAGGTGTAGGTCTGCTTGGTCAGCTTCAGGTAGATGAAGGTCTCGGTGCTGCGGATGCCGTCGATGGCCCGGATGCGTGTGTTGAGGATGTCGAGCAACTGCTCGTCGTCCTCACAGACCAGCTCGACGATGAGGTCGAACGATCCGGCGGTGATGACGACGTAGTCGACCTCGTCGAGCGCGCCGAGTTGCTCGGCCACGGTCTCGATGTCGCCCTCCACCTTCAACCCGACCATCGCCTGGCGCTTGAAGCCGACGGTGAGGGGGTCGGTCACGGCGACGATCTGCATCACGCCGTGCTCGAGGAGGCGGGCCACGCGCTGGCGTACCGCGGCCTCGGAGAGACCGACCTCTTTCCCGATGGTCGCGTACGCCCGGCGTCCGTCGCGCTGCAGGATCTCGATGATCGCCCGGGAGGTCTCGTCGAGGGTGACGGTGCTCGGTGGACGGCTGGCAGCCACACCGGAATACTCGCATGATTCCGTCGTCTCATACAGCCCTGGATGCGGAATGCAGACGTACGTACCAGCCAGACGACGGGAACCGTCGGCGCCCACTACTCTCACATCCACCGCCGACTGTGATGGAGCAGCCGATGACCGACGTGCGAAACCTCGCCAACTTCGTTGCGGCCGCCGAGGTGGAGGCGGCTGACGGGCGAAGGGGTGACATCGTCGATCCGAGCACCGGCGACGTGTTCGCGTCGGCGCCGGTATCGGGTGCGGCCGATGTCGATGCCGCCTGCCGGGCTGCGGCCGACGCCTTCGAGCACACGTGGCGGGACACGACGCCGAGCGAGCGCCAACGGGCGCTGCTGCGCATCGCCGATGCGGTCGAGGCCCGGGCCGACGAGCTGGTGGCGCTGGAGGTGGCCAACACCGGCAAGCCGATCGAGCTGACCGCCGGCGAGGAGATCCCGCCGATGGTCGACCAGATCCGGTTCTTCGCCGGCGCCGCCCGCTGCTTGGGCGGAAGGTCGGCCGGCGAATACATGGCCGGCCACACCTCCTTCGTCCGGCGTGAGCCGATCGGGGTGTGCGCCCAGGTGACCCCGTGGAACTACCCGATGATGATGGCGGTGTGGAAGTTCGCCCCCGCCCTGGCGGCGGGCAACACCGTCGTGCTCAAGCCGTCGGACACCACCCCGGCCACCACCCTCCTGCTGGCCGAGATCGCCGCCGAGTTCCTGCCGCCGGGGGTGCTCAACGTCATCTGCGGCGACCGGGAGACGGGTCGCGCTCTCGTCGAACACCCGATCCCTCGGATGGTCTCGATCACCGGGTCGGTCCGCGCCGGCCGCGAGGTCATGGCTGCGGCCTCGGCCGACCTCAAGAACGTGCACCTCGAGCTGGGCGGGAAGGCCCCGGTGCTGGTCTTCGACGACGCCGACGTGGACAAGGCGGCCGAGGCCATCGCCACCGCCGGCTACTTCAACGCCGGGCAGGACTGCACCGCCGCCACGCGCGTGCTGGCCGGTCCCGGCGTCCACGACGACTTCGTCGCTGCGCTCACCGAGCAGGCTCAGGGAACCGTCACCGGGCCGCCGTCGGACACCGAGGCGCTCTACGGGCCGCTCAACAACGCCGGCCAGCTCGACCGGGTCAGCGGGTTCGTGGATCGCCTGGCCGACCACGCCGAGGTCACCGTCGGTGGCAGCCGGGTCGGCACGACGGGGTACTTCTATGCACCCACCGTGGTGACCGGTTTGCGCCAGGACGACGAGATCATCCAGCAGGAGGTGTTCGGCCCGGTCATCACCGTGCAGCAATTCTCCGATGAGGAGGAGGCGCTGGGGTGGGCCAACGCCGTCGAGTACGGCCTCGCCTCCAGCGTCTTCACCCGCGACCACGGGCGGGCCATGCGCATGGCCCGACGTCTCGACTTCGGGTGCGTCTGGATCAACACCCACATCCCACTGGTGGCCGAGATGCCCCACGGCGGGTTCAAGCACTCCGGGACCGGCAAGGACCTCTCCATGTACGGGCTCGAGGACTACACGCGCATCAAGCACGTCATGTCCGACATCAGCGTGTGACCCCCGTGCAAGTTGTCGTGGTCGTTGCCGTGCTTCACTGACGAGATGCGCATCCTTTTCCTCGGTGCTGGGGGGGTGGGGACGGCAGCTGCTCTCATCGCCGCCCGACGGGACTTCTTCGAACACGTGGTGGTCGCCGACTACGACCGGGGTCGGGCCGAGGTGGCCGCCCAACGGGCTGATCAGGCGACCGGACCGGGCCGCGACCGCTTCTCCGCCGCCCGGGTCGACGCCTCGGACGAGGAGGCCGTCGCCGATCTCGTCACGGCCACCGGCTGCGACGTGCTGTTCAACGCCACCGACCCCCGCTTCGTGATGCCCCTGTTCCGAGCGGCCCTGGCCGGCGGCGCCCACTACCTCGACATGGCCATGTCGCTCTCGCAGCCCCACCCCGAGCGTCCGTACGAGATGTGCGGCGTGAAGCTGGGCGACGAGCAGTTCGCCATGGCGGACCGGTGGCGCGATGCCGGGCTTCTGGCCCTGGGCGGGATCGGCGTCGAGCCGGGTCTGTCCGACGTCTTCGCCCGCTACGCCGCCGACACCCTGTTCAGCTCCATCGACGAGGTGGGTGTGCGCGACGGCGCCGACCTCGTCGTCGCCGGCTACGACTTCGCCCCGACGTTCTCCATCTGGACCACCATCGAGGAATGCCTCAACCCGCCCGTGGTGTGGGAGAAGGATCGCGGCTGGTTCACCACCGCCCCGTTCAGCGAGCCCGAGGTGTTCGACTTCCCCGAGGGGATCGGGCCGGTCGAGTGCGTGAACGTCGAGCACGAGGAGGTGCTCCTGATCCCCCGCTGGATCGATGCCCGCCGGGTCACCTTCAAGTACGGCCTCGGCGAGGAGTTCATCGCAGTGCTGCGGACCCTGCACAAGCTCGGTCTCGACCGTGTCGAGCCGATCGAGGTCGCGGCGACGTCGGTCTCGCCTCGTGACGTGGTCGCCGCCTGCCTGCCCAACCCGGCCGAGCTGGGCGACAAGATGAGCGGCAAGACGTGCGCCGGGACATGGGTCACGGGCACCGGCACCGACGGGAGACCGCTGGAGGTGTACCTCTACCACGTGGTCGACAACGAGTGGACCATGGGCGAGTACGGCGCTCAGGCCGTCGTGTGGCAGACCGCCGTCAACCCGGTCGTGGCCATGGAACTGATGGCCTCCGGCGCCTGGTCGAGTGCCGGCGTGCTCGGTCCGGAAGCCCTGCCGCCGCAACCGTTCCTCGACCTGCTCGGCGACTACGGGTCGCCTTGGGGCATGCGCACACACTGACCGGCTGCCGTTTCCGGCAGGCCTTCCGCCCGCGGTTGTCGTACCGCGCCGCCTCGGCCTTGAACACTGTTCGTGGAGCACACCTCCGGTGCCCTGTCCCTCGGTTCCGTCGAAGCCTGTCCTCGCTGCGCTTCGGCGTCTGCTGCCGTTCCGGAAGCCCGTGCGTGCCTGTTGTCGGCCTCTTCGCCTGGCCTCGATCGCTGTTCGCGAAGCACCTCCGGCGTCCTGTCCCTCGGTTCCGTCATCGCGGTGACCGGCCGCCCTCCTGCACACGTCCCGGCGTCAGGCCTGCAGGGCCTGGGAGTGGGTGTTAGCCGAGGTCTCCGAGGGGACTCGACACGACGACGACGTGGCCGTCGGGATCGCGGAGCCACACCTCGCGATGGTGCGCCAGTGGGTTCACCAGGGGGCCGTCGGCGATCGGGATGCCGGTCGACTCGATCCGTTCGAGCACGGCGTCGAAGTCGGCCTCTCCGAACCAGAGCACCACGCCCGAGCCGCCCGGCTCTCCCATGAGGGGGTGCTCGTGGCGATCAGCCTTGTGGAGCTGGAGGACGAGCACATCGGCGTGGGTCAGCATCTCGTACTCGTCGCCACCGTGGGCGGAGTCGAGAGCGAGCACCTCCTGGTACCAGCGGCTCGACGCCTGCACGTCGCGCACGGCAATCATCGGCTGCAGTTGCACGTCCGATCATCCTCCTGGGGGGACAGCACTCAATGCCTCACCCACGATGTCGAACGCTTCGGAGAGAAGGGCCGCGCCCATGACCAGGGGAGGCAGGAACCGCAGCACGTTCCCGTACGTGCCGGCGGTCAGCACCACCACGCCCTGGGCGTGACAGGCACGGGCGATGGCGGCGGTCCGGGCCGCATCGGGTTCGATCGAACCCGGGCGCACCAACTCGGCTGCGACCATGGCGCCCCGCCCCCGCACATCGCCGATCCCTTCGTCGCGCTGCTGCCACGAACGGAGACGGCCGACCATGATCTCGCCCAGTCGGCCCGCGGCAGCCACCAGGTCGAGCTCGGTGATGGTGGCGATGGCGCCGAGGGCAGCGGCGCAGGCGACCGGGTTCCCGCCGTACGTTCCGCCCAGCCCACCGACATGGGCGGCGTCCATCAACGCAGCCCGACCGGTGACCGCGGCGAGCGGGAGCCCGCCGGCGATGCCCTTGGCCGTGGTGACCAGGTCCGGCACGACCTGCTCATGCTCACAGGCGAACCACGCGCCGGTGCGGGCGAAACCGGTTTGGATCTCGTCGGCCACGAACACGATGCCGTGGGCTCGGCAGAAGTCGGCGAGTGCCGGCAGGAAGCCCAGGCCCGGGACGATGAAGCCACCTTCACCCTGGATCGGCTCGACCACCAGACAGGCCGTGTTCTCGATGCCGACGTTCTTGGTGATGTGGTCGATCACCTGGTCGGCCGCTTCGGGACCGCAACGTTCGGGCCCGGTGGGCCAGCGGAACGGATACGACGTCGGAACCCGGTAGACCTCCGGGGCGAAGGGCCCGAACCCATGCTTGTAGGGCATGTTCTTGGCCGTCAGCGCCAACGTGAGGTTGGTGCGGCCGTGGTAGCCGTGGTCGAGCACGACCACCGCGGCGCGGCCGGTGGCGATGCGGGAGATCTTCACCGCGTTCTCGACCGCCTCTGCCCCCGAGTTGAACAGCGCCGAACGCTTCTCGTGGTCGCCCGGCGTGAGCCGGTTCAACTCCTCGCACACCGCCACGTATCCCTCGTACGGCGTCACCATGAAGCAGGTGTGGGTGAAGGCCGCCACCTGGGAGCTGACCGCTTCGACCACCCGCTCCGCAGCGTTGCCCACGCTGACCACGGCGATCCCCGAGCCGAGGTCGATCAGCGAGTTGCCGTCGACGTCGACCAGCACGCCACCCCCGGCGGCGGCGATGAACACCGGCAGCACGGTGCTCACGCCGCGCGCCACCGCCGCCTGCCGCCGGGCGGCCAACTCGATCGACCGAGGCCCCGGGATCGACGTGACCAGATGCCGTCGCTGGGCCAGCGCGGGGCCGCCGGTGCCCTCAGCCGTTCCGGCAGCGCGATCGGCGATGGACATGGGTCAAGCGCCTCGCAGGTGAGAGGGTTCCTCGGCCGACCTGACCCTAGGTCGCGTTCTGGCGAACGCCATTTCGACCCGGTGGGGAAGGTTGGGCGACGTGGAGCGGTTCGACCAGGCATGGCTGCTGACATCGACTTCTTCTTCGATCCCGTCTGCCCCTTCGCCTGGGTCACCTCGCGTTGGATCGACCGGGTGGCGACGTTGCGGGGACTGGTCGTCGAGTGGCGGTTCATCTCCCTGCGCATGGTCAACCGGGAGCGCGACTACGCCGAGGACTTCCCGCCCGGGTACGTCGACGGCCACACCCGGGGACTCGAGCTCCTTCGGGTGGCGGCCGCCGCCCGCGACGCCGACGGGTCGGGCGCGGTGGGCCGCCTGTACGCGGCGTACGGGAGCGAGATCTGGGATCGGCGGGGCGGGCTCGACTCGGCCTTGCGGACCCGGGGCGACGTGGCATCGCTCGAGCCCGCCCTCGCCGCCGCCGGGTTGGCGACCAGCCTGGCCTCCGCGGTCGAAGAGGAGCGTTGGGACGAGGTCATCATGGCCGAGACCGACATGGCCCTGGGCCGCACGGGCAAGGACGTCGGCACGCCCATCGTCACCTACGGCCCGCCGGACGGTCTGTCGCTGTTCGGCCCGGTCATCAGCCACGTGCCCGACGACGCCGAGGCCCTCGAGCTCTGGGATGCAGTGGCGACGTTGAGTCGGTTCCCGGGCTTCGCCGAGCTGAAGCGCAGCCAGCGGGAGCCGCTGGCGCTGGAGTCGCTCCGCCGGGACTGACCGGTCCCGAGCAGCCCCGGTGCGCCGGTTTCCGGCGCTCCAGCTCGTAGGCTGCCCGGCCGGAGGGCGAACGGAGATCGCAGTGGGCACACATCGACAACGGTCGGCGGGGACCGTCGCCGCGAGGCGCGCCGGCACCCTGGCGATCATCCTCGCGATGACCCTCCTGGCGGTCGGCTGTGGCATCGCCGTCGACCAGGTGTCGTCCCCGGTGAGCGTGCAGGCCAGGCCGGACGTGCCCGAGGACACCCGGATCGATCCCCCGTCCACGACCTCCACGACCCCGGTCCCGCTCACCTCGAGCGGGCTGCAGGCCGTCGCCGCCGACCTGCAGCAGTTCTGGGCCAGTACTCTCCCGTCGGTCTACGACGTCACCTATCGGCCGGTCGCCGACGATCGGGTCGTCGCCGCTGCTCCCGGGATCGACATCCCGCCCTGTGATGGCGAGCGGATCAAGTACAACGACGTCAAGGGCAACGCCTTTGCCGCCAACTGCAGCGAAGGCCCACTCGTGGTGTGGGATGCCGTGAGGCTGATCCCGCAGCTCAACGCCAACTTCGGCCCGGCCGCAGCCGCCGTCGTCCTGGCCCACGAGTGGGGCCACATCGCCCAGTTCGAGGCCAAGGTCGGGGGCCTCCCGACGGTGCTCAGCGAGCAGCAGGCCGACTGCTTCGCGGGTGCCTGGCTGGCCGACACCGTCGAGGATCCCGGGGATCTCGACGAGGTCGTGGCGGCCCATCCGCTCGACACGTCCATCTCGTCGATCATCGCGTTCCGCGACAACCCGGGGCGCCGGAAAGACGATCCCAGCGCCCACGGTTCGGGGTTCGACCGCGTGCGGGCCCTGCAGGAGGGGGTCGACCGGGGCGCTGCGTTCTGCGCCCGCTACCCCGAAGATCAGCCCGCGCTGACCGAGATCCCGTTCAACAGCCCCGAAGAAGCCGCGACCGGCGGCAACCTGACCCTCGGCGACCTGGTGCCGTTGGTCGTGGAGGATCTCAACGCCTTCTACGGCCAGGTCGTCACCGGGTTCAAGGGCGCGACCGAGGCCGATGTGATGGGCGACGGGGACACGGTCTCGTTCCTCCAGGATCTGACGGAGAAGATCGGCGACGGCGCGGCCGGGTTGGCCCTCGGCATCATCTGGGCCCAGTTCGCCCAACGCCAGGTCGGGGCGGACGAGGGCAGGGACGCTTCCGCCCGGCTGCTGCAACAAGCCTGCATGGCCGGTGGATGGCTGGCGACGGTCTTCCCTCGGGAGGGCCGGACCGCCGAGGAAGGCCTGCAGCTCTCGGCCGGCGACCTCGACGAGAGCATCCTCGCCCTGATCGCGTTGGCCAAGGCGGAGAAGGGGTTCGAGGCATCCGAGGACGGTGCCCTGTTCGAGCTGGTGGCCGATCTGCGCCAGGGCGTCATCGAAGGCTTCGACTCGTGCGGCTTGCGCCGCTGAACCCGCGATCGACCACCTGAGAGTCCGGTTGCCGCCGTACTGGTATCCGGCGGGTCAGGCCGATGCCGTGCTGATCTCCACGAGGTGGTGCGCCGCCGCATCGGCCGCGATCAGGTCGACGGTTCCGGTGCGGCGGTCGCGAACCTCCACCGTTCCGTGCTCGAGGCCCCTGCCGACGACGACCACGGTGGGCACGCCGATCAGTTCGGCGTCGGTGAACTTCACTGCCGGTGAGACCCCGGCACGATCGTCGAACAGGACGCGCCGGCCGGCCGCCACCAACCGACCGGCCAGTCCCTCGCTGAACGACAGCACCGAGCTGTCCTTGCCGGCGGCCACGACGTGGACGTCGGCCGGTGCGACCTCACGCGGCCAGCACAGACCGAGCTCGTCGAGGGTGCTCTCGGCGATGGCGGCAACGGCTCGGGACACCCCGATCCCGTAGGAGCCCATCGTGACGACGACGCGGTGACCGTCCGGACCGAGCACGTCGAGCCCGAGCGCCTCCGCGTACTTCCGACCGAGCTGGAAGATGTGACCGATCTCGATCCCCCGCCGCACCTCGAGGCCGACGCCACAGTCGGGGCACGGGTCTCCGATGCGCACCTCGGCGACATCGATCGTCCCATCGGACTCGAAGTCCCGCCCGACCACCAGGTCGAGCACGTGACGTCCTGGCGAGTCGGCGCCCGTCACCCAGGCCGAGCCTTCGACCACCCGGGGATCGAGGAGGTAGCGCACACCGTGGCGTTCACCGAGTGCGCCGGGACCGACGTATCCCTTCACGAGCTGGGGGCGCGACGCCAGCTCCGACGGACCGAACAACGCGGCCCGGGCCGGCTCGACCCGAGCGTCCAGTCGCTTCATGTCGAGCTCACGATCGCCGGGCAGCCCGATCGCAAGCGGTTCCTGCGTCCCGTCGGGATGGACGAGCATCACCAGCACGTGCTTCAACGTGTCGGCGGCCGTCCACCGCCGATCATCCGGCCGCCGGAGATCCGACCTGGAGTTGAGGTGGTCGACCAGCGCCCGGATGGTGGGGGTGTCCGGGGTGTCCTCGACATGCGCGGCGCGCGGCGGTTCGATCGAGGTCCGGTCCGGTGCGGGGGTGCGGACCGCCTCGGTGTTGGCCGCGAACCCGCATCCCGGGCAGCGGACGAAGGTGTCCTCCCCCGCATCCAGCGGCGCCAGGAACTCCTCGCTGGCGGATCCGCCCATGGCACCGGATGTGGCGGCCACGATGACGTACGGCAGCCCGAGCCGTTCGAAGGTGCGGATGTACGCCACTCGATGGGCGTCGTAGGAGGCGCGCAGGCCGTCGTCGTCGAGATCGAAGGAGTAGGAGTCCTTCATGACGAACTCCCTTGCACGGAGCAGCCCGGCGCGTGGGCGCGCCTCGTCTCGGTACTTGGTCTGGATCTGGAAGATCGAGACCGGCAGGTCCTTGTAGGACGAGCAGATGTCCTTGACCAGCAACGTGAACATCTCTTCGTGGGTCGGACCCAGCAGGTAGTCGGCCCCCCTGCGGTCCTTCAGGCGGAAGAGGTTCTCGCCGTACTCGGCCCAGCGACCGGTCGCCTCGTAGGGCTCGCGAGGGAGCAGCGCCGGGAAAAGGACCTCCTGGAACCCGGCTCGGGTCATCTCTTCGCGCACGATGCGCTCGACGTTGCGCAGGACCATCCGACCCAGCGGCAACCAGGAGTAGATGCCCGGAGCGGCGCGCCGGATGTAGCCCGCCCGCACGAGAAGCTTGTGTCCGGGCACCTCGGCATCCGCCGGGTCCTCGCGCAGTGTCCGCAGGAACAGCTCTGACATGCGAATGGGCTGATGACCGGGCATCGGCCCAACCGTAGGAGTTGTCGTCGTCCCGATGATGACGATTGGAGGTCGCCGAAGGGCTCGGCCTCGATCGGCCCTCGCCTGGCTCACGCCGACGTGGTCGGCGGCCAAGAAGGACCTCCCCGGCCAGTACGCCCACTCCTCGAAGTCGTCCACCCGGCCGTCGTCGCCGAAGCGGGGCACACAGCAGCGCGACGGCCTGCGCTTCGCCGCCCATGGGCTTGCCCCCGGATCCTCGTGCACCCCGGTCGGTAGCCTGCCTCGATGCGAGTCCTGATCACTGGTGCGGCACGGGCCATCGGTGCGGCAACTGCCCGGGTGCTGTTCGACCAGGGGTGTGAGGTGGTGGCCACGGCGCGGCGACCGGAGAGCCTCGGCGACGTTCCTGCCACGTTGCGGCTGGCGCTCGACGTGACCAACGATGCCTCGGTCGATGCCTGCCTGGCTGTCGCCGGGGACATCGACGTGTTGATCAACAACGCCGCCATCTCCGAGGCCGGCCCCCTCGAGCGATACCCGCTCGACCGGCTCCGAGCCTGCCTGGAGACGAACACCATCGGGGCCTTGCGGATGGTGCAGGCCGTGGTTC
>Ga0136612_10001438_pt1 | contig 10139 bp, 9 predicted proteins | sample AntDryUQ224A2306_2_FD_106644 | JGI IMG/M metagenome (GOLD analysis project Ga0136612, IMG submission 106644) | Polar desert sand microbial communities from Dry Valleys, Antarctica - metaG UQ224A (23.06) | ecosystem: Environmental > Terrestrial > Soil > Desert | place: Antarctica: Dry Valley...
CATCCGGCGCGCCTGCTTCCGCTCGATCCACACCGTGGGGTCGAAGTCCTTCAGCTCAGCGGCGAAGTGGACCGGGTACTCGCTCGCGTCGAACTGCTGAATCAGCGCCGCTCCCGACTCGCCCGCGATCAGGTTCGACCACGACGTCTCGACGTCGTTGCCGAGAGGGGTCACCATGCCGAGACCGGTGACGACCACGCGCCTTCTGCCGTTGCTGGACAAAGCTTTCATCCGCTCCTCTACATCCCTAAGCCGCCGTCGACGAGCAGCACCTCGCCCGTGATGAACGAGGCCTCGTCGGAGCAGAGGAAGCGTACCGCTCCGGCGACGTCGCCCGGCTCTCCCAGGCGGCCGAGCGGCGTCGCACCCAGCATCGCCTGTGTCGCCTGCTCGGGCAGCACATTCGTGAGCCGCGTCCGAACGTAGCCGGGTGCGACGACGTTCGCCCGCACGTTGCGCGACCCCAGCTCTCGCGCGAGTGACTTCGTGAATCCGATGATCCCGGCTTTCGAGGCAGCGTAGTTCGCCTGGCCCCAGTTGCCGTGGACCCCGACGATGGACGACACGTTCACGATCGCGCCGGCACGCTTGCGCATCATCGACCGAGTAACCGCGCGGCAGGTGTAGAAGACCGAGGAGAGATTCGTCTCGAGCACGACGCGCCAATCCTCGTCGCTCATGCGCGCCAGCACTCCATCGCGGGTAAGGCCAGCGTTGTTGACCAGGATGTCGAGCTCGCCCGCCTCCTCGATGAGTCGCTTGGCCTCGTCCGGGTCCGAGACGTCGGCCTGGATCGCTCGCCCCCCCAGCTCGGTCGCGAGCGACTCCGCCTCGTCCTCTCCGGACCGGTAGCCGACGACGACGGCTGCTCCGGCCACCGCCAGCTCGCTTGCGATGGCGCGGCCGATTCCCCTCGACGCGCCGGTGACGAGGGCGGTCTTGCCCTCGAGCGAACAGAAACTCAGTGAGCGAGCCATTTAGGCGGTCTCGAGTGCCTCTTCGACCTTCTCCAGCCCGGCGAGGTTGTTCACGGAGATCGCCTTGACGCTCTTGTCGATCCGCTTGACGAGGCCGGAGAGCACGTTGCCCGGCCCGACCTCGACGAACGTGTGCACTCCACCGCGGATCAGCTCGGTGGCCGACTGAGTGAAGCGCACGGGCGCCGTCAGCTGGTCGACGAGCAGAGACGCAAAGCGCTGGCAGGGCTCGATCTTCGCCGTCACCGTGGACATGAACGGCGCGATGGGCTCGTGGAATCCGATCCGGTCGATCGCGGGCCGCAGCCGATCGGCCGCGCGTGCGACGAGGGGGCTGTGGAAGGCGCCGGAGACCCGCAGCTTGATCGCTCGTCGAGCGCCAAGGCTTTCGGCCTCGGCGCAGAGCTCCTCCACGGCTCCGTCCTCGCCCGAGACCACGATCTGGCCCGGGCAGTTGTAGTTGGCAGGCCACACGCCCAGGATCTTGCGGCAGAGGCTCTCGACGACCTCATCCTCCAGCCCGAGGATGGCAGCCATCGAGCCCGGGTGCTTCCGAGCAGCCTCGGCCATCGCGAGCCCGCGCTCGCGCACGAGCCCGATCGCCTCGCCAATCGACATCGCGGACACAGAGGCAAGGGCCGCAAACTCCCCGACAGAGTGTCCCACGACAACATCGGGCTTGATCCCGCGCGAGCGGAGGGCGGCGAGCACCGCGAGGCTCGTGGCGACGAGCGCCGGCTGCTGCACCTCGGTCTCGACGAGCTCCTCGACGGGAGCTTCGAAGCAGAGCCGCTCGAGGTCGAGGCCCGAAGCCGCGCTGCCGACGCGGAAGACCTCCATCGCCTCGGAAACGGCCTCGGCGATGTCCTTTCCCATGCCTGGCTCGAGCGAGCCCTGTCCGGGAAAGCAGAAGGCGACGTTCGTCATGCGGCTCTCTCCTCAGTCCACTCGATCAGCGCCGAGCCCCAGGTGAGGCCGGCGCCCATGCCCGTCATCAGCACGAGCTCTCCTTCGCGCAGCCGTCCGTCGGCGCGAGCGTCCGCAAGCGCGAGAGGAATCGAGCCCGACGACGTGTTCCCGTAGCGATCCACGTTCACGACGACCTTCTCCTCCGGTATTCCGAGCTTGCCCGCGGCGTAATCGATGATCCTCTTGTTCGCCTGGTGGGGAACGTACACGTCGATCTCTTCAACCGTCCTGCCGCACTGCGCGAGGATCTTCTCCGCGGACGAGACCATCACTCGCGTCGCGAACTTGAAGACCTCGCGGCCGTTCATCTTGACGAGCTTCTTCGGATCGTCGAAGTGACGCGAGCCGCTTCCTGGCAGCCAGAGGTTCTCGCCGCCGCCCCCGTCGGCGCCGAGTTCGAAGCCGAGGAAACCCCCGCGAGTGACCGACTCCATCACGACGGCGCCCGCTCCGTCGCCGAAGAGGACGAGCGTCGAACGATCCTCCATGTCGAGAATCTTCGAGAGCACGTCGCCGCCGACGACGAGAGCCCTGCGGGCAAGGCCGGAAGCGAGCATCCCGTAGGCCTGCGCGATCCCGTACATGAAGCCGGTGCAGCCGGCGAGCAGGTCGTAGGCGGCCGCCTCGCTGGCGCCTAGAGCGTCGGCCAGGAGCGCAGAGCTCGTCGGAAACATCATGTCCGGGGTCACCGTGGCGCAGATCAAGAGGTCGATCTGCCGGCCCTCCACGCCTGCCCTTTCCAGTGCGGTCCGCGCAGCGGGCAACGCGATGTCCGTGAGAGCCTCGTCGCGCCTGGCGAAACGACGCTCGCGGATCCCCGTTCGCTCGACGATCCACTCGTCCGTCGTGTCGACCATCGTCGCCAGCTCGGCGTTCGTAATGACGCGCTCGGGCACGTGCACGCCCAATCCCGTGATGCCGACCCGCGTGCCGTCGGCGCTACCGATCATGACGACTGCTTCACCGCGAACGTCAGCGTTCCGCGAACGGCCAGCTCGCCGTCGACTGTCGCGCGCGCCTTCCCCCTGCCAATCGGGCCACGGACCGCCTCGAGATCGCACTCGAGCCTCAACTCATCCCCGGGTCGCACGATGCGCTTGAAGCGCACGTTGTCAATCCCCGCAAAGAGGGCGAGCTTGCCGCGGTTTGCTTCCTCGGAGAGCACCGCCACCGCGCCGGCCTGCGCGAGCGCCTCGACCATTTTCACCCCTGGCATGATCGGGTTCCCGGGGAAGTGTCCCGCGCAGTCCTCCTCGGTCACAGTCTTCCTGGCGACCACCCGCGAGCCCGGCTCGAGCACGAGCACCTCGTCCAGCAATAGGAACGGGTCGCGATGGGGCAGGATCGCCTCGATCTCGGCTTTGTTCACGATGACAACCGCCCATTGAGCGCCGCGCGGCCGCGGTGCGCATAGCACTTCGCCGTCCCGACCGGCATCCCCTGAAGGTCGGCGATCTCCTCGAAGCTGAAGTTGAACGCATCCTTGAGGACGACCACGGTCGCCTGCGCGGACGGGAGCGTCGCGAGACATTCTCCGAGCTCGGCCCGCAGCTCCGCCGCCTCGATCCACCTTGCAGGCTCTGGCTCAGGCGACACGCGCCGGTCTTCGAAGAGCGGCTCACAGCGACGCGCGAGCTGTCGTTGCGCAACATCCCGGCACGCGTTGATCGTCAGTCGGTGGAGCCAGGTCGAGAACGCGGACTCACCGCGAAACTGACGCAGCTTCACGCATAGTCGCGCGAGCGTCTCCTGAGCGGCGTCTCTCGCGTCGTCGGGGTTCCGCAACAGGTGACGGGATAGCCGCTCGACTTTCGGCGCATGCCGCTCGCACAGTGCCTCCAGCGCCCGCGCGTCGCCGTCCTTCGCTCTCTTCACCAAGATCGGGTCGCTCAGCCTCTCGTAGCGAAGCGGCGGCTCAGGCCGCAGCACTCGATCAACTGGACGCGATTGACGTCGGGCCGATTGCACCCCGCCTATGCTAATCCCCTGATCGCTTGGAGACGGGGCTGCTCGCGTTGCCGGCAGCGTCCCAGGCGACGATCCGTGCGACGCCGAGCCGCGGCGCGGAGACTCTCGCCTCGCCCGCCTTCGTCACGTCTCGCTTGAAGCTTCGACCGCCAGCCCGGATCGCGAGGCGCGCGGGCTCGCTGACCCAGACCTTCAGCGGAGCGCGCTGGAGGATCCGCACGATCGGCTCCTGCGTGTCGGCCACGAGTTGCACCGAGAGGGCAGCGGTGGCGACCGTGTCTGTCGCCTCGACGACCGCCTCGTAGACGCCGTCGCGAAGACGGCCGAGACGCTTCGTCCCGTTCCAAGCGATCTGGCGTGCCCCAGCCTGGAGCGGTCCCGAGAACACCGTCGAGATCCACTTGCCGTCTCGGAGTACTCGTAGGCGCACGTCGGCGGGCGCTCCGAGCGCGAACGAGAACGAAATCCGGTCGGCGCGCCCGTCGCCGTTGGGTGAAAAGGCCTGGCGATCGGCCGCCAGAGCACCGAGCGTCCGCGTCACAGCCACCTGGACGGAGGTGGATGCGGTGCGTCCCCCTGTCGCCTGCGCGTCGATGTGCAGCCAATAGACGCCGTCCGGCAGGTCGAGGCCGTCGAAGCGAGCCACATGCTGCGCCGCCCGCCGCCAAGCCCTCGAGAGCCGCGCCAGTTCCGTGCCGAGGTTGTCCCGAACAGTCACCGTGACGGTCGCTGAGACCGACAGGGTGTACGAGATCGTCGCGGCATCCGCCGCGCCGTCGCCGTTGGGGCTGATCGTCTCCGGATCGGCCGCAGCGCCGGTCACGGCGAGGGGGCCTGCGGACCCGCCACCGCCACCGATCGTGCCTGCGGCAGGCGTCACATCCGGCGCTCGGATCGCGTAGGAGTAGGTGCCTGGCGGCGAGCGGGTCGCGTCCCAGGTCCAGTCGACCGACTGGCCGTAGCCCGCGGTCGACGCGACGAGCATCCCTCTTGCATCCGAGACGTCGATGATCCAGTCGAGCGCGCCAGAGAGCCGCGCACGGAAGCGCACCTTCCCGGGCACCGTGCCGGTCGCGACAGACGCGTAGAGCTTCGGCAGGCCGATCTCGGCGGCGTCACCCGAGACGTCACCCAGAAGGGCGTAGAGCGCGCGGCCGGGACAGTCCGTGAAGCCCGTGTCCCGGTGTCCGGAGACAGCACGCAGAAACACGGGCACTCCCGACGGGAAGCGGGCGTTGCCGCCGGAGATGTACGAGAGGGTCGAGATCGGCTCTACATGGGCGAGATCGAGCCGCCACGCGAGGAGCTTGGCCAGTGACTCGCGTGCCTTCTCGCTGACTGCGAGCGAGCTGTACTCACCGATCACGGCGGCGCCGACGGAGCCGGTGTTGAAGCCCTCGGCATGGGCGCCGACGACATTGCGGTCGATGCCGCCGTAGCGACCCTCGAAGACCTTGCCGTACTTGTCGACGAGGAAGTTGTAGCCGATGTCGTTCCAGCCGTTGCCCTTGACGTGGTAGGTCTGAATCGCTCGCACGATGGCTGGGGATTCGGCCGCCGCATACCCGTTCGAGCCGGCGGTGTGATGCACGATCGCAGCGCGGATCTCGGGGGCGTAGCTCGGCGGGGCACGCTTGATCGACTCATCCGCCCCCCAGCCTGCGCGGGTGACCAGTCCAGGCGCTCCCGCCTTTTGCAACGTCCGCAGCGGGATGGCGGCCGGGGCGCTCGAAACGAAGAAGGCGCGGAGCCGGCTCACGCGGCCGCTCGTCCGATACTCGATGCCGGTCGACGTGCCGACCCACCAGGGATTGCCCAGCCGCCAATTGCGCCTCGGTGTCCGCTCGGACGTTCCCACGTCAGGGAGGTCTTCGGCTTCCGGCGCCGCCTCGACCCACTCACCCCACGTACCGCCGAGGGAACGCGTCCGGAACAGGACGCTGCCGCTGCCGCGCCAGTGCACTCCGACGAGGTTGAAGCGCGCAGGTGCCTTCGCCTGAGCGAGCGCGCGTGTCCCGGCGAGTTGGATTTCTCGGGACACGATCGTTGTTTGCTCTGCGAACGCAGCGGCCGGACAGACGGCGGCGAACAGGAGCGTGAGGCAGAGAACTCTCATGACGAAGTCACCCTGACGGTCGCACCCGCCTCCTTCGGCCGCAAGGGAGAAGGCCCTGCATTGATAGAATCCTTACGAGTTGTCGCGGCGTCGCCTCCTCCTCGTGGCAGCGCTCGCAGTTCTCGCCGCGGGCGCGCCGATGGCGTTCGCCGGCACACCTGCCGCGGCGTCGGGTCGCGTTCTTGTCGTCGAGTTCGACAACGATGTGAACCCCGTCACCCAGGACTACCTGATCGATGCGATCACGAAGGGTGAGCGGGGCAACTACGAAGCCGTCGTCCTCGAGATGGACACACCGGGCGGGTTGGGCTCCTCGATGCGTGAGATCGTGAAGGCGATTCTCGCCGCCAAGGTACCGGTCATCGTGTATGTCGCGCCGGCGGGCTCCAGCGCCGACTCGGCGGGAGCAGTGATCGGGATGGCGGCGGACGTCCTCGCGATGGCGCCGCAAACGAACATCGGCTCCTCCACACCTGTCTCGATCGGCGGAGAGGACATCTCGCGCGACCTGCGCCGCAAGATCGTCAACGACGCGGCGGCGTACATCGGCGAGCTGGCGCGCGAGCATGGGCGAAATGCCGAGGCCGCGCGCGAGATGGTGACGAAGGCGCGAAATCTCGGCGCCAGGGAGGCGCTGCAAGAGGACGTCGTCGACGTGATCGCCAAGGACTACGCCGACCTCTTCCACCAGATCGGCGGGCGAACCGTCCAGCCGAAAGGCCTCGCGCTCACCATCGGCGCGGGCGCCGAAGTCGAGCGCGTCGAGATGTCGACGTGGAAGAGCGTCCTCGACCTGCTGATCGATCCGAACATCGTCGCGCTGATGCTCTCGATCGGGTTGATCGGGCTCGTGGTCGAGTTGTGGAATCCTGGCCTCGTCTTCCCAGGCACGGTTGGCGCGATCTCCCTGATCGTCGGCCTCTACGGCCTCCAGGTGCTCCCGGTCTCGGCGGCGGGGCTCCTGTTGATGCTGCTCGCCGCGGCGTTCTTCGTCGCCGAGGCGTTCATCGTCTCGCACGGGGCTCTCTCCGTCGCCGGGGCCGTGACGTTCGTGGTCGGGGCGCTGATGCTGTTCGATCCGGCGGGCGAGGCCTATCAGGTGTCGCTCCAGGTGGCTGTCGCGATCGCGGGCACCCTTGCTCTTCTCTTCGGCTTCGCGTTCACCAAGGCCGCGCGGGCGCGTCAGGAGCCCGCCGCCGTCGGCACGCACCGACTCGTCGGCGAGGACGCGCAGGTCCGGGGCGCCGGGCTCGTGTTTGTGGAAGGTGAGCTCTGGCGTGCCCGCACTGCGGACGGCTCGCCGCTACCCCCGAGTGGGCGTGTGCGCGTAGAGTCGGTTCAGCAGAACGAGCTCGAGCTCGTCGTCGCCAACGAAGCCTCGGAAAGGACGTAGATCGTGTCGATCACCCTGATCGCGCTCGCCGCCGCCGTCTTCATCGTCCTGATGTTCCTCTTCGCCGCGATCAAGGTCGCGCGCGAGTACGAGCGCGGCGTCATCTTTCGGCTCGGCCGCCTCTTGCCGGAGCCGAAAGGACCCGGTCTCTTCCTGTTGATTCCCGTGATTGACCGGATGGTGAAGGTCGACCTGCGCACGATCACCTTGAACGTGCCGCCACAGGAGGTGATCACCAAGGACAACGTTCCCGTGCGTGTGAACGCCGTCGCCTACTTCAGGATCGTGGAGCCGAAAAACGCGATCGTGCAGATCGAGAACTTCATGGTCGCGACGTCGCAGATCTCGCAGACGACGCTCCGGTCGGTGCTCGGCCAGCACATGCTCGACGAGTTGCTCTCCGAGCGCGACAAGATCAACGCGATCCTGCAGACGATCATCGACGAGGCGACGTCACCGTGGGGGGTGAAGGTCTCGATCGTCGAGGTGAAGGATGTCGAGATTCCCGCCGGCATGCAGCGCGCGATGGCCCGGCAGGCCGAGGCCGAGCGTGAGCGGCGGGCCAAGATCATCGCTGCCGAGGGCGAGTTCCAGGCCTCCCAGAAGCTCGCCGACGCCGCGGACGTGATGGCCGTGTCGCCGATGGCGCTCCAGCTGCGCTACCTGCAGACACTGCTCGAGATCGGCGCGACGAACTCGACGACGATCGTCTTCCCGGCGCCGCTCGACATGCTGACCGCCTTCATGCAACGTGGCGTCGGTGGGGCAGCCCCTCCGAGCTAGGCGTTGAGCTGACGGAAGCGGCGTGCGGCGTCGATGGCGGCGCCGAGGTTGAGACCCCGATCCTTCGCCTGCTTGATCAGCATGACGGTCTCGAGCGCCTCGATATCGTAGATCCGCTGCTTCTTCCCCTTTGTGGGGATCTGCGCCTTGTTCGTCCAGTAGTCGAGCTGCATCTTCGAGATCCCCGCGATCTGGCAGACCTGACCGAGGTAGAGCTCGACCTTGTCCAGATGATCAGACAGGTTTATCGGTTCAAGAAGATCCACTTGGCTGCTGGAAGCCATGCCTACCCCTTCATCGACCAAGGCTGCGACCCCTCAGAAGGAGATATACACCGCTATCGCCGTCTCGGGAAGAGGAGCGAGCGGTTTCTGGCCGCCCCTTACTCCGCAGAAGCCGCGGGATACCCGTCCTCGTCGAAGTCGGGTTCCCGGCTCGCCTCGATGCCCGCCTCGACCGCGGCATCCGCGGCCGCCTCGATCTCCCCTGTCTCGTCGGCGTCGCTTTCCACGACGGGGGCCAAGCCGGAGACGCGCTCGTCCCCGCGTAGGCGCATCACGATCACTCCCTGCGTGGCGCGCCCGGCCCGCCTGATGCCATCGACGGGCATCCGGATCACCGTGCCGCCGGTCGAGATCAGCATCACCTGGTAGCCGCTGCCGCTTCGAACGACTCGGGCGCCGGCGAGCTTCCCTTTCGCCTCGGTCAGCTGCACCGTCTTCACGCCGAATCCGCCGCGGCCCTTCTTCGGATATTCGTGCAGCGGTGTTCGCTTGCCATAGCCGTTCTCCGTCACGACGAGCAGATCAGCGTCGTCCTCGGCGACGTTCACCTCGATCACCTCGTCGTCGGCGCGGAGGCGCATGCCGCGTACGCCCGACGCGCCGCGGCCCATCGACCGCACATCGCTCTCGTGGAAGCGGATCGCTTGGCCGCCGCGCGACACCATCAGCACGTCGTCGTCCCCGTCCGAGAGTCGAACGCCCACGAGCTCGTCGTCGTCCCGCATCCTGATCGCGATGATCCCGTCTGCCTTGAGCGGAGTGTTGTACTCGAGGAACTCAGTCTTCTTGACCACGCCCTTCTTCGTCGCAAAGAGCAGGAACCTGGCCTCCTTGTAGTCCCGCGTTGCGATCACGGCGCGTACGGACTCGTCCTGGCGGAAGGGAAGCAGATTCACGATTGCCCGGCCCTTCGACTGACGTGACCCCAGCGGTAGCTCGTGCGCCTTCAGCCGGTACACCTTGCCGACGGTGGTGAAGAAGAGGATGTAGTCGTGAGTCGAAGCCACAAAGAGATGCTCGATGTAGTCCTCGTCTTTTAGATCCATGCCCATCACGCCCTGCCCACCCCGCCGCTGTTCCCGGTAGGTCGTGACCGGGAGGCGCTTGATGTAGCCCGAGCGCGTGATCGCGATCACCATGTCCTCCTCGGCGATCATGTCCTCGAGTGAGAACTCGCCCTCGGCGGCAATGATCTCCGTGCGGCGGTCGTCGCTTTTCGCGTAGATCGAGCGGATCTCCGTCAGTTCCTCCCGGATGATCCCGTCGACGCGGGTGGGGTCGCCCAGGATGGCCCGCAACTCTGCGATTCGCTCTTGGAGGTCGCTGAACTCGTCCTCGACGCGCTTCCGCTCGAGCCCGGTGAGCGCGCGGAGACGGAGGTCGAGGATCGCCTGTGCCTGGATCTCCGAGAGGTCGAAGTGCTCCATCAGGCCGGCGCGCGCCTCGTCGGCATCGGCGGCGCTCCGGATCAGCGAGATGACCTCGTCGAGATTGTCGAGGGCAATCAGGTAGCCCTGGAGGACATGGGCGCGTTCCTCGGCCCGGCGCAGCTCGTACTTCGACCGCCTCGTGACGATCACGCGCTGGAAGTCGAGGTAGTGCGTGACGAGCTCGAGCAGCGAGAGCGTCTTCGGGACGCCGCCGACGAG
>Ga0136612_10001439_pt1 | contig 10123 bp, 9 predicted proteins | sample AntDryUQ224A2306_2_FD_106644 | JGI IMG/M metagenome (GOLD analysis project Ga0136612, IMG submission 106644) | Polar desert sand microbial communities from Dry Valleys, Antarctica - metaG UQ224A (23.06) | ecosystem: Environmental > Terrestrial > Soil > Desert | place: Antarctica: Dry Valley...
GAACGACGGCGCCGACCGACAGCACCTGGACGACAGCCAGGATCACCCCCCCGCTGTCCCACACCTCGGCAAGCGCCAGCCCCGCCGAGACGGCGAGCACGTCCGCAGCTACGCACGCAGCGCACAGGGTCGCCAGACCGCGCAGCGACTCGCGACCGGCCGATCGGAGGGTCATGACGATCAGGGCCAATCCGGCCATGAGCACGCCGATGCTGTGCGCGGTGGCCAGAGCCAGCCCTCGTGCGGTGTCGGGAAGAGCGGCGGCCAGGACGAAGCTCGCCGCAACGGTGAGCAGCCAACCACCAACCACCGCCAGCGTCGGCTCCTTCCAGAGCCCCCGGGCATACAGCGCCCTCGTGAGAAGTGCCACCAGCCCGTATCCGACCAGTCCGGGAGCGAAGGCGACGATCGTGTCCGCCAGTCGGGCGACGGTCAGGTCAGCATCCGGAACGCCGGTGCCCTGCACGAAGATCCGTGCGGCGGGCTCGGCCGCTGCGATCATTGCTGCGGACCCGAGGAGACATCCCAGCACTACCGCACCTGCGGTCGGTGCCAGTGTCTGGCGGAAGGACTGCTCGTCTCCGCGTTCGGCGGATGAGGACAGCCGGGGGAAGGCCGATGTGGCCAGCGGGACGGCCACAGCCCCCCAGGGCAGCAGAAAGACCGTCATTGCCAGCAGGTAGAGCACCTGGGTTCCCGCCGGGGCGCCGTCATTGGCAAGCCGGATCGAAACCACGACCGCGATCTGCTGTGCGGCCAGAGTCGCGATCCCTGCGGCGGCCAACCGCCGCACGCGCGGGGCAACGCCGGCCGGAAACCCGAGGCTCGGCCGCAGCCGTAAACCCGTGGCGCGTAACGGGATCAGCAGCACCATGGCCAAGACCACCACGCCGATCGTGGTGCCGACGCTGAGGATGAGTTCGGAGCCGGTGTCCAGATCGTCGACGGAGTCCGGGACACCGGCCGAAAGACGGTAGACCAGGTATGCCACCGCCACCACGACGCTGGACAAGAGCGGCGCCACGGCCGGTCCGGCGAAGCGCCCGTGCGCCTGCAGGATGCCGGTCAGCACGATACCGACGCCGTAGAGCACGACCTGCGGGGCGAACACCAGCAGCATCCTGGTGCCCAGCTCTACGGCCCCCGAACATTTGCTTGCGGACAACAGCGCCTCGGCCAAGGGCCGGGCCAGCAGCGCGAGCAGGCCGCTGACCGGCAACAGGATAAGAATCGTCCAGGTCAGCAGTGCCGATGCGGTACGGCGGGCGCGCTCGAGATCCCCCGACGCGATGGCTCCGGACAGCATGGGGACGACGAGGCTGGCCAGCGCTCCACCGGCAACGATCTCGAAGATGATGTTGGGCACGGTGTTCGCGGCCACGTAGGTGTCACCGATGCAGGTCGTGCCGACCGTCCGTGCGAAGACCAGGTTGCGGCCGAATCCGGCCAGCCGGGCCAGCAGGGTGAGCACCGCAATCAGGGCCGCAGCGGCGCCGACACCCTTGGCGACGGTGCGTAGTCCGGGACTGCTCACGACAACTGCGGGCTGCCCGAGGGCGTCTCCACGGCCAACCGGCCCCAGCTGTCCAGGTCGCGCAGTCCGGGAGTTGCCTCGATCACCCGAGTGAAACTCACCCTCTCACTGGCAGCGGTCAGCGCCACGAGCAGAGCCAGGATGACCGCCCGCCCCCGGAATCCGGAATCCGCCGCAAGCCCGAAGCCCAGAAGGGCGCCGAGGGCGTTCGCCCCACAGTCGCCGAGCATTACCTTTTCGGCGAGATCTGCAGGCAGGATGCCCAGGGAGGTCCCCAGTACCGCGGCGCTCGCCCCGGCCGCTGGACCGCCCAGGGTGACGGCGGCGCCGAGTGCGGTGGCCTTGGCTGCCCGTCCCGGCCGCAGGTCGAGCAGGTTGACCAGGTTCGCGGTACCAGCCACAACGCCGGCGGCGACGATGCGGTCAACCGGCCCGGCCGATATGGAGCCAGCCGCGACCATCGAGGCGCCGACGACTCCGACGACCTTGACCGCCCCGGTCGAGACCCGGCCGGAGCGAAGGGCACCAAGATGGCCGCGAAATCCTTTGTCCCGCCATTGGTCCGAACGGGCTCCGACGACGTCGTCGTAGAGCCCGACTGCACCCGAGCCGAAACCGAGCAGCAGGGCCGGAACCCGCAGCCGCGGCGGTAGGGTCGCCGCTGCAATGAGACTGGTTGTCACCGCCGCTGCCGGGCCCGCCACGAGGCTCACTTGGCTCCCGCGATGGTTGGTCCGGGTCCAGGTCGGGCCGGACAGCCCGGGCGTTCGCCGCCCGAGCTCCACCGTCACCAGTGCACCGGCCGCGGCGACCGCGGCGACGGCTACCCGGCTCGGGGTGCCCTTCGGCTGGGCGCCGGCAGCCGGGCTCTTCACGGAGCCAGGGGTGGCAGCGGAACAGTGCCCTCGCCAACGCCGTAGTTGCCCGATTGGCCGGTCCGCTCAGCGGTCAGCGCCAGCAGGGCCGCGACCCGGCCAGGGGCGGTATCGACGTTGTTCACCGTCGATACGGTTGTCCCCGCTCCGCCGTCGGCGCGAACCGCGGCCAGCAGTCCACCCTCGGCATCGGCGCTGACATCGCCGGCCACCACAGCCCCACTGCCCACGGTGTCCATGGCCACGGCCAGGGATACCAAGGCCCGGTTTCTGGTCTCGGCATCCTCACCGGTGAAGCCACTGCCGGTCAGGAACAGGACGTAGTCGGCCGAGTCCACGTCCCCGCTCTCGGAGGTGACGACTCCGAGGGCGGCCAGCCCCGCCAGCACGGTTGTGGTCGAGGTCTGCTCAGGCGCTGCACCTCCTTCGGCCGGTCGCATGAGCACCTGGCTCATCAGGCTGGCGACCAACGTGGAGGTCTCGTCGGTCTCAGGCAGGGTGATGCCGGGTGGCAGTCCGGACCCGGTCACGTACTCCTGCAGATCGGGTGCGGTCTGTGGGTCGGTGAAGGCCGGGAGGATTCGAAGCGTGCCGGCCAGGTCCGCGCCGGACGCACCGAGCAAGCTGGTGACTTGACCGACGACGTCCGGGGTGACCTCGTCATTGGTGACCACGATCAGAACTGAAGCGCCTACCAGCCGGTTGGCCACTATCAATGGGGCCACGGCGTCGTCATACGCGTCGTCCTGGGTCAGTTCCTCGGTGAGGCTCTCGGTCTGGACCTCGAGTTCGTTGTTCTCATCGGTCAGCGTGCCGACCTGCGCTTCGAGACCGTCCAGGACCGGACCGTTGAGCTGGGTCGTCCCGATCACGATGCCGAGCGCGACCGCGAGGAACACCGCGCTCAGCGAGACGAGGTGATAGCGGAAGTCGATCACGAGAAGAGGCCCTTCACCCAGTCGAGCACATCGCCCAACCAGTCTGCGAATAAGTCGAGATAGGTCCGGCCGGCGGTGGAGACCGCCAGTACGGCGCCGATGGCCACGAAGGCGGCCACGACCAGGAAGACCAGTGCCGTCGTGGAGATCCGACTCTTGTATAGCCGACTCACCCCTTTGGCATCGACCAGTTTTGCGCCGACCCGCAGCCGGGTCAGGAAGGTGGACGCCATGCCGCCGCGTCCCTTGTCGAGGAACTCGACGAGCGTGGCGTGGGTGCCGACGGCGACGATCAGAGTCGCGCCCTTGGCATCGGCCAGCAGCATCGCGATGTCCTCGCTGGTGCCGGTCGCCGGGAAGGTGATGGCCTGCACTCCGAGGTCCTGGACCCGCGGCAGGCCCGGTGCGCGCCCGTCTGCGTAGGCGTGCACGATCACCTCGGCACCGCAGCGAAGCGTGTCGTCGGCGACCGAGTCCATGTCGCCCACGATGATCGCCGGCTTGTAGCCAGCCTCGCGGAGGGCATCAGCGCCCCCGTCGACTCCGATCAACACCGGTCGGTAGTCGCGGATGTAGGAACGCAGGTGCGCCAGGTCCTCCTTGTAGTCGTACCCGCGCACGACGATCAGGACGTGCCGGCCGTCCATGTCGGTCTTGATGTCCGGCACGCCGACCCCGTCGAGGAGCAGCGCGCGCTCGCGCTTCATATACTCCATGGTGTTGGCCGCGAAAGCCTCGAGTTGAGTCGACAGGCCAGCTTTGGCGTCCTCCATCGCCATCGCGATGGATTCCACGTCGAGTTCCCGGCCCTCGGCGACCAACCGGTCACCGACGTAGAGGCATTCCCCGTCGACCCGGACCCGGGTCCCTTCCTTGACCTTGCCGAACACGTCAGCTCCGACGTTGTCCAGGATCGGGATGTCAGCCCGGGCCAGGATGCCGGGGCCGAGGTTGGGGTAACGACCGGAGATGCTCGTGGATGCGTTGACGACAGCAGCCACACCACGGGCCACCAGGGCGTCAGCGGCGACCCGATCGATGTCGGTATGGTCGATCACCGCGATCTCGCCCGAATTGAGTCGCTTGGTGAGATCTTTCGTACGGCGGTCCAGTCTGACCACGCCGGAGACTCCGGGCAGGGCATCCGCGGATCTACCGTGGCGCAAGGTGCCTAATCGCATCGGCCCAGTCTCCCACCGCCATCTGTGGGCACCCAGCCGCCACGCACGGTCAGCCTGAATCGGCCGCGCTGGCAAGCAGTTCCGCAGCGTGGGCGAGCCCTGTCTCACTGTCCGGGAGACCGGCAAGCATGCGGGCGAGCTCTTGGATCCGCTCGTCGCCGCCGACGGTGTGAACCCCGCTGGCCGTGATCGTGCCTTCGCTGGTCTTGTCGACGACCAAATGCGCGCTGCCGTGCGCTGCGACCTGCGGTAGATGTGTCACGACCAGAACCTGGTGATGTATGGCCAAGGCGGCCAGGCGCCTGCCGATCTGGACCGCTGCCTGTCCCCCGACGCCGGCGTCCACCTCGTCGAAGACCATCAGCGGAACCGGTTCCGTCCCGGCCAGAACCACCTCGATGGCCAGCATCACCCGGGACAGCTCTCCCCCCGAAGCGGCACGTTGCAGGGGCGCCGGTTCGGTGCCAGCGTGGGCCGCGAGCAGGAGAGTGACCTCGTCCATGCCGTCCGGTCCCGGCACGGTGGTATCGGTGGCCATGTCCATGACGACCGCCGCCGTCGGCATCGCGAGAGCGCTGAGCTCACTCCGCACCGCTGCGGAGAATCGCTCGGCGGCCTCGCGGCGTGCCGTCGAGATCCGTTCGCCCAGCTCGCCGACCATGCGCCGCTCGGTGTCGCGCTGATCGCGCAGTGCTGCCAGCGCATCATCGGACACGTCGAGGTCGACCAGCTGTCGCTCTGCCTCGAGAGCCCACGTGAGCACGCCGTCGCTACCGCTCCCCCGCTCGGCGAATCGGCGAGCCAGACCTTGCAGGAGGGAGATGCGTTCCTGCACCTGGGCCAGCCGAGCAGGGTCGGCAACCGTGTCCTGGATGTAGCTGGCGAGCTCGGCCGCGATGTCGGTGACCGCGTAGGAGAGCGAGGCCACCCGGCTCGCCAACTCGCGCAGGCTCTGATCACTGGCCCGCTCCAAGGCGCCAGCGGCGCGGGCCAGGGCGCTGACTGCGTCGGCCTGGACCGTCCCGCCGTCGGAGGCCAGATCCCCGGACAGGGCCTCGTACGCGAGCTGCGCCGCCGTCCCCAGGGCCTCGGCATCGCCGAGTCGGGTTGCGACTGTCGTGAGCTCGTATTCCTCCCCAGGTTGCGGCGCGACCGCGGCGACCTCGGCCAGCCCATGCCGGAGGACCTCGGCTGTCCTGGCCAGCTCATGGGTATGAGCGCTCTTGACGGCCAGTCGATCATCGAGTTCGCGCCAGCGGGCGTACGCGGCGCGGTACTGCGCCAGCACCCCGCCATGCTCGGCGCCGGCGAAGCGATCCAACGCCGCTCGCTGTTCTCTAGGGCGCCGTAGTCGAAGCTGATCCGACTGTCCGTGCAGGGTCCATGCCGCATCTGCCAATTCGGCAAGGACGGCAATCGGCACGCTTCGCCCGCCCAGATGGGCACGGCTGCGGCCCTCGGAATTGAGAGTTCGCGACACGATGAGGGTGCCGTCCTCATCCGGCTCGGCACCGGCACGTCGGGCGATCTCCCAGGCGGGATGCTCGTGCGGCAGCTCCAAGCGTCCTTCGACCGACAGCCGGCGCGCGCCGCTACGGATCCGGCTGGGGTCCCCTCGCCCGCCGAAGAGCAGCGCCAGGCCGGTCACCACCATGGTCTTGCCGGCACCGGTCTCCCCGGTCAACACGGTCAGGCCGCCGCCGAGGGTCAGGCGCGCCTCGTCGATGACGCCGAGATGTTCGATGCGCAACTCGAGCAGCACTGCTCATCCCTCGTCAGGGACCGCGGGACTGTGCCGGAAGCCGTCCGCGGGCAACCGGAACCGAGCCACGAGCCGGTCCCCGAAACCGGTCGAATGGACCCGGGCGACATGGACCGGCCGTTCGGACCGGACCACGTCCACCCGCCCACCGGCCGGCACGGCCAGAGTCCGGCGACCGTCGGCGCAGACCACAGCACCCTCCCCGTACTCCGCAATGGCCACGGTTAGCACCGACGTGGGCGGGGTCACCAGCGGCCGGGCGAACAGGGCATGGGCACTGGTCGGCACGACCAGCAACGCCTCGACCTCGGGCCAGACGACCGGACCGCCGGCGGAAAAGGCGTAGGCGGTGGAACCGGTCGGCGTCGCGCACAACACTCCGTCGCACCCGAAGCTGGTCAGCTGCCGGCCGTCGACCAACAACGCCACATCGAGTACGCGGGTCCGGGTGGCCTTCTCGACCGAGACCTCGTTGAGCGCCCAGGTGGTCGCGAGCTGCTCACCTGTGGGCCCGAAGACCGTTGCCTCGACGGCGAGCCGGTGCTCGACGACATAGCTGCGATCCAAGATGTGTTTGATGGTGTCGTCGACCGCCTCTGGTTCGGTCTCGGCGAGGAAACCCACCCGGCCCAGATTGACTCCGATCAGCGGGGCATCGGCCGCGCGCGCGTACTCCGCTGCCCGCAGGAAGGTGCCGTCACCTCCGAAGACGATGACGATCTCCGCGTCGACCGCCGCCTGGTCATCAGCGGGAACCACGGTGCCGGCGTCGACAGCGAGATCATCTGCTTCGCCACCGAGGACCCGGACGATGAATCCCTCACGATGCAGCGCCTTCCCAACCATTGTCGCGAGATCGACGATGTCGGCACGGCCGGTGTGTGCGACGAGGAGCGCACTTCGCGTGCCGCCGTCACCGGCTCGGTCCGCCAGTGGGCTCATCACACCCTCGCCTCCGGTCCTTTCGTCATCGCGGCCCATCTTCTACCGCGCGCCGGACGTCGTCGCCTCTCAATGGGCGTGCGTCACGCCTGAGCCACAGAAAGTACTCGACATTGCCGGCCGGGCCGGGCAGCCCACTGGCGCTCACCCCGGCCGCACCCCAACCCAGATCGGCGGCCGCGCGGCCGACCGTCTCGACCGCTGCCGCGCGCAACGCCGGTTCGCGAACCACGCCGCCCTTGCCCACCCGCGGCTTGCCGACCTCGAACTGCGGTTTGACCATGAGCAACATGTCGGCATCGTCTCTGCTGACACCGGCCAGAGCAGGCAGCACCAGCTCGAGGGAGATGAACGACAGGTCGCCGACTGCGAGGTCGACGGGCTCCCCGATGTCGTCGAGAGTGAGATGTCGGACGTTCGTACGGTCCATCACCCGCACCCGGGCATCGGTGCGCAGCGACCAGTCGATCTGCCCGTAACCGACGTCGACGGCAAGGACTTCCCGCGCGCCCCGCCGGAGTAAGACATCGGTGAAGCCACCGGTTGAGGCGCCGGCATCCAAACACCGACGACCACTAATCGGGACCGGCAGTACCTCGAGGGCGCTGACCAGCTTCTGTGCACCCCGTGACACGTAGTCCGGGCCAGCCCGCAACGGACGCACGACGACAGGGGTGTCTGCCGCAACGCCGGTAGCGCCCTTGACCGCCACCTGGCCGGACACGCTCACCCGGCCCTGCGCGATCAACTCGGCAGCCTGTTCCCGCGACCTGGCCAGTCCCCTGCGGACGAGTTCGGCATCCAGGCGCATCCGGCGCGGCATCAGCGGGGTTCTAGCCGCGGCGGCACCCGGCGCGCGTGCCAGAGCACCAGCCGTCCCGGGAAACGTGTGCCGTCACTAGACGTGGTCTATGTCGGACAAGGTGTCACCAAGGCGCCGGTGAACCGTCTCGTAGACCTCCGGATGCTCCTCGACCGGCCGTTCGGCGAGACCAGAAAGAGTCTGGGAGACCTCGCTGGCGATTCCGGGGATCTCGACGGGCTCGGAATCGTCGACCTGACTGGTCTCGGGTTGCTCGGTCACGGCGTCGGCGACTGCGGATCAATGCCGGCCCCGCTGCCGGCGGCAGCATCGTCGGGTGTGGGCGTTTCGGGCGCAGCATTCGCCGCCTTCTTCGCTGCCCCAGCCTTCTTGGCCGAAGGGCTCTTCTTCGCTGGGACCGCCTTCTTCGCTAGGACCGCTTTCTTGGCCGAAGCGCTCTTCTTCGCTGGGACCGCCTTCTTCGCTGCTAGATCCGCAGCCGGGGCCTTCGTCTTGGCTGCTTCTGCTTTCGACGGAGCGGCACTCATTCCGCCCGGACCTGAAGACTCGCGACCGGCTGGCTCGTTCGCGGGCACCCGGGGCGGTCGCTCAGGGATTGCCGTGGACGGCGCACTGGGAGCCGTCGATGACCCTGCACCATTCGGTGACTTCTTGCGACCGGATGCCCCGGAGGAATGCGAGGCGATCGCTCGGATCCCCTTGGCACCCGCCTGAAGAATGCGCCGGGAGCCGCGCACGACATCTTCGGCAGCCCCCTTCACGATTCCGGCGACGGTACTGAATGCGTCCTTCACTACGGCCCCCCTCCTTTGCTGACGTAAACATCCTGTTCCGCTGTGGACACCGCGAGGTTAGTCGTCCTCGGCAAGTCCCATGCGGTGAAGCAACGCATCCGCCGCGGGCTGGATACCCCTCGTGCGAGTTGTCCCAGCCTCCCAGGCCATGACAGCTAACGCACGCAGCGCATCACAATCGATCCCCGAACCGGCCTCGCTCTGTGCGGTAGCGCCACCCGGATGACCGGATGCGTGCCCGAGGACCAACATCTCGCCATCTCTGGTGACCTGCCACGCGCCGCATCGCGCCGTGCCGGCGCTTGACTCGACCTGCGGATGGGCCACCAACAGACCGCCGAGGTCCTGCGCAACGTAGGTCGGCCGTTGCCCGGCGGCTGCGGCCAACAGATCAATCGGCCGGGTGAGTCCGGTCAACACCAGCAAGCTCGGCACCCCGGCCCGGACAGCACCCTCGATGTCGGTGTCCAGCCGATCCCCGACAACCAGCGGGGAACGGGCGCCGGTCCGAAGAACGCATTCAGCATGCATCGCAGGCTCCGGTTTGCCGGCCACCACAGGTCGGCATTCGGTGGTCTGGGCCACGACCTGGACGAAGCTGCCGTTTCCCGGCATCGGTCCGCGCGGCGAGGGCAGCGTGGCATCGGTGTTCGTGGCCACCCAGAGCGCCCCCGCTCGTACCGCGACACAGGCCTCGGCCAGCATCGCCCAGTTCAGCTCCGGGCTGTATCCCTGAACGACTCCGACCGGCGACTCCGAGGCCGACCAGACCGCCCGCAAGCCAGCAGCCTCCACTTCGTCGGCCAAGGCCTGGGTCCCGGTGATCAGGACCGCAGACCCGGGCTCGAGCCGCTCGGCGAGAACACGGCTGGCGGCCTGCGAGGAGGTGATGACCTCTTCGTCGGAGACCGCGATGCCCAGCTCACGCAGATGGTCACCCACGTGGCGGGGTGAGCGTGCGGCGTTGTTCGTGACATAACCGAACCGCATCCCACCCTCGGCCGCGGCGGCGATGACATCCGCAGCGCCCGGTACGGCATCGCGACCGACATAGACGACGCCGTCGAGGTCGAGCAGGGCTACGTCGTAGCTCTCCACGAGAGGAACCGAGCTGGCCTGTAGCCAAGGCATGCTCATACCTCTGGAATCGTCTGGTGAAGCCAGGCCAGAACGCTGCTGACCAGCTCGACCCGGAGGACGGATGCGGTACGGCCAGATCCACGGGTCGAAGCGAACTGATGGTCAGCTCCGACCAACGATGTGATCTGGATCGA
>Ga0136612_10001440_pt1 | contig 10122 bp, 6 predicted proteins | sample AntDryUQ224A2306_2_FD_106644 | JGI IMG/M metagenome (GOLD analysis project Ga0136612, IMG submission 106644) | Polar desert sand microbial communities from Dry Valleys, Antarctica - metaG UQ224A (23.06) | ecosystem: Environmental > Terrestrial > Soil > Desert | place: Antarctica: Dry Valley...
GCCGGAGGAGTCGATTGCGCGGCTGACCGCGCGGGCGGCCGACCGCTTCGGCCTCTCGGATCGCGGCCGGATCGAGGTGGGCAAGCGCGCCGACCTCGTCCTGCTGGATCCTGCGGCGTACGTCGACAGGGCGACCTACGAGGAGCCGCTGCTGCCGGCTGGTGGCGTGGCGGGCGTCTGGGTCGCGGGCGAGCGGGCCTGGGCAGGCGGCGCGCCCACGGGCGTCCGCGCGGGAGGCGTCGCTCGATGAGGCACGACGAGATGCCGTCGATCGCGGCCGAGCGCGCGCTTGCCGGCCGCACCGACGTGCTGCCGCTGAAGGGAACGATCGCCGCGCCGCTCCCACCGCACGTGCGCGAGGCCGTGCTGGCGGCGCTCGACGAGCACGCGGTGACCCCGCCGTCGCAGGGTCACCTGGATCTGCGCAGGGCGATCGCGCAGTCGCTGCCGGCGCCGGCCGACCCCGCGCGGGAGATCCTCGTCACGAACGGCGCCATGCACGCGCTCAGCCTCACGTTCCGCGCGCTACTCGAATGGGGCGACGAGGTGATCGTGCCGACCCCGTGCTACTTCTTCCAGGGCCTGATCGAGCGAGCCGGCGGTGTCTTCGTGCCGGTGCCGAGCCGCGAGGACGACGGCTGGCGCTGGGATCCGGAGGCGATCGAGCGCGCGGTGACGGCGAAGTCCCGGGTTCTCGTCCTGACGAACCCCAACAACCCGACGGGCTACCTGCCGACCCGCGCCGAGCTGGACGAGCTCCTCGTGCTCGCCGACCGCCGCAACCTGCGGGTGCTCACGGACGAGGCGTACGAGCGCTGCATTCACGAGGGCACGCTCGCGAGCGCGTGGGGCGCACCGAACGTGATCCTGATTCGCAGCCTCGGCAAGAGCCTCGCGATGCCAGCCTGGCGCATCGGCTTCGTCGCAGCGGAGCCAGCCGTGATCGACGCGTGTCTGCGCGAGCTCGAATGGGACGTGATCCGCGTCAACCACGTCACCCAGCGAGCCGCCACGGCGGCGCTCGAAGGCCCGCACGACTGGCTGAGCGAACTGAGGGACCGCTACCGCCGAGACCGAGACGCGGCCCACGCCGCGATTGTCGAGCACCCGATCCTGAGCGCCCGGCTCCCGGACGCCACGCCGTTCCTCTGGCTCGACCTCGGCGGGCTCTCGCCGGAGGATCTCCTCGCCTTAGAGATGGCAGTCGTCGACGGCGCTGCCTTCGGCGCCCCCGGCTACGCGCGTCTCCCCTGCGCAGGCTTCGCGGCACTCCGTGGCTGACGGCTACCGGGTCGGCGTCGACATCGGCGGGACGTTCACGGACGTCGTCCTGCTCGGCCCCGACGGCACGCTGCGGACGAAGAAGGTGCTGTCGACGCCCGGGGACTACGCCCGCGGTGTCGTCGCGGGCATCCTGGAGCTGCTGGGCGACACGGGAGTGACGCCGGCGAGCGTCACCAAGGTCGTCCACGCGACCACCGTCGCCTCGAACGCCGTGCTCGAAGGGAAGGGGTCGAGCTGCTGCTTGCTGACGACGGCCGGATTCCGCGACGTGCTGGAGCTGCGGCGGCTGCGGATCCCGGTCATGTACGAGCTCCAGTACGAGAAACCGCGGCCGCTTGTCCCTCGCCGGCTCCGCTACGAGATCCCCGAGCGGAGCGGCCCCCGCGGCGAGGAGTGGGCCGCGCTCGACGAAGGCGCGGTGCGGAGGGCGGCGGAGCGGGCGCGCGACGAAGGCGTCGCCGCGGTGGCGATCAGCTTCCTGCACGCGTACGCGAACCCTGCCCACGAGCGCCGCGCCGCCGAGATCGTCCGGGAGGTCGTCGGCCACGACGTCTACATCACCTGCTCCTCCGAGATCCTCGCCGAGATCCGCGAGTACGAACGCACGAGCACAGCCGTCGTGAACGCGTACGTCGGCCCCGTCGTTCGGCGCTACATCCGCTCGCTCGAGTCGAGCCTGGTCGCGGCCGGGTTCACGGCTCCCATCCAGATCATGCAGTCGAGCGGCGGCCTCATGAGCGCCGAGGCCGCGATCCGGAAGCCGGCGCACCTGGTCGAGTCGGGGCCGGCCGCAGGCGTCGTCGCCTGCGCCTACCTCGCGCGGGCGACCGGCATTCCCAACCTGATCTCGCTCGACATGGGCGGGACGACGGCGAAGGCCGCGATCCTCGAGGACGGCCGGCCGGTCAAGACATCGGAGTACGAGGTCGGCGCCGGGATCAACCTGAGCAGCCGCCTGGTCAAGGGCGGCGGCCACGCGATCAGGCTCCCGTTCATCGACCTGTCCGAGATCGGGGCGGGCGGCGGCAGCCTCGTCTCGGTCGATGAGCTCGGGATCATGCACGTGGGCCCCGAGAGCGCGGGCTCCGACCCGGGACCAGCCTGCTACGGCCAGGGTGGAGACAGGCCGACGCTGACTGACGCCCTGGTCGTGCTCGGCTACGTGAACCCCGAGTACCTGGCGGGCGGCTCGGTCGCGATCGACGCCGGCGCGGCGACCCGCGCGCTCGAGCGGGTGGCGGCGCTGCTCGGCAAGGATGCGACCGCGGCCGCCTACGGCGTCTTCCAGCTCGCCGTGGCGACGATGACCCGAGCGGTCAAGGCGGTCTCCACCTACCGCGGGCGGGATCCGCGCGAGTTCGTGCTCTGCGGCTTCGGCGGCAACGGACCTGTGGCCGCCGTCGCGATCGCGCGTGCGCTGCAGATGCGCCGCGTGATCGTGCCGGTCGCGCCGGGTGTCTTCAGCGCGGCCGGCCTGCTGCTGTCCGAGATCGAGCACGAGTTCGTGCGCACGCTGCCGGTACGCGGCGCGAGCGCCTCCTCGGAGCTACTCCACGCCGCCTACGGCGAGCTCGAGGCCGACGCCGAGCGCGCCCTGGTCGCCGAAGGGGTGTCCCGCGCCGAGATCGTCCTCTCGCGCTTCGCCGACATCCGCTATGCCGGGCAGGCCTACGAGCTGACGCTGCCCGTCGCGCCCGGCCCGCCCGACCTCGGCCGGATCGCGTCGGACTTCAACGCCGAGCACCACCGCACCTACGGGCACGCCTCGGCGGATGCGCAGATCGACGTCGTCAACGTGAAGCTGACCGCGCGGGCGGCCGGGAACGGCAAGGATCCGTACGACCCGCGCGCGGGCCTCGTGCCCGGGAGCCCGGGCGGGCGGACTCGCAGCGCCTTCTTCGGAAACGCGTCCGGGTCGCTCGAGACGCCGGTGATCTCGCGTGCGGCGCTGCTCGGCACGCCACCCCGGGAGGGACCGCTGATCGTCGAGGAATACGATGCGACCTGCGTTGTGCCGCCGGGCTGCCGGGTGACGCTCGACTCGCTGGGGTCGATCGACATCGTCCTCGACGCGGAGCACCGATGAGCGCCGTCACGATCGACCCCGTCACGCTCGAAGTGCTCAAGAACGCGCTCGCGTCAGTGGCGGACGAGATGGCGCTCGTCGTCATGCGCAGCGCGTACTCGCCGGTCGTTCGCGACACGATGGACTACTCGACGGCGCTCTGCGACCGCGAGGGCGAGCTGGTCGCGCAGGGCTTGACCCTCGCCGTCCAGCTCGGGACGTTCCCGACGATCATGCGGCACGTGCGCGAGCACTTCGGCGAAGAGATGCACCCTGGCGACGTCTTCATCGCCAACGACCCGTACGGCTTCGGCGGCCAGCACCTGCCCGACCTCTACGTGATCCAGCCGATCTTTCACGAGGGCGAGCTCGAGGGGTACGCCGCCACGATGGCGCATCACGTCGACGTCGGCGGCCTCACGCCCGGGTCGATCGCCGTGCACGCGACCGAGATCTACCAGGAGGGGCTGCGTCTGCCCCTGCTCAAGCTCTACGAAGCCGGCCGCGAGAACACGAGCGTGATCCGGATCCTCGAGAAGAACACGCGCCAGCCGGTCGAGGTGATCGGCGATCTGCGGGCCCAGATTGCGGCTTGCCGCGCCGGCGAGCGCGGCCTGGTCGAGATTCTGGAGCGCTACGGCACGCTCGAGAGCCACCGCTACATGGACGAGCTCCAGACCCTCAGCGAGCGCCTGATGCGCGCCGAGATTGCAGCGTTGCCCGACGGGGTGTACGCGTTCGAGGATTTCATCGACGGGTTCGGTGACGAGCCGGAACCGCTGCGGATCTCAGTCGAGCTGACGGTGGTGGACGACGGGGTGTGGGTGGACTTCGAGGGCACCGCCCCGCAGGTGGAAGCAGGGCTGAACTGCCCGGTCGGCATGGTCAACGCCGGTGTCCTCTGCGCGTTCCGGGGTATCGCGAGCCGCGAGATCCCGAACGCGGGCGGCTACATGCGGCCGATCCACATCAACGCGCCGGTCGGCACGATCGTGAACCCGGTGCTGCCGGCCGCCTGCGGCGCGCGCGGCGTCGTCGGCTACAGGGTCTACGACGCCGTCATGGGGGCGCTCGCCCAGGTCGTGCCGGAGCGGGTGGTCGCGCCGGGGGAGGGGGGACCGACGTTGATCGCGATCGGCGGCTACGAAGGCGGGAAGCCGTTCGTCCTCGCCGAGGTGCTGGTCGGCTGCTGGGGCGCCCGGACGACCCGCGACGGTCTCGAGGGAGTGTCGAACCCGCTCGCCAATCTGTCGAACCAGCCGGTCGAGCTCGTCGAGAGCGACCTGCCGCTGCGGGTCCACGGCTACGGGCTCGTGGCCGACTCGGGCGGCCCGGGGCGCTTCCGCGGCGGTCTCGCTTTCGAGCGCTCGTACGAGTTGCTGGCCGATGAGGCCGTGCTCACCGTGCGCTCGGATCGGCGCTTCCACCCGCCCTACGGGATCGAGGGCGGGGAGGCGGGAGCGCCGTCGTCGAACATGATCGGGTCGGCCGGCGGCGAGCGCGCCGTCGCGCCGATGCCGATGGAGGCGCTGAAACTGCAGCGGGGCGACGTGTTCCACCACGTCTCGGCAGGCGGAGGCGGCAGCGGCTCGCCGTTCGAGCGGGATCCGGCACTCGTGCTCGATGACGTCCTCGACGAGAAGGTCAGCCTCGAGGCGGCGCGTGAGCGGTACCGCGTCATCATCGTCGAGGGGCGCGTCGACGAGCAGGCAACGGCCGCGGCGCGGCGCGCATGAGCTTCGACCTCGTGATTCGCGGCGGCGCCGTCTACGACGGCACGGGCGCGCAGAGTCGTGTCGCCGACGTGGGCGTGAAGGACGGCCGCGTCGCGGCGATCGGCTCGCTCGAGCCGAACGGACGCGAGCTCGACGCTGCCGGCCTGGCCGTCGCGCCGGGGTTCATCGACATCCACAGCCACTCCGACTACACGCTGCTGATCGATCCTCGCGCGGTCAGCGCGATCCACCAGGGCGTCACGACCGAGGTCGTCGGCAACTGCGGCTTCGGCTGCTTCCCCATCCGCGATCCGCAGCAGGCTCGTCGCGCGATCTACGGCTACTCCGACGACCTCCCGCTCACCTGGAGCTCGGCGGGCGAGTACTTCGAGCGGCTCGACGCCGCCCGCCCCGCCGTCAACGTGCTCAGCCTCGTCCCGAACGGACAGCTGCGGCTGGCGACGCTCGGCCTGGCCGACCGACCGGCCGCTGCCGCCGAGCTCGCCGAGATGCAGGTGCTGCTGCGCGAGTCCCTCGATCACGGCGCCTGGGGCTACTCGACCGGCCTCGAGTACGCGCAGGAGCAGGCCGCGAGCGAGGACGAGCTGACCGCGCTCGCGCGCCAGTCGCCCTTCTACGCGACGCACACGCGCAGGCGCGACGACGGCGCCGCCGAGGCGGTGGCCGAGGCGATTCGCACCGGAGCGAATGCCGGCGTGCGGCTGCAGGTCTCGCACCTCGTCCCGCGCAACGGCATCGAGGAGAGCCGCCGCTGCATCGAGCTCGTCGAGGCCGCGCGAGACACGGGACAGGACGTCGCGTTCGACATGCACACGCGCACCTTCGGGCTGACGAACCTGTACGCAGCCCTGCCCGCCTGGGCGCTCGGCGCCGAGCCGGACGAGCTCGCGGCGATTCTGCGCGATCCGGCGAAGCGCGACGAGATGCGCCCGCACCGCTCGATCCTGAGCGCGGGGGACGACTGGTCGCGCGTGGTGCTCCTCGACAACGAGGTCTGGCCGGAGCACGGCCGCCGTGACCTCGCCTCGATCGCCGCCGACCGCGGTCAGGAGCCGCTCGACGCCGTCTACGACCTCCTGCTCGGCGGCGTCGACGAGCTGCACACGCTGATGGTGATCATCCACGCCTACTCGGAGCAGCAGCAGCGCGAGGCGTTCGCGCATCCGCTCTGCATGCCCGGCTCCGACGCGACCACCCTGGCGCCGGACGGCAGCCTCGCCGAGTCGTTCTTCCACGGCGCCTATACGTGGGCGTCGTGGTTCTGGCGGTTCATGGTCCGTGACGAGCGGCTGCTCTCCCCGGAGGACGCCGTCTTCCGGCTGACGGGCCAACCCGCCGAGCGGATCGGCCTCTCCGACCGCGGGGTCCTGCGCGAGGGTGCGCGCGCCGACGTTGCCGTCTTCGATCGGCAAGCCTTCGCCGAGCGCGGGACGCTCTTCGAGCCGAACCTGCTCGCCGCCGGGATGCGGCACGTGCTCGTGAACGGTGTGCCGACGCTGCGGGACGGAAGGCTGACCGGCGAGCGAGCCGGCCTGGTGCTGCGGCGTTGAGGCCGACCGGCGAGCATCCGGAGTTCCTCTGGCGCAATCCTGCGCCCAAGCGCGCGTACGAGGTCGTGATCGTCGGCGCAGGCGGTCACGGCCTCGCAACGGCGTACTACCTGGCCAAGAACCACGGCATCGCCGACGTGGCCGTGCTCGAGAAGGGCTGGCTCGCGGGTGGCAACATCACCCGCAACACGACGGTGATCCGGTCGAACTACCTGTGGGACGAGAGCGCCGCGATCTACGAGCACTCGCTGAAGCTGTGGGAGGGGCTCGAGGCCGAGCTCGACTACGACCTCCTCTTCTCGCAGCGCGGCGTCCTGAACCTCGCGCACACGCTCCAGGACGTGCGCGAGTCCGTGCGACGCGTCGGTGCCAACCGGCTGAACGGGATCGACGCGGAGTGGCTCGACCCGGCGGAGGTCGCGGAGGTCTGTCCGATCGTGAACGTGTCCCCGGAGGCGCGGTACCCGGTACTCGGGGCGACCTTCCAGCCTCGCGGCGGGATCGCGCGGCACGAGAACGTCGCCTGGGGGTACGCGCGCGCCGCCGACGCGCTCGGCGTCGACCTGATCCAGGGCTGCGAGGTGACGGGGATCGACGGGCTGACGCTGCAGACGACGCTCGGTCCGATCGCGGCGGGGAAGATCGGGCTCTGCGCGGCGGGGCACTCGTCCGTGCTCGCGAAGATGGTCGGGCTCGATGTGCCGATCCAGTCGCACCCGTTGCAGGCACTCGTGTCGGAGCTGTACGAACCCGTGCTCGACACGGTCGTGATGTCGAACGCCGTGCACGTCTACGTCAGTCAGGCGCACAAGGGCGAGCTCGTGATGGGCGCCGGCGTCGACCCGTTCATCTCCTACGCCCAGCGCGGCTCGTTCCACGTGATCGAGCACCAGCTCGCGGCGGCGCTCGAGCTGTTCCCGATCTTCGCGCAGGCCCGGGTGCTACGGACCTGGGCCGGGGTCGTGGACGTGTGCCCGGACGCGTCGCCGATCGTCGGTCCGACCCCGGTCGAGGGGCTGTACCTGAACTGCGGCTGGGGCACGGGCGGGTTCAAGGCGACCCCCGGCTCGGGCTGGGCGTTCGCCTGGACGCTGGCCCACGGGGAGCCGCACGAGCTGAACGCGCCGTTCTCGCTGGAGCGGTTCACCACCGGCGCGCTGATCGACGAGCACGGCGCGGCGGCGGTGGCTCATTGATCCTGATTCCCTGTCCCTGGTGCGGCGAGCGCGACGAGACCGAGTTCTCCTGCGGCGGCCCGGCCGGAGTGCCCTACCCGTCCGATCCGGCCGCGCTCTCAGACGAGGAGTGGGGGACGTACCTGTTCTTCCGCGACAACCCGAGGGGACCGTTCCGCGAGCGCTGGGTGCACACGCACGGCTGCCGCCGCTGGTTCGAGCTGACCCGCGACACGGTGACGCATGAGATTCACGTTCGCCGGGACTGAGTACGGAGGCCGCGAGCGCGAGACGCTCGCGGCCGCCATGGTGCGAAACGGCGTTCTCGGCGGCTTCCGCTCGCTCTACCGCAACCGTCCGCGAGGCGTCTACACGGCCGGCGAGGAGGAGCCGAACGCCCTGGTGCAGATCGGCGCCCGTCCGCTGCTGCGCGCGACGCTCGTCGAGCTGGAGGACGGCCTCGTCGCCGAGCCTCTGGCCGGCAAGGGCCGCCTCGTGTCGGTGCCGGACGAGACCCGCTACGACACGATCCACGCCCACTGCGACGTGCTCGTCGTCGGCGCCGGGCGCTCGGGGGTCGCCGCCGCGGCAGCCGCGGCCGGTCGTGTGCTCCTCGTCGACGCGGGACGGGCAGCAGTGGGTCTGTCGAGGACGTGGGTCGTCGGGCTCTACGACGACAACTACGCGGTCGCAGTCGAGGCCGAGCGGCGAATCTGGCGGATCCGCGCGAAGCGGATCGTGCTCGCCACCGGCGCGATCGAGCGGCCGCTGGTCTACCCCGACAACGACCGGCCCGGCGTCATGCTCGCAGGTGCATACGAGCGGTACGGCCGTCCCGCCGGCGCGACCCCGGTGTCCGGCGGCTGGAGCCCGCGCGTCCACCTGTGGAGCCAGGCCGGTGGCCGGCTGCGCTGGGACGACCGGATCGGCGCGCCCGTGCCCGACGGAGAGCTTCGCGGAATCGAGTGCGTGGGCAGCATCACCGGCGCAGGCCTGCCCGACGCGCCCGCCTTCGCCCTGCCGGACGGCGACGAGGACGCCATGTTCGTCGACCTCGAGCGCGACTCGACCGTCGCGGACGTGCGTCGGGCGATCGGCGCCGGCTTGCGCTCGGTCGAGCACGTCAAGCGCTACACGACGATTGGCACCGGCTCGGAACAGGGCAAGCTCGGCAACGTCAACGCGATCCGCGTCGCCGCGACGCTGCTGGGGGTGCATCCCGGCGAGCTCGGGACGACCACGTTCCGCCCGCCGTACCTGCCTGTCTCGTTCGCCCTCCTCGCCGGTCGCGACCGCGGTCAGCTCTTCGACCCCGCTCGCGTCACGCCGATCCACCCGGCGCATCTCGAGGCCGGCGCGGTCTTCGAGGACGTCGGTCAGTGGAAGCGGCCGCGCTTCTACCCGCACGCAGGCGAGGACATGGACGCGGCCGTCCGCCGCGAATGCGCCGCCGCGCGCGAGTCGGTCGCGAAGATGGACGCGTCGACGCTCGGCAAGATCGACGTTCAGGGTGCCGACGCGGTCGAGTTTCTCAACCGCATGTATACGAACGCATTCGACTCGCTTGCGGTCGGCAGGTGCCGCTATGCCGTCATGTGCAAGCCCGACGGGATGGTTTTCGACGACGGCGTCGTCATGCGCGTCGGCGAGCAGCGGTTCGTGTGCACGACGACGACGGGCAACGCCGCACCCGTGCTGGCGTGGATGGAGGAGTGGCTACAGACCGAGTGGCCGGAGCTGAGCGTCTGGCTCACCTCGGTGACCGAGCAGTGGGCGACCGTCGCCGTCGTCGGGCCTGACTCGCGCGCTCTGCTCGCCGGGCTGACAGCGATCCCGCTCGACCGTGAGACCTTCCCGTTCATGGCGATCCGCGTGGGCGCGGTCGCCGGCATCCCGGCGCGCGTCTGCCGCATCAGCTTCTCGGGGGAGCTCGCCTACGAGGTGAACGTCGACGGCCGCCGCGGCCTCGAGCTCTGGCAGTCGCTCGACGCGACGCCGTACGGGACGGAGACGATGCACGTCCTCCGGGCCGAGAAGGGGTACCCGATCGTCGGCCAGGACACCGACGGCACCGTGACGCCGCAGGATCTCGGAATGGACTGGATCGTGTCGGCGGTCAAACCCGACTTCGTCGGCAAGCGCTCGTTCACGCGAGCCGACACCGCTCGGCCCGGCCGCTCGGATCGCCGAGGGCACGCAGCTCGTCGCCGGGCCCGGCAGCACGGCGATGCTCGGCCACGTCACGTCGAGCTACGACAGCGTTGCGCTCGGCCGGCCGTTCGCGCTCGCGCTCGTGGAGGGCGGCCGCGAGC
>Ga0136612_10001441_pt1 | contig 10121 bp, 10 predicted proteins | sample AntDryUQ224A2306_2_FD_106644 | JGI IMG/M metagenome (GOLD analysis project Ga0136612, IMG submission 106644) | Polar desert sand microbial communities from Dry Valleys, Antarctica - metaG UQ224A (23.06) | ecosystem: Environmental > Terrestrial > Soil > Desert | place: Antarctica: Dry Valley...
CGAGTACTACAACCGGACGATGGCCAAGCCCTTCAAGTGGACCTACCAGGGCAAACCGCTCCAAGCATAACTACCGGACCACTTAAGCCACGCTGTACTAGTACTCTTCCTGCCTGCACTCAGCGCACGTGCGGCGGATTGCGCCATCGTTCCCGCGCCCTTCTCCCGATCTACCGGAGAAGGGCGCCGTCGTACGCTGCGGCGGGGTAGACGACCACGGCAATGGGTCCACTCGCGGCCTGGGTCACGCGGACCCTCTATAAAGGCGCACTCTTCGATCTCACACCTACGGCTTCCGTCGCTGCCGTTGCTAGAGCCTGCCCGCTTGGTGCGAGCCTTGCACGCGCCGTTCGGAAACGACTGTCCGAGTGTACGCCACGCGGTATAATTGTACTCACTGGATCCGCTGCGACCGGCAAGGCGGCGCGATTCGTTGAATCAAACCGGCCCGCTCAAAGAGCGGCAAGGACGTCTAGCGAGAGGAAGGTTATGAAACTGCGCTATCAGCGAGTGAGCTACCGCAGCGTTGGAACGACTGGGAGGCAGCTCAACCGAATGCTCGACTACCTGTGGGACGCTCCCCGCAACTCTCACCTCAACGCACACGGCGAGTGGCGACCGCCGGTGGATGTGTTCCAGACGGATACGGCAATGACCGTACTCGTCGAGCTGGCCGGGATGGAGGAGGACGACATCGAGGTCGTCTTGTTCAACGACGTAGTCGTCGTCACCGGGGAACGTAAGCCTCCCATCGGCGGCGACGAGGACTTGACCTACCACGAAGCGGGCGTGCGATACGGTCGCTTTCGCGCCGATGTGTTCTTGCCCGCCTCGGTTGACCCGGATAACACACAGGCGTGGTATGAGAACGGCTTCCTGAAGATTGGACTTTCAAAAAACCGGGTGATGTTTCATCCGACAAGTATTGTAGGTGACGTCGAATGAGCGATGAAGAGCGAAAGGTCCCGGAACAAGACGCGTCCGAGCAGTCGGACGCCGGCGAGGCGCCCACGCAGGAGACTGCCTCTCCCGAAGGTCAGGCCTTTGTCGAGGAGCCGCGTGCCGCGATACCGAGCGAGCTGCCGCTCCTCCCGCTGAAGGACCTGATAGTTTACCCGTTTGCGGTGCAACCGTTTCTAGTCGGACAACCGCGCTCTATCCGCCTAATTGACCAGATCATGAAGGGCGACCGCCTCGTCGCGCTCGTGGCCCAGAAAGACCCCGAGATCGAGCAGGCGGGCCCAGACGACGTATACACCGAGGGCACGGTCGGCCGCATCGCGCAATTACTTCGCAGGCCCGACGGAACAATCATGGTCGCGGTACAGGGTATCGAGCGGGTGCGTGTTGTGCGGGTTACGCAGGAGGAGCCGTACCTTTCGGCGGAGATCGAGGTCGTACACGAGGAGACTCTGGAAAATGACGACCAGTCATTGGAGATCGAGGCGCTGCGTCGCAACGCCGTCGAGGTTTTCCAGCGATTGTTGAGCCTGAACCAGCAGTTGCCCGAGGAGCTGGGAACATATGCCACCGGCATCACCGATGCACGTCACGTCGCCTACCTGATCGCCGGCTCAATCAGAATGGACCTGGAGACGCGGCAGCAGATACTCGAGTTGGCGAGTGTGCGCGAGAAGCTCCTTAGACTGACGGAGGTGCTCAACCACGAGCTACAGGTACTCGAGTTGGGGAGACAGATACAGGATCAAGCTCAGGAGCATATGAGCAAGGCCCAGCGCGAGTACTTCCTGCGCGAGCAGTTGCGCGCCATCCAGCGCGAACTTGGCGAGGAAGACGACCAGACCGCCGAAGTGAACAGGCTTCGCGAGCGCACCGCCGAGGTAAAACTCTCCGACGAGGCCCGCAAGCAGGTAGACCGGGAACTCGGCCGGCTGGAGCGGCTGCCGCCCGCCTCGCCCGAGCATTCCATCATACGTACGTATGTCGAGATGTTGCTCGACCTACCCTGGAGCGTGTCCACTGAGGGCGAAATAGATGTGCCCCGGGCGCGCGCCGTGCTCGACGAGGACCACTACGATCTGGAACGCATCAAGGACCGCATCCTGGAGTACCTCGCCGTTCGCAAGCTCAAGCGCGAGCGAATGTCGGCGGGCGAGAACCCCGACATGCGTGAGCCGATACTTTGCTTCGTCGGCCCACCAGGCGTGGGGAAGACCAGCCTCGGCCAGAGCATCGCCCGCGCGCTCGGGCGCAAGTTCGTGCGGATGAGCCTGGGCGGTGTGCGCGATGAGGCGGAGATACGCGGCCACCGTCGGACTTACATTGGAGCTATGCCGGGCCGAATCATCCAAGGCGTCGTCCGCGCCGAGTCCGCTGATCCCGTCTTTATGCTCGACGAGGTGGACAAGATCTCGGTCGGGTATCAGGGTGATCCCGCTGCCGCTCTGCTCGAGGTGCTCGACCCCGAGCAGAATCACACGTTTCGAGACAACTACCTCGACGTCAACTTCGACCTCTCGAAGGTCATGTTTATCGCGACGGCCAACGAGCTTGACACGATCCCGCCGCCGCTGAGAGACCGAATGGAGGTGCTTCAGCTCACAGGGTATACCGAGGAGGAGAAGGTCCATATTGCGCGGCAATTCCTGGTTCCGCGCCAGCTCCGAGCCAACGGGCTTCGGGACGAAGAGGTTGTACTCGAAGACAGTGCGCTTCGAGCAATCGTTCGGGGCTACACCCGTGAGGCTGGTGTACGCAACCTCGAGCGTCAGATGGCGAGCGTACTTCGCAAGGTCGCACGGCGATATGCCGAGTCGAAAGAGGGCCCGTTTGTGGTGTCCGAAGACAACCTCAGTGAGTATCTGCGCCATCCCGCCTTCGAACTCGAAGCTGCTGAGCGCATAGACAGGCCGGGTATCGCCACTGGGTTGGTGTGGACCCCCGTCGGCGGCGACATCGTCTACGTCGAGGCGTCGATCACGCCGTCCCACGAAGACAGGTTGATCCTCACCGGACAGCTTGGCGACGTGATGCGAGAGTCGGCACAGGCGGCGCTGACGTACGTCCGATCGAGTGCGCCGTCGTTGGGGCTGGAACCCGGCATCTTCGACAAGCGGACGATACACTTGCACGTTCCCGCCGGAGCGACCCCCAAGGACGGCCCGTCCGCCGGAGTGACGATGGCCTCGGCGCTGGCGTCGGCGGCGACAAACCGACCGCTACGGTCCGATGTGGCCATGACGGGTGAGATCACCCTGCGCGGCAAGGTGTTGCCCGTGGGCGGAATAAAAGAGAAGGTGCTCGGCGCCCACCGTGCGGGGCTGAGAACGGTGGTGCTACCGGCTCGCAACAAGCGAGACCTTGAGGATCTGCCCGAGGAGCTCCGTAACGAGATGACGTACGTCTTCGCCGAGAACGTTGACGAGGTGTTCCGCACTGTGCTCACCGACCCCGTCGGCCCCGCCGAGCCTATCGAGACGCCCGAGCCGACTCCCGTCCCAGCACTGGCACGGGGCCGAACGGCGGACTGATCGAGATGGAAGAGACGGCGGTGCGGGTTGTGCGGGTGGACGAGTACACCCTGCAGCAGGTGCTATCGCTCATCGCGGAGTATCAGCGGTTCTACGGCGCCGAACCGGATGAGGAGCGCAACGCCGAGCACTTCGGGCGGCTGCTGCGGGAGCCGACACTGGGTACGCAGTTTGTCGCGCTCGGCGACCAGTTCGAGGCTGTAGGTTTCGCGACGGTGTACTACCCTATGCAGTCGGCGCATCCCGGCGCCTCGTGCCTGCTCAACGATCTGTACGTCGCACCCGCCGCCCGACGTGCAGGCGTTGGTAGCGCCCTTGTCGAGCGTTGTCGTGAACACGCCTTCGACAGCGGATGTGAGGAACTATGGTGGCAGACGGAGCGGTCGAACACGACCGTACAGCGATTGTACGATAAGCTCGGGGCGGCGCGAAGCGAGTGGTATACCTACGCGCTGCCAGTTGCACTACACAAGGAGAACGAATGACTGAGGAGAACAAGCCCGAGATCAAGCGCGGCATGGTCGTCGTGGCGCATCCCGACGACGCCGAGTTTGGGTGTGCAGGCACGGTGGCCAAGTGGGCGAGCGAGGGCGTAGAGATGTACTTCGTGCTCTGCACAGACGGCAGCAAGGGCTCCAGCGACCCGAATATGACGCCGGAAGAACTGGTGACGATTCGTAGGCAGGAACAGGTGGAAGCGGCCAGGGAGCTTGGAGTAAAGGACGTGGAGTTCCTGGGATACCCCGACGCATACGTGCAGCATACCCTTGAGTTGCGGCGGGACATCGCGCGCGCAATCCGCAAGTACAAGCCGGACCGAGTGATAGCAATGGCGCCCCATCGGTCGTTCAACAGCGGCGGGTACCTCAACCACCCTGACCACCTTGCCGTCGGCGACGCAACGCTTGCTGCGATTTATCCCACAGCCCGCGACCGAATGACGTTCCCTGAACTGCTCAAAGAGGGTTACGAGCCGCACAAGGTGCGCGAGGTGTACATAACAGGCACTGATACTCCGGACTGCTGGGTAGATACGACCGATACAATTGACAAGAAGATCGCGAGCCTGCGCAAGCACTTCAGCCAGGTCGGCGACCGAGACTTCGAGAAGGGCGTGCGCGAGCGAGCCGCAGAGGTCGCCGAGGGACATGATATGCAGTACGCTGAGGCGTTCAAGCTATTCGAACTGGGCTGAGCGCCGCGCGGAACACGCCTACACAACCCAGCCGCCGTCGCCCTCACAGTTTGCTAGAAATCCTTGCGTGCCGGCTCCGGAGGCGCGTCGGTCCAGTCCGTCCGCCGCAGGCTGGGATGAGCGGAATCACCGTGGATGCGTCGCACCGGGGTGGGCGGCGTCACAGCTCGGTGATCTCGATCGTGCTAACCACGCCGGTCTCGAGGTCGGCCGCTCGAATCGCGTGGTTGTTTGCGTCGGCGATGTAGAGCGTCCCGTCAGCCGCCGAGAGACCGCTGGGCTCGTTGAAGCTCGCCGAGACATTGAGCCCGTCCATAAGACCGCGCTCCCCGGACCCGAGCCATGTGTGCGACGCTCGCGACGTGGGATCGAGCTTCTTGATCTTGTTATTGTAAGTGTCGGCGAAGTAAAGCGCGCCTTCGTGGCACTCGACGTCGAGGGGGTGTTGCAGCCGTACGGCGTCGCCGACTCCGTCCTCGTCTCCGAACTCGAAGAGACCGAGTCCGACGATTGTCTGGACCAAGCCGCTCGCCACGTCTACCCAGCGGATTGCGCTCGTCTCGCTATCGGCGAAGTATAGCCGTGCGCCGTCCGTCGTGAGTCCGCTGGTCTGAGCAAGCCCTGCCTGCGAGATTGGCCCATCCTCGATCCCTTCGCGCCCACTGCCTGCGAACGGGCGCACCAGCCCCGAAGAAAGCTCCAGCGACCAGATCTGATGGGTACCGGCCATGGCGATATAGAGCACGTCGTACACTACGCACACATCCCACGGCGAGCTCAGCGCCGCGTGTTTGCCCGGCGCGCCGGATGGTGCGTATGAGTGCGCCTGGTCGCCCGTCCCCGCGATGGTTTCGACGACTCCCCCCTCCAGCCGGAGTGCGCGGACCGCGTGATTCTCCGTGTCGGCCACGTAGAGGTTCCCTCCGTGCAGCGCCATCCCCTGCGGGTGGTTGAATCGTGCCGACCGTTGGTCGCCGTCCACGATTCCGGCCTCACCGTCGCCCCACTCACGCCGTATCCTGCCGTCGAGCGAGGTTTCGAGTATGCGGTTGTGGTTGGTATCGGCGATGAAGAGCGTATCGGTTGTCGCGTCGGCGAGCACCTTGCCGGGGTAAGACAGTATCCCCTCCGGCGACTCCTCTCGCTCGTTGTGCAGAGGGCGTCGGTCGAGCAAGCCGAGCGAGTCGTACTCGTCCACCATCATCGAGAGCACACGGTCGAACGACTCGAAGTCCAACTCGCCCTCGTGCTTGAAGACTATCTTGCCGCCTGGACTGACGAAATACAGCGTAGGCCAAGCGCGCACTGCGTACTGGCTCCACACTCGGAAGTCGGCGTCGTTCACCACTGGGTGTCGGATCTCGTGTCGGCGCACGGCATGTCGCAGACCCGCCTCCGATCGCTCGGCCATGAACTTGGCCGAGTGAACTCCGATTACTGCGAGCACGTCGTGGTACTTGTCTTCGAGCCTCCGCAACTGCGGAAGGAGATGCAGGCAGTTAATTCAGCAGTAGGTCCAGAAGTCCAGCACTACGATCTTGCCACGCAGCTCCTGCAAGCTCACGGGGCTGTCGGCATTGAACCACTCCAAGCCATCGGGAAAATCCGGAGCGTAGACCTCTCCCTCGAACCTGTTCTCAGTCAACTCGATTCTCCTTTGGTACTGTTCATACTTCGCGTGCACCGTCTGTGCACTGTGGCCGGTATTCGTTCCGTGTGCTTGGAGGTGCGACAGATTCACCCAACCACGACGAACTCGGAGGTCCATATCGTCGCGATCAGAACTTGGGAGCGCGACGGACGACCTCGGTGACGTCCTTCATCTGGTCGAGTTTCATCAGCAGGCGGCTCAAGTGCTCGCCGTCGGAGACGTCGGCTAAGAACTCGATCGTCGCGGTGTGATCCTTTCGGTGAGACGTCCTGATCTCGTGCATGTTCACCTTCTCGTCGGACACCACCGAGCTTAGGTCGCGCAGCAGACCTACTCGGTCGTTAGCCACGACGTTAATGAGCACCGAGTAGAGTTGTTTGCCGCTCTCTCCCCACGTGACGGGTATGAGACGGTCTTGATCTCCGTGGAGGACGTTGGGACAGGTGTTTCGATGTATGGTCACGCCCCGTCCGCGCGTGACGAAGCCGACTATTTCATCCCCGAGCAGCGGCGTGCAACAGCGCCCAAGCGTACGGTGCAGGTCGCCGACGCCCATCACCAACACGTCGAGCGAGGTAGGGGTGGGACGCTCGGGCTGAGTAGTACCGAGGATTTCCTTCTCCTCCTGTACTATCAGCTTGTTGGCGATCTGCGGCGGAGTAACGGCGCCGTAGCCGACTGCCGCGAGGAAGTCGTCCAGTGTCTGATACGCCGGGAAGTGTTGCAGGACGTCCTCGACCTTGTTCTGGTCGAGGCCGAGCTTCTTGAGTTCCTTGGTCAGAGTATCTCTGCCGTGTGCAATGTTCTCGTCTCGTTCCTGTCGTCGGAACCACTGCCGTATTTTCTCACGTGCCGAGCTCGTGGCCACGTAGCCCTGAGCGGGGTTTAGCCAATCGCGGCTCGGGCCCGGCTTCGTCTTGCTTGTTCGGATGCGGACGACGTCGCCGGTAGTGAGCTTGTGGTCAAGTGGCACCTGACGTTCGTTGACGATCGCGCCTACGCATCGGTGGCCCACGTCGGTGTGTATACGGTACGCTAGGTCCACCGGCGTCGCGCCGAGCGGCAACTCGATTACGTCCATCTTCGGCGTGAAAACATAGATGCGCTCCTGAAGCACATCGTTCTTGATGGATTCCAGGAACTCCGCAGAGTCGGAGATCTCATCGCGCCACGTCAACAGTTGGCGGAGCCACGCCACCCTGTGCTCGCTGCCGGTGTCTCGCTGACCGCTCTCCTTGTATCGCCAGTGAGCGGCGATGCCGTTCTCGGCGAGGTCGTGCATCTGCCGGGTACGAATCTGTATCTCGAGCGGGCGGCCCTCCTCCGCAAACACAGCGGTGTGCAGCGATTGATACATGCTCTGCTTGGGAGAGTTAATGTAGTCGTCGAACTCGCCCGGAATGGGTCGCCACAGACTGTGTATGGCGCCGAGCGCGGCGTAGCACTCCATAACCTCGTCGGTGACGACGCGGATGCCGACCACGTCGAATATCTGGTCGAAAGGCTGGTCCTTGTGTTCCATCTTGCGGTAGATGCTGTAGAGTCGCTTTTGCCGCCCCTGAATCTCTGCGTGAACCCCCTCCTCCGAGAGCTTGCGTTTCAGCGCGTTCTTGACTTTTTCGATGTACATGGCACGGCTGCCGCCCGAGCGGGCCACCGCACCTTCGAGCTCGCGATGTTTCGCGGGCTGTAGAGTTCGAAACGCAAGGTCCTCCAGCTCGCCCTTGATCTCGCTTATTCCCAGCCGACTGGCGAGCGGTGCGTAGATCTCCATCGTCTCGCGAGCAATGCGTATCTGCTTGTCGCGGTCGAGGGCGGAGAGTGTGCGCATATTGTGCAGTCGGTCGGCAAGCTTGATGAACACAACCCGAGGGTCCTCGACCATGGCGAGGAACATCTTGCGTAGGTTCTCTGTCTGCGCTTGATTCTCGCGCGAATCCTTGTCAGCGACCTCGGCAAGCTGTATCTTGCCCAGTTTTGTCAATCCGTCAACCAGCCTGCAAACGTCGCCTCCGAAACGAGAGTCTATCTGCTCGAGCGTGACCGTCGTGTCCTCCACTGTATCATGAAGCAGCGCCGCTGCAAGCGCGGACGCATCCAACGACATCTCGGCGATGATCGCAGCCACATGTAGGGGATGCTGTACGTACGGCTCGCCGGACGCCCTGAACTTTCCGTCGTGAGCTTCGGCTGCGTAGGCGTAAGCTTGTTCGACGGTGGTGCGGTCCGTGGGTTGTAGGTAGCGCCCGACTCGGTCGAGTAGTTGTTGACTTTCCAATATTCGTGTCCCTTACCTGGAGGCGCCGACTCTACGCCCCAACTCGACGGAATCGCCGCTCGGCTGTCAGTGAATGTTGATGTAAGTTTGGAAGCGGTGTTTATAGCTAGGGCTTAGGATGGACGAAACGACCGCGACCCAAACAGGCGTCGGCTTCTTGGGAACGACGCCGACGCAGGGTCGGAATCGAGGTCGCGACCACGGCCTGCGTCCAATGCACACCTCCCGCTTGTTGTGGGCCGCCGTGTGTTAATTATTGGTCAAGCATACCGAACTTGTCAACCGTTCGTATTCCTTCACCTAAAGTGTTACCGAGGCGTATACAGTTCCTTCAAGTAAGAATGTTACCCAAGGAGCTAGCTATGGCCGACGATGAGATGAGCATTGACGAGAGATACAAGTACCTCAAGAAGATACTGCCGATGTATCTGGTGGCGGATCGAGTGGGCAGAACAGTGCTACTAACCAAGATGGAGGCGGTGACTGGTATGGCTCGCAAGAGCCTGATACGGTTGATGAGCTCACAGAACCTCAAACGCAAGCCGCGCACTTCCCCTCGACCGCGCAGCTACGGACTCGATGTAGAAAGGGTCGTGGAGGTGGTATGGGAGAGCTTGGACTATGTGTGCGTAGAGCGGCTCAAGCCGGCGCTGCGGCGCCCACTGCAAAGCACCTGGTCGGCTTTGGCGAACTGACCCTTACCCGCGAGTTGGAGCAGCAGTTGGCTAAGGTTGGCGAGTCTACGCAGAGAGCGGATGACGGGACGCTTGAAGTGTGAGAAGATACGCCTGCCACGCAAGGGTCCGCAGCAAGCCAACCTGCTCAGACATGCGGTGCCTATGGGCAGGTTGGCTTGGGATACCCAGCAGCCGGGATGCTTCGAGGTGGATCTGGTGGACTGCACCCCATTGACCGGACAGTAGGTAAAGAGAACCCTCCCCCATCAAGCGCTAGAATAGTGCTACAAGAGGAGGAACAGATGCAAAGAAGGACCTTTAGTCGAGAGTTCAAGCTCGGCGTCGTACAGGAAATACTCGCTGGGACCAAACGCCCAGCGCAAGCTTGCAGAGAGCACGAGATCAGGGAAAACCTGCTCTTGAAGTGGAGACGCGAGTACGAGCTGCGAGGCGAAGAGGCGTTCCTGCCCAGGCAGCCCTCACGCGAGGAAGCGCTTGAGGCCAGAGTGGATGAGCTGGAGCGACACTGCGGACGGCTGTCGCTGGAGCTATCGGTGGTAAAAAAAGCCTTAGAGAAGGCGCAGTCGGCACGATTGGGGAGCGGCACGCGGTGATCGAGCAGGCGAGGAAGGATCATCCACACGTGTCGGTGGCGACCTTGTGCGAGCTGTTGGGCGTGAGTCGCTCCTGGTACTACGCCGCATCGGAGTGCGTGGAGACGGCGCAGCGCGACGTGGAGCTTCGGGATGCGATTGAGAAGGTGGTTGCTTGAGTGTCCCGGATACGGCTACAGGCGAGTGACCTGGCGCCTGGAGCGCGAGTGCTGGAG
>Ga0136612_10001442_pt1 | contig 10118 bp, 10 predicted proteins | sample AntDryUQ224A2306_2_FD_106644 | JGI IMG/M metagenome (GOLD analysis project Ga0136612, IMG submission 106644) | Polar desert sand microbial communities from Dry Valleys, Antarctica - metaG UQ224A (23.06) | ecosystem: Environmental > Terrestrial > Soil > Desert | place: Antarctica: Dry Valley...
CGGCTGCAATCTAGGCCGGGGTCCCGGCAATCCTGACATCAGACGGAGGCATCCATGATCGACCGCATTCTCGTTCCGTTGGATGGATCAGCATGTGCCGAAGCCGCCCTGGCCGTTGCCGAGATGATCCCCAGCCGACGCGTCCGTCTCCTCACCGTCGAGTCGGGGCTAACCCCGCTCGACGAGCTGTGTCAGACCTTCCAGGAGGCGAAGCGCTACCTTCAGCTCGCCGCTGAGCCGCTCCGGCGCCAGGGCCGCGACGTCGAAACTGATGTGGCGGTCGGTGAAGCGGGGCAACAGATTGTGTCGTTCGCCGCCACTGCCGATCTGGTGGTGATGGGAAGTCACGGCCGCGGCGCAACGGCCAGCCTCCTTCTTGGCAGCGTGGCCATGTGGGTGGCTCGCAACGCCCCCGTACCCACGTTGATTGTCCGCGGGGGTCAGCAGCCCGCGGCCACGCCGTCTCTGGCGCGCATCCTGGTCGCCCTCGACGGTTCGTCCCTGGCCGAGACGGCGCTGCCGATCGCGGCAGATCTGGCCAGCGACCTTGGCCTGCCGCTCCATTTGGTGCGGGTCGTCGATTTCGACTTGGTGCGAGCGACCGTCGAGGCAGGCGTCGCGGCCGCGAATGCCTATGCCAAGTCCCAGGCCGAAACCGTCCGTTTGGCGGAGGAGTATCTGTCCGCACGGGTCCAGGGCCTGCGCAACAGCGACCTGCAGGCCACCAGTGAGGTGCGCACTGGCGCCCCGGCTCGTGCCCTGCTCGATGTCATCCGGACGAGCGACATGGCCGTGGTGACGACGCGCGAACGAGGCGGGGTCGCGCGGTGGTTTCTGGGGAGTGTGGCGGAGGAGTTGGTGCGTCATGCCGCGGGACCGGTGCTGTTGGTCCGGGCCCCCGTGGCGGATGTGCGGCGGCAGAGCCCGGACGACCTGGTCGATACGCGGGCTTGAAACATCAATGGAGCGCGACTGGACTGTGCGGTCGCTTGATCGTAGATGTCCGCCGGTGAGGAGGCTTGATATCGTGCCGACCGTGCAAGAGCTCTTCGATCTCTCGGGCCGCGTAGCGTTGGTAACCGGCGCTGGCTCGGGCCTCGGCGCGGTCTTTGCCGGGGCCCTGGCCGAGGCCGGGGCTTCCGTCGTCTGCGTTGGGCGACGCCTCGAGCGGGTCCAGGAGACCGCAAATCGGCTGGCCGATGGTGGTCGCCAGAGCCTCGCCCTGGCAGCCGACGTCACGGACGAGGCGGCCGTTGTAGGCATGTTCGCTGATGCGGTGGAGCACTTCGGGAAGCTCGACATTCTGGTCAACAATGCCGGGACGGCCGTGGCCGGACCGCCGGAAACCATCGGGCTCGCGGATTGGCAGCGCGTGGTCGACGTCAACCTCACGGGAGTCTTCCTCTGCGCGCGCGAGGCCGTCAAGGCGATGATCGCGGCGGGCAGGGGTGGACGCATCATCAACATCGCCTCGATTCTGGGCGCGGTGGCCTCGGAGCCAGTGCCCGCGGCCGCCTACAACGCGACCAAAGGCGCCGTGGTCAACCTGACCCGTGATCTCGCGGTGCATTGGGCGCCGCGGGGCATCCTGGTGAATGCCATCGGCCCGGCCTACTTTCCGTCCGAGATGACGGACGCGTTCCTGGCGCTTCCCGAGATGCGTCAGGAGATCGAGCGGCGCACGCCATTGGGGCGGATTGGCCGGCCCGAGGAACTGAAGGGAGCCGTCGTCTTCTTCGCTTCCGATGCCTCGTCGTACGTCACCGGGCAGACCCTCTACGTCGATGGCGGCTGGACGGCCTGGTGAAGGTTGCAGGACGTCAGGCAGTGACGCCTGGAGATGACCTCCGGACCGGGAAGGACGGCAGGGATGTTTGACACGGTGATCGTGCCGCTGGACGGCTCGCCACACGCGGAGTTCGCCATTCCTTTTGCCATCGATGAGGCGCGGCGGCATGGCGCAACGCTGCTGCTCATCCATGTCATTCCCCGCCCCGAGCCGTGCACGGTGACCAATCGCCGCTCCGGCCCGCTGCCGTGGCAGGGAGAATGGCCATTTGAGGATCTCGATACGGCCAGGCGAGACGCCCGGGCCTATCTTCAGAACGTGGTGACCCGCTTCGCGCTCGATCCCAAATCAGCCGTCCGCGTGGAGGTCGGCGATCCCGCGGTTCGCGTGGCGGCCGCGGCAAGGGGTCAGCCGGGCCCACTCGTCGTAATGCTGACGGGGGATTGCACGCGCGAAGCGTGCCCGCCCTTGAGCCTGGTGGCCAGCTACCTGATGATCGCGGGCGCGGTTCCGGTGCTCGGGATCCGGCAACCTGCCCCGGCGGCCTGCCTGACGAGAACGGACGCGATCGAACTGCAAGAACCTCACCCTCGCTTCACTCGCCCGGGTCCCGCCGTGGCGCCTGGATCGCTGCCCACTGCCTCTTCCGCCTAGCGATGGGTGATCCACTTTGTTCTCACGACCGACGGAGTCGTTAACACATTGACCATCGACGAGCCTTACCCTTTTGTGTGCTGGTGGGCTCCAGCATGGGATCGGGCAGTGCCCATGCTGAGGCTCACTTGACCGCGTGAGCGCTCTGTCTTCGATGGGGAGTGATGGATGGCTGGTGGGCACGACGAACGGACACCCGTGGAGACGTGGAACCAGCTCGCGGAGCGAGAACCGTCGGCGCCGCGTCACCGGGTCCCGGTGCAGGGCCATCTCCGCACGCCGGTCGCGGAGCGTACGACCGCCGGGCAACGACTCGCCGACAGCGTTACGGGTTGGCTCGGCTCCTGGCCGTTCATCGCCGTCCAGGGCCTCCTCATTCTGCTCTGGATCGCCCTGAATACCGTGGCCTGGCGCCAGCACTGGGATCCGTATCCATTCATCCTCCTCAACCTGGCGTTTTCGTTCGAGTCGGCCTTCGCCGCGCCCATCATCATGATGAGCCAGAACCGGCAGGCTGAGAAAGATCGCGCCAAGGCCGAGGTCGATCATGCGGTCAACCTCCATGCCGAGTTGGATATCGCTGCCGTGCACGCCCGGCTGGATGAGCTTTCGGGCCGCGAATGGTCCGCTTTGGTCGAACTGCAGCGGCAGCAATTGGAGCTGCTTGGCCGGATAGAGACGTTGACGCGCGAGATGCACCGGGCGACGACCCAATGAGGCTGCTGCCTTCTTTTCCCTTTACCCGAGCACGTACGAACGAATGGAGCCCCCATGTCGATGACCACGGACGATCACCTGGTCGCTGAGCCAGGGAGTGACGCGTTGAACGCGCTTCGCCGCTATCGACGCGCGGCGAACTATCTGGCAGTCGCGCAGATCTACCTCAAGGACAACGTCCTGCTGGCGGAACCGTTGCGGCCGGCGCACATCAAGGACCGGCTGCTTGGGCACTGGGGGACCTGTCCCGGCATCAACCTCGTCTATGCCCACCTTAATCGCCTGATCCGCGAGCAAGACGCCGACATCCTCCTGATCACCGGGCCGGGTCATGGCGCTGCTGCCAATCTGGCCAATCTCTATCTCGAAGGGACGCTGACCGAGTTCTACCCGGAGCTGACGCGCGACTGCGACGGGCTGGAGCGATTCGTGCGCGCCTTCTCCTGGCCGGGCGGCTTCCCCAGTCACCTGAGCCCTCCCGTCCCTGGCACGATTCACGAGGGCGGCGAGCTGGGCTATGCCCTGGCAACCGCATTCGGCGCGGCGTTCGACAATCCGGAGCTGATCGTGGCCTGCATCGTTGGCGATGGCGAGGCCGAAACGGGCCCCACCGCCACCGCCTGGCACAGCATCAAGTTCCTGGATCCCGCCACCTCGGGCGCGGTGCTGCCGATCTTGCACCTCAACTGCTTCAAGATCTCCTCGCCAACCATCTTCGCCACGATGTCCGATGACGAGTTGCTCACCCTCTTCGCCGGATATGACTACGCCCCGCGCATCGTCGATGTCGGTATCGCGGACGATCCGGACGCGCTCATGGCCGAGGCCATCGACGAAGCCTACGAGGCGATCCGCGCCATTCAGCGCCGGGCGCGGGCCGGGGAGGTCGATCGGTGGCCGTGGCCCGTGCTGTTGCTGCGCAGCCCAAAAGGATGGACCGGCCCGGTGGAGATCGATGGCGTCCCCATCGAAGGGACGTTTCGCGCCCATCAGGTGCCGGCCAAGGACGCCCGCGTGAACCCGGAGCATCTCGCCGTTCTCGAGGAATGGCTGCGCTCCTATCGCCCCGAGGAGCTGTTCGACGCCGGCGGCCGGCCGCTGCCCGACATCCTTGAGACGTGCCCGACCGGGGACCGTCGCATCGGCATGAATCCGCATAGCCAGGGCTGGCGGATGCGGCGGAACCTCGACCTGCCCAGTCTGGAAGATTTCGAACTGCCGATCGGCGGGCCGGGCGAGACGGCCGCGAGCGCCCTGGAGCAGGCGGGGGGATACCTGGCGGAGGCGTTGCGACGAAGTGAGGTAGAACGGAATCTCCGCATCGTGTGTCCGGACGAGATGGCGTCGAATCTGCTCGGCGCGGTCTTCAGCGCGACGGATCGCGCCTATGCCTGGCCCGTTGACGAGGCCCAGGCCCAGGATGCGCATCTGGCGCCTGGAGGCCGGGTGATGGAGATCCTCAGCGAGCACACCTGTCAAGGATGGCTGCAAGGCTATCTGCAGACGGGCCGGCACGGGCTCTTTCCCTGCTATGAGGCGTTCGTCACCATCGTCGATTCGATGGCCAACCAGTATGGCAAGTGGTTGAAGATGTCGGCCGAGACTCCCTGGCGCGGCCCGGTGCCTTCGCTCAACTATCTGTTGACCTCGGACACCTGGCGTCAGGATCACAACGGTTACTCCCATCAGGGACCTGGCTTCATCAATTCCCTGATGACCAAGAAGGGCTCGATCGTCCGTATCTACCTGCCGCCAGACGCCAATACCCTGGTTTCGACGCTCGATCACTGCCTCCGCTCCACGGGGTACATCAACCTGGTGATCGCCACGAAGCAACCGTTGCCGCAGTGGCTGACCATGGAAGAAGCTATCGCCCACAACGACGCGGGTGCATCCGTCTGGCCGTGGGCCGGGCATGGCGATCCAGAAAGGCCGGATGTGGTCCTGGCCGCGGCCGGCAACGTGCCGACGATCGAGGCGCTTGCGGCGGCGAAAATCCTGCGTGAGGAAGTGCCGGACCTTTCCGTGCGCGTCGTGAATGTCGTCGATCTGCTGGTTCTGGATAGCGTCGGCGGGCATCCCCACCGCATGGATGACGACGAGTTCGCGGGGCTATTCACGGCCGATCGTCCCGTAATCTTCACGTTTCACGGCTATCCCTCGGCCATCCATCAACTGATCTACAAGCGCTCCAATCCCCATCGATTCCACGTGCGCGGCTATGTCGAGGAGGGCACCACGACCACCCCGTTCGATATGCTCGTGCGGAACCAGACCAGCCGCTACCACCTGGCGATCGAAGCGCTGCGGCGGGTGTCCGGGATGTCATCGCGCGCCGCGCCGATCATCGAACGCTACGAGCGCACGCTGCGCGAGCATCGCCAATTCATTGAACAGGAGGGCGTCGATCCGCCTGAGATCGTGAACTGGTCCTGGTGAGCGCTGACCGCCGCATCCTTGTGCTGAATGCTGGATCGAGCAGCCTGAAGCTGGGGCTGTTCGATGCCGGGGCCGAGGAGCAGGTGGCGAAGGCGGAGGTCAGGTGGAGCGCCAGCGAGCCTGTCGACCATGACGCGGCGCTGCGAGGATTGCTCGCGGAGATCGATGTGACCGCGATCTCCGCCGTGGGGCACCGGGTGGTCCATGGCGGAAGCCGCTTTACCAGCCCGGTGCTGATCGGCGCCGTGGTGGTAGCGGAGATCGCCTCGCTGGCGGCGCTCGCCCCGGTGCACAACCGGCCCGCTCTAGCTATGATCGAGGCGGTTGCTCGTCTGCTCCCTGGCATCCCCCAGGCAGCGGTCTTGGACACGGCTTTCCACGCCACCATGCCGCCCCGGTCCTACCTCTACGCGCTGCCGTACGATTGGTACGAGCGCTGGGGAATTCGCCGCTTTGGCTTTCATGGCCTGAGCCATGCCTACAGCGCGGAGCGTGCCGCCACGGTGCTGGGGCTTCCATTGGAAGGGTTGAAGCTCGTCACCTGTCATCTCGGCAGCGGATGCTCGCTGGCGGCGATCGAGGGTAGGCGATCGCTGGCGACGACCATGGGCTTCACCCCGCTTGACGGCCTGATGATGGCGACGCGTCCAGGTTCGGTCGATCCTGGGATTCTCACCTCTCTCCTCCGCGACGAGCGCATGACATTGGCCGAGCTGGACGAGGCGCTCTATCACCAATCGGGACTTCAAGGCGTTTCCGGGTCGTCGGGCGATATGCGCGATATCCTGGCGGCGCGAGCGGCCGGAGATGAACGGGCAACGCTGGCGTTCGATCTCTACGTGACACGGCTGCGGGAGGCGATCGCGGCCATGGCTGCCCATCTCGGGGGGATCGATGCGCTCGTGTTCACCGGCGGAGTCGGCGAGCACTCCCCTGACGTGCGGGCCGCTGCCTGCGCCGGCTTTGCCTGGATCGGGTTGGCGATCGATGAAAGAGCCAATGCGGCGGCCAGTGGGGATGTGAAGATAGCCTCACGGAAATCTCGCGTTCAGGTGCTGGTGATTCACGCGCGTGAGGACCTGATGATCGCCCGGGAAACGGTTCACCTGCTGCGTGGCACGTCGAGACTCGATCAAGAACGAGGGAATGCGTGATGGATGATATCGACCAGCAACGTATTGTGGGGAACTTGCAGGCCGAGGTCGATGGCGCGGCGCTCTACCATGCCCTCGCCGAAATCGAAGCGGGCTCTGAGCTCTCCGCCGTTTACACGCGCATGGCCGCGGCCGAAGGGCGTCACGCGGAGATCTGGCGCTCGAAATTGCGTGAGGCCGGGGTGACCGCGATCCCGACCCGACCCGGCTGGAGAACGCGCACGCTCATTGCGCTGGCACATCGCTTTGGACCGGGCTTCATCCTCTCGACGGTGACGCAACGCGAAGAGGCTGACAGCAATCGGTATCGCGATCAACCGGAAGCGCGTGAGGCGCGGATGGATGCCGACGAGCGATCGCATGCCCGGCTCTTCCGGGCCATCGGTGAGCAGACGACGGGGCTCTCGGGTGGATCGGTGGCCCGCCTGGAAGGCCGCCATCGCTCGGGGGGTGGCAATGCCTTGCGCGCGGCGGTCCTTGGCGCCAACGACGGGCTCGTCTCCAATGCCAGTCTGGTCATGGGCGTCGCCGGCGCCGAGCTGGCTGGACAATCGATCCTGATCACCGGTATGGCGGGATTGCTGGCCGGGTCGCTGTCGATGGCGTTGGGGGAGTGGCTCACGGTGCAGAGCGCTCGCGAGCTGTTCGAGCGCCAGATCGGCATCGAGCGCGAGGAGCTGCTGGCGGCCCCCGAGGAAGAGGCGGCAGAGCTGGCCCTCATTTATCAGGCGAAGGGTCTCCCGGCGGATCAGGCCCGCGAGCTGGGCCTGCGGCTGGTGCAGGATCCGCAATCGGCGCTGGATACGCTGGCCCGGGAGGAGCTGGGGATCGATCCGGCCGAGCTGGGGGGATCGGCCTGGGAGGCCGCGATCACCTCGTTTCTCCTCTTCTCGGCCGGGGCCATCATCCCCGTCGCGCCCTATTTCTTTACCGAGGGAACGAATGCGGTGATCGCCAGCGTGACGCTGAGCGTCATCGGACTGTTCATCATCGGCGCGGCGATCACGCTCATCACCGGGCGGAACGCGCTGCAATCGGGGTTGCGGCAGGTGCTATTTGGCGTGACCGCGGCGGCGATCACCTTCGGCGTCGGCCGTCTCCTTGGCGCCACGCTGGGTGGATAAGCGGCCGGAGCGAGGGCCCTGCTGGCCGCGCGCTGATGAAGGCACGTGGGCATCATGGGCCGCCAGGAGCGGGATCGGTTCGCTGTCGCGTGTAGGCTTCGATCCCGTCCAGCGCCCGTTGCAATCCGAACTCGAAGCTTTCGCCCATCGGGTCGACACTGGTGGCGGCATCGTCCGTTTCGTCAGAGACACCGGCGGCCAGATTGGCGCGAAACAACGGGAAGCGGGGGTCGTGCGCGATACGCTGCATCAGCAGCGACGAGGACTCCCAGGCCAGGGGATCGTGCCGCATCCAGGTTAACGACAGATGCGCCATGCCGTGGACGTAGCCATACAGAAAGAGCACGATCTCCATCATCTCGCCGCCGGGTAATCCGGTCCCGGCGAGAATCTCCAGTCCGGCTTCGATCCAGGCGATCTGATGCGGCCCGGTCATGGTGCCGGGAACCTCCGCCTGCATCAGCCAGGGGTGGCGATGAAAGAGGTCCCAGTTCTGCCGGGCCCAGGCCGCTAACTCCGGCCGCCATGCCCGATCGCTGGTGCTGGAGGGAGTCGGCTCGCCGATCGCGGTATCGATCATCACCGCCAGCAAGGCCGTCTTGTCTGGAACGTACCGGTAAAGCGACATGGTTGTAAAGCCGAGCCGCTCGGCGATGGCGCGCATGGAGAGGGCGTTCAGTCCCTCGGCGTCGGCGATGGCGATGCCGGCGCGGGCAATCTGATGCAGCGTCAGGCCGGGTTTCGGCCCCCGGCTGGCGCGTTCCTCTGAACCCCAGAGCAGCGCAACGACCGCGTGGTGATCCCGTTCGGGACGATCCGCCTCGCTCATCCTGCCGCGCCCTGCTTGACTTCCATAGATACTGTGTATACCATATACGAAATAGTGTACGACGTACGCTATTGCGCGTCGAACGCCCTGCCGATCCAGACATTGAGAGATACGAACAGATGTTCTATACTGTACGTTCGCGTCGGGAGACTGGTCTAACGACCGCGGCCACGCGGTCTCTGCCGGCTCGGACAGTCGGGCTAGATGGTCATACCAGGGAAGGATGAGTATGGATCTTGCCATTGAGGCCGTCGGACTCGAACGTCGTTTCGGGGAATTCGTGGCGGTCGCTGCCGTCGATCTAGCCGTCTCGCAAGGTGAAATCTATGGCTTTCTCGGCCCGAACGGCGCCGGGAAATCGACCACGACACGCATGCTTTGCACATTGACCGCTCCTTCGGCTGGCCGGGCTTCAGTGGCCGGGTTCGATATCGCCAGTCAATCGGGGCAGGTGCGGCTGCGCATCGGGGCGGCCCTGCAATCGGCGGCGCTCGACATGCAGCAGACGGGGACCGAGCTCCTGCGCCAGCAGGGCGCTACTACGGGCTGGCCAGGGCCGAAATCGACCGCCGTCTGGCGGAGTTGCGCGGGCTGATCGACATCGGTGACGCGCTCGATCAACGCATCAAGACCTATTCCGGGGGCATGAAGCGGCGGGTTGATCTGGCCGCGGCATTGATCCACAACCCGGAGGTGCTTTTCCTCGATGAGCCGACCACCGGGCTCGATCCGGCATCGCGGGCCAAAGTCTGGGATGAGGTGAAGCGGCTCAACGATGAGCTGGGTATGACCATCTTCCTGACTACCCAGTACCTGGAGGAAGCCGACGCCCTGGCTCATCGCGTCGGCATCATCGACCGCGGAAAGATCATCGCCGAGGGTACGCCCACCCAGCTCAAACGATCGATCGGCGCGGACGTGGTGGCCGTGCGCGTCGATGACGTGGTCCGCGCTTCCGGCGTGATCGCGGCGGTGCCTGGCATCGACAGCGTCGAATCGAGTGGTGATGAAGTCCTGGCGTCGACAACCGACGGCCCGGCCAGCGTCTCCCCGGTGGTGGTGGCCCTGGCTGGAGCTGGCGTGCGGGTGCGCTCGCTGACGCTGCGCGAGCCGACGCTCGATGATGTCTTTCTGACCCTGACCGGGCAACATCTGGAAGGAGAAGCGGCTTGAGCGTGTCCCCGACATCGACACGACCCGGAACCCGTACCGGCGGCGCCAGCGGCCCGGCCTCCGCTCCTGCGGTGTCCCGCGATGCCACGGTCCATGCCCGGCCCGCGGGTTTCTTCAACGACCTGGGCTCGGTGGCCATCCGCTCGCTGCGCGCTCTGCCCCGCGAGCCGGAAGTGCTGATTCCGTCGCTCGTGATCCCGATCTTCTTCTTTGCCGTCAACGTCGGCACGCTGCAGGAC
>Ga0136612_10001443_pt1 | contig 10116 bp, 9 predicted proteins | sample AntDryUQ224A2306_2_FD_106644 | JGI IMG/M metagenome (GOLD analysis project Ga0136612, IMG submission 106644) | Polar desert sand microbial communities from Dry Valleys, Antarctica - metaG UQ224A (23.06) | ecosystem: Environmental > Terrestrial > Soil > Desert | place: Antarctica: Dry Valley...
GCGGGCTTCGCCGCGCTGGTCGTCGTCCTCGGGCAGCTGCTGCCGCGCGCCTTCGCACGCCGATTCGCGCCGGCGATCGCGTCCACTCTGTCGCCGTTGCTCGAGGCGGCGGCAGTCATCGCCACGCCCGTCGTCGCGGCGGGGCGCTTCGTCAGCCGTCCGTTCGACCGCTCGAATCCCGCGAATCATCCTCCCGTGCGCGATGCCATCCACGAACTCCTGCGCGAAGGAGAGCTGGAAGGCGTGGGCGAGCGCCAGGAAATGGAGATCATCACCGGTGTGATGGCGTTCGGAGAGAAGGCCGTTGGCGACGTCATGATTCCGCGCGACGAGATCTTCGCGATCAGTGTGGCCGCGACGCCCCGCGCCATCGCTGAGGAATTCGCGACGTCGGAGTTCAGCCGCGCGCCAGTGTACGATGGCACGCTCGACCGCGTCATCGGCATGATGCACGCGTTCGATGTCCTCAAGCTTCGTGGTGACCGTGCGCCGGACCTGCGTCCGGTGGCCATCGCCCTCGACACGAGCAAGTGCAGCGAGCTGCTGTTCCGCATGCTCCGGCAAAGCCGGCACCTGGCGGTGGTACAGGACGCCGCATCGCGAACGGTGGGCCTGGTGTCGCTCGAGGATCTGCTCGAGGAGTTGGTGGGCGATATCCGCGACGAACACGATGAGCCCGCACCCCGGCTGGCCCCGTGAAGGATCTGGGTCACGAGCGACTGCTGGCCGACTTCGCCGCTGGACGCAAGGCCGCGCTCGCCCGGGCGATCAGCATCGTGGAGAATCACCGACCCGGATTCGAGCGGCTGCTCGCCGAGTTGCATCCGCTGGTCGGTCGCGCACGGCGCATCGGGCTCACGGGTCCACCGGGCGCGGGCAAGAGCACGCTCGTCACGTCGCTCACGCGTCACTATCGCCGCGCCGGACTAACCGTTGGCATCGTCGCGGTCGATCCCACGTCGCCCTTCACCGGCGGAGCACTCCTCGGCGACCGCATCCGGATGGAAGACGTCGCGCTGGATCCGGGCGTGTACATCCGGTCGCTCGCGACCCGCGGCTCGCTGGGCGGACTGTCGAGCGCAACCCGCGAGACCTGCGACGTGCTCGATGCGTTCGGGATCGATCGAATCCTCATCGAGACCGTGGGAGTGGGGCAGAGTGAGCTGGACGTCGCGCGCACGGCGGATACCAGTCTCGTGGTCCTCGTGCCCGAAAGCGGAGATTCCATCCAGACCTTGAAGGCAGGCCTGATGGAAATCGCCGACGTGTTTACCGTGAACAAGGCCGACCGTCCGGGCGCCGACCGGCTGCGGAACGAGATCGAGATCATGCTCGGGATGCGGTCCGGCGGGACGATGCGCAACGTGCCGGCGCACCATGGGGTCGACCTGTCGAGAAACAACCTGGTGAAACAGGTTCGGCTGGCCGCGCGCGATGACGACGCCGACTCCTGGACACCGCCGGTGCTCAGCACGGCCGCGGTGAAGGAGCAGGGCATCGACGAGCTCGTCGAGGCGCTGGATCGCCACTTTCGCTATCTTGAGCGCAGCGGCACGCTGCGTACACGCCGCCGGGCACGCCTGCGCGAGCGCGTCGTCGAGGCCGTGGAAGACAAGACGCGCCGGCGCCTGTGGGGCGACGCGGCGACGAACGCCTGGCTCGAGGAACGACTCCCATCGCTCGAATCCGGTGCGGAGACGCCGTTCGGAATCGCTGACGCGCTGCTGAGCCGCAGTGCCGACCTTCTGGCGCGGACTACCAAATGACGACGATGCGAGATCTGGTCGACAAGGTCCTGGGCGACACGGATCGGGCGACCGCTGAGCGGCCCGACGACGAGCTCGCGCGGCTGCGCGCCGAGGTGGCGGAGTGGCGCCGGCAGTTCGGTGGCAGCGTCACTCGACCTATCGCGTTCGCCAATTCCGGGTCCGACGTGGACCCGCTGTACACGGCGCTCGACGTGTCGTCCGCGTCGGCTGACGACCTTGGTGTGCCCGGGACGTATCCGTACACGCGGGGGATCCATCCCACCGGCTATCGCGGCAAGCTGTGGACGATGCGTCAGTTCGCCGGGTTCGGCAGCGCGCGCGACACCAACGAGCGCTTCAAGTTCCTCCTCGCGCACGGGCAGACCGGGCTGTCCACGGCATTCGATTTTCCGACGTTGATGGGCTACGACAGCGATCATCCACGGTCCGAGGGCGAAGTCGGCAAGACGGGCGTCGCCATATCCAGCCTGGCCGACATGGAAGTGCTGTTCGACGGCATTCCGCTCGATGAAGTCTCGACGTCGATGACGATCAACGGGCCAGCGCCAATTCTCTGGGCCTTCTACATCGCGGCCGCGGAAAAGCAGGGCGTGAGCAGTGACAAGCTTCAGGGGACGATCCAGAACGACATCTTGAAGGAGTACATGGCGCAGCATGCGTGGTGCTTTCCCATCGAGCCCGCGCTCCGCCTGATCGTGGACTGCTTCGAATGGGGCGCCAGCCATGCGCCGCGCTGGAACACCGTATCCATCTCGGGCTATCACATCCGCGAGGCTGGAGCGACCGCCGCACAGGAGCTGGCGTTCACGCTCGCCGACGGCTTCACCTACGTGGAGCGTGGAATCGCGCGTGGGCTCGCGGTAGACGACTTTGCGCCGCGGCTCTCCTTTTTCTGGGACATCCACAACGATTTCTTCGAGGAGATCGCCAAGCTTCGCGCGGCGCGCCGCATCTGGGCGCGGCACATGAAGGAACGGTACGGCGCGCGGAGCGCGAAGTCCCTCCTCATGCGGTTCCACTCGCAGACGGCGGGCGTGACGCTTACGGCACAGCAGCCGATGAACAACGTCGTGCGCGTGGCGTATCAGGCGCTTGCGGCAGTCCTCGGTGGCACGCAGTCGCTGCACACGAATTCAATGGACGAGACGTTGGCGTTGCCCACCGAGGCCGCGGTCCAGGTTGCACTCCGGACGCAGCAAGTGCTGGCCTACGAAACGGGGATCCCCAACGTCGCCGATCCGCTCGGAGGATCGTACTACGTGGAAGCGCTCACCGATCAGCTCGAGCGTGAGGCGGAAGCACTGTTCCGCGAGATTCAGAGTGTCGGCGGAGTCGTGGTCGGACTCGAACAGGGCTGGTTCCAGCGCAAGATTCACGAGTCGGCGGCGCGCCAGCAATGGGAGATCGAACAGCATCGCCGCGTGATCGTCGGCGTGAACGAGTTCGTCACCGAAGAGGACGCGCTCGGCATACCGTTACTGAGGATCGGCGAGCAGGTGGACCGCGAGCAGCGCGAGCGGCTCGCGGCGGTGCGCGCCTCGCGCGACAATGCGCTCTGCACCGCACGGCTCGACGCGCTGCGCGAGGCGGCGCGCGGGACCGAGAATGTCTTTCCGCACATCCTCGACTGCGCGCGGGCGTACTGCACGCTGTTCGAGATCCGGCGTGCGCTGGAAGACGTGTTCGGCGCTTATAGGGAGCCGGTGTTCTTCTAGGCGAACTGACAGCATCACGGCCACGGCAGTGGGAAGTATCACGGCCGAGCTGACAGCTCCAAGCTGTCAGCTGACAGCGACACTTGTCGTGACTCGTTGAGGACGCATCCCGATACGGGGCCATTCCGGATCGAACGGCGGAAACGCAGTCCCGTCACGCCGTTCGATCCATTTGCGCCCCCGTTCGCGAGAGCGTGGTCCCACATGATACTGCGATAGATTCTGTCAACTCACAGCTTGAAGCTATCAGCTCGGCCGTGACCACTCCCGACGTACCTGAAGTTCACCGTTAACTCCGCCACGTGACGCTGAAACCGCGAGCGACCGACTGGTGGGCCACTTACTTCGACGCTCACTACCTGCTCGAGTACGAGCCGATCTTTACGCCCGTACGCGACCGCTCGGAAGTGGCACGACTGATCGACGTCCTCGCACTTCCCAGTGGCGCTCGCATCCTCGATGTCCCGTGCGGGCAGGGCCGGCACGCGCACCTGCTCGCGGAGGCGGGCTTTCGCGTCGACGGACTGGATTACTCGTCCCACCTGATCGATCTCGCGCGAGCGCGCGGCAGCGGGCCCACTCTGCGCTACACCCGTGGCGACATGCGCGTGCTCCCGACACGCTGGACGGGGAGATTCGACGCGGTGCTCAATCTCTTCACGAGCTTCGGGTTCTTCACCGATCCGGCGGACGATCGCCGCGTGATGCGAGAGTTCGCCCGCGTGTTGGCGCCCGGCGGAACGCTCGTCTGGCATGGCGGCAGCCGTGACGGCGTGATGGCCAAGTTCCTGAGCCGCGACTGGTGGAAGGCCGATGACAGCACGATGATCGGTCACGAGCGCGCCTTCGATCCGCTGTCCGGCGTGCTCACCATCCGGACGGCGTGGGAGGGGAAGTCCGGCCGGGGCACGCGTGAGCATCGTATCCGACTCTACTCCGCCACGCACCTGGCGGAGCTCTGTCTGGAGGCAGGCCTGGTGGTAGAGGAATGCTACGACGGATTCCGGGATCGGGCACTCACGAGGCGATCGGGTGAGATGCTGCTCGTCGCTCGCAAGCGTGAGTTGCCGCGCCGCCGGCGCGCGCGCTAGGTTTCGCGGCTATGCGCCCGATTCGTGTTCTGGTAGCCAAGCCCGGCCTCGACGGTCATGACCGAGGAGCGAAGGTCGTCGCCGCGGCGCTTCGCGACGCCGGCATGGAGGTCATCTATACCGGCCTGCACCAGACGCCCGAAATGATCGCGACCGCCGCGATCCAGGAGGACGTCGACGTGGTGGGCCTGTCGATCCTCAGCGGTGCGCACATGACCCTCTTTCCGCGCGTGCTCGCCCTCCTGAAGGACGAGGGTCGCGACGACATCCTGATCACCGGGGGCGGCATCATCCCGAAGGAAGACATGGACGCGCTGCACGCGATGGGCACGGGGAAACTGTTCGGCCCCGGCACGCCCACATCCGAGCTGATCGAGTACATCAAGCATTGGTTCGCCGAGCAGTCGCACCAGGAAGCCTGAGCGGGTCCGTGAAGAGTCGGCTTCGTGAGCTGAGTGCCGAGATCCGTGTGCTCGAGGATCGGCTCCGCCAGGGCGGCGGTCCGGACAAGATCGAGAAGCAGCATGCGCAGGGGAAACTCACGGCTCGCGAACGTGTTGCCGGGCTGTGCGACCAGGGCGCCCGCTTCATTGAGCTCGGCCTGCTCGTCGCCTACGACCAGTATGATGGACAGGCACCCGCAGCGGGCGTGGTCACCGGACTCGGACTCGTGCACGGCTCACCGGTGGTCATCGTGGCGAACGACGCGACGGTCAAGGCTGGCTCCTGGTGGCCGGAGACGATCCGGAAGATCCTCCGTGCGCAGGAAGTCGCCATGCGCTGCCGCATACCTATCGTGTACCTCGTCGACTCGGCCGGGGTGAACTTGCCGTATCAAGGCGGTGTGTTCCCGGGCCAGTACGGTGCGAGCCGCATCTTCTACTACAACTCCATCATGCGGCGGTATCTGCGCATCCCGCAGCTCGCGGCAGTGATGGGGCAGTGCATCGCCGGCGGAGCGTACCTGCCTGCACTCTCCGATCTCATCGTGATGGTGAAGGGATCGTCGTTCATGGGACTCGGTGGGCCCAATCTCGTGAAGGGCGCCACCGGTCAGTCGATAGATGGTGAGACCCTCGGCGGCGCGATCACGCACACCGAGGTGAGCGGCGTCGCGCACTACACGGCCGAGAACGACCACGATTGCCTCGTCAAATTGCGCGAGCTGGTCGCGATGCTGCCCCACGTCCGCACCGCCGCGGCACGACGCGAGGCCGGTGCACCGAGGCCGGGCAATTCACCGTCCGCGGATCTGCTCGACTTGCTCCCGGGTGACCACCGCATGTCGTATGACATGCATCAGGTCCTCCGCGCGATCGTGGACGACGGGCAACTGTCGGAATTCCAGGAGCATCTCGCGAAGGAGATGATCTGCGGCGACGCGCGCATCGAGGGCATTCCGGTTGGTGTGATCGCCAACCAGCGCGGGCTCGTGAAGGGTCGCGCCGGCGAGAAGCCTCGCTTCGGCGGCATCGTCTACGCCGAGAGTGCAGAGAAGGTGGCCTTCTTCATTGAACGGTGCGACCGCGAGGGCATACCGCTTCTCTTCGTTCAGGACGTGTCCGGCTTCATGGTGGGACCCGAGTCCGAGCACGAGGGCGTCATCCGCGCCGGCGCTCGTTTCGTGGAAGCCATGGCCACCGCGCGCGTGCCCAAGGTAGTGCTGACGGTGAATCACGCGTCCGGCGCGGGCTACTATGCCATGGCAGGGCAGGGGTTCGATCCCGATTTCATCTTCTCATGGCCCACGGGCCGCATGGCGGTGATGGAAGGGGAGAGCGCGGTCCAGGCCGTGCACGGTCCCACGATCGCGCGAGCCGCTGCCGAGAAGCGTCCGCTCGACGCCGATACGCAGCGTGCCGTGGATGAAATGCGTGCTGACTACGAGCTTCAGCTGGATGCGCGTTACGCCGCGGCGCGCGGCTACGTCGACGCGATCGTGTATCCCGACGAGACGCGCGACGTGCTGGCGCATGCGCTGCGCGCATCGCTCTCCAATCCCGGCCCACATCTGGGCCCCTTCGTCCTTCCCGCCCTCTCCGTCGGATGAGCAAGACACCAGATCCGAATCGCATCGTCCGCGTCGCCTCCGGCCAGGGTTTCTGGGGCGATTGGCTCGATGCCCCCCGCCGCCAGGTCGAGGGCGGTCCGGTCGATTACCTCATGCTCGACTATCTGGCCGAAGTCACGATGTCCATTCTGCAGAAGCAGAAGGAGCGCGATCCCGCGATGGGGTACGCTCGCGACTTCATCGGTGCAATGGAGAGTGTGCTACCGGCGGTGGTCGATCGCGGGGTGAAAGTGATCGCGAACGCCGGCGGCGTGAACCCGGTGTCGTGCGCCCGCGCCGTGCTCGAGGTGGCGCGCAAGGCCGGCGCCACCGGCAAGCTGAAGATCGGCGTCGTCACGGGCGACGACCTGCTTCCCAGGATCGACGCGTTGATCGGCGCGGGCCACAGCCTGACGCACATGGACACCGGTGCGCCCTTGAGCACCGTGCGCGATCGCGTGCTCTCGGCCAACGCCTACATCGGCTCGGCGCCGATCGTCGAGGCGCTGGCCAAGGGGGCCAATGTCGTCATCACGGGACGATCCACCGACACGGCGCTCACCATGGCACCGCTCCGTCATGAGTTCGGCTGGGGCGCGGCCGATTGGGACAAGCTGGCGGCGGGCATCATCGCGGGGCACATCATCGAGTGCGGGGCGCAATGCTCCGGTGGCAACTGCCTGCACGACTGGCGCAACATTCCCGATCTCGCCAACATCGGATATCCCATCGTCGAGGCGCGCGCCGACGGCACCTTCGTCATCGTGAAGCATCCCGGAACGGGCGGTCGCATCAGCGTTCCATCGGTCACGGAGCAGTGCGTTTACGAGATGGGCGATCCGAACAGCTACATCACGCCCGATGTCGTGGCCGACTTCACGACGATTCACCTGGCCGACGACGGTCCGGACCGCGTGCGGGTGCACGGCATCAAGGGCCGTCCGGCGACGGACAAACTCAAGGTGTCGATCGCCTACCGCGCCGGCTTCAAGGCCGTCGGCACCCTCGTGTACTCGTGGCCCGATGCCATGGACAAGGCGCGGTTGGCCGACCGCGTCCTGCGCGAGCGACTCGACCGGATGGGGCTGCGATTCGACCAGTCGCTCACGGAATTCGTCGGCGTCAGCTCGACACATGGACCGCTCAGCGTCGCGAGCGGCGAAGCGCAGGAGGTGCAACTGCGTGTGGGCGTTCGTGCGGATGATCGCCAGATGGTCGAGCGTTTCACCCGCGAAATCGCGCCGCTCGTGCTCAATGGTCCTCCGAGCGTGACTGGCTTCGCCGGCGGTCGGCCGAAGGTGGAGGAGATCGTCGCCTATTGGCCCGCGCTTGTCGACAAGACCGTGGTCCAGACCAGCGTCGAGGTGCTCTCATGAAAGTACGACTGGTGGACATCGCACACGCTCGCTCCGGCGACAAGGGCGATACGGCCAACGTCGGCGTCATCGCGCTCCAGCCCAACTGGTATCCGCTCATCGACGCGCATCTCACGCGGGATCGGGTGCGCGCCCACTTCGCCGGCGTCATCACTGGCGACGTGGAGCGCTACGCGCTGCCGAACCTCAAGGCACTGAACTTTCTCCTGCATGGCGCGCTGGATGGCGGTGGCACGCTGTCGCTGAAGATGGATGCCCAGGGCAAGGTGTTCTCCACGGCGATGCTGCGCATGGTGCTCGACGTCCCGGACGACGAGGCCCGAATACTCGAACTTCCTCCCGCGCCGGCGTGACTCGGCTTCGACTTCTGCGCGACGGTGCCGTGGGACGCATCATCCTCGCGCGGCCGCAGCAGCAGAATGCGCTCGACCGCGCGATGGCGGACGATCTGTTCGCCGCACTGGCGCAATTCGAATCCGATGGAGCGTGCCGCGTCGTCCACCTCGGCGCGGAGGGCGACGACTTCAGCGTCGGCGCCGACGTCGACTCCTGGGCGCGAACTCCCGAGTCGGACAGCGAATCGTTCCGCGCCGATGCCGAGGCCTTCGGTCGAGTGCTCCTGGCCATTCGTGCCCTGATGAAGCCGGTCGTCTGCACCGTCCGCGGGCGCGCGCTCGGGGATGGAGCAGCACTGGCATCGGCCTGTGACATCGTCCTCGCACATCAGGAAGCCGAATTCGGCTATCCTGACGTGCGGATGGGATTCGTGCCCGCGCTCGTCATGACGATGCTGCGGCGGTCGGTGGGCGAAAAGCACGCGGCGGATCTCGTGCTCACCGGTCGGATCATCAGCGCCGATGAAGCGGAGCGAATCGGGCTCGTCAGCCGGGTCGTGCCCGTGGCCACGTTCGACGAGGACATCGACGCGACGCTCGCGCAGATCAGCCAGTCACCCACGACCACGCTCGCGCTCACGAAGTGGCTGCTGTACAAGCTCGACGCGCTCACGTTCGAGGACGGGATCGCGGCGGGCGTGGTCACCACCGTCGAAGCGCGCGGCACCGACGATTTCAGGGCGGGTCTCCGCAAGGTACAGGAATGGAAACTCAAACCCGAGTGAGAACGGTGCTGCTCGCGCGACTCGTGATCGCCGCACTCAGCGTGGTGGTGTGGGGGTTCGGGTACCGCGTCGACGACTCGCGCATTCGTCTCGTCGGCATCGTGGGCCTCGCGATCTCGCTCCTCCTGCGATTCGTGCCCCGTCGCTGGCTGGAGACCAGGGACGACCGTCTGCACTAGGAGAGCAGCAGCCGTTATCTTGCAACGGTCATGATGCGTCTTCCCACACCCGAGCTTCTCGCGCCGGCCGGCTCGCTCGAAGCCGTGCGGGCCGCGCTCGCGAATGGCGCCGATTCCGTCTATCTGGGTGCCGAGCGGTTCAATGCGCGGGATGAAGGTGCGCAGCTGACGCTCGACGAAGTCGCCGAAGCCTGTCGGCTCGCGCACGAGCGGGGGCGTCGCATCTACCTCACGCTGAACATCCTGGTGAAGCCGGCGGAGCTCGTCGACGCACTGGTTTTTCTGGGTGATGCCATCGATTGCGGGGTGGATGCCGCGATCGTGCAGGACATCGGCCTCGTGCGGCTCATTCAGCGCACGTATCCCGGCTTCGAGATTCACGGCTCCACCCAGATGACCGTCCACGATGAGAGCGGCGCGCGCGTCATGCACGCGCTCGGCATCGAACGCGTCGTGCTCGCGCGCGAGAACACGCTGGACGACATTCGCGCCATCCACGCCGCCGTGCCCGGCCTCGGACTCGAGACGTTCGTCCACGGCGCACTCTGCATCGCCTACAGCGGGCAGTGCTTCATGTCGGGCATGATCTCCGAGCGAAGCGCCAATCGCGGGTCGTGCGCCCAGTCGTGCCGGAAGGACTACGTGCTCGACGACGTCACGAATCGTGTCGAGCTCGATCGCGGCTTTCTCATTTCGGCCAAGGACCTCGCCGCGACGGATCATCTGGCCGGGATCGCCGACGCGGGTGTCGCCTGCCTCAAGGTGGAGGGGAGGAAGAAGCGTCCCGAGTACGTGGCGACCGTGACTCACGGGTAC
>Ga0136612_10001445_pt1 | contig 10108 bp, 8 predicted proteins | sample AntDryUQ224A2306_2_FD_106644 | JGI IMG/M metagenome (GOLD analysis project Ga0136612, IMG submission 106644) | Polar desert sand microbial communities from Dry Valleys, Antarctica - metaG UQ224A (23.06) | ecosystem: Environmental > Terrestrial > Soil > Desert | place: Antarctica: Dry Valley...
CGAGGGATGGGTTTTTCGGCAAGATCAGTTATCTGTTTCGGCTGTAAGGGTCAATCGATGCCTGGCGAACCCTGGGAGCCCGAGGAACGGAGAAAGCGTTACAGGAATGCGAAAAGGGATGGGCTCCGGCGTCTCATGTCGGAAGGCGATTCCTGGTTCGACTATCCACCGCACGCCAACATCATCGACTGGCTGGAGAGCGAGGGACTGTGGGCCATCAATCGGCTCGAGAAGAGCGGCGACACCATCGGGAACGTGTCCAGCGATGCCAATCTCGCCTTGCTCGCGTTGGTCGCACAACGCGAGAAGCCCGAGTGCATCCTCCTGAGTGGTGGAGGAAACGACCTGTTCACGGCCATTCCCGAAGCGCCACAGCTCCGGTGGATTTACAGGGCTTTGAATGACTACGACCCGGCCAGGACAGCATCCGAACATCTCAATGCGGTAGTCTGGGACGAGAAGAAGACCGACCTGCGGCGGAGTTACGTGCGGCTCATCGGCGCTCTCGGCCAATACGCGCCTATCGTTGTGCATGGCTACGACTATCTCTGCGCCACTGGAGAAAAGGTCAGATACGATGGCTTTCGCCTCGGAGGACCGTGGATTCTGCCGTCTATGCAAAGGCGGGGCATCAATGACCCCGTGTTTCAACGCGAGATACTCCGCCTGTTGATCGATGATTTCAACCGAGTGCTCGAAGCACTCCAGCGCAGCTATCCGACTGTCGTTCTACACGTCGACTTGAGAGGAACCCTCTCTCCCAGCCGCGACTGGCTGAACGAGATTCACCCGACCGAAGACGGCTTTCACCGCATCGAACAGAAGATCTCAAACGCGCTGCTCCAACGGCTCCCGGCCGTGATTCAATCGCGAAGCGGGATTACATGATTGCGAGGTCGATGGCGATCGTGATCATCGGTATGGCTGGACTGGCTGTTCCGGGTGGCGCGCAACGGCTGCCGGTCGACGACTCGCTCGGCGTTTTCGCGGGAGTGAGCTCGCGCCTTGTCTGGCGTGGAATAACTCTGACCGATGCGATGGGACTGGAGACGGGTGCATCCCTCCCGCTGTCCAGCGCGGTTAGAGGTCTGCAGCTGGAGCTGCGGGGGTGGACAGCTCTTGCCGATCGCGACCGTTTCAGTCAGGGCGACCAGTATTCAGCCGGACTGCACTACCAGTTCCCCGTTCGAGGCGCTCCACATCCCGCATCGTATGTGCTTCGGTTTACGGAGTACTTCGATCCGGGCATCGATCGCTTCTCGGCCGGGACGGCAAAGCACGCCGAGGAGATTGGCGCAAAGGGAATATTGAATCTGGGCATCGAGAGACTCGGGGTGCGAACCCTGCGCCTGGAGCTCGATGTGGCCACCCTCGTCGGGCGCAGGCGCGGTACCTGGATGTCGGGCAGTGCCAGTATCAGTGCCGGAACCACTTTCGATCGAGTGGAAACGGTGCATACCGTCTCCGCTCTTCTGCGCGCAACACCGATTCTTTCCGATCTGGCCGATCTCGCCGGCGAGACGAACACCGGGTTCGGCTTTCATGCGCTGGATCTGGGACTCGACGTCGAACACCGGCTCGGTGGACCCCTCATGTCTTTCTCTCCGACGACAACTCTCCGGCTCGGCGTCATTGCGCGGCCCGGGAGCAGAGGACCGACAATCGGGTGGCTGGGTGTGCGCGAATCGCTGCTTGTTTTCTAGCGCGCCGCCGCCGTCGAGCTGGAGTACCTGAATCTGATGATGTCCGAGTACTTCACTAATTCCAGCTTCTGAAACACCGCGGGGTTTTCTATCGAATACGGTGCAAAAAGTTTCGACGGATAATCCTTGAGAACGCCGCATTTGTTCAGCACGCTGTGCACGAACTCGGAGCACATCATTTCGTCCGTGTATGCATCGATGACCTTCTGATGCAGCGATTTCGGCAGGACAATACCAGACAGAAAAATGCAGGCGCTTTTATGCACCTTCAGGTAGTTTACTGAACCATATTTTTTTATGCTCTCGTTCAGATCGTTCAGCTCGATTTCGTCCGCGATGTGCTTGATCCCGAAATGCGGGTCGCCATTGTCCCTGTTGTATGCCTGGAGAAGTGGCTCCAGCGGGACGAGCCGAATGCCGTTCCCGCTCGTCAGGTAAGTCGCTTCAGTGTGCCCTGAATGAAACTGGTCGGCGCATTCCATGACGAACAGCTCGCCGTCCTTTCTGACGATGATGCCCGAGTGCCGGAACTCGTTTTCATCGAACAGCAGCGGTGATACCACATCCAGCTCGAGCGTATCGAGCAATCCGTTTCTGTTCGTCTTGTGAAACAGGAGTATGTCGCCGGTTCTCGCGGCGGATCTGATTTCACCGAAGTCCACGATGTGAGTGTTCTTGTACCGGAGCTTTCTTCTGCTGATCCACATGGCCGCGGCCCCTGCTGCTGCGACTGCGAAAGCAAGTAAAATGATTCTGATCATAGTTGCGGGTGATTCTGTCGCATCCAGGAGATCGTATCGGCAATCGTTCGCTCCGGCGGCCGTGACCGGTAGCCCAGATCTGTTTCGGCGTGGCGGGACCGAACATCCCAGTAGTGCGAGGCCATTTCCACTACTACCGGATCGGGGAGAATGTGCAGCCGGAGTCCGCTCGCGGCGTTGACCTTCGATGCCCACCGCAGCAGAACACCGGGCAGAATTCTCCACGACGGTTGCAGATCGGCCTGCTTCGCGACCATTCGAAAGAATTCGTCCAGCGTGCACGCAGTTCCTGACAGATGATAGACCGGTTTCGGGTTCTCGTGCCGCATGGCACGGACCATCGCGGTCGCAGCATCACGGATATCGATGAAGCTCATCCCGCCATCGAGAATGAACGGCAGCCTGCGGCGAAGCAAACGCAGCACGTTGGACGTTGACCGGAACCTGTGGTCACCGGGGCCGAGCAGCACCGGCGGCCGGAAAATGACAAGGTCTGCCACAAGTTCCTGGGCAAGTTTCCCCGCCTCTTTCTCGGCGCGGATCTTCGAGGCGTAGTACGGCCAGTCGCCCACCAGGTCCTCGCAGTATGGAGCATCCTCGTAGACGCCTTTCCCCGGTTTTGTGGAGCAGGACACGGCTCCTGAAGTTGAAACGAACAATACGCGGCATTTCTTTTCCGCCGCCAGCCGGACCATGGCCAGCGTGCCTTCGACATTCGTGCGCAGCATTGAAGCGGTGTCGCGTCGCGTATGTTTTACTTCAGCGGCGAGATGGAAGATTCCATTCAGGACAGCCAGACGGGGATTTGTTTTCCAGCTCTCCGCGTCGACCAGCGAACCGTTGACCACCTCGACATCGCCCAGAGGCTCGCGCCATGGTTGGGATTCCCATGATTGCGCGTCGCGAACCAGAACCACCAGACGGGCCTGCGGAACATCGCGCCTCAGAGCTTCGAGAATGTGCCGGCCCAGAAAACCGGTAGCACCGGTGATCAGGTAGGCCGGCCCCGCGGCCGTCACAAGATCATCTTCTCCCAGTGCAGAGTTCCCTGCCATGCGCAGTCGTTCCGGTAGTCGGTCAAGTCGCGGGGGCCCCCCCCGTCCGCCCAGCGGTACGTCTGGGCATCGCCAACCAGCACCCCGCGCGAGGTGAGATCGTCCAGCGCATCCTCGACATCGCGCACAAACGCGCCGGGAATCCGTTGAACAAACTCCTCCACGGTAAACTTCGAACCGGCCGGCCTGGACTCGACCTCGCCGGCCACCCTGACATAATCGCGGCAGATGGGCTCGAACAACGCTTCGACGACAGTATCTGTCAGGTCGTCGTCAAACTGCGGACCCTCGGGAAACCAGAAACCATTGCGCTGGATGTGAGATGCGACAGCCGCGTTGCCGGGCGCGCGACTGCGGGCATCGGCATAGTACAGGTGCATCCATTGTCCTTCGTACGTGCGCTGAAGGAGCGGCGGAACCTCTTCCTCCCCTCCCAGCTTGCTGTCGATGACGACTCCACCACGGCGCTCGATCGCCTTGCGCAGCTCAGCCGAGTCGATGCCCAGCCTGGCATTGTGATGACAAAATGCGCTGAGATGAAAAGTGGTCACTGCGGTGTGCCGCTGCAGCTCGGCAACGATGGCGTGGCTCACCACCTTGATGTCGCTGTCGGCATCCAGCCGCAGCGGGGCGCCGCTGCGGATATGGATGCGGCCAAGCCTGACGTTGCCGGCCATCAGCTTCATGGTCCATTTGGCGAGCGGCATCAGACCGCCCTTGTGTTTGCCGCGTCCCTCCAGCTCGCTTAAAAAGCCTTCCTCTTCAGCGACACGATCGTAGGTAATTGAAAGCGGCAGCACCACAGCGGATCGTTGTGCCTGCTGCAGGGCACGGAGTATTCCGCGTTTCGGCGCCAGGAACCGCCTCGACCTGCTCCGCGTGCCCTCTGCGTAGAACTCCAGGGAATGTCCCGCCTGCACAAGCTCGGTGATCTGGCGCGTAAGAGCAGGATCGGGCGCACCCTGGCCACGTTTGATGTAGAATGCGCCCGCTGCCTGCAGCAGCGGTCCAACGAGGGGGATGTGCGAGAAGTCGTCGCTTGCGGCAACCCGCGGAAGCTTGAGGCCGAGTCCCGGATGAGCGAAGCACAACAGTGAGGTAACCAGAAAGTCCATGTAGCTGCGATGGCTTGGCGCCAGTATCACCAGATCCCCTTCCCGCACCTCGGCCAGCGCCGATTTGATCTCGGCTTCGTTGAAGGTGATTTCCGCACCCGCCGCTCGAAGCGTCTTGCGCATGAAGTACGCGAATGCACGTACGGTGGAATTCCCGTCGGGCTGACGCAGCGCCCAGCTCAGATCCATTCCATGCATGCGCAGCGGCGCATGTTGCGGGTTGCGCTTCAGCAGATGTTCGGAGATTCCGTGCGAGACAGAATCGAGATACTCCTCCAGCCTGAAATCCTCGAGCGGGGGGAATGCCGAGCGGAAATCGAACGTGTGATGCAGGAAATAATAGAACGCTTCATTCACGTACTCCAGCACATCGGCCAGCCGGTTGATCTTCACAGCGGCTCGTTTCTGCCGCCTGAATCCTACGGCCATCCGCGCCGCGCCGACCGGCACGTGGTGATGCATCCATTCGTGAAATCGGAACGACGCTTCCGAAGCGCCGAGGTAAGCCAGGCTCGCTGCCTTCTCGTGGGGATGCGCCTGGAAGTATCGCTCGTGAGAACGCGCGATATCATACGCCAGTCCGCTGTTGGCCAGCCCCGCCACCGCATGCCGTATGACAAGCGGCTCCTGCAGCGCCGGCTCGAACGCGCAGGCGATGATGCGATCCGCAACGTCGTCGCATGCAATCACATCTACAATGGTATTTGGATCGGCCCGTATGACCTTCAGGTGGCCGGCACCGAGCAGCGCAATGAAACCAGCATACGCCGCGCGGCTGTCGATCCACCCCGCGAACGGATAACGGCGGCACGCACCCACAATACTCGGACGGAGCAGTGTAAGCGGCGTATCTCCCCGGCGCTCGGCAAGAAGCAGCTCGGCCACGCATTTCGTGAACGTATAGGTGTTGGCGTGTCCCGTCTGCGCAAGAAGCGAAGTCTCATCGGCGTCGCCGGCCAGGATCGTCGCATACACCTGTGCTGCGTCAAAAGGCAGATCGACCAGCTTCTCTTCAACCGCAACATCGTCACCGGGATGCGGCGTAACGTAGGCCGTGGACACGTCGACGAATCGTCTGAGATTCGAGCAGCCTTGCGCGAATGCCAGCACCGCGAGCGCGCCGCGAATGTTGATGGCTGCTGCTTCGGCGATTGGTAGATCGAATTTGATCGACGCCGCGCAGTGAATGATGTGGGTCAGTTCATTCCGCACCTCCGCAAGGTCTTCCGCGGAAATCCCCAGACCTCCGTCGACCACGTTGCCAGCAATGGGGTGACAGATGCTTTGCCAGCCCGGCTCCAGACGGGAGAAGCACCGCGAGCGCGCAATGTCGTGATCGAAGCGATCGCGCGACGATTTCCGCCTGCGCGGACGAATCAGCAGGTATATCCGTTCGATACCCAGCTCTTCGCGCCGGCGCAGCAGCTCCTCGAGGACGACCTTGCCGACAAAGCCGGTGCCCCCGGTCAGCAGCACCCGCGCCCCGGTCGTGGGGACGCTTGTCACATCATTGCCCCTGGAAACGCTCATGACCCACCAGCCGCGCCGCGCCGCCGCGGATGTCCGGCGAAACCGGCCGGCGACCCTGCTGCAGGATTGTCCAGAGCACCCGCAGCCGGCCGTGATTCCCCCCCCGGATTACTCCCGCGATCGCTGCCGGTCTCCGACGCGGGCATGTCTTCAGGATGCAGCGGCGACTGGGCGGCGAAGATCCCCTGGGGATCGAGCGCCGATTTCATCTGATCGCGCCAGGTCATCATTGCCGGCGACATGATGTCGCCCACGAAAGGCAGCCGCAGCTTGCCAACGCCATGATGATGGGAGATCGATCCGCCAGCGGCGATGACTTCCTTGCGGGCTTCGGCTTCGATCTCGTGGTAGGCCCCCACGGCATCGGCCACGCCCTTGGAGTAGAAGGCCATGTAGAAATAAACGCAGCAGCCAGTCTCGTAGACTTGCGTCACACGGCAGGAGACGAACGGACGGCCGGGAAGATTACGCTCCTCATGAGCTGAGTAAATGCGTCCCTTCACGCGGTCGATGAGCTCCTGCGCCTGGCTCCACGGAACCGAAGTCTCAAACGATTCGCCGAGAATGTGGTGCCGAAGCACGAAATCGCGGATGTAGGCGATGCCGAAGGTCAGCAGGTAGCCACGCTTGCCGTTCTCCGCGCCGCCCTTGAAACCCTCGTGTCGTTTGGCGAGCTCATAGGTCCTCGCCTGCTGCCGCCGCACTTCGTCGTGTGTGCCCTCGAACACCAGAGTAACAGCCACCATCCTGGCGGGGTCGAAGCCGAGCGGTCCGGTGATCAGCCATTTCTCCGCCCTGCGTTTGATTCTCTTCGCCCCGCGCGAAGCGGGTTTCAGCACCTGTCCGAACTGAAACTGCAGGTTGTCGACCAGCCTCACGCTGGCGGGGCGCTTATCCTCCTGCGCTACGTCGTACATGAAAGCGAGGCCCTGCTCGAATGTCTTGAAGATGATCGAGCCGTACCGTTGCGCCTCGGGCACCGGAAAGAGCTTGACCACCGCTGAAGTCACGATGCCAAGGCTCCCCTCGCTGCCGATCATCCAGAGTTTGGGATCGAGGCCGATGCTTTCACGTGGCACTACGTGCGCCCGCTCGAGCTTGCCCGCCGCCGAGATCACAGTCACATCGAGCATGATGTCTTCGATGTTTCCGTAGCGATTCTTCTTCATCCCGCTGGCGTTGGTCGCAATCCACCCGCCGAGGGTCGAGAACTCGACGCTGTCGGGTTCATGGCCCATCGTGAATCCGTACGCGGCCAGCTGCGCCTGAATCACACGCCCGGGTGCTCCGGCCTGGATTTTCGCCATCCGGTTTACGGGATCGATCCACTCCACACGGTCGAGACGGCTCATGTCCACTGATACGATCGGACGCCGCTCGTGGGGGAGGCAGCGGAGTGCTTCGGTGACGTTCGTGCCGCCGCCGTACGGCATGAGCACAACACCGGTTCGTGATGCAGCTTCCACGATCGCGCCGATCTGGGCTTCGCTGGCCGGGTAAACGACGTAATCCGGAACGCGCGAAAACCCGCTGGTTCTCACAGCGTTTATCTCGGATACGGTGTGGCCATGGCCATGCCTCAGCCGGGTCTCGGCGACGGTCGATAGCTGATCCTCGGCCAGAATCTTCTGCATCTCTGCAACGAACGACGGTGCGAGCCTCGATTCGGGAATCTGTGGCGGGTATCCTCCGGGCTCACCGTCCTCAAGTGAAAAATCGACCCCGACAACGCTGCGGAACCAAGGAAGGAGATCCGGCAGCGTCTCGCCACTTAGGCCGGGATACCTGCTTCCCGTGACCGTGATCGCACCGGAGCGGTCGACGGCGAAAGACGTATCCGTGAAACCCCACTCGTTTATGCTTACCGCGTCTCTGGGCTCGTACGTTGCCGGCGGCGGGTAGATGCGGCCCTGACTCAGCGACAGAGTCGCGCGTCTGGACTTCGCACCCCCACCCCCGAACGGCAATCTCACCCGAGTGAACCCGTCAGGGTTGCGCGCGCCGGGCCGCGCTCCGCGGCGCCGGCGTGGGCTTGTCGGTTACGACCCTCAGTTGTGTTGGGGCTACGCCAAGGGTCGTGGTACGCACGAAGTTGATCCTCTGAATGGCCGTAATCCACGCAGTCACCGCGAGAAGGACAACCACCCCTGCCAGAATCCAGCCACCAAGGGCCAGCCCGAAAAGCGCTTGAGGAGCGCACAGCAGGATGACTCGCTCCGCGCGCTGCATCACGCCTACCTTCGCGTTGAGGCCGAGTGCCTCGGCGCGGGCACGGGTATAGCTGACCATGAAAGTTCCGATCATCCCGACCAGGCTCACGATGAGCATCGGATAATTCTCGTAGACCGGATGGGTGGCGTAGAAATAGGCGATTCCGGCGAACAGAGCGCCGTCCGCCACACGGTCGAGGGAGGAGTCGTAGAACGCCCCGAACGTCGTGACCTTGCCCGTCTTGCGGGCGACGATGCCATCCAGGGCGTCAGCGATCGCCGTCACGGCGATGATGATGCCGCCGACCCGCATGTGGCCCATCCCGAACGCTATCCCGCCCGCGATCGTAGACAGTGTACCTATAGTAGTGAGCGCGTTCGCCGTGACGCGAAGCTTGATCAGGACGACGGCAACCGGCTCCATCAACCTGAGATAGCCGGACGTAACAAAATGGACGTGAGCCTTGGTTATGCGCTCCCAGAGTGAGGGCATGCGGGTTGGGCTGGAGTTGAAATGCTCACATCTCACCGAAATGAAACGGGCAGAACGAGGCCGAACCGGCTCACGAAACTGCCCGTAATACTAACCGGATTCGGGATCGATTGCCAGATTCAGCGGCTTGGCTTCCCACGCAGGCAACCCACTAGCTGCTTGTCAGCACGGAAGTTAGCGAACGCCGCGCGCTGCGCCGCCACCTGTTGCGACCTTCACAGCATTCGCCCTTTTCAGGTCCTCGATCGGCGTTTCGTACATGTTGATCCTCAGCTCGAACGAGTTATTGCGGTAGCTCGCTTTGAGGACCCCGTGGTAGATGTCCGCCGCGATCCATGTCGGACCCCGAAAACTTATTGAATCGGCGCCCATCCTCACCCATCCGGCCATAGTCGTGGAATCGACCGCCGCCCGGCCCCTGAGCGTGTGCTGCGACGCCGAGCTGCAGTCGGGTGGCGTCTCGAATTTGATGGTTCCATCAAGAGACTTGACGAGCGCGAGCCCCTTGATCCTGGCAAACAGGCGGACGATCGGGTGATAGCCGATCGATCCGCGAAAAGACCCTCCGCAGTCGTACTTGAGACGTCCGTGGCCAGTCACAGGGAGGCGTCCGATCGGAGTAGCCACGGCGACCTTGAAGTCGGCGGCGATCTCCCGGGATCCGCCCCGAAGGACGCCCCTCATTTCAACGTCCCGCATCGTTACCGCCGCCTGCGCCTCGAGCGCGGACGGCATCGCCCCGATCAAACAGGCGAAAAGTCCGTTGACCAGGCGAGGCGTTCGCCAGTCGCCCTCCCGCTCAAAGAGACGGCAGTCGACCGCGCGTTCGTTCGGAAGCATGGAGCGCCCGATGGGCCTGATCAGACGCATGTGGACGCTAATCGACAAACGGCCCCGCAGGCGTCCCGCGCGTCGTCACTTCGACGGTGTAGCCGTCTCTGGCGAGAAGCATCCTCAGCATTTGTGCGGCGCTCTCGTTCGCGTGGCGCAGCAGCTCCACTTGTTGCCCGGAAGCTGTAAGCTGGGACTTAACCTGGCGCTGAATCGCGTCTCTATCAGATGCGCGGAACGGATTCCATAGCCCGCCACTCTCGTCGTATGTCCGCATGTCCATGACCTCGACGCCGATGAGCTTTGCTGGAGGGATCTGGATGCGAATCCGCTTCGCGTCGTGGTCGATTGCAACCGAAGGATTGTCGCCGAGGTCGATCCCCCCGAGAAGCCGGCCGGTGACCACGACC
>Ga0136612_10001446_pt1 | contig 10108 bp, 11 predicted proteins | sample AntDryUQ224A2306_2_FD_106644 | JGI IMG/M metagenome (GOLD analysis project Ga0136612, IMG submission 106644) | Polar desert sand microbial communities from Dry Valleys, Antarctica - metaG UQ224A (23.06) | ecosystem: Environmental > Terrestrial > Soil > Desert | place: Antarctica: Dry Valley...
GCGCAGCGCGGCGATGTGCATGTCGGCCGGCACGCCGATGGTGATCTGCGCGGAGAACATGTCCGCGCCGGTCTGCATCGCGCGATAGCGCGAGCAGTGCAGGCTTTCGATGGTGATGCTCTGCCGGTCGAAGAAATCGGCCAGCTGGAACAGGATGCCGGGCTTGTCCGCGGCGACCACCTCGACCACGTAGGGCAGCAGGTTGGACTGGATCGGCTTGGGACCGGTGCGGTACCAGACCAGCTTGAGACCTTCCTCGCGCTCGAGCCGGGTCAGCATCGCCTCCAGCTTGGCGACCGGCTCCTGGGATGCGGTCGCCAGCGCGGTCACCGAGACATCGCGACCGACCGTAGACAGGCGGGTATCGACCAGGTTGCAGCCGCTGTCGGAGATGCGCCGGGTCACCGCCAGCAGCGGCGACTGGGGATGCGTCGTGTAGGCGTTGATCAGCAGATGGTTTTCGTTCGGCGCAGGGCGGGAAGCGGTGTCGAGATCGGTCAAGGGGGCGTCCGCGGGGGTAAGGTCTGGACGGCGGCCGGAGATCGCACCGGAAGCCACAGCCAGCATACTTGCCCGTGCTTTGGCGCCGCAAGTAACATTTGCGGCCTCCACTGGGCTACGCTGCTGCGTTCCCGATTCCCGACCGAAGGCTTCCTGCTTGCGAATTTCCGGCAGCATCACCGCGCTGGCGACGCCGTTCACCGCGGCCGGCGAGCTCGACCTCGACGCCTGGCGCCGCCTGCTGCAAGGGCAGCTGGACGGCGGCACGCAAGCGGTTGTCGTGGCTGGTTCTACGGGTGAGGCAACGGCGCTGTACGAAGCCGAATACGACGCGCTGTTGCGAACCGCTATCGAACAACTTGCCGGCAGCATGCCGGTGCTGGCCGGCACCGGTCTGTCCAATACCGCCAAGACGATCGAACAGTGCCGCCGCGCCGCGGCGCTCGGCGCCGATGCCGCGCTGGTGGTCACGCCGCCGTACGTGCGTCCGACCCAGGCCGGCTTGCTCGCGCATTACCGCACGGTCGCCGATGACGGTGCATTGCCGCTGCTGTTGTACAACGTGCCCAGCCGCACCGGTTGCGACCTGTTGCCGGAGACCGTCGCTGAGCTTGCATCGCATCCGCGCATCGTCGGCATCAAGGAAGCGCGCAACGAGGTCGAGCGCATGGACGCGTTGCTGGCGTTGCGCGACGATCGATTCGCGGTGTTGAGCGGCGACGATCCGACTGCTGCACGCGCCATGCTGGCCGGCGCCGACGGGGTGATTTCGGTGGCGTCCAACGTCATTCCGCGCGCGTTCCGTCGCCTGTGCGACCTGGCCCGTGCCGGCGAGCGTGCCGGCAGCGAGCAATGGGACGCACGTTTGCGGGGCATCTACGATTTTCTCGGCGACGAACCCAATCCGATCCCGCTCAAGGCGATCCTGGCGCGACTGGACATCGGTCGCGGCCTGCGTCTGCCGTTGACACCGCTGTCGCCATCCCATGCCGAACTGGCCGCGCGGGTGACGGCCACCATCCACACACTCGAACAATCCTGCCGCGACGAACTCGCGGCCTGACCTGCAGGAGACACAGATGCGCCATTCCACCGCCTTGCGTTCCGTCGCCGTCGCCGCCTTGATCGTCGCAGGCGTCGGCACCTCCGGTTGCCGCTGGTTCCGTGGCGACAGTGCCGGTTACCGGGACAGCGCCCAGAGCCGCCCGCTGGAAGTGCCGCCGGATCTCGACCGGCCCGACACCGAAGGCGCGATACGCATACCGTCCGGCGAAGTCGGGCAGCCGGTGACGCGTTCTTCGATGTCGGCGCCTGCCGCCGGCACCGGCACAGGCTTCACTGTTGCCGGCGAGCGCGACGCCGTGTTCGGCAAGGTCGGCGATGCGCTGGCGGCAACCCCGGGCGTCACCATCGCCAGCAAGGCGCAGTTGCTCGGCACTTACGACGTCAATTACGAAGGCAGCGATTTCCTGGTGCGGATCACCAAGGTCGATGCCGGAGTCTACGTCTCGGCAGTCGATCCGCGCGGGATGCCGGCGTCCAGCGCCGCGGCGACCAAGTTGATCGCGGCGCTGAAAAACCGGCTTGGCGGATAACCCACACGCTCGGCAGCGCAAACTGATGACCCAGCGGGTCGCAGCGCCATGACGATCGCGGCCCGATTGGCCTGGGTTGCGATCATCGCGGGATGCGCCGCTGGCTGCAGTTCGGCCGGCATGGTGACGTCGCCGGCCCGCGAACCGACGCCGGTGGTCTCCCCCGCGCCGCCAGCGGCTGCGCTGGAGGAGGCGACCGGTGTCCGCCCCGGCGAATTTTTCATCACCGCGCGCATGAACGATGCCTGGAATGCGGTCGGCCAGATCCTGGTAAAGACCGATGATGTGACCTATGAAAGTCGCGCGCAGATGCTCGGCATTTATGCGCTGCGGTACCGTGGCGAGCGGTTCCTGATCCGCACCCAGGGGGTGCCGGTGCGCGACCAGACGCCGGGTCAGGGCCCGGGTTTGATCACCAAGGTCGGCGCCCTGTGGCTGGATGGCAAGCCCAACGACAGCGATGCCGCGATCAGTCTGATCCGGGTCCTGCAGCGGCGGATGCCTGCGGAGATTGCGAGCTATCGCAAGAAGAAGTGATGCAGCCTGGAGGCGGTTAGCGTTCGAGCAGCGGCAGCTTGTCCGGCTTGCCTTCCCAGTCCTTGGCGTCGGGCGGGCCGTCCTTGCGGGTGGTGATCACCGGCCAGGCCTTGGCCAGTTCGGCGTTGAGCGCGACGAAGGCCTCCTGTCCTGCCGGCACGTCGTCCTCGGGATAGATCGCGTTGACCGGGCACTCGGGTTCGCACAAGGTGCAGTCGATGCACTCGTCCGGGTCGATCACCAGAAAGTTCGGGCCTTCGTGGAAGCAGTCGACCGGGCACACCTCGACGCAATCGGTGTACTTGCACTTGATGCAGTTTTCGGTGACGACGAAGGGCATGGCGAACAGACTCTTGGATGCGCCGTCAAGTTTAGCGCCTGCGGGCCGCACACAAAAAACCCGGCCTGAGCCGGGCTCCGATGAGTCGCGCCGGCCGTATCGACCGTACGTGCATTCGACGAGATGGCGCTCCCTACGGGATTCGAACCCGTGTTGCAGCCTTGAGAGGGCCGCGTCCTAGGCCTCTAGACGAAGGGAGCGAAGTTGCTCGCCGGCGGGACGACCGGTGCCGTGTGCTGGCAAGCCAGCGAAGCAAGCTTGCTAGTATATTGGCCGGCGTTGCCCCGGGCAACGGAAATCCCGCTACTTCGCCCACTGCCGCGGCGCTGCCGCCACCGATGCCTATCCCAACCGAACCGTCCATCATCGGCGAGCACCTGTCCTCGCGCGGGCCGCCATTGCCGGCGGCGGCGCTGCAGTTGCGCATCGTCCCGCGCGACGCGCATCCGATCTCGCGCAAGGATATCAGCCCCAACGCACTGCGGGTCCTGTATCGCCTGCGCGAAGCCGGACACGACGCCTATCTGGTCGGCGGCGCGGTGCGCGATCTGCTGGCCGGGATCCAGCCGAAGGATTTCGACATCGCCACCGCGGCCACGCCCGATCAGGTCAAGCACCTGTTTCGCAACTGCCGGCTGATCGGACGCCGGTTCCGGCTCGCGCATGTGGTCTTTGGGCGCGAGGTCATCGAGGTCGCGACTTTTCGCGCCAATGTCGACGACGGCAGCGGCGGCCGCCAACTGCACGAGGGCGGACGCCTGCTGCGCGACAACGTCTACGGCACGATCGAGGACGACGCGGTGCGCCGCGACTTCACCGCCAACGCACTGTATTACGCGATCGAGGATTTCTCGGTGCGCGATTACACCGGCGGTTTCGAGGACGTGCGCAACCGTGTACTCAAGCTGATCGGCGATCCCGAGCAGCGCTATCGCGAGGATCCGGTGCGGATGCTGCGCGCGGTGCGGCTTGCGGCCAAGCTCGACTTCCGGATCGACGAGGCGACGGCGGAGCCGATCATGCGGCTGGCGCCGTTGCTAGGCGAAGCGGCGCCCGCGCGGCTGTTCGAGGAATGCCTGAAGCTGTTCCTGTCGGGTTATGCGGTGGCGAGTTTCCTGCGCCTGGAACAGCATGGCCTGCTGTCGGCGCTGTTCCCGGAAACCGCCGCTGCACTGGCTGCCAATCGCAGCGGCGCGTTGCGGCGGATGTTGCTCGATGGCCTGGCGGGCACCGATATCCGCATTGCCGCGGACGATCCGGTGTCGCCGGCGTTCCTGTTCGCGGTGCTGCTGTGGCCGGCGTACTGCCGTGAACTGATGGTGTTGCAGGGGCAGGGCGTGCATGCGGCCGAAGCGCAACGCCGCGCCGCCGACCGGGTCACACTGCATCAGCTCTCCACGATCGCGCTGCCGCGCCGGTTCTCGCAGCCGATGCAGGAGGTCTGGCTGCTGCAGTCGCGCTTCGCGCAACGCCAGCGCAAGCGGGTGCTGCGCACGCTCGCGCATCCGCGGTTCCGCGCCGCGTTCGATTTCCTGGTGCTGCGGCAGGCGGCGTCCGACGAACATGCCGATGACGTCGTGTTCTGGCGGGAGGCGCAACTCGACCCCGATGCAGCACTGGACTCGCATCCGGAATCGGCGGTACAGGCCGAAGACGATGCGGCCCCACGCAAGCGTCGCCGCCGCCGTCGCCGTGGTGCCGTGGCAGCGGAGTAACGCCGTGCTGGCCTGCATCGGACTAGGCGCCAATCTGGGCGAGGCGGCGACGACGCTGCGCAGCGCGCTGGAAGCACTACACCGTTTGCCGGATACGCAGCTGCTGCGCAGCTCCAGGCTGTACTGCAGCCCGGCCTGGGGCAACATCGCGCAACCGGATTTCGTCAACGCCGTGGCGCTGCTCGACACTACGTTGCCGGCGCGCGACCTGCTCGACGCGCTGCTCGCGATCGAGCGCGGCTTCGGCCGCATCCGCGCAGTCGATGGTAGTGATCGCTGGGGGCCGCGTACGCTCGACCTCGACCTCCTGCTCTACGGCGATGCCGTGATCGATGAGCCCGGCCTGCGGGTGCCGCACCCGCACCTGCACCAGCGCGCGTTCGCCCTACTGCCGTTATTGGAAATAGCACCGGATGCGGTGATTCCCGGCCGCGGCCGCGCGTGCGATCTGGCGATGACCATAGCAAGCGACGAGCTGCAGGCGCTAGGCTAGGCGCATGAGTCCTCCAGACGACCGCAAACCAGTGACGGTGCCCGCGCTGCTCGAGGCCAGGCGCGCCGGCCGCAAGCTGGCGATGCTGACCTGCTACGACGCCAGCTTCGCGCGCGTGCTCGACCACAACGGCATCGACATGGTGCTGGTCGGCGATTCGCTCGGCATGGTGGTCCAGGGGCAGGGCACGACGCTGCCGGTGTCGGTCGCCGATATCGCCTACCACACCGGCTGCGTCGCGCGCGGCCTGTCGCGTGCGCTGCTGATCGCCGATCTGCCGTTCCAAGCCGACGCCACGCCCGAGCGCGCGCTCGATGCGGCGACCCGGCTGCTGCAGGCGGGCGCGGCGATGGTCAAGCTCGAAGGCGCCGGCCACAAGCTCGACACGATCCGTTTCCTGGTCGAACGCGAGATTCCGGTGTGCGCGCACCTGGGCTTGACGCCGCAATCGGTGCTGCGTTTCGGTGGCTTCAAGATCCAAGGCCGGGACCAGGCCGCCGCCTCGCGATTGCGCGAAGACGCCGCCGCGGTCGCAAGTGCCGGCGCGGTCTTGCTGGTGCTCGAGGGCATCCCGTCGGCGCTGGCGAAGGCGATCACCGCAGCCAGCGCGATCCCGACCATCGGCATCGGCGCCGGCCCGGATTGCGATGGACAGGTGCTCGTGCTGCACGACCTGCTCGGCATCGATACCGGCCATCGCCAGCCGAAGTTCGTCAAGGACTTCCTCGCCGAAGGCGGCTCGGTCGCCGGCGCGGTGCGCGCGTTCGTCGATGCGGTGCGCGACGGCAGCTTCCCCGACACCGAACATTCCTACACCTGATGTCGCCGCGTTTTCGATGATTGCGGTGATCGAGCAGTTCGGGGAACTGCGTGGGCAAGTCGCGCAATGGAAACACGACGGGCTGCGCGTCGGTTTTGTGCCGACCATGGGCAACCTGCACGCCGGCCATCATTCGCTGGTGCGGCTTGCGCGCGAGCACTGCGACCGAGTGGTTGCCAGCGTGTTCGTCAATCCGACCCAGTTCGGACCGAATGAAGACTACGCGCGCTATCCGCGCACGCCGGAAGCCGATACCGCTGGGCTCGATGCCGCAGGTTGCGATCTGCTGTGGCTGCCCTCGGTAGAAACCATGTATCCGTACGGCAGCGAGGGGGCGGTGCGGATGCGCGTGCCCGGGATCACCGAGGTGCTCGATGGTGCGCACCGCCTGGGTCATTTCGACGGGGTCGCCACTGTGGTCGCGCGGCTGTTCAACCAGGTGCAGCCGGATGTGGCGGCGTTCGGATGCAAGGATTACCAGCAGCTCGCGGTGATCCGCTACCTGGTACGCGACCTCGCGTTCCCGGTCGAACTGCTGGCCGGCGAGACCGTGCGCGAGACTGACGGCCTCGCGCTGAGTTCGCGCAACCAGTACCTCTCCGCGGCCGAGCGCGCGCGTGCGCCGGAGATCCACGCGACACTGCAGGCGATGCGTGCCGAAACATTAGCTGGAACGGCGCAGGTGCAGGTCGAAAGCCATGCCAGCAAGCGCTTGGCGGCCGCCGGATTCCACGTCGATTACGCGGTACTCCGGCGTCCCGACCTCAGCGAGGTTGACGACAGCACTACCGGACCGCTGGTGGCCCTGATCGCCGCGCGCCTGGGGCGCACCAGGCTGATCGACAATCTGGAATTCGACCATGACGGCTGAATGTCCGGCCACGCTTTGTTGCAGTGCGGAAAATGCTGCCTATACTTCGCGCATCGGGCGCGCGCCCGGCGTTTGGTAGGACATATAGATGCAACTCAACCTGCTCAAGGCCAAGATTCACCGCGCCACGGTGACCCACGCCGAGCTGCATTACGAAGGCTCTTGCGCGATCGACGCGCGACTGCTCGACATCGCCGGCATCCGCGAATACGAGCGCGTGGAGATCTACAACGTCAACAACGGCGAGCGCTTCGCGACCTATGCCATCCGCGGCGAGGAGGGCAGCGGCGTGATCTCGGTCAATGGGGCCGCCGCGCATAAGGCGCAACCCGGCGACCTGGTGATCATCTGCGCCTACGGCACGTGCAACGAGGCCGAAGCGGCGCAGTTCAAGCCGACCCTGGTCTACGTCGACCGGCACAACCGGCTGACCCACACCAACGATTCGATTCCCGCGCAAGCGGCCTGAACGGCTGGCCGCAATGCTGACGGCCGCCGATGTCGCTGCGCTGCGCGCACACTCCGCACGTCTCGCGACGCAGCCACTGACTGCGGTGATCGCGAACGATCCTGCGCGCGCACAGGCATTCGCACTGCGGGTTGGCCCGCTGTACGCCAGTTTCGCGCGCCAGCGCTACGACCGCATCGCTGTGGACGCGCTGTTCGCGCTGGCCGAGCGCGCCGATCTGCCAGCCGCGATCCGGGCGCTGTTCGATGGCACGCCGGTCAATATCACCGAGGGCCGGGCCGCGCTGCACACCGCACTGCGCAGCAACTTGTCCACCACACCTCCCGCGCGCGATGCCCATACCGCCGCGCGCACGACACGCATTCGCATGGCGCAGGTCGTGGCGACACTGCACGCATCCCGGGTGACCGACATTGTCAGCGTAGGAATCGGTGGTTCCGATCTCGGCCCGCGGCTGGTGGTGGACGCGCTGCGCGCGCCGGATCACGGCCGCATGCGCGTGCATTTCCTGTCCAACGTTGACGGCGCCGCAGCGCAGCGCGTGCTGGCCGGGCTGGATCCGGCGCGCACCGCGGCAGTCCTGATCTCCAAGAGCTTTGGCACCCAGGAAACGCTGCTCAACGGCGCGATCGTGCGCGACTGGCTCGACGACAACGACCGGCTGTATGCGGTCAGCGCAAACGTCGAACGTGCGGAAGCGTTCGGCATCGACCCCGAACGCATCCTGCCGATGTGGGACTGGGTCGGCGGACGCTATTCGCTGTGGTCTGCGGTGGGCCTGCCGGTCGCGCTGGCGCTGGGCATGGACCGGTTCGAGGCCCTGCTGGCCGGCGCGGCGGAAATGGACGCGCATGTCGTAGCCACCCTGCCGCGCCGGAACCTGGCCGTCTGGCACGCGCTGACCGCGGTCTGGAATCGCAATGCGCTGGAGGCTTCTACCCAGGCTGTGCTGGCCTACGACGAACGCCTGAAGCTGCTGCCGGCCTACCTGCAGCAACTGGTGATGGAAAGCCTCGGCAAGTCGGTGCGCGACGATGGCACGCCCGTCGTCGTGCAGACCGTGCCGGTATGGTGGGGCGGTGCCGGGACCGACGCGCAGCACAGTTATTTCCAGGCGCTGCACCAAGGCACGCAGATCGTGCCGGCCGACTTCATCGGGGTGGTCCACGGCGACGACCCGTATCGCGACAATCACCACGCCCTGCTCGCGCACCTGCTGGCGCAGACCGAGGCGCTGGCCAACGGGAAAGGCAGCGACGATCCGCATCGCGCCTATCCGGGCAACCGCCCGAGCACGCTGCTGTTGCTCGATGCGCTGACACCGCAGGCGCTCGGCACGCTGATCGCGTTTTACGAGCACAGCGTCTACCTGCAGTCAGTGTTGTGGGGGATCAATGCATTCGATCAGTTCGGGGTCGAGCTCGGCAAGCAGGTCGCAGACCGGCTGCTGCCGGCGGTGCGTGGTGAGGCTGTCGACATCGACGATCCGGTGACGTCGGCTTTGCTCGACGAAATCCATTCCAGGCTTCTGTAGAGCCGAGCTTGCTCGGCTGCTCTATTGCGGAAAATCAAAAACAGCCGGGCAAGCTTGGCTCTACAAGATGCCATGTTGGCGCAGTGCCCATGCGACGTGTTCGCGCACGACCGCATTGTCGATATCGCGCCGCGACTGCAATGCTTCCACCGTTGCGGCGGTAGTCGGGGCGTTTCCGAGCGCGATCGCGAGATTGCGTAACCAGCGTTCATAGCCACTGCGCCGGATCGCCGAGCCTTCGCTGCGCCGCAGGAACTCGTCCTGACTCCAGGCGAACAATTCCGCCAGGGTGGCGCAGTCGAGATCGTTGCGGGCACGGAAGTCGGGTTCATCGGTCTTGCGCGCGAACTTGTTCCACGGGCACACCAGCTGGCAATCGTCGCAGCCGAAGATGCGGTTGCCGATCAGCGGCCGCAATTCCTCGTCGATCGCGCCTTCGTGCTCGATGGTGAGATACGAAATGCAGCGACGCGCATCCAGCCGATACGGCGCGGTGATCGCCCGGGTCGGGCAGATCTCGATGCAGCGCACACAGGTGCCGCAATGCGCGCTGGCCGGCACATCCACCGGCAGCGGCAGGTCGATGTAGATCTCGCCGAGGAAGAACCAGCTGCCGCCGTCCTTGTCGATCAGGCAGGTGTGCTTGCCGATCCAGCCCAGGCCGGCATTGCGTGCCAGCGCGCGCTCGAGCACCGGCGCCGAATCAACGAACACGCGATGGCCGAACGGACCGATTTCCTCGGCGATGCGGTCGGCCAGGTGCTGCAGCCGCTGCCGCATCAGTTTGTGGTAGTCGCGGCCGAGCGCATAGCGCGCGACATACGCGCGTTCGCCATCGGCGAGGTTGGCCCAGGCCTGCTCGGCATCGCCGCCGTAATCCAGGCCGACCGACACCACGCGCAGGGTGCCTGGAATCAGCTCCTGGGGCCGGGACCGCTTGTCGCCATGTCGTGCCATCCACTCCATCGAGCCGTACAACCCCTGCGCGAGCCAGTCGCGCAAGTGCGCTTCGTCGTTGCCCAGCTCGATGCCGGAGATCCCGCAACGCTGGAAACCGAGTTCGCGCGCCAGCACCTTGATGCGTTGCGCCAGCGCGGCGCGATCGTGTGGGACAAGCTTGGCGCTGGCGCTGGCGCTGGCGCTGGCGACGGAGGCGGAGGCGGGCATGGGCGAAGTATAGAATCCTGCGATGCCTGCCACTCCAGCGCCAGCAGTCTCCTCTGCGCTCTATGA
>Ga0136612_10001447_pt1 | contig 10107 bp, 12 predicted proteins | sample AntDryUQ224A2306_2_FD_106644 | JGI IMG/M metagenome (GOLD analysis project Ga0136612, IMG submission 106644) | Polar desert sand microbial communities from Dry Valleys, Antarctica - metaG UQ224A (23.06) | ecosystem: Environmental > Terrestrial > Soil > Desert | place: Antarctica: Dry Valley...
GAGCATCCGGTTCATCACCACCAACCGCTGCTGTTCCGCTCCGTTCAAGATGACTGTCTCCCGCATAGGGGTGACAGAATCTCAGATCAGTTCCGGGTGACACTTTCTCAGATCAACAACAGAGGCGCCCCCGTGCATCCTGATTCCGCGAGCCCATCGTCTTTGTCTACAGGTTTGTGCACACGCCGAGGTCCATTCATCCTGAGTTTCGTAAACGAGCGGGCTACAGCATCGTCAGGTGAATGGCGTCGCACGCCATTCGGGACGGCCACTCCGCCACACGCGAGGGGATCGCACCATTCCAGGCCGGGCTGGCTGAGCCCGGCCTGGAATGCCGCGATCGCGCGTCCAGGGATGGATGGACGCCGCGGCGGGGAAGAATTGGATCGCGGATCGCCCGGAACGTGCGGTTCACGCCACGGGCTCCCGCTCTTCGGATAGGAGATGAAGTCCTGTTTGGCCGCTTCGGACGATCGCCGGTGAGCCTTACTCACCGCCCATCGCCCTCCTTGGCGACACCCCAAGCATGCGCCCATGGCGCGCCGACGACTGCCAGGGGGAGAACACGCACCGTGTCAATTACGTAACACTCACAAGGAGGCCGCACAGGGAAAGGTTTGGCAAGAACCTCGGCTCCAGGCGCACGGGGCGCGGGCAGCACCGGACGCACCGCGGCCTCGGCCAGGCGAAGGGCACGAAGAATGGCGCGGACGCGCGCCACGGACGCGGAGGCAGGACGCGGGGCAACGGGCGCCGGGATGAGCGAGGCGTTCTGGACCTCGAAGCACCACGAGAACACGCAGCAACACGAAACACTGAACTCAAACGAAACCCTGAACGAAGAACCCCTGAACTGCCCCTTGGCACTCCCGGCTCCCGCTGCCCCGCATCCTCCTCTCGTTGGCGATGATGACTGGTCCTGGTGTGGTTCCCTGTTCCCCCGCGCTGCTGACGCGTCGGCGGTGGCCAGCGCGGACGCGTCATGAGCGTAGGAGTGAGGGGGCGGCGGCAGGCGTCCCTGCTGTCATTCCCACATGCGGGGGGCGTGGTCGTGGTCTCGAGCTCCACGCCGCACCCCGGCCGCCAGAGAGGTTTCGTGCAAACCCCTCTACTTAATATAGACACGATTTTGGAGGAAAAGTGCGCCAAATCTAGGTAAAGCTTGGTATGAACGGTGGTGGGAGTGAGGGGTTGTGTCACAACAGCGCACGACCTCCCCAGGTCAGCCACCGCGGTGAGAAAGGGGCGTCTGTCGCGTTCTAGAGGGCTTGTGTTGCCTACCTCCCCCTGTCAGCCCCAGGAGGCCGGAGCGGCACTTGGGTCATGCCGAGTGGTCAAGGCCCGGTGGGGCGCCACAGTGCAAGGACATCGTCGCCAGATACGTACGCGGTGGCGAACGGTATGTTCACAGCCGCCCGCGAGGAATCCCATTCTCTCCGCGAAGTCTTGAGGGCGCGGCACAATGAAAAGGCCCCATGTCCACCTTGGTAGACATGGGGCCAACGCCAATCAGCTTCTGGCCGTCTCGCCGTCTTGCCGTCTTGCCGTCTCTCCGTCGACTCGCGAGCTATCGATTCGGATCGGTCAGCTTCTTGGCTGCCATCGCCGCCACACCGGCCATGGCGACCTTGGCGAGGGGGTTGTCGAACAGACCGCCGATGCCGCCGCCCTGAGGCTGGGCATTCCGATTCTTATCGGCGTCATCACCGCCGAACCCGAAGAGACCGGCGATTCCGCCGCCGCCGGACTCTTCCTGATCCGCCTTCTGCATGGCTCGCGCGATCTCCTCCGGAGAGTCGTCGGCGGCATCGAAGCGATCCTTCGAGCGGCGCTTCATCTCACGACGCAGCTCTCGCCGCTCCTCCTGGCTCATGTTGCGGAATGCGTCAGTCGCTGCCTGCTGGTATTGATCTGGCGAGAGCCGCGATGTGGTGGCCCGATAGTTTTGGACCACTTCGTCGTCGCCAATTTGATCGTGCGCGCCCCGCTCGTACCGGTCAACAAAGTCCGTTGCGCGCCGGCGACGGGTTGGCTCATCGTCATCATCGTTCCCGCCGAAGAGACCTCCCAACAATTGATCGACCATGAATGGTGCTCCTTCCAGAACGTGCGTGAGCGGTGTTCGCCCACCTCGCTAGCGCGAGTCGCGAAGGCGAGAGCATCGCGAAAGAAGACGTACCGAACGCCTTGTAATCGCTCTCACCTCGGTAGCAAGCGCATAACGTGTGCCACCATGGTTGCGGCAGGGCCAACCCCCGCCCTTGAGCGTGCGTGCGGGCGCTTCGGGAGAAAGAGGGTGCCGTAGGGATGCCACGCGGCGGGATATCATGCCGCACAGGGCAGAGAGCGTCGCTGCAACAGGGAGGAATTCATGCCGCGTTCACCAAAGTTTGGGGTGTTTGTGCCGCAGGGCTGGAAGATGGATCTGGTCGAGATCGACGACCCGGTCGCCAAATATGAGGCCATGACAGCGGTAGCCCGGGCTGCCGACGCCGAGCCGAGCATCGCGTCGATCTGGGTCTACGACCACTTCCACACCGTGCCCGAACCGATACTGGAAACGACCTTCGAATGCTGGACGATCACCGCCACGCTGGCGCGGGACACCACCCGGGTGCGCGTCGGCCAGATGGTCGGCTGCAACGGCTATCGCAACCCGGCCCTCTACGCCAAGATCGCCTCCACCGTCGATGTCGCCAGCAACGGGCGGCTGGACGCCGGGATCGGCGCCGGGTGGTACGAGCACGAGTGGTTGGCCTACGGCTATGGCTTCCCGGATGCGCCGGAGCGGCTGCGCATGCTGCGCGAGGCGTGCCAGGTGATCCATGCCATGTGGAAGGAGGACTACGCCACCTTTGCTGGCCAGCGCTACCAGATCGATGGCGCCATTAACGAACCGAAGGGTGTGCAGAAGCCCCATCCGCCGCTCTGGATCGGAGGCGGCGGTGAGAAAGTGACGCTGAAGCTGGTCGCCCAGTATGCCGATGCCTGCAATGTCGGCGGCGGCAACCCGGAGACCTGTCGCCAGAAGCTGGAGATCCTGCAGGGTCACTGCGAGACGGTCGGCCGCAATTACGACGACATCATCAAATCAACCAGCATCGATATGCTCTTGCTGGAGGACGGCGCGGACCGGGACGCCGCGATCGAGGCGAATCGGGGCCCGTTGTCGTTCGAGCGCTTCAGCAACCAGTTCCTGATCGGCGGGGTCGATGACGTCAGTGAGCACATCCAGCGCCTGCTCGACGCCGGCATCGACTACGTGATCGCCTACATCCCGCGCGTCGCCTACGATCACATCCCCATGCTGCGCTACGCCCGCGAGGTTCTGCCGCGCTTCGTCTAGGGAGGCCAATGTGGGGGAAGAGGGTTACCCGAAATGCGGATGAGCCGTGAGATGCGATGATCGCCGTGGCGGCTTGGGGGTGAGGGCCAGCGCCGGGCAATGCGAAACCTCCCCTGCCGGAGCGAATTGGGGGAAGAGTCAGGTCCAGGGACGGCGTCCCGGCGCCACCCGCGTTCCCCTGACGCGTTCTTGGCCCGCCTCTATGTGGCGGAATTGGTAGCGGAAAGCCCCACGCCGCCCACCGGTTCGGTTATCGTCCCGGACTCGAAGCCGGCGATGAGCGGCATCGCCTGGGCGATTGTGGCGCGCACCGAGGGAATCTGGAGCGACGCCGTATGGCTCGCTTCGCTGTCCCAGACCTCGGTGACCCAGATCTCATCGGCATCTGCCGCGTCTTTCGCCACGATATAGCTCAGGCAGCCAGGCATCGCCGCGCTGCCTTCCAGCATCAGGCCGATCAACGCATCGCGCTCTCCCGGCGTGGCCGTCATCTTGCCGATCAGTCCGTACATGGCGTAATCCTCTCCGATTCGTTTGCCCATCTTCCAGGGCCGCGCACCATCAGTATGGGAAACGAGTATCCGGGAAAGCCCAGCGAACCGCTACCAGGACGACGCTGCTCGCGTCTCACAACCCCGCGAGCGGCACGTTCTATCGCTGGATCAGGAAAGGAGACATTCGTGATTGCATATACCTCGTGGGACGGCTTGCAGGCCATGGCGCGGCAGCACGACGCCGACCTTTCGCTCGTCCCCGGTGAACGCCTCGAAATGGCGCCGCACTGGACGCGCGCCGTATCGCGTTGCGTGCGCCACGCCGCCGAGCGCGTGCGCGATGGACTGACGGGCATGCAGGGCGAGGCGAGCCTCGGCTCAGATGCCGGCAATCGAACTCTGCCCCGCGGCGCCGGCGACCGGTGACCGCGCTCCTGGCGAATCAGACCACTCCAGTGGGCGAGCCGGACGTCGCGGCCTGGGTCGAGCGTTACGTGCGCTCCTGGAGCACGAACGATCCTTCCCATATCGGCGCGCTCTTCGCTGAGAATGCGTCCTACTTTCCCGCGCCGCACGAGGAGCCGTGGCGGGGCCGCGCCGCGATCGTCGCCAACTGGCTCGCGCGAAAAGACGAGCCGCGGAGCTGGGCGTTCCGCCACGAGATTGTTGCCGTGGCCGACGATGCTGCCTTCGTGCGCGGCTGGACCCATTACCTTGAGCCGCCAGCTGACTACAGCAACCTCTGGGTGATCCGCTTCAATGAATCGGGCCGCTGCCTCGAGTTCACGGAATGGTGGATGGCGCGGCCATAGAACGTCGTCGCGTGCCTCGCGAGAAGGCCGCATTGCCTCTATCCCGGCGGGGGTATTCGCTGATTAGCCGTCCAGCAACGCGTCGAGGTCGATGGCAACGCCGGGGAGCGAGGCAACCTCGACAACGCCGCCGTCGACCACGGCTTCGGTGTAGCCCCCGTCGTCCCCTCTGCGCCAGACCGTCAGCGTCCGGTCGAGAGCGACCAGACCTCCACCACCAGTGGCAGCGGTTCGGCGTGGGCATTGAAGGCCCGCGGATCGTGCTCGAACGGCGTCTGGTAGGCGGCGGGGATGACCACCACGTCCGGGATGTAGTAGTTCCGCGGCGAGAGGCGAGCCTTCCCGCCATTCACGTTCACCCAGTATTCGCGCCGGTCGAGCTGGTTTGCGAGCATCTGGCCGAGATACGAGGCGACGCCGTCGTGCCAGACGCTCATGAGCGGCTTTTCCCGGGGCACACCATCCCACAGCTCCCACAGGTGATCTGTGTCATTCAGCGCCAGCTCCCGGTATTCCTGCTCACTCATGCGGTTGACAACGGCCATGGACGCCTCCGTTGGGTCATAGGGTGATGGGGTCATAGGGTGATAGGGATAACGGTCGTGCCACGCTGCACGATACTCCCCCCTATGACCCTATCACCTTATCACCCTGGCACCCACCCCATCACCCTACCGATACTCCCCCGTTTTCAGCCGCCCGATCGCCTCATGGGCGGCGTTGTGGCCTGGCGCGCCCATGACGCAGCCGCCCGGCCAGGCCCCGGAGCCGCAGAGGTAGAGCCCCGCGATCGGCCCCTGATACGATTGCGAGCCCGGCACCGGACGCATATCGAAAGCCTGCTCCGGCACCAACTCCCCCTGGAAGATGTGACCTCCCGTCAGCCCGAAGCGGGCCTCGACGTCGGGCGGGGCCAGCACTTGCATCGTGATCTCGGCGTCGGCCATGTTCGGTGCGAAGTGGGCGAAGCGGGCGATGGCGTTGCGGGCGATCTCGTCGCGGCGCTCGTCCCAGCTCCCCTCGGCCAGCTCGTACGGGAAGAACTGCGTGAAGATGGAAAACGTCTCCCCACCCTCCGGGGCCAGCGAGCGATCGACCGCCGACTGGGCGTGGATGGAGAAGAACGGCCAGTCCGCCGGGCGGCCCTGGCGGGCGTCTTCGTAGGCGCGCTGCAGGTAGTCGATGCTCGGCCCGATGTGCACCCCGCCGAGCTGCCCCAGCGAGAAGTCGCGGTTGCGCAGGGCGCGGTACTCCGGCAGGCGGTCGCTGGCCAGGTTGATCTTCATCACCGGCGACGTGATCTGGATGTTCGCGATGTCCCGCGCATACTCGTCCGGCAGATGCTTCTGGCCCACCAGCTTGAAATAGGTCCGCACCGGATCGGCGTTGGAGAGAACGATGCGCGAGTGGAACTCCTCGCCATCCTTCGTCACCGCGCCGGTAGCGCGGCCGCCCTCGACGCAGATGTGATCGACCTCCTTGTCCGTGCGGATATCGACCCCCAGCTCCAGGGCCACTTTCTTCAAGGCTTGCGTAAAGCTCCCCATCGCCCCGCGCAGGTAGGCCCAGGCGCCCCGCTTGCCGGTGGCCATCCCCATGGCGTGGTAGAGCTTGACGTAACCGGTGCCGGCGTCGCGCGGACCGCGGAAGGTGCCAATGAGACCGAGGGCGCAGGCCGCCGCCTGCATGATGTCCGACTCGAAGTAGTACTCGGCGGAATCGGCGGCCGAGCCCAGGACCATGAACTTCAGGACGTGATCGTCGCCGGGTTGATTGAACTGGGCCACGAACTCAGCGAAGGAGGGGGGATTGCGCAGGATGTACCCATCCATGATCTCGCAGGCGCGCTCGATCATGGCGTCGTAGACCGGGTACGCCTTGGCGTCCCGGGGCGAGAAGCGGGCGATCTCCTTTACCGTGTCGGCCATTTCTTCCCAGAAGACGACGCCATCCTCGCCATCCATGAACGGCGCGAAGGAACGCGGGTTCCGCTTGATCATCTCCACGCCATTGCTCATCAGGTCGAGATCGTGCAGCACCTTTTGCGGGGCCAGCGACAGCACATACGACCCGGTGGAGGCGATATGCCCCGGCGCCCCCTCGATCTCCTCGGAGAAGGCCGCCCCGCCGACATCCTTGTAGCGCTCCAGGATGCAGACGCTGTACCCCGCCCGCGCCAGATAACAGGCGGACACCAGCCCATTGTGCCCACCCCCCACGATCACGGCATCGAAGCTGTTGCTGGGAACGTTCATCTGGTACGCCAACTCAAACCTCCCCCTTGGGGCCGCGCGGCCACGAAATCGGTTTCTTAGGTGATGGAACGCTACGCGGGGGGAGGGGAGGGCGTCAATGGCGGTATCTGTGGCGTCGCCAATGTGCCGGCCTCGATCGCTCCCCTCGAAGTTGTACGGCAAAATGCCGTACACTAGCCACAGCACTATGCGGTTCACGATGGTGGGCTGAGATGGTGTTGTCAGACTGAAAGGAGATCATCGTGGGGCGCGCATCCGGTACTACGGCCAAGGAGCGCCCGGGGACGCCGCGGCAACGTGAGCGGCTGGAGGCCCGCCTGAGCCCGGAGCAGAAGGCCCTGCTGGAACGGGCCGCCGCATTGGAGGGGAGGTCACTCACCGACTTCGTGGTCGACAGCGCCCAATCGGCCGCGCTGGAGACGATCCAGCGGCACGAGGTGATCGCGCTCAGCGCCCGCGACAGCCTGATATTCGCCGAAGCGCTGATGCACCCGCCAGCGCCAAACGAGCGGTTGCGTACGGCAGCTCGTCGTCATCGATCCCTCATCGCCGGGGAATAGATGAAGGCTCAACGGTACCGGGTCGAGCGGCTCACTCGTGGTCACAGCCGCGCCGCGTTCTCGTGCAGCGAGGACTCGCTCGATAGCTATCTGCGTGATCGGGCGCGGCGGGACGCCGACCGCCACGTCGCCACCGTCTTCATCCTGCATGACCCGCAAGCCGATCGCGTCGCCGGCTACTACACTCTGAGCGCCTCGTCGGTCCTCCTTGCAGAGCTGCCGCTGGAGATGCAGCGCACGCTGCCGAGGTATCCCCAGGCGCCCGTCGTGCTGCTCGGACGGCTCGCCATCGATCGAGACTACCAAGGCCAGGATCTGGGCGAGGCGTTGCTCTTCGATGCCTTGCGCCGGGCGTTTGCGGTCGGCACGGAACAGATTGCGGCCATGGCGGTGATCGTCGACGCCTTGCACGATCGCGCCCGCGCGTTCTACGAGCAGTACGGGTTCCAGCGCTTTCCGGGCAACGAGCATCGGCTTTTCATGCCGATGCAGACCATCGCGCAACTCGTGGAAGAGGACGAAGCCTGATCGGCGCAAAGGCGAGCGTGCTCATAAGATCCGCTATCCGCAACATCGTCTCTATGAAGGACGCGCGGCTACTTGTCGAGAATGCAGCTTCGGCCCTTGCCCGGTGCACCGGCGAACGGAGCCACAACCTTTAGTGTCGGAAAGCCAAACAATCGAAGCTTCGTGCGTAGAGTGGTGCGCGATGCTGAGCGCCGATTTTATCCGACCCCTAGGATCCAGCCCTCGAAGCGCACCTGATCCCCAAAGCTCGTCCCCGCCACGCGCCCGAATGGCAGCGGCGATGGTAAGAACGACTTGACGAGATTGCCGAGTTCGTCAGCCTCGATCATCCACAACAGAACCTTCCACGCATCGCGCTGGTGGTCGGTCGTACATGGACCGAAAGATGCTGGCTTGGGGTAGATGGCGGGGTAGCTCTCGACAATGATGTGCGTACCCCCCACGTCCATAGGGTGCTCGCACTCCTGTGGCCAGACGCGGAATTGGACTCTGCCCGCCTCGCGCTGGGCGATCAGGTCATGGAGCGCGGACAGGCCAGTGATCGTGTGGAACCCTGCGGTCCCGCCTGAGCCCATATACCACTGGCTGATCGCTTGAGGCACCGCGGTCTCAATTAGGCGGAAGTAGGCGACGCCGTGTTGGAGGTAGAAACGAAAGTCGGTTCTGTTCTCGTCGAAACGATACGGACCATGACCCGCAAACCGCGGATCCCTATTGACCACTTCCGCCACCGCCCGCGCCGTTCCGTATCGCCCGTAGAGATCGGCGAGAGCCTGGATTGTCGCCCGCCAGCCGTCGCGGCGAAACACACCCTGGTCCGCTCCCCAGGGCAAGCCCAGCCCGAAGTCTAGCGCGACGATGGTTCTGGGTTGGTCGGTGCTCAGGATCGCGCTGAGCCACTCTCGACACTCGGCCCTGCTCCAGTTTCGCACGCGAGGGAACCGGGGCGGCCAGACGAGTTCCGCTGGCGCGGCGCGGCCCGCCGCCGCCACACTGAGGTCGACAGGTTTATGCTCCATGCCTGCGCCCGACCAATCTACCGAGACGTATCGTTGGAACATGGCCATGGATGCCTCCTGATGACGCGCGCCAGATCCGCCTCAAAGTGTGCTTGATTCTTCGAAGTAATCTGACCAGAGGCGAGGTCGGATCGGTAGGGGATGAGTCGGCTCGGCCGTACTTGATGCCGAGCAGTTGGATGCCCGGATCGTTACGCCGCTCCGCCCCAAAGCCGCACTGTTCTTTGTCCTTCGCCTCGTTGTCCGGCAGCCAGAGCCTCCTCGATGCGCTCGGGTGTGCGCAGAGGAATCACATGCACCGGGATACCCGCCTCGACCTGCAAGGCCACCACGCGCTCCACGACCAGGTCGCCCACCTCATCGGGGTCTTCGACGTCCGCGACGGCGAGTAGGTTCATGGTGGCGGGATCGTCGGGACTCTGGACGAGTTCGTAGGTGGTCGTCGGGTATCGGGATGTGATGATCGTTTGTAGCTCGTAATTCGCTTGCCGCGTCCGCTCGTCCAGCTCACTGAAATCGATGCCGTGCTCGTTGCTTACCACGCGGTCCTCCGGATCTCACAGCCCGATCTCAGGAGGAGCTTGGCTCCGCTCTACGTCCGCTGCCGCCCCTTCTTCCCCGCCCGGTGCGCCTCGCTGATCTGCAACATCGGCGCGGCGAGGCTGAGCGTTTCCGGGCGGTGCGCGCCCATGGCGTCAAGGCGACGCTGGGCCTCCTCGTAGCAGGCGGCGTCGTCGCGATCGCCGATTACCAGCACCGTCGCGACCGTCTCCGCGGCGTCCGTGGAGAAGATGATGCGCCAGGTGCGATCGCCAACCACGATCTTGCGATAGCCAGCCAGATTGCCGCCGAGTGGCAGGCCGGCGTCCTTCCCCACCGCCTCAAGCCGGATCAGCTGCTTCAGGAAGAGGGCGAGGTTGCCGGAGGTGGCATAGCGCACGAGGTCCACCACCGCGTCATCGATAAGCTCGACGCGGATCGCCATCTAGTCGACGTCGGGAATGGCCGCGAGCGCTTCCCGCGTATAGCCAACTCGCGCCAGCACGTCGTCGAGCGAGTGTCGCTCCGTCCCGGCCGTCAACATCCGGCTCGC
>Ga0136612_10001449_pt1 | contig 10101 bp, 11 predicted proteins | sample AntDryUQ224A2306_2_FD_106644 | JGI IMG/M metagenome (GOLD analysis project Ga0136612, IMG submission 106644) | Polar desert sand microbial communities from Dry Valleys, Antarctica - metaG UQ224A (23.06) | ecosystem: Environmental > Terrestrial > Soil > Desert | place: Antarctica: Dry Valley...
CGAACGTACGGGTGGGGTCGAGTGGTGGCGCGACGCCGAACGTGCGGGTCGCATCGAGATCGTCGGCCGAGGACGGCGAGGGAGCCGGGTCGGGGACGTCGAGGGTACGGGTGGCGTCGAGATCATCGACCGGCAGCGGTGCCGGCGTCTCCCCGACCGGCGCCGGTGGTTCGGCGGCGGCACCGGCAGGAGCCACCTCGGCCGCAGTCGGTGCCACGGCGATGCCGCACTGGGTGCAGAACCGGGCGCCTGGCTGGTTCGGCTCTCCGCAGTTCGTACAGGTCCGCTCGGCCACGCGCATCTCCTCGTCCACCGGTCACCGACTGGCCGCCCGACGTCGGGCCATCGCTTCATTCTGCTACCCGAGCACGCCGTACCGGAAAAGGTCAGCTGTCGGGGGCGAACCCCTGGCGCAGCGTGTTCTCGGTGACCGTGCGCGGATCGACGAACTGGAGCAGGTAATCGGGCCCTCCCGCCTTCGAGCCGACGCCGGACAACGCAAACCCGCCGAAGGGCTGACGACCGACCACCGCACCGGTCACGCCCCGGTTCACGTAGACGTTGCCCGCCCTCAGTTCGTTCGTGGCCCGGCGGATGTTCGCCGGCGATCGGGAGAAGATGCCGGCGGTGAGGGCGTACTCGGTGTCGTTGGCCAGGGCGAGCGCCTCGTCGAGGTCGGCGACGCGGAACACCGACAACAGCGGTCCGAAGAACTCGTCGGTTGCCAGAATCGAGCGACGATCGACCTCGGTGACCACGGTGGGGCCGACGTACCATCCGTCCCCGGGGATCTCGTTGCTCAGGTGAGCGACCGTGCCGTGGGCGGGTGCCTCACCGATCGCCTTCGTGAGCCGCTGGTAGGCATCGTCATCGATCACGGGTCCGACTTGCGTACCCATGTGGCGGGCGTGGCCGACCTGCAACTCCCCGGCCGCCTCGATCAGGCGGGGCACGACGGCGTCGTACGCGGCATCGACGACGATGAGCCGGGACAGCGCCGAGCACTTCTGGCCGGCGAACGAGAAGGCCGAGTCGACGGCGGCCGGTACCGCCTGGTCGGGGTCGGCATCCCCGTCGATGATGAGGGCGTTCTTGCCGCCCATCTCCGCCACCACCCGCTTGACGTGCCGTTGACCCGGCCGGTGGCGGGCAGCGAGCTCGACGATGGACAGACCGACGGCCCTCGATCCCGTGAAGACGATGAAGCTCACGTCGGGATGCTCCACCAGACGAGCGCCAACCTCGTCGCCGTACCCGGGTAGGAAGCCGAGGACGCCGTCGGGTAGCCCGCCGGCACTGAGCGCCTCGACCAGGCGGGCTGCGACCGCAGGTGTCTGCTCGGCCGGCTTGAGCACCACGGGGTTGCCGGCGGCGAGGGCGGCCACGGTCATGCCCGTCGGGATGGCGAGCGGGAAGTTCCAGGGGGCGATGACCACCCCCACGCCCTTCCCGACGTAGGTGAGGGTGTTCGCCTCGCCCGGGGGTGATTGGACGGTGCCCCCCCGGTCGAGGCGGAGCGCCTCGCGGCCGTAGTACTCGCAGAAGTCGATCGCTTCGCAGACGTCGGCGTCGGCCTGGCCCCATGGCTTGCCCGCCTCGAAGACCTCGAGCGCGGCCAGTTCGTCGCGTCGCTGACGCATCCAGTCCGACGCCCGGAACAGCACGGCGGCCCGGTCCCGTGCCGGGGTGGCCCGCCACCGCTCGACGTTGGCCACCGCCACCGCCACCGCCGCGTCGGCCTCCGACGACCCGCACGCGACCGAGCGGGCGACGATCCTGTCGATGCATCCCGGATCGACCGACTCGATGGTGCGAGCGGTTCGCACCTCATCGCCGTCGATGCGAGCCACCACTTCGATCGTGTCTCCCTGGCCGGCCCGTCCGACGGCGACGTCGAACGCAGCTCGCGACGATGACCGTCGCCACTCCCGCAACGGTTCGGGTTCATATGACGTAGGAGCATCGGGGTCGCTCTCGGAGCGCCGCTGCACCGTCGTGCGGTCCGGGATCCGGTCGACGTCGGGCGGGGCGATGAGGTCTTCGAGCGCGCCACCTTCAGCGAAGCGGTGGCGGACGAAGGACTCGTTGGAGGTGTTCTCCAGCAGCCGCCGGACGAGGTAGGCCATCCCCGGCACCAGTTCCCCGACCGGTGCATACACCCGGAGACGCAGGCCCATCCGGCGGATGGCGGCATGCATCGGTTCCGCCATGCCGTACAGCATCTGGATCTCGAACCCCGACTCCGGGATCCCGAGCCGGCGTCCGCAGGTGATGGCGTGGGCGAGGGACCGCAGGTTGTGGCTGGCGAACGCCGCTCGCACCTGCCCGTGGTGCTCGTGGAGGAGGCGGGCGCAGCGCTCGTAGTTGGCGTCGGTCTCGGCCTTGTGCTCGAACACCGGCACCGGCCACCCGGCGGCTCGGGAGTGGACCGTCTCGGTATCCCAGTAGGCGCCCTTCACCAATCGCACGGTGACCGGCTTCGTCCGCTGCGAGGACCAGGCGACGAGGTCGGCCAGGTCGTCACGACTGTCTCGGAGGTAGGCCTGGACCACGATGCCGGCGTCCAGATCGGCGAACTCGTCGTCTCCCAGCAGGTCACGGAACAACTGCAACGTCAGGTCCTTCACCTCGTAGTGCTCCATGTCGAAGTTGATCGTCGCCCCTCGGTCACGAGCCAGGCGGAGGATCGGACGAAGGCGCTCGGCGGCGCCGGCCAACCCTGCCACCCGGTCGAGGGGTTCGTAGTGGGTCGCCAGCGCGGTTGGCTTGACACTCACGTTCACGCGAGGGATCCGGCCGAGATCATCTCGCTCGAGGTGGTCGTCGGGCGCCCACCCGACGGACGCGTCGCACAGCGCCACGAGCATCTCGGTGACTCGTGCCGCGTACCGGTCGGCATCGGGCTCGACGATCGTCTTCTCCCCGAGCAGATCGACGGTGGCCCCGCTGCCCGACCTCCACAGGTCGTGCAGGCCCACGACCGCCTCGGTGGGGTTCGTGCCCACGATGAACTGCTCGGCCATCCGCGAGATGTTGCGTCGGGCGACCCGTGCCTCGACCGACTTCCCGAACGGCACGTGGGCGGCCACGTCGATACCGAGATCCAGAGCCCGGGGAACCTCCTGGCCCTCGAAGTACTCGTGCAGGTGCCGGGCCACGTCGGCGTCGTCGACCATGGCAGGGAAGACGTCGACGAAGCGGAACAGCTGGGTCTTGAACGCCGGGCGGGCCATGGCCCAGTCGAGCATCCGCTCGCTCCACCACGACATGCGAAACACCTTGGATCGTTCGCCCGCCCCGAGCTCGGCGATGCGGCGGGCGAGGGTGGTCACCTCGGTGTCGATGGCAGCGGCCATGAGCCACCGTATCCACGCTCCTGATGGAACGAACGTCCGGGCCATGGTCTCGCCGCCGAGCTCGACGTCGAGGACGGATCGCGTCAGAGGTCGTCGAGCCGCGCGGTCAAGTGCTTGGGAGCCACCAGGCGGTAGGCGTCCTCGGCCACGCCCCTCACCTCGTCCCAGTCGGGCTCGACGTCGAGGCGGAGGCCGAGCCAGCCTCGGCCGCCCACGTAGGGCGGCACGAAGAACCGCTTCGGCTCCTGTTCGACCATGGCGGCCTGAACCCCTGGGGATGCGGGGTACCAGAGGGCCAGCCGACCGTCCCCGTGATGGTCGTCCAGGAACATCACGAACACGTTCTTGTCGCGCACGAAGAACGTCGGCGACCCGTGGCTCAGGCGTTCGGTCGCCTCCGGGAGCGACAGGCAGATGCGCCGGACCCGCTCCAGAGCCGCAGCCTGCCCCCCGCTCACGGGCGGTGGGCGGCGATGTGATCGAGGATCAGGTGGGCAACCTTGTCGGGCACTTCCTCGGGGATCCAGTGCGACACGCCCTCGAGGATCTCGAACCGGTACGGTCCGACGACGCAGTCACCGGTGAGCTCGGCGGCCCGTCGACCGAGAGCTGCGTCGCCCGTGCTCCACACGTACAGGGTCGGGGTCGAGACCTCGGCGTCGGAACGGATCCCGGATCGCAACGGGAGAGCCCGATACCAGGCCAGGGTCGCAGTCATCATCCCGGGCTGCATCTGGCGGGCCATGTACTCCGACGCCCGATGGGTGGAGAGGCCTGAGCGCCCCAAGACGGCCCGTCCCACGCCGCCGTCCCGGGCGAGCAGGAGCATCTCGGGAAGGACGGGTACTTGGAAGAACACGGCGTACATCGAGTGCAGGAGCTGGGTGCTCGACACCATCGCTCGTTGCATGGCCCGAGGGTGCGGGGTGGAGAGGACAGTCATGGTCGAGAGCCGTTCGGGGTGCTCGCCGGCCAGCGCCCATGCGACCGCGCCGCCCCAGTCGTGCCCGACCAGATGGACCCTGTCCAGATCTGCGGCGTCGATGAGGGCCATGACGTCGGCCACGAGCTCCGCCATCACATACGCACGCCGCCCGTGCGGGCGCGCACGGGCCGAGTAACCCCGCTGATCCGGAGCCAGGATGCGCGAGCCCTCGTCGACGAGGATCGTGGCCACCGCGTCCCAAGACGACGCGGTGGCCGGCCAGCCGTGGAGCAGGACGATCGGCTCGCCGTCGCTCGGCCCACGATCGATGACGTCGAAGGTGAGATCGTCTCGGGTGTACTGGCGCATCGATCCCGGCAGCTCCTCGGCGGATCGCCCGCTCGCTCAGGCGTTCAGGCTCTCACGATCCGAGCTTCCGTTGCTGGTGATCGCTATCTTGCGGGGCTTCGCCTTCTCCGCGATCGGGATCCGCAGTGACAACACCCCTGCGTCGTACCTGGCCTGAACCCGGTCGATGTCAAGGGTCTCACCGAGGATGAGCTGCCGACTGAAGACGCCGTGTGGGCGCTCGGCCGCGAGCATCTCGGTGTTGTCGCCGAGCGAGGGTCGCCGCTCCGCCCTGATCGTCAGAACGTTGCGTTCCACGTCGAGATCGACCGACTCGGGGTCGACGCCGGGCAGATCGAGCTCGACCAGGAACTCGTCGCCCTGGCGCCAAGCATCCACTGGCATCACTGCGGGACGGGCAACCGTGCCGAACATCTGCTGGGTCAGTCGATCGATGTCCCGGAACTGATCGGTTCGCATCAGCATGTCAACACTCCTCCTGCGTGTCCGGTTGCGGTGGTCGCCTTGACCCCAGATCTGTGGTGGTCGTGGCAGATTTCTTATACCATCCCCGACAGTTCGAGGCAAGACCCACGACGTCCGAACCGAGGAGGACACGATGACCTACGGGGAGCACGAGTCGACCCGCGGTCTCTATGGCATCTCCGTTGCGGCCGAGCTGGTCGGAACCGGCCAGCAGAACCTCCGGCTCTACGAGCGCCGGGGCCTTCTCGATCCCGAGCGCACCCCGGCCGGCACCCGGCGCTACAGCGACGTCGACCTCGGCCGTCTGCGCCGAATCGGCCAACTGCTGGCCGCCGGTCTCAACCTCGCCGGCGTGGCCCTCGTCCTCGACCTCGAAGCCGACAACGCCCAGCTGACCGCCGCTCTGTCGGAACAACAGACGCCCAACGCCGACGGCAAGGATGCGTGACCCCGTCGTGCCGTAGGAGGTGAGCGTCGCAACCGAGCATGGCGGATAACGTCCGCCGCGTCGCCACCACCGGAGGTCAGCAGTGCACTATCGCAGTCTGGGACGAACAGGCCTCAAGGTCAGCCCCCTGTGCCTCGGAGCCATGATGTTCGGGGCGTGGGGCAACCCGGACCACGACGATTCCGTCGCCGTCATCCATGCCGCACTCGAGGCCGGTATCAACTTCATCGACACCGCAGACGTCTACTCGGCCGGGGAATCCGAGGAGATCGTCGGCCGGGCCATCGGCGGTCGCCGCGACGACATCGTGCTCGCCACCAAGTTCTTCGCTTCGATGGGGGAAGGTCCCAACCAGTCGGGTGGGTCCCGCTCGTGGATCATGCGTGAATGCGAGGCGAGCCTCCGTCGCCTCGGCACCGACCACATCGATCTCTACCAGGTGCATCGACCTGATCCGAACGTCGACATCGACGAGACCCTCGGGGCCCTCTCGGACCTCGTGCACCAGGGCAAGGTCCGCTACCTCGGGAGCTCGACGTTTCCGGCTTCGGCCATCGTGGAAGCGCAGTGGGTGTCCGAGCGCCGCCACCGTGAACGCTTCGTGTGTGAGCAGCCGCCGTACTCGATGCTGGTGCGTGGGATCGAGGTCGACGTACTGCCGACCTGTCAGCGACACGCTATGGGTGTCATCCCGTGGAGCCCGCTCGGCGGCGGGTGGCTCTCCGGGCGGTGGCGCGTCGGCGCCGAGGACGTGACCAGCCGCCGAGCGACCCGGATCCCGGATCGCTACGACCTGTCCAAGCCCGAGAACCAGCGAAAGCTCGAGGCGGCCGACGCCCTGGCGGCGCTGGCCGAGGAGGCTGGGCTCAGCCTGGTGCACCTTGCGGTGGCATGGGTCATCAACAACCCGGCCGTCACCGCCGCCATCATCGGCCCGCGCACGATGGAGCAGCTGACGAGTCAGCTCGGAGCGCTCGACGTGTCACTCGGCACCGACATCCTCGACCGCATCGACGAGATCGTCCCGCCCGGGACGAACTTCAGCTGGGCCGATGCCGGCTACACGCCTCCGACGATCTCCGAACCCCGAAAGCGGCGTCGCCCACCGAGATAGGGGCGACGGCGAGGGGCGACGGCGAGGGGCGACGGCTATCGCCCACGACCGTAGGTGAGCGGCGCCCGGTAGGAGCCGCCGGCGAACGGACGGCCACGCCGCGTCGCGTGCCGCCATTGGATCGAGACCCGTGGACCGAACGGCTGGCCCGGCAGGTAGGGGACGGAGTGCTCCCAGTCGGCTTGGCAACGACCCCCCATCACCAGCAGGTCACCCGGCCCGGGGGCGATGTCACGGGCCGCGCCCTTGCCTTCGGCGTGATCGAAGCGTCTGGCCCGGGGGCGCAGCAGCCAGGGCCGCCGAGCGCCGAGGCTGAGGACGGCGATGACGGTCTCGTCGAGCCACCTCATGTCGGTGTCGCGGTGGAACGCCTGCCCATCGTGCCCGTTGCGGTACTGCAACAGGCCGAACCCGTCGAAGCGAACGCCGTAGCAGTGCTGGAGCCTGCGGTGGACGTCACCGAGGACGGGATGGGGCAACGGCCGACCGCACTGCCACATCGCGCCCAGCCGACGCTCCTCGACCCAGTGGTCGTAACGGAACAGGCGGCTGGTCTGCCATGCGACCTGGTTCAGCAGCACGTCGCACAGCGCGTCGGCGCCAACCAACCATCCTCGGGCAACATCGACCCAGGAACCCTCATCCAACTCGATGCGCTCGGGCACCACATCGGGGTCGATGTGGATCCCTGCATCAGGCCCTTCCGCGATCACCTCGGCCACATCCACCAGCATGCACCAACCGTTCTCGGCGGGTCACCCCCGCACGAAGGGGGGCGGGGTCGATCGCGCCAATTCCAGGCTGGCGTCCAAGCTCGGCGCCGCTGCGATCCCGGCCGGACGCGTCGGCCGCCTCCGAGGGTTGCTGCGTGCGACACTCTGGTGATGGCTGCTGACCCGAATCCTTCGAACATCGCGCTGGTGTCGCGGCACTACGAGGATCTCGTGAACCGGAACGACCTGGGGGCGGCGGATCGGGATCTGCGAGCCGACTTCGTCGATCATGCGGCGCCTCCCGGTACCCCTCCTGGGCCCGAGAGCGTGAAGGGCTGGATCACGATGGTGCGGGCCGCCTTCCCGGACATCGAGGTCGTCGAGGAGCACCGCATCGCCAACGGCGACATGGTCGCCGTGCTCGCGTGCTGGCGCGGGACCCACGACGGGCCCTTCCTCGGGATCGAACCCACGGGTCGACCGGTCGAGATGCGGGGCATGGTCCTGTGGCGCATCGCCGACGGCCAACTCGCTGAGCGTTGGGCCGTCCTCGACTACGACGCGGTGCTGGAGTCGATCCAGCCCTCGGGCTGACCGCCTCGACACGACATCACCCGACGCGTCGAGCCGTGACGAGGCTGGTGCTGTGGTCGACCGTGATCCGCCCTTCGAACCGGTCGATCACCTCGCTGATCCCCAGGAGCACCGCATCGAGGGTCTCCGGCGCCAGGATGCGGTGACCGCTGTGGGTCGGGAGTTGGTCGAGCCACTCGTCGACCCGATAGGTGCGCCGGTACCAGCGATCCACTCGGGCGTCATCGTTTCGCGTTGCGCTGGTGGTGCCCCGGAGGCACCCATGCTGCGACGGGTGCGGATCACATCCCGCGTCCGCCGTCGGGCGCTCCTAGCGCGCGAAGCGCTCCGGTTCTACGTTCGGAAGGTGGCCATCCTGCAGGGAGTCCTCGTTCGACTCCGACCACCCACCCGGGCCGATGTCGCCGACCTGGCAAGGATTCGCCGGACGCCCGAGGTGTACGAACGCTGGAGAGGCGGACACGATGTGGTCGCCTCGGTCATCGAGGACCTGGACGATCCGGACTCCACCGGGTACGTCATCGAGATCGAGAGTCGTTCGGTGGGTTGGATCCAGTGGCAGGCCGAGGACGAGGTCGACTACCGCCACGCCAGCCTCGACATCTACGTCGATCCGTCATGGCACGGTCGCGGTGTCGGCACCGACGCCGTGCGAACCCTCGCCCGCCACCTGCTGATGGATCACGCTCACCATCGGCTGGTGATCGACCCGGCAGCCGACAACGTGGCTGCCATCCGGTCGTACACCAAGGTCGGTTTCCGACCGGTAGGCGTCATGCGGAACTACGAGCGCGGTGCGGACGGCACGTGGCACGACGGCCTGTTGATGGACCTCCTCGTCGGCGAGCTCATCGAGTAGTGGTACCAGGAGCCGCTTGACGACATGCGGCGACGAGAGATGGCGTCGGGACATCGGCCGGGCCGACCCCATCCCAGCGTGGAGCCGGGATTCGAGCCGACCCAACCGGTTGGTGCACGCGGCGGCGCTGGGGTCGAGAACCTCGCCGTCACGACCCCGCGAGCTTCATCAGGCCGACGGGCCGAACAGCGAGGCGACGATCGCGCCGGCCCCGTCAGGAGCCCGAACCTCGAGGGCGACGCCACGATGGTCAACCGTGATGGCGAAGGAGAAGAAGGCACAGCAGTGCTGCTCCGCGTCGACCAGCCGGGCGAGCTCGGTCAGCGAGAGACCGTCGCCGAAGTCGATGCGCAGCGCACCATCGGCGGCGGTGCCACGGGACCGGGCTTGGTCGAGGACAGCACGCCACTCGGCAAGCCGATCGGGCAGAGCTCCGGCCTCGAGGGTGCAGGCGATGGGTGTGTCCTCCGGCTTCGTGACGAGCACCCCGGGAGCCACTGCTTCGGCGGTGGGCGGTTGATCGGTGACACATGCGCAGCGACCGTCGCACGGTCCGTCGATGGCCGGGCGTTCCAACTGAGCAGCCGCCGTGCGCAATTGCGCCGACAGCGCGACCAGGTCGGCGATCTGGCTCTGCGCTTCGGAGATCTTGTCGGTCACGAGCGCATGGAAGCGGTGCTGCACCGCTCCGCAGCGTTCGCCGTCCCAGATCCCGATGAGGTCGGTGATCTGCTCGAGGGAGCATCCGAGTCGCTTCGCTCGCGCAATGAATCCGAGTCGGGCCAGCGCGTGTTCGTCGTAGATGCGGTAGCCGCCGTCGGTTCGGTTCGACGGAGCCAGAAGTCCGATGCCTTCGTAGTAGCGCAGCGCCGAGGCGGTGAAACCGCTTCGTTCGGCGGCTTGCCCGATTGTGTAGGTGTCCACGATCCGAGGGTAGGGCTTCGACCCAGGATGAAGGTCAAGTCCCCAGTTCGCCGCCCGTTGCGAAAGACCCAGCGCGGCTCCGCCTCTCCTCCTCCGTCAGGCGGGTTCGTAGGTGAGGACCATCACCCCGGTCGGGAAGGTCCGATGGTCGGTGAGCGTCCACGGGAGCTTGATCCGCTCCTCCCCGAACACCCTCATGCCGTCTCCGATCGACACCGGGAACAGCATCAGCCGGAGCTCGTCGACCAAACCTTCCGGTAACAGCGCGCGCACGAGCGTACCGCTGCCAACCACCAGGATCGGATCGCCGACACCTCGGTCGCCGTGTCGGCCG
>Ga0136612_10001451_pt1 | contig 10096 bp, 10 predicted proteins | sample AntDryUQ224A2306_2_FD_106644 | JGI IMG/M metagenome (GOLD analysis project Ga0136612, IMG submission 106644) | Polar desert sand microbial communities from Dry Valleys, Antarctica - metaG UQ224A (23.06) | ecosystem: Environmental > Terrestrial > Soil > Desert | place: Antarctica: Dry Valley...
CGTTGCCTCCCAGGCACTCCAGTGCCTCCGCAACGACGGCCGGGGTCCGCTTGCACACCCAGAACTTCCCGACGGCCAGCGCGAGCCGCTTGAACGCGGACTCCCCCGCGTCCTGAGCGGCAGCAAGGCCAAGCATGAGCGTCGTCGCCGCCTCTGACTCGATAGCGAGATCTGCCAGCACGTTGGCCATTGCTGGCGCATCGACCAACCTGGTGCCAAAAGCGCGTCGGTACGTCGCATGGTGCACGGCCTGCGCCAGCGCCGCTCGCATCGCCGCGGCGCTGCCGATAACGCAGTCCAACCGGGTCATGTTGACCATCTCGATGATGGTCGCTACGCCACGCCCTTCCTCGCCGACCAGCCAACCGACGGTGTCGTCGAACTCGACCTCGCTGGATGCATTGGAACGGTTCCCGAGCTTGTCTTTCAGCCGCTGCAGCAGAAACGGGTTGCGCGTCCCGTCCGGCAGCACCCGCGGGACGAGCAAGCAGGTCAACCCGCCCGGCGCCTGCGCCAGTACCAGGAAGAGGTCACACATCGGCGCCGAGCAGAACCACTTGTGCCCGCTCAGCCGGTAGCTGCCGTCACCGGCCGGCACCGCCTGCGTCGTGGTGGCCCGGACGTCGGACCCGCCCTGCTTCTCGGTCATCCCCATCCCGGCCAGCAGCCCTGACTTTGTCGGCGCCGGACGCAGCCCCGGGTCGTACGACGTTGACGTCAGACCAGCTTCGTACACAGCGGCCAACTCGGGCATCCGCCGCAGCGCCGGTACGACGGAGTACGTCATGGAGATCGGGCAGCCGTGGCCCGCCTCGACCTGCGACCAGACGTAGAAGCCGGCCGCACGGCGGACGTGCGCACCATCCACAGCGGACGCCCACGGTGCGCCGGCGAGACCGGCCGCCACGGCTGTCCGCATCAACGAGTGCCAGGACGGATGGAAATCCACCTCGTCGAGCCGGTTGCCGTAGCGGTCGTGCGTACGCAACACAGGTACGACGGTGTTCGCCTCGGCACCCCACCGCTGCGCCTGCTCGGAGCCGGCCAGGACACCCAGCGACGACAGCTCCGCGTCCACTCCGCCGTACCGGCTGACTCCCTCGACGAGCGCCCGGTCGGTGCCGAACACGTCGTGCCCGCGCAACGGCGGTGGCTGGTTCGTCACCTCGTGCGTACTGCTCACCGCCTACGTACGTGCTCGGGGACATCGACGCCGGCAGGGACGTCGGGCGCGGTCAACGGCTCGGCCCAACCGGCTTCGACCGGCAGGACGCCGGCCCAGCCGCCCGCAGCCACGTCCTCCGGCTCGTCGATGGGCGGCCCGGTACGCACCTTCACCGACGCCTCGTCGAGCGGCAGCGCGAGCACCGACGTTGCCGCCAGCTCCTTGCGGGTCGGCTGCCGGGTCGCCGCCCATTGGCCGGGAGCCAGGTGCTCGGTGACGCATTCCAGTGCCCGCAGCTTCTCCGCCGCGTCGGTCACGAGCCGGGGTACGCCGAAGATCACGGCGGACCGGTAGTTCATCGAGTGGTGGAAGGCCGAGCGGGCCAGCACGATCCCGTCGAGCAGCGTCACCGTGACACAGATCGTCTGGCCCGGCGTACCCACGAGTGGCCGGCCGGCGACGGAACCGTGCAGGTAGAGAGTCTCGCCATCGACGCCGTACCCGGTGGGAATGATGACCGGGCTGGCGTCGGCGATGAAGCCGAGGTGGCAGATCAGCGCCGTGTCCAGGACGTCGTGCAGCGCAACTCGATCGGTTGCCCCGCGTTCCTTGTGCCGGCCAAGCCGCGTGCGTGCAGTGGCTGACAGGGCGGTGGAGGCCGACGTCGACGGCGGGCTGACCATGCCGCTCACCGTACGACGCGACACTTGCCCGCGTCGGTCGGGAGTGCCGTCAGGTGCGCACGACCGGAGAGCCTGCCGGCGGCGATGGCTGCGACCCCGCTGAGGCGCAAGAGTGACTGCCGCCGGCGGCAATCGCCGTGACATCGCGCAGCGCAACCACAGGGACTGCGGTCGACGAGGCGTTAGTACTGCCGATTCCCAATTGCCCAGAGGCATTCAAACCCCAACAGCTCACGGTTCCGTCCGTGATCGCCGCGCAGGTGTGAAAGTCGCCGGTCGCGGCGGTGCTGACACCGGCAAGGATGCCGTCTCCATCGGGCCCGCAGGAGGGAGCCGGCTAGCCGAGAGCGGCCCGCGGGAGTCGCAACGAGGGCCGTCCGCAGCCGTAGCGGCCGGCCTACGACAGCAGCCACGCCGGCGGCGGCACCACCGACGCGGTCGTGGTCCGGCTGAGTTCGGACGGCGCCCGGCTGGCCTACTCGACCTACCTCGGCGGCGTTGTCCCCGACTGACGTTCTTGAACCGGGAGTCGACGGCGTGATGCGTACACCGACGCCCGTGCCTCCGTAGTGGGCACGGATGTACCAAACGCGAACCGAACCGATCCTCAGTGTCGTACCCATCCCAAGACACTGGATCGTTAGGAGAACCGCAATGACCGCCCCGAGGAACGTCGTACCGGTCGGCACGACCGTCGGTACCACGCTGCCGGAGCTGACCAGCTGCCCGGAGTGTGGCGCGACGGCCGAGATCACCCGACGCGACGTGCTGGAGAGCACCGACGGACCCATCGAGCATGTCGGGGTGCGCTGCGTCCGGAAGCACGTGTTTCTGATGCCGACGTTCCTGCTCGACCGGTTGGTTCAGTCCCAGCCGTAGAAACCGCGCCCGCTTTTCTTGCCGAGGTCGCCGCGCGCCACCATCTCGCGCAGCAGCGGCGGGGGCTCGAACCGTGGGCCGAGCGTCAACGCCAGGTACTCGGCGATACCGAGCCGGACGTCCAGGCCGACCAGGTCCGTGAGCCGCAACGGACCCACCGGCCAGCGGTATCCGAGCACCATCCCGGTGTCGATGTCCGCCGCGGACGCCACGCCGTCGGCAACCATCCGGATCGCTTCCAGACCGACGGCGACGCCGAGCCGGCTCGTCGCGAAACCCGGCGAATCCCGTACGACGATCGCCTTCTTGTCCAGTGAATCGACCCAACCCCGCACGCGATCCAGCACGTCGGTCGTCGTTCCCGGGTGGTGGACGATCTCGACGAGGGCGCTGGCGGGCACGGGGTTGAAGAAGTGCATGCCGCAGAACCGCTCGGGCTGCTCCAAGGCCGCCGCTAAGTCCTGAACCGACAGCGATGACGTATTTGTCGCCAGTACGGCGTCGGCCCCGGCCACCGCCTCGAGCCGTCGCAGCACGGTCGCCTTCAACGCCGGCTCCTCCGGCACCGCCTCGATGAACAGCTCCGCGGCCGGCAGTTGGGCGGCGTCGATGACGGCGGACACCCGGCCCAGCGCGTCGGCGGCAGAGGAGAGCTTGCCCATCTCCTCCGCCTTGGCCAGCGTAGCCGCGATCCGCGTGATCGCAGCGTCCGATCGCTCCTGATCTGCCTCCAGGACCACCACGGTCGATCCCGCCGCCGCGAAGACATGCGCGACGCCGGCACCCATGGTTCCGCCGCCGACGACCACTACCGACCCAGGCCCGGTCATGCATTCGCCTCCCATGCGGTGACCTCACACAACGGACACGGTACGGCCGGCTACGTAGCAACGCATCGGCGAAGTCCGTAGTGGCTACGGATGCTTGGCGTCATGGAGAGTGGCTGGATGGAGGCATGACCACCTCCGACGAGCACATCCGTGCCGCGCTCCTCCGCCTTCTTTCGCTTCACGATCACGACACCAGCCACGAGATCTACGCCGATGACGCCGTACTGGAGTTCCCGCAATCGGGCGAGCGGTTCGTCGGGAAGCAGAACTTCCTCGAGTGGCGCAAGCAGTATCCAGCCGGCGTCGAATACACCGTGCGGCGAATCCTGGGTAGCGGTGACACGTGGATCATCGAAGGCGCCGTCAGCTACGACGGGGGGGACCCGTGGTAGGGCGTGAGCATTCACGAGTTCCGCGATCAACTGATCGTGCGCGAGACGATCTACGCGGCGGAAGGCTGGGAGGCACCCGAGAGGCGGGCACCGTGGCGCGCCGCGGAGCCGGCTACCGCCTGACGCTGTCCGGCAGCCGCGCTCACCGCTGGAGTGCTTTGGTTTCCAGGAACTCCTCGAGCCCCGCCACCCCGAGCTCCCGGCCGTTGCCCGACTGCTTGTAGCCCCCGAAGGGAGCCATGAAGTTCCACCGGCCGCCGTTGACGTCGACCTGTCCGGCGCGCAACCGCCGGGCGACCGCCAGCGCGGCGTCTGCGTCTGCCCCGAATACCCCCGCGGCAAGCCCGTACGACGTGCCGTTCGCGATCCGGACCGCGTCGTCGACATCGACGTACGGCAGGACGGCGATGACGGGGCCGAACACCTCGTTCTGCGCCAGCTCGGAGTCCTCGGCCACATCGGCGAGCACCGTCGGCGCGACGAAGTACCCGCCGTCCACACCGGGCGGGACGTCGGTGCCGCCAGTCACGAGCCGTGCTCCGTTGTCCTGCGCGCGGGCAATGAAGCCGCGCACGCGTTCGCGCTGCGCCTCGCTGACCAGCGGCCCGAGCTTCGTGCCCTCGTCCATCGGGTCGCCGGCCGCGTGTCCCTGCGCTGTCTTCGCGGCAGCCGCCAGCGCCTCGTCGTACCGCTCGGCCGGGACGAGCAGCCGGCTGAACGCCGTACACCGCTGGCCGGCGTTGGTGAAGCACTGCGACACGGTGGCTTTCACGGCCTTGGCGAACGCTTCGTCGTCCAGGTCCGACAGCACGATGCTGGCGGACTTGCCGCCGAGTTCCAGCGCGACCCGTTTGATCGTCTCCGCCGCCAGCTGCGTGATCCGCTTGCCGGCGCGTGCGGAGCCGGTGAAGGAGATCATGTCGATCTCCGGATGGGCGGCCATCGCCTCGCCGACGACCGGACCGGTGCCCGACACGAGGTTGAAGACTCCCGGCGGCAGCCCCACCTCGTCGAGGATGGCGGCGAACTCGTAGGCGATCAGCGGCGCGATCTCACTCGGCTTGAGCACGACGGTGCAACCGGCCAGCAGTGCGGGAGCGACCTTCGCGACCACCTGATGCAGCGGGTAGTTCCACGGCGTGATCGCGCCGACGACCCCGATCGGCTCGCGGACGATCAACGAGTTGCCGACCTCGGTCTCCCATTCGTAGCTCTCGGCCAGTTTGGCGTATGTCTTGAGCGTCCCGATCGGCGTACCGATCTGCACGAGCTTGGCGATCCGCAGCGGCGAGCCCATCTCCTGCGACACGACCTCGGCCAGCGCGTCCGTGCGGTCCACCAGGACGTCGGCGATCTTCGACAGGTACACAGCCCGCTCGCTCACCGCGGTCTGCGACCAGCCGGGCAATGCATCGCGGGCCGCGGCCACCGCGGCATCGACATCGGCGGCGGCACCGGCCGGCACCTGTGCGATGACCTGTTCGGTGTATGGGTTGACGACGTCGATCAACTCCGTGCCCGCCGAAGGGATCCAGCGACCCCCGACGTAGATCTGGGTTGAGTCGACATGTCCTGCAATGGAAGCCATGAACCGTTCGTACGGCGCATGCGTGACGGTGTCAAACCGCTCAGCCGGCGGAGGCCTGCACAAGGGCGAGTACGGCGACGAACCGCACCCAGCGCCCGGCCAGGCCGGCGAGGACGAAGACGGGCAGCGGAATGCGCAGCGAGCCTGCCGCCACGCTGACCAGAGCGAACGGGGGCAGGCCCACCGATGCGCTCGTGCCGACCAGACCGGCGGCCAGCCACGGCCGTTCTTGCAGACGTCCTTGCCAACGTGACATCCGGGCGGCGACCCGGGCCCGGCGCGGGCTCTCTGCGGTACTCGCCGCCGGGACTCGGATCCGCCGCGGCAGGGTGAGCGCCCCGCGACCGGCGAGATAGAACAGCGTCTTCCCAGCGAGCTGCCCGACCGCGGCGACGGCGGCGAACCCTGTCACCTCCCACCAGCTACCCGACACACCCAGCAGGGCCATGCCACCGAGGTACACCTCGAGGTTGACGACCGGCACCAGCGCGGAGACGAACGCGACGGTGAGCAGCGCCAGCACGCTCATGGGCGGTGTTCCGGGCGGTGTTTCAGTGGGTGGTCCGGGCAATGCTCGCCGCGGGCGCCGAGCACGTGAACGACGCGCACCAGGCATGCCGACTTCAGCGTGAGGAGCGCTACCGCGACGACGAGGCCCAGCCCGGGAGAACCGAACCAGACACAAAGCAGCGCCGGTACGGCGGAGTTGAAGAATTTCGCCGGCGGCCACCAGTTCAGCAGCCACACCAGCCGGTCCACGCGGCCGAAGTAGTTCGGCCCGGCGATCGGCCAGCGGAGGAACGCCAGGGACAGCACCGCGTCCACCAGCATGAACTCGACGAGGTACACGCCCAGCGCCGCCGCGAACTCCGGGTGTCCGACGACGAAGCCGACGTACACCACGGCGACACACAGCCGGTCGGCACAGATGTCCAGCACCGCGCCGGTCAGGGTCTCCTCGTCGCGGTGCCGCGCGACCGCTCCGTCGGCGACGTCGCCCACCCAGTGCACGACGAGTGCCAGCAGGAGCAGCCGGCCGTCCGAGTTGACGATGCCGGCCAAGCCGAGCGCGACGCAGACCACCGTACGCACGAGCGTGACGACCGACGCCAGGGTAATCAGACGGTCGACGCCGTGGGCCGCACACCCGCGTGGACATGTCTTGGCGATGTCGCCCGGCAGTATGGCGACCGGTTGCCCGTCGAGAAGATCGTGCATGGCACCTCCGTCTGCGGCCCAGCCGATCGGCCCGGCGGGCTGAGGGTCGCGTGGCTGCCGACCCCCGTCACCACCCGCAGAGGGGGCCCCCGCGTGGAGGGCGGCGCATACGGTGGTGACGGTGAACGGCGACCTCGGCACCGCACCGGCATGGCTGGACGCGGTGCTGACTGCGCAGCCGATGCCGCCAATCGAAGCGATCGTCGCTGCTGCGGTCATCGCCGCCGCCAGTGTCCTGCTGCCCGATGTGTGGCCGCGGACAAGGCATCTACTGACGATCGCGCACGAAGGCGGGCACGCTCTGACGGCGCTGCTCACCGGCCGCCGGCTGGCCGGCATCCGGTTGCACTCCGACACCTCGGGGCTGAGCCTCTCGGTCGGCCGACCGGCCGGGGTCGGAATGATCCTGACTCTGCTGGTCGGCTACCTGACGCCATCGGCACTCGGCGTAGCCGCCGCGGCGACACTCGCCTCTGGCCGGGTCGGCGCGATGCTCTGGGGGACGTTGCTGCTCCTCGCCGGGGTACTGCTGCAGATCCGAAACTTCTTCGGTCTCGGCCTGCTCCTCGTCACCGGCGGCATCGTGCTCGCCGTGTCGTACTGGGCGCCGTCGGACGTGCAGGCCCTTTTCGGGTACCTGCTGACCTGGTTCCTGCTCCTCGGCGGGATCCGCCCGGTACTCGAACTGACCAGAGCCCGTCGGAGCACCCGCACGCGCACGTCCGATGCCGACCAGCTCGCCCGGCTGACCGGCGTACCGGCGCTCATCTGGGTGGCGATCTTCGTGGCCGTCACCGTGACGCTGGCGGTCGTCGGCGGCCGACTGCTGATCGACGTCTAGTTCGTGTTGTGCGGACCGGCGCCGCCCCCGACGCGACGCCGGCCCAGGGCCCCTTGGGAGGGGCGCTCATGGCGGCCCGCGAGGACGGGGCCGGAGCGGCGCTGAGCGTGAATCCCGAAGTCGTGATCCAATGTGGTCCGTTGTTGGCCAACCACCCAGCAGGGCATCGACTCGGGGACATGGTCAGGCTACGTATGCATTTGTCGCGAAATGTCTCCGGCCGGCGGACGGAGACTCATGGGGCGTCGAGACGCGGCCGCGGCACTGTGCCGCCTGCTGGCCGATCCTGACCTCCCCTACCGCGCCCGCTGGGCGCCGCTCGGAACGACACCTCGGCGGGGGCACCCGCTCAACAGGGCCGCAGTCGGGCGGGTAGTCGCGGCTCACCTGGTCGACGTGCAGCAACTCGACGACATCGAGGAGCAGGGCTGGCCTCGTACGAAGAAGGACTGGTTGGACCGCTCCCTCGACAGCTCCAAGTACGAGGATGAGATGACGCTGGACCGCGAGTCGCTGGAGCTGATCTGCGAGGCGTTCGCCGTGACGGCCGGGCACCGCGGGCAGCTCGTCGCGCTGTTGGAGTCCCCGCCCGAGGGGCGGGCCGCTGATCCCAGGGATCAGTTTGCGCAGCCCGGGGTCGACGCTCCGCCGCCTGAGTACCACTCGGTCTGGGTGCTCGAGGACCACTACGTCGGAGCCGACCGCCGGCCGTCGTTGCATCGCACCACCCAGACGGTGCAAGCCGACATCGACGATCTGCGGCAGATCATGCTGCGGTTCGACGCCGATTGCGTGGCTGTCACGGTCGAGCACGGTGGTCTGGCCAGCGACGAGATCACGAAGATCAGCGACTGTATCTGGGGGCAGTCGATCATCCTCGACCAACCGGCTCAGCGAGGTGAGCAGCGCGACCTCGCCTACACCGCCTACTTCCACTACACCGAGGACCCACCGCCGGAGTTCCGCCGATCCGGGGGCAGTGACCCGCACGCCTATGTGGAGATCCGCGTGCACTTCGACCCCAGCTGCCTGCCCACGGAGGTGTGCCACTGCGTGTGGCCGTCGCTCGACGCGCCGCCGCTGACGGAGGCTGTCACCCGGCTGGATGCGGAGCACAGCGCCTCCATGATCTTCAACGTCTTGAAACCAGGGGGGCTGGTCGGCTTCCAGTGGACGTGGCCGGATGCCTGATTGCCACTACCCGACCAGGACGGCGAGCAGCAGCAGGAGCGCCACTGCGAGCACGACTGTCCAGCCGACGGCGACCCCGACGGTGAGCTCGAACAGCGACATCAGGCCGAACGCAACCAGGCCCCCGATGACCACGACCGCCACGGCCAGATAGACGAGCCTGGATTTCGCGGACTCGCGTCTGGCTGGCATGCCGTCAGTATCCGCGCCCGGACAAGCCGTGCGGCCGGTGAGCGTGCATGTCCCGCCGAGCGGATCCCCGACCGGGACGACCGTGAGGTGTTGTCCACAGATGTGTGCGCGGGGGGTTGACAGGACCGGTCTGTCGGTAGTGTCGAACACGTGTTCGAGTACGCGAGGGTGACGGATGGCGCGGTCGTGGATCGGCTGCGCGAAACCGAGCGGCAGATCGCGGTGCTGCACGCCGAGCAGCTGGCGCTGATCGCCGAGGTGTACCGCCGCGCACCCGCCTGAATCACCTCCCCGACCGACACCCCCGGCCTCATCGACGCCGCGCAGGTCGCCGCCGCCGAGATCGGGGTGGCGCTGCGGATCTCCCGCCGCTCGGCGATGGACCGACTCGGCCTGGCAGTGCAACTGCTGTCCGGGTTGCCCGACACCGCCGCGGCGCTGCGCCGCGGGCAGATCAGCCTGGCCAAAGCCCGGATCGTCACCGACGCCACAGCCGACCTCACCACCGAGCACACCGCCCAGGTCGAGGCGCGAATACTGCCCCCGCGCCGGGCGGCAGACCCCCGCCGGGCTCGGCGCCGCACTGGCCCGCGCCGTGCTGGCCGCAGACCCCGACGCCGCCCGCCGCCGCCACACCGAAGCGGTGCGTGAGCGTGCCGTGCGGTTCCACCCCGGCCCAGACGGCATGGCCAGCCTGTGGGGCCCGGCTGCCCGCCGAGGACGCCCTGGGCTGCTACCGCGAACTCTGCGACCTCACCGACACCACCGCACCACCCCACAGAGCGGCAGATGACACGGCCGACGATGACCGGACCGCCGACGCCCGCCGCGCCGACACCCTCGTCGACCTGATCATGAGCGCATCCTCCCGCCAGCCCTTTGACGCGGCGGCCGCCTCGGTACCCACTCCCGACGCCGACACCGGACCAGCCAGACACAACCCGGGCCGGCCGCGGCGAGTGCACATCGACGTGACTGTGGCCTGGACGACACTGGCCGGGCTGGACAACCACCCCGCCCACCTGGGCGGATACGGCCCGATCGGCGCCGACGCCGCCCGCGAACTGGCCGCCGACGCCACCTGGCGGCGGCTGCTCACCGACCCGGCCACCGGCAC
>Ga0136612_10001452_pt1 | contig 10092 bp, 8 predicted proteins | sample AntDryUQ224A2306_2_FD_106644 | JGI IMG/M metagenome (GOLD analysis project Ga0136612, IMG submission 106644) | Polar desert sand microbial communities from Dry Valleys, Antarctica - metaG UQ224A (23.06) | ecosystem: Environmental > Terrestrial > Soil > Desert | place: Antarctica: Dry Valley...
ACTGCACGATCTCGGGCCTGATGGTGACGATCTGCGGACCAGCGTTCAGCGCGAACGGTTCGGCGATTGGTGCGTCCGCCTTCATCGGTATCGCGAAAGAGATCAAAGACATGTTCGGACCAGGCAACGCCGAGTTGGCCGACCTCGTTGCTGATCTCCGCGGCATCAAGTGCGGCATCAAGGCACTTGGCGGAAGCCAAACAGTGCAGACGTGCTGCAAGGGCTGCTATCCATGAGCAGAACGGCGCGATACGTTCTCGTCGGAGTTGGGCTTCTGGTCGTCTCTGGCGCGGCGCTCTCGCTCGTTCTGCACAAGCAGTTCGACAACGATCCGAACGTGCAGCGGTTCCGATCGATGAAAGGCAAGACGGAATCGGAAGTGCGAAGCGCGTTAGGCGAGCCGCAACGCGCCTACGAGAAAGCGACAGCACCGACCGACTACTACGAGAAAGGCTATACGCACGAGCAGAGGCCGATCACAAACAAAACCTTCATCTACTTCGGCGAGCCGGATCTGATCGCATACATCTACTTCGACTCGTCGAATCGCGTCGAGCACGTCTTCGTCGGCGCAAGCTGAGTTCGGCACCGGTCAGCGCGTCCAGAATGACGCCAGTAGCTGCGACAGGAAAAGCGGGGCCAGGCCTTCGTTCTTCGGTTCTAATGGAGCTGTGAAACTGATGGTCAGTTTCGCCCTGTTGACGATCATTCCGCGGAGAGCCAGCGCCTCTACGTCATCTGCTTCAGCCTTTCGAGTCTTCAACATCGCACCCGCATTCACCGGTAAGTTTTGGGAACTTAAGGTAAGCCTCAAATCCACATTGACAACCGAGAACCGGCTACCGACTACCGGCCTAACCGCCTCACACCCTCACATACTCGTAGTCCACCGGCAGGTTGTTGATTCCGCGGTCGGGCGGGGCGATCCAGCTCGCTACTTTCCCCGGCTCCAGCACCGGCTTCATGAGCGATGCGACGAAGGCCTGGTCCTCGGCGGTCGGCGACCATGAGCAGAGGCCCGCGGCGTACGCGTCCGGTGAAATGGGCTGGCCGGACGGATCGGTGGGGATGTTGGCCCAGCTTCCCACCGTGCGGTGGAAACGGGGGCTGGGCAGCCGCAGCTCGAACGGGATGCCGCCCTTTTCGATGATCTTGTTCCAGCGCTTGACGCCGTTCTCGCAGTCGCGGAGATACGACGAGCGCATCACTTCGTTCATGGCGTTACGCATCGAGACGGTCTCGACTTTCGCACCGCCCGTGCCGTCTGGAACTTCCAGCGAGTACTCCCCTAACGCCTCATGCTCATCGTAGAGCTGCTCGTCCGGTCGGCCCTTGAGGCCAGCCGCAAAGTAGCTGGCGGCATTCGATGAGATGTCAGCCCCGAAGAGATCCAGCGAGGAGCTGAACCAGAAGTTCATGTACTTCTGGATCGTCTGCAGATCGACCGCTCCCGCGGCGCGCACCTTCACCGGGTCATCGGTCCGCAGCTCGTTCATCACCTCGACTGTCCGCCGCACCACGCGGCCGATGCCGGTGTCTCCGACAAACATGTGATGTGCTTCCTCGGTGAGCATGAACTGGCAGGTGCGCGCGAGAGGATCGAAACCGCTCTCGGCCAGCGCCTTCAGCTGGAACTTGCCGTCGCGATCCGTAAAGTACGCAAACATGAAGAACGACAGCCAGTCCGCGATTGGCTCGTTGAAAGTGGAGAGGATGCGCGGCTTGTCGGCGTCACCGGAATGGCGCTCCAGCAGCCCTTCCGCTTCTTCGCGGCCGTCGCGGCCAAAGTAGGCGTGCAGCAGGTAGACCATCGCCCAGAGGTGACGGCCCTCCTCGACGTTGACCTGAAAGAGATTGCGGAGGTCGTAGAGCGACGGCGCGGTCATGCCGAGCGCGCGCTGCTGCTCGACCGAGGCCGGCTCGGTATCGCCCTGCGTCACGATCAGGCGGCGGAGCGTGGAACGGTGCTCGCCCGGTACGACCTGCCAGGTCGGGGCGCCGATGTGATCGCCGAAACCGATGGTCCGATCCTGTTTCGGATCGGCGAGGAAGATCCCCCAGCGGTACTCGGGCATCTTGACCATGCCGAACGTTGCCCAGCCGGTCTGGTCGACGGACGTGGCCGTTCGGAGATAGACGTCTTTGTTCTGGAACATGGCCGGACCGAGGTCCTTCCACCAGTCGAGAAAGCGCGGCTGCCAGTGCTCGAGAGCGCGCTGCAGGGTCTTGTTGGTGGAGAGGTCGACGTTGTTCGGAATCCGCTCGTCGTAATTGATCGCAGCCATGTTCAGATCCTTTCCCAGGAAAACCGAGGTTTTGTGCCGCTGCCAAACAGCTTGAGTGCGCCCTCGTCGCCGACGGCGTTGGGGCGGATGAAGATCCAGTTCTGCCATGCGGAGAGCCGGCCGAAGATCTTCGTGGCGATGGTCTCGCGTCCACCGAAGCGAAGGCTCGCTTCCATCCCGGTCAGCGCGTCGGGTGAGAGGCTGGCGCGCTCTTCGATGGCCAGCCGCAGCTCGTCGTCCCAGTCCAGCTCGTCCGGGGCGAAGGTGATCAATCCCGCTTCGAGCGCGCTTGCTGCGTCGAGCTTCTTGCCTGTTTGCGCCCGCAGCGCTTCGATGGAAGCCCCGAAGCGCGTTTCCAGCCGGGTCAGGCCGTTCACGACTGCGAAGGGGCCGAAGTTCATCGGGCTCAGCGCGATGGTCGGACCATTCTCTTCGGCTGCAAGCATGAAGGAGCGATCGGCGGCGACGGCCAGCTCGAAGAGCGTCCCGGTGAAATTCGAATCCGGCTCGATCACGGCGTAGATGCTCCGCGAGGAGACATCGAGCCGCGCGAACGTGCGACGGAGGTTGCCGATCGTCTCGCGGACGAACCAATGTTTTGCGTGGTGCTCGAGAGCGCCGTCGAGGCGCAGCATCGCGTCGATGTCCCCGCGTGTCTTCACCACCCAGATGCCTGCTTCCCGGACGTTGGTTCGCAGGTGGAGGATCGCGTCGTCCAGCTCGCGGGCCATGGCCAGCGGCCACCAGCGCGCGCCGCGGTCGACGATCGCGTCGATCTCGACCGCTTCGTCTGCCGCGGGCCCGGTCACGGTGATGGTGATCGTGCGCGCTTCGGCATCGACCGCCACGTCGACGTGCTCGTAGTGGATTCCTTTGTCATCGACCGTTCGCTGGACCGGAGTGAGAGCGATCCCCTTCCCATCGGACGGCCGATCGGTCTGTTTCGCCAGTTCCAGGGCCCGCTCGCGCACCTTCTCCGCGAAGACCCGCGCGGGAACCACGTCATCGACCAGGCCCCAGGCCTTCGCTTTTGCGCCGCCCAATCCTTCAGCGGTGGTGCAGAAGACGTCGGCCAGGTCGCGGCGGATCTTGCGCTTGTCGATCAGACGTGTCAGGCCGCCTGTGCCCGGAAGAACCGCGAGCAGCGGAACTTCGGGAAAGCTTACGGTGCTGCTTCGATCATCGACCAGAACGATCTCATCGCACGCCAGCGCGAGTTCATAGCCGCCGCCGGCCGCTGTACCGTTCACAGCCGCCAGAAATTTGAGGCCGGAGCTCTCGCTGGAATCCTCGATGCCGTTGCGCGTCTCGTTCGTGAATTTGCAGAAGTTCACTTTCGTGGCATGGCTCGACTTGCCGAGCATGTAGATGTTGGCGCCGGCGCAGAACATCCGGTCCTTCCCGCTTGCCAGCACGACCGCTCCGACCTCGGGGTGTTCGAAGCGCACGCGATCGAGAGCGTCGCGCAGCTCGATGTCCACGCCGAGGTCGTACGAGTTGAGCTTCAACTTGTAGCCCTCGTCGATGCCGCCGTCCTCGTTGACGTCGAGCGTCAGCGTGGCCACCGGGCCATCGAAGGTCAGGCGCCAGTGCTGATAGCTGCCTGGCTCACGGTCGAAAGTGATCATCCAATCTCCTCGCGGGGTCGCGAACTATAATGCTGAAATCGCGCCAGCACGCTGAACTATTTCCCTGACCGTCTCAGCGACGGTGACCCCCGTCGTGTCCACGGCCAGATCGGCCTTCGCATAGAGCGGCGTTCGCTCCTGCAGGATTCGCCGCAGGTCATCCATGGCCTGCCCTGAGCCAGCCATGGGACGCTTGTCTCCCTGAGCCAGGACGCGGCTCATGTGCTCGTCCGGTGTGGTCCGTACCCAGACGGTGAAACAGTGGCGCAGCAGGAGGTCAAACGTCGAGGCCTCCGACACGATGCTGCCGCCGGCGGCTACGACGAACCGCTGCTGCCCTTCCAGCAGCTCCTGCAGCGCCTCCTGCTCGTAACGACGGTAGGCCTGCTGTCCGTAGAGGTCGAAAATCGATCCGAGCGAGGTGCCGGAGCGGCGCTCGATCTCCCGGTCCAGCTCGAAAAACGGGATGGCCAGGGCTTGGGAGAGGGCGGCGCCGAGGGTCGATTTGCCTGCTCCGCGCAGGCCGATCAAGGCGATCCGGCTGGTACGCGGCGTTTCCTCCGTGCCTAAAAGCCGGATCAGCGGGATCTGCAGCGCGGCGGCAATCTGCCGGATGATCAGGATCGAGGCGTTTCCGTTCCCCGACTCGAGCTGCGCGATGTAGCGCTCGGAGATTCCCGCCTGTCCCGCCAGCGCACGGCGGCTGATCCCCTGCCGGTCACGCTCGGCGCGAACGCGCTCCCCAAAGGCTCGAAGGAACTCCTGATCTTTCACGATCAGCATTATAATACATGATTTATCCGCACGAACCAACCTTTGGAGTGCGGTGGCTTGCCACCGCTTGGGGCACGGAGGCTTGCCTCCGTGCTGTGGGCGGTGGCAAGCCACCGCAATCCGAAGCGGTGGCAAGCCACCGCAATCCGAAGCGGTGGCAAGCCACCGCACTCCAAAGGCCAACCCTCGGAGCAATCAAACTTTTCAGATTGACAACGACCGCCGGTCAGCAGCATCATCGCCCCCGCCGAAATGAGCACCGCCACCCCCAGCGTCGCGATTACCAGCATGTGCATGTGCATCTGCATGTGTATGCGCTGACGCGGGTGTAGCCCTCTCCACCCGCGGCGCAAGCCGGCGCGGTGGACCTTTCGTTCAAGAGCCCATCGTCCCGTCCAGGGGCTGGTGGGCTTTTCCGTTTCGGCACGAAAGGAAAACGAAAATGAGCGAGAACCGACGTTTTGAAACTCTGCAGATTCACGCCGGGCAGGAGCCTGCGCCCGGCACGCACGCCCGCGCCGTTCCCATCTACCAGACCACATCCTTCACCTTCGACGACAGCGCGCACGGCGCGCGGCTCTTCGCGCTTCAGGAGTTCGGAAACATCTACACGCGGATCATGAATCCGACCACCGACGTCTTCGAGAAGCGGATCGCCGCGCTGGAAGGCGGCGTCGCCGCGCTGGCCACATCCTCCGGCCAGGCCGCGCAGTTTCTCGCGCTCAACCAGCTGGCCGAAACCGGCGACAACATCGTCTCCACCAGCTACCTCTACGGCGGTACTTACAACCAGTTCAAGGTCTCCTTCGCCCGCCTCGGCATCGAAGTTCGTTTCGTCGACGGCGACGATGCGGCGGCATTCGAAGCGAGGATCGACGACCGCACCAAAGCGATCTACGTCGAGACCATCGGCAATCCGCGATTCAACGTCCCCGACTTTGACGCTCTGGCAAAGGTCGCGAAGAAACATGGCGTTCCGCTGGTCGTCGACAACACCTTCGGCGCGGGCGGTTATCTGGCGCGTCCCATCGAGCACGGCGCGGACATCGTCGTTCACTCCGCTACGAAATGGATCGGCGGACATGGAACGTCGATCGGCGGCGTGATCGTCGACGCCGGCACCTTCGACTGGGGCAACGGCCGCTTCCCGACCTTCACCACCCCGGCACCCGGGTATCACGGCCTGAACTTTTACGAAGTGTTCGGACCCAAATCGCCTTTCGGCAACATCGCCTTCATCATCCGCGCGCGGGTGGAAGGTCTTCGCGACTTCGGCGCCGCACTCAGCCCGTTCAATTCATTTCTCTTCCTGCAGGGGCTGGAGACGCTTTCGCTGCGCGTCCAGCGCCACGTCGACAACGCTCTCGATCTGGCCCGCTGGCTGAAGGTGCAGCCCGACGTGAGCTGGGTCAGCTATCCCGGGCTCGAAGAGCACCCGTACCACAAGGCGGCCAGGAAGTACCTGCACAATGGATTCGGCGGCGTGCTTGCCTTCGGCATCCGCGGCGGGTCGGAGGCCGGCCGGAAGTTCATCGACAACGTGCAGCTGGCTTCCCATCTGGCGAACGTCGGCGATGCGAAGACGCTGGTCATTCATCCGGCCTCGACCACACATCAACAGCTCACCGAAGCGGAGCAGAAAGCCAGCGGTGTGACCGCCGATCTAATCCGAGTCTCGGTCGGCATCGAGCACATCAACGACATCAAGGAAGACTTCGATCAGGCTTTCAAGCTGGCCAGGAAGGCGGCCGCGGCATGAACGCGACCTTCAAGCTCCCCTACCCGCTGGTTCTCGAGTCGGAAGGTGTGCTTGATGACGTCTCGGTTGCCTATCGCACCTGGGGAAGACTCGACGATGCCGGAACGAACGCGGTGCTGATCTGCCACGCCCTGACCGGAAACACCGACGCCGATGAGTGGTGGGAGCCACTCATCGGCGCCGGCCGTGCCCTCGACCCTGACCGTGACTTCATCGTCTGCAGCAACATCCTCGGCTCATGCTACGGAACGACCGGTCCCGGCGACGGGCTCGGCGAAGCATTCCCGCAAATCACGATCCGGGACATGGTGGCGCTCCAGCGCGCGCTGGTCCGCCACCTCGGCATCCATCGACTGCGTCTCGTGATCGGCGGCTCGCTCGGCGGGATGCAGGTGCTGGAGTGGGCGCTGGCCGCCCCTGACATCGTCGACGCCATTGCCCCGATCGCGGTGTCGGGGCGCCATTCGCCGTGGGCGATCGCGATCAGCGAGGCGCAGCGTCAGGCCATCTACCTCGATCGCGTGAAAGGACTGGCGGTGGCGCGGATGATCGCCATGAGCATGTACCGCAGTCACACCGGCTATCAGTCGCGATTCGGCCGCGAACGGTCAAACGATGCCTTCGCGGTGGAGACGTGGCTGCGGGAGCACGGCCAGCGGCTGGTGAAACGGTTCAATGCCGATAGCTACCTGCGGCTGACCGAGGCGATGGATTCTCATGACGTGAGCCGGGGACGTGGAAACTACGAGGAGGTCCTGGCTTCCGTCCGCCAGCCGGCGCTGATCGTCTCGATCGATACCGACATTCTTTACCCGCCAGCGGAACAGGAGGAACTTGCGGCGCTGATCCCGAACGCCACACTGCAGACGATTCACTCACCCCACGGACACGATGCCTTTCTGATTGAAGGACGCGCTCTGAACGACCTCGTCCTCGATTTCCGGCGATCAATGCGGGGGACGGTAGAAGAGCGTCACACCGCGGCCTCCTCGGCCACCGAATGCAGCCCGCTCGCTTAGGCCAGCTTTCGCACACGCAACACTGAGCGCCTCGTCTGCATGGCCGGAGTAGACAGCCAGCACCGACAGCGCCGGCGCCACCTTCCGGATCAGCTGGAGATCCGGCGGGATGCCGACGTCTGTGATGACCGCCTCGTTCCCGAGAAAGAGACGGCCACCGTAGGCCCAGGCCTGCGACAGACCGACGGTGGAGGGCTGGCGTGCGGCGATCCAAACGGCGGCATCCACGGCGTTCGTGGAGCGCTTCGACGCAGTGCCCAGCCGCCCCAGCCCGAGCGGAAAGGCAGCGAGCAGCAACACGGCAGCGACGCGGCGGCGATGCGGCCGTCTCCACCAGATCACGAACCCATGCGCTGCCATCAGGAGAGTGAATGGAACGACGACCTGGAGGTACCTCAGCTCCTTGTGGAAAATGAAACTGAGCGTGAGGACAGGAATGACGACCAACGCAACGGCCCGCCGTCGCTCCGAGGAACGAGCAGCGACGATGACGAGCGGAAGAAGAGCCAGAGGCAGCCAGTGGGCGAGGTTCGATAAGTACCACCAGGGAGGTTGCGCCACAACGGCAGAGGAGGCGTCGCGTCTGACGAACGTCAATTCGGCGAATTCAATCAGGCTCCCGAACCAGCGGCCCCACGTTACCCGATCGTACAGACCAACGAACGCGAAGAGGCCTGTCAGGAATCCGAGGACGAGAGCAAGGCGTCTGAAAAGCAGCAGCAACGATAGAAAGAAGATCGCTTCGCTATAGCGGGTCGTCACCGCCAGAGCGGCCAGCAACCCGGCCGTGAACGCGCGCTTCCATCCCTCATTACCTGACAGCAGAATCGCAGCCGCAAGAATGCAGGTGACCGCGATGGTTCGTGGATAGAGCGAGCTGCCGTAGACGAGCGGGATCCAGTGAAACGCGTACAGGGATGACGCGACGACAGCGGCGGTCTCTCCGTACCAGCGCATGCCCAGGACGAACACGAGCAGAATGTTTACACCGGACAGAATGATGAACGGACACCGGGCGATCGCGGCGAGTGTCATCGGGTCGCGGATTCCAACCTCGTGACTCAGGTAAACCAGCGGCGCGACGAACAGATCGGGGACCAGCAGACTCCTGACATCCCATGCTGAGTGAACCAGCCCCACCGCCCGCTGGAAAGCCGCTTCGGCAATCTCGAGGTCGTCTCCGGTCTGGAAACCGTAGTATCGATGGGCGAGGTAGACCCGCGCGATGGTAGATACGATCGTTACGACGAAGAGGAGCGTAAGGATCCGAAGGCGGGACGGGGCGCTCACGACCGACAGTGTAGAGAATCGGCGGCCCCATGAAAAAGCCATAACTTCACGAAGCAACCGATCGCTCTCCGTCGCATAGTCACGTCATGAAACGCGTACTGATTGCCGGGTTGTTGCTCCTTCTTGCCGATGTCACGAATGCGGCCGGCGGCGAAACCCTTGTCGTCGCGGGCGTTTTCGCCGACTCTTCCGTCGCTGCGCCTTACCTGCAGCTGCGCACCGATCGCGGTCGCGACGAATACAAGCTCGGCATCAGCGGCTGGACGGTGGAAGGATCGTTCGTCCGCGAGCTCGATCGGAACCGCGCCCTCCTCGTTTCCGCTGACGCCACACCGCTCAACGCTCACAGCAGCGAATACATCTATATCGATGGTGATCGAGCGAAGGACCTCGAGTACGAGAACGCCTCTTACCGCCTCAGGGGCGGACTTCGATTCGCTCATGGCCAGCGGTCACACACGGACGTCCAACTCGCAGCGCTCGTCGAGCAGCTCGGCGAAGAGGTCGATCCGGATCTCGCGGCGTTCTGGGACGACCCGCACGCGGGCCTTGATATCGCGTACGCATACTCGCATCGAACCAACGAAAGTCCTCTCGTCTCCGCCTGGGATGGTCTGGAGCTGGGCCTCCGCGGCGAGGTGTATTCCGGACAGGAGACCTGGTCGCGGATCCAGGCCACGGAGGCGGCGGCGAAAACACGCGGCCGCCTGCACTTCCGGCAGTCTGTCTCCCTCATGGCGGGCCACTCGCTGAACACCGTGAATCGTTTTCTTCCCGGCGGATCGTGGGACGCGCTCGGCGCGAGCGCGCTCTACGGATTTCGCTACGCCGAGTATCGGGTCGACCGGGCCCTGATTGCCAGCGGCGGCATCGACTATCTTCTTCCGCGCAACTGGCGGGTGGGACTGCGCGCCAGCTGCATGCGCTCGAATGTCGAGAACAGATGCGGCCACGCGCTCAATGCCAGCACCACCTGGAAGACGGTGGGTGTGAACATAGGCGCCGGTTTCGCTCCAGACCGCGATCCGATCCTGTACGCGGCGGTCGTGGCCCCGCTGTACCGGCGCGTGCGCTGATTGAGGGAAACAGGAAGTTCGAAGTTCGAAGTTCGAAGTTCGAAGTTCGAATGACGAAGTAGATCGCTCCCGTTCGAACTTCCAAATTCGAACTTCGAACTTCGAACTTCCTGAACTCACTTCCGGTACAAGGTCGTCGTCGAGAGCGTCGAGATCTCCCGATAGACCATTCGAACCGATCCGACTTCGAGCTCCGCGCCGTCCCGCAACTCCACCGGAGAGGAGATCCGGTTGCCCTCGAGAAACGTGCCGTTCTTGCTC
>Ga0136612_10001453_pt1 | contig 10089 bp, 10 predicted proteins | sample AntDryUQ224A2306_2_FD_106644 | JGI IMG/M metagenome (GOLD analysis project Ga0136612, IMG submission 106644) | Polar desert sand microbial communities from Dry Valleys, Antarctica - metaG UQ224A (23.06) | ecosystem: Environmental > Terrestrial > Soil > Desert | place: Antarctica: Dry Valley...
CAGCGGCGTCCGTTACGGCGCCGTCCGTCTCTTCATGGAGCGCGCTCTCGCCGTCGATCCCGACTTCGCGCTCGGTGCCGGCGACGAGGAGATCGTGATGCGAATCTGCCGCCGCCTCGACGGTATCCCGCTCGCCATCGAGCTGGCTGCGCCAAAGATCCGGGCTTTCGACCTGGCCGAGATCGACCGCCGGCTCGATAACAGCCTCCGGCTCCTGTCAGGTGGCACCCGCCGCGGCCTGGGACGGCAGCAGACGCTACGGGCCGCCGTCGACTGGAGCTTCGAGCTGCTGACGCCGCCGGAGCGCGTGGTGCTTCGTCGGCTCTCCATCTTCTCCGGAGGCTGCACCTTGCGGGCCGCCGAGGAGGTCTGTGCTGATGGCGATCTGGACGAGTCCGGCGTCGCTGACGCCCTCGAACACCTGGTCGGCCGTTCGCTTCTCCTGCTCGAACGAACCGGGAGCGGAGCGCGATACCGACAACTAGAGACGATCCGGCAGTACGGCTTCGAGAAGCTGGCCGAAGCCGGAGAGGTGGAGCCGTTGCGGGCGCGCCACCTCGCCTGGTGCGGCTCGCTCGCCAGCCAGGCTTTTATCCAACTGGTTGGGCCCGAACAGGCCGACTGGCTACGCCGGCTCGACGCCGAGGCGCCCAACGTCCGGTCGGCGCTTGACTGGGCCCTCGATCATGATCCAGGCGCTGGACTGCGGGTGGCCAATGACCTCCAACGCTGGTGGTTGGCGCGGAATTACCGCGAAGGCCGAGACCGGCTCGCCGCGTTGCTCGGCCGGGCCGATGCCCACCTCGATCTCGTCGTCAGGGCGAGGGCGGAATTGAACACAGGCTGGTTCTCGTCCTATGCGGGCGACCTGGCGAGCGCTACGCCATTCTTCGAGAGGGCGTTGGCCGCCGGCCGCGAGGCCGGCGACGCTATCGCCATCGGCTTGGCCCTCAGTGGCCTCAGCGGGTCCGCAGGTCTTGTGGGTGATAACCAACGCCGTCTCGCATTCGTCGAGGAGGCGGCGGCCACCATCCACGCGTCGGACCCCACAATCGCCGTATTTGTGCGCCGTCTATAGCAACCTGTCCATTGCGAGGGTGACCCTCGGTGACCTCGCTGGCGCCCGGCAGGCCCTCGAGCAGGCCCTTGATCTCGCCCGTCGTCTCGGCCATCTTGCGGGGATCGGCATGGTCGCCACAAGCCTGGGCCAGCATCTCAAGTCACTTGGCGAAAGTGAGGCGGCCGACAAGTACTTCGACACGGCTATCGAGACTGCCCGCCTTCTCGGCGACCGCCGGGCGCTCACCGACGGCCTTGCGCGAAAGGTGGAGGCGGCGTTCTACGGAGGTGACTATGAGACGGTGCGCACCATGCTCGACGAGATGGAGCTCCTCGCGCCTGAAGTCAGGAGCAGCTTGGTCCTCGGCGTGCGGCTCTGGAGATCGTGGGTGGAGTTGGTCGATGGCGACCGAGCCGCTGGCCTCCGTCTGGCGGACGATGTCGTCGAGGCGCTTCGGAGCTGCGGTGACCCAAATCTCGTCGCCTTCCTGGGCTGCCAGCACGTCGACCATCTCGGGTTCGTTGGCGAGTTTGCCCGCGCCCGTGCCTGGGCCGAGGAAGCGACGCTTCTCGCGCAGGCGTCCCCGCTCCCGCAGGCATGGACGAGCCCGGCTCTGAGTCGAGCCTGGATCGACATCACCACCGGTGACTTCGTCGGCGCCAGAGCTCGCCTCGACGAGATCGTTCGCGCCCTAGAAGAACTCGACGTACCCGCCGCTCACCGCGCATGGGCGCATTTTCCCTGTGTAGTAAACGAACTGCAGGATGGAAACATCCAGCGGGCCGCTCTCCACGTCACCGAGCTGCGGGCCGCGGGCGAGGACCCGCGCCTGACCCCCCTTGTCCAATGCATGGACGGCTACCTCCTGCTCGACACCGGAGACCTCGAAGCGGCCCGTCCGCTCCTCGAGGCGGCGCGGGAGCAAGCCGTTCGGAGCGGCTATCTCGAGACGGCGCAGTTCGCGACGGGGCTCCTCACCGAGCTCGCGGTCGCCGAGGATGATCTGGATCGTGCTCGCCAAGTGTGTCTTGAGTCGCTCGACTTTGTTCGGAAATTCCGACACCTCCTGCCTTGTTTCCTCGTCGTCGAGGCCACGGCGCGTCACCTCGTCGATGCGGGCCAGCACGACGACGCGCTCCGGCTGTTCGCAGGCGCTCACGCGCTCCGAGAGCAGTTCGGGGTGCCCATCCCACCGCGCTCAGTAGCGGCCATCGACACTGCGATGGCGCGTGCCCGCGAATCTGCAGGTGAGTTACCGGCTGAGGAACCGTCTGAAGAGCTCGATGTGGTCGGCCTAGTCGACTCCGCGCTCGCCATCCTCACCAGAGACTGAGTCCGAAGCCGTTCAGGCGTGAAGCCCTTCGTTGGTTACACCCGAGCGTCAGTGAGGAAGTCCTTCGCCAGTTCCGGGGGTGCCACCGCCAACCAGCCGTCAAAGATCGCCTCGCGAAGGGTCTTCTTGCTGGCCATCCTCAGCTCGATCAGTACGGCCGCATACCCGTCGAAGTGCGGGATGGTGAAGAACCCCCTGCGACCTTCGGCGAGGATCGCCTCCTTCTCGTGAAGATCGGCGACGCGGACCGCCAGGATGTCGCCCGACGGCGGGGTTTCCTCGCCGAACCGCTTGATGTCGGCCTTGCTGAATGGCCTCTCCCACGCGAAGACCTTGCCAGCGACGGCCCAAGTCCGCGTGTTGCGGCGCTCACCCTCCTTGACGCCCGGCAGCTCGAGCGCCAGCAGACCCGCCACGTCGAGACTTGCCACACTCGGCACAGTATCCCCGGCTCCCAGCGGCCCTATTTCGTTCCCACGATGCAGCGCGCCACGCCCGGGACTCGGACCTTGCCTTCCCGGACATAGGCGCTCACCTTCGCGATAACAGTCGCCCGAGTCCGCTCCCTCGCCGGCCCGTCGACGGGGTGCCCCCGTCATGACCGGGAGGGCGCACCAGCCGGCCCGGTGACATTCCTGATGACTGACATCGAGTTGAGGTCTGGCCATTGGGAGCGGGGCGAGTCGGAAATGGCTGCACAGGTAGAGGAGCCCGACCGCATCATTGGGTTGATCGCGTTCCCAGGGGAGCACGGCTCGCCGCGTTCAGGCTTCGTAAACCCACACCCGCAGGGCGCCGACCGAGTCGAAGCCCTGTGTTCGCACCAAGTCAAGCATCCGACCTGACTCGTAGCCCAGGAACGTTGTCCCCGGAAACAAGGCATTGGCTAAGGCCACACAGCCTTGCCAGTTATCCGAGGCGTTGGAGTCCTCGGTGAAGAAGTTCGTGATACCCACGACCGCGCCGGTTCGATTGAGAACGGCTCCGCCGACGACGCGACCGCCGGCGCTCGCGGAGAGCACCGTCACGGCCCGCGTATGGAGCAGCCCGGCGCGGAGCACGTCCGGTGAGCCATCCCGGCGTTGCCAAGCATTCTCCCAGGCGGCGAAGGCGGCGGCATCCCGCACGACTGTCCATAGAGGGCTCACCGGCGCGGTAGGGGAATCCGCTGGCCCGCGGACGATCCAGTGAGCGTCGAACAGCACCCGGAACCCGTATGCCATCAAGTCCAGTGAGGCGAAGCTGTCCTTGATCGAGCAGCCAGGAGAGGAATCGATGCGGCTCAAGAGCTCAGGAATGGAGGGATCAGAAACAAGCGTGACCGCGTCTGGGAATAGCTGCGGGGTTCGAGATCGGCTGGTCCACGCATTGGCGTCGACTTGGGCCTCGAGGCTGTGTGTCCGGGAGACCGCATCGCACCAGTCGGCGTTGTTCGCTGCCGCAATCGCCGGCCAACTCACCTGGACAGCGTGTCAGAGGTTGCGATGAGCGTGCCGAAGCCGGGATCTGCTCTCCGGCCAGGTGGCCGCCGCCTTTGCGGTCGGGCCACCAGTGGGGCGCCGCCCAGCTCAGGGCGACCTGGTGAGCTCCACCTCGACGTCGAGGGCGTGCGCGGCGCCGCTGCTGCAGACGCCCCGCAGCGGGGCCACATCCCGGTAGTCCCTACCCCGGGCAACGAGGACATGACGAAGGCCGGGGACCGCGCCGGGCCTACGCAGGGTTCTCGATCACGGCCTTCAGTCGGCGGAGCGTCTCGGCCATGTTGGTCTCGAGGTTGGCCTTGCGGTCGTTGATCCCCATGAGCACCACCGTGGGCAGCGCGAAGTGCCAGGGCCGATCCTGCAACATCTCGAATGACTCGGTCACTTCCGTGCCACCGTCCACCGGCTCGAACTTGTAGGTCCACCTGGTCATCTCCTGCCCGAGAGCACCCGCCACGAAGGCAAATTCGCGGCCCGTCTCGGCGGTGACGACCTTGGGCTTGTTCGACCAGCGAGCGAAGCGGTTCTGACTGGTCGCCCGGAAACGGGCCCCGACGGCCGGACCCGTCGCACCGTCGGCCCACTCACAGCGGCGACACTCGGGGCTCCACTCCCCCATCCGCGTGACATCCGACACGACGGCGTAGACGTGTTCGGGTGGCGCCGCGATCCGGATAGAAGCGCTTCCGCTCGTCCCCTTGTTCATGGCCAATCAGTCGTAACGCTCCTGCCGCGGCTAGGGCTTCCACTCCAGGAGGGTTTCCGGCGGTGCACCTTCAGGCGGCTGAGCGAGATCGACCCCGGTAATCGCCTGCACCTGGGCGCGGAGCCACGTCAGGAAATCCGAGGTGCCGGTCGCGAGATCGGTGAACGCCTTCTCGACGTCACCGACGAAGTACACGAGCATCAGAGTGCCCATCGGTGTCGGCTGCAGAGTCCACACCTCGTCCGTGATGCCCCACTCTGTTTCCTGGGCCACGAACTCGTCGTGGCGTGGACCCAGAACCTCTTTCGCAAAGGAACGCGCCGCGTCCTCCTGCCCCGGCAGCACCGGGAATGCACCGTTGAAGACCCCCATCGCCCTACCTCCCTCTGCGCGTCGCAGACACGCCTAATGCTGAACGACACCCCCCGACGGAGGGCTCGAGCGAACGCTACTACCGACGCCGTCCTGCTGGCCGTTGCGCACGCGGGGCCTATCGCAGGTCATTCCCGCCTCGGTGCTGCCCGACAACGGCATCAGAAGCGCCACCGAGAGCGCCCGCCACGCGGCGCCAGCTCAGGCGACCCGCGTGAGCTCCACCTCGACGTCGAGGGCGTGCGCCGCCCCGCCGCTGTAGATACCCCGCAGCGGGGCCACGTCGCGGTAGTCCCTGCCCCGGGCAACGGACACGTGGCGAAGGCCGGGGACCTGGCCGTTGGTGGGGTCGATGGGCACCCATTCACCGAGCCACACCTCGGCCCAGGCGTGGCTCTCCCCCCTGTCGACGGTGCCGATGTCCGGGTGGAGCGCGGGGTGAAGATAGCCCGACACGTAACGGGCCGGGATGCCGAGCGGCCGTGTCAGCGCGAGGAACACGTGCACGAAGTCCTGGCACACCCCGCGCCGAGCGGCAAGGGCCTCCGCCGCCGAGGTGGACACACTCGTCGTGCCCTTTTCGTAGCTCATCGTGGCCCGCAACCACGCGACCGCCTCTTGAGCCGCGCTCGCGGGATCGACGCACGATCGCAAGTCGGGCAACCCGGCTGGCGGATCGAGGATGAGCGGCACGTGCGCGGTAGGCAGGAGGAAGTCCGTCAGCTCCGCCGACCCCTCGCCCAGCTCGTCCCAGCCGACGGCGGCCGGCGCCACCACCTCGGCTTCGGTTTCCACAACCGAGGTGGCGGTAACGACGAGCTCGGAGTGGGGCCGATGAAGGTCAAAGGCGTGAACCAGCGTGCCCCAGTAGTCCCAATACCGGTACAAACGGGCTCGGGGATCGACTTCGACGCGCGACTCGATCGTGAGCTGCCGCTCTGTGGTGAGCGGAGTGAGCCTCGCCTCGTTGTAGGACGACCTCACCGGCGACTGGTAGCGATATCCGCTCGTGTGGCGAATCCGGAGGCGCCAACTCACTCGCTCCACTCCACCGCTCTGGTGTGCCGAAAGTAGCGATCGGACACTGCCCGGTGGACCGCAGAACAAGCCGATTGAATCTCCGTCAGATCATCAGGAAGGTCGACGAGCAGCTCGCGCGCCCGCCGGAACTCGAGATCCGTCCTCGCCCTCCCGAGGATCCGGCGGGCTTCGTCGTCGACGCCGGATCAGCCTACTCCCGGGCTCAGCTCAGCCAGCACCCCCTCAGCCTGGCAGAGGGCCCGGTAGACCGATCGCGGGAAGAGCCGGTCGAGTAGCAGGAACTCCACGACGAGTGACGCGTCCACGGCGCGCTGGTAGGCCCTCAAGTAGGCCTCATGCGCGGAACAGCAGCGCAACGTCGCGACCCACCCGGTGGCCTCAACCCCTTCGGCGAGGCGGGCGCTCAGCAGCCGCGCCGTCATGTCAACCCGTTCGAGGTTCCGACCCAGTACCAGGAAACGCCACCCGTCGTCGTGGCTCATCGTCGAGTCGGCCAGTCCGTGGAGGATGGCGCATCTTTCCTTCACGTAGCCAAAGAAGGCGTGGGGCCCCGCCCCCTCCGGCGCCTGGAGGTACTCGCCCAGGCCAAAGAACGTGGCGTTCAGGCACTCCCACATCTGTCCGGAGATTGCTTCCCGTGCGCCGCGGGCGTTCTCGCGAGCCGCCCCGAGCGCGCCAACGATCGAGCTCGGGTAACCGACCTCATAGGCGAGCAGGTTCGTCGTCATTGCCGCGGTCGGAGCCAATCCGTCGGCCCGGTCGCGGGCGCCCATGACGTCGATCAGCCGCGACCACACCGCGCTCTCGTCCACGCTCGGACCTTCCAGAACCAGGTGATAGTGCACATCGAGGATCCGCGCCGTGTCTTCGGCTCGCTCGACATAGCGCCCGACCCAGTACAACGACTCAGCCAGTCGGCTCAACATGCGACACCCGCCTGCCCCAGCTGCTGCTGCCCCAACCCCTGCTGCTGTTGTTGTTGCTGCTGCTGATCAGCGTCGCTTTCGGTGGGCGCGGTCACCGGAGAATCCCCGGCGTGCGGGGCGCTTGGCGTGAGGACCAGGGGCGCGGGCTCGATCGAACTCTCGGCCTGATCGCTCCCAAGGACCCACGTGTCCTTGGATCCGCCTCCCTGGCTCGAGTTGACCACCAGGCTGCCTTCGGGAAGGGCGACGCGGGTCAGTCCACCGGGGACCACCCATACCTGGTTGCCGTCGTTCACGGCGAAAGGCCGGAGGTCGAGGTGGCGGGGGCGCAGCGCGTCCCCGACCCATGTCGGAGCAGTCGACAGCACGATGAGTTCCTGGGCGATCCAGGCCCGCGGCTCGGCCAGGATCCGCAACCGGAGCGCGTCGAGCTCGGACGCCGTGGCCTGTGGGCCGATCAGGAGTCCGTAACCACCGGAGCCATCGACCGGCTTAAACACCAGCTCGGCCATCCGATCGAGGGCCTCGATCCGATCCTCTTCCCGATCGAGGCAGAAGGTGGGCACATTGTCGAGAATTGGTTCCGAGTCCAGGTAGTAGCGGATCATCTCCGGGACATACGGGTAGACGGCCTTATCGTCGGCGACGCCATTGCCGACTGCGTTGGCGATGGTCACCCCACCGGCGCGTGCCGCATTGAGCAGTCCCGGGCAGCCAACGACAGAGCCCGGTCGAAAGTGGAGAGGATCGAGGTAGTCGTCGTCGACCCGACGGTAGATGACATCAACCTTGCGCTCACCTTCGGTGGTGCGCATGAATACGGTTTGGTCGCGGCACACCAGGTCCCGGCCCTCGACCAACTCGACACCCATTTGGCGGGCGAGAAATGAGTGCTCGAAGTACGCCGAGTTGTAGACGCCGGGGGTGAGCAGAACCACCGTCGGGTTGGTGACGCCTTGGGGGGCCGCCGCCCGGAGCGCCTCGAAGAGCCGGGACGGGTAGTCGGCGACTGGTCGGATGTTCTGGGTGGTGAACAGCTCAGGCAACACCTGGGTCATGGCTCGGCGGTTCTCGATCACGTAGGAGATCCCCGAGGGCGTCCGCAGATTGTCCTCGAGGACGAACAGCCGGCCGCCGTCCCCCCGAACGATATCGATGCCGGCCACGTGAACCCGAACGCCGTTGGCGGGATCGATTCCGGTCGCGACGCGCTGGAAATGCGACGAGCTCGCCACCAGTCGCTGGGGCACGATCCGGTCGGCGAGGATGCGGCCTGGCCCGTAGATGTCGGCCAGGAATGCCTCCAGCGCCAGCACGCGCTGCACGACACCCTGTTCGATCACCCGCCAGTCGTCTGCGCCCACGACGCGCGGTATCACGTCGAGGGGGAAGGGCCGCTCCTCGCCGGACAGCGAGAAGGTGATCCCTTGGTCGCGAAAGCTCCGGTCCCGCAGCGCCGCCCGTTGTGTCAGATCTGCCGCCGACAGTGATTGGAGGCCGTTGAAGAGCGACTCGTAGGCGGGCCGGGGACGTCCGGGCGCCTCGAGCATCTCGTCCCAGGCCGACATCGCCGGGCCATAGTCGAACAGGTCGCCCACGTACTACGTATAGCGCGGGATCGTTACCGGACCGTTTCCACCACTTGAACGGCGCGTGGTTCCATCGGGGGCATCCACCGTTTGGGCCGGTCGACACCCCAAGCTGCGGGGGTGACCGGTGTCGCTACCGCCAGAACTTCACGGCCCGTTCACACGACTGAGACGCCGGGGTCACCCCCATATTGCATGCTCGGGCCGTGACGTCCGTCCGAGTCGGGTGCGAGTTCACCTGGAAGTCAGAGGTCCCGACGGAAGCGATCGTACAAGTCGAGCCTCGAAGCGACCTCGGCTACGACCTCACTAGCGAGACCTGGACGACCGACCCGGAACTCGCCTCCCGCTGCTATCTGGACGGATTCGGCAACACTTGTCGCCGACTCACCTTCCCGCCCGGCGACCTCGTGCTCCGCTACGACGCAGCGCTCCCCCTCCCGGACAAAGAAGACGAGGATGCCAGCGCCCCAGAGATCGCGCCGCGCGACCTGCCCGATGATGTGCTGGCCTTCACTCTTCCGAGCCGCTACTGCCCCTCCGACGTGCTGGCCAACGAGGCCTGGGACCGCTTCGGGGGGATGGCGCCGGGCTATGGCCGTGTGCAGGCGATCTGCGACTTTGTCCACGGCCATCTGACCTGGGAGGCCGGGGCCAGCTCCGCGTCCACCTCGGCCGTGGACGTGTTCGCTTCCGGGACCGGGGTGTGCCGCGACTTCGCCCATCTGATGATCTCTTTCTGCCGGGCGCTGAACGTGCCCGCCCGCTACACGTTCGGTTACCTGCCCGATATCGGGGTGGCGCCCTCCGGGCTGATGGACTTCTGCGCGTGGACAGAGGTATTCCTCGGTGGCCGGTGGTACACCTTCGACCCGCGAAACAACCAGCGCCGGATCGGGCGCGTCGTCATCGGCCGGGGTCGGGACGCGGTCGACGTGGCCATGATCACCACGTTCGGCGGACCCGAATTGCTGGAAATGGTCGTCTGGGCCGATGAGGTGCCGCCCGTCCCATGAGCCTCCTCTCGACACCCGAGCCGGCTGCCCTCGAGCACGCGCCGCCTGAAAGTCACGAACCCACCGACTGGTCACGCGTCGAACGGTGCACCTACGTCATCCGCCAACGCCTCCGGTACGAGTATCCGGTTCCCATCTCCTCCCTCCGCCAGCAGCTGATAATCGTGCCGCCGGCGCGTCACGGCGACCAGCGGCGCGCCGGGTGGTCGGTGGCGGTGTCGCAGCCCGTTCGCCGTCGTGACCGGCATGACCGATTCGGGAACTGGATCATCGACCTCGAAGTCGACGGCATCGAAGCCGCCATCGACTTCGATGCCTGTGTCGCGATCGAGCGCCACGCCACGGCTCATCCCCATCGGGTCGCCATCGACCCGACATTCGCCCAGCCCACACGGCTCACCACACCGGACGCAACGCTCACCCGGGCGGCTAGCCAGCTTCGCCGCCGGGCTTCGAGCGGCGTCGCCCTGGCCGAGCGCATCTGCGAGTGGGTCCATAACCAGTTCGAGTACGGCGATGGGGTGACCGGGGTCGACACGACTGCGGCTCGAGCCCTCAAGGGTGG
>Ga0136612_10001454_pt1 | contig 10088 bp, 6 predicted proteins | sample AntDryUQ224A2306_2_FD_106644 | JGI IMG/M metagenome (GOLD analysis project Ga0136612, IMG submission 106644) | Polar desert sand microbial communities from Dry Valleys, Antarctica - metaG UQ224A (23.06) | ecosystem: Environmental > Terrestrial > Soil > Desert | place: Antarctica: Dry Valley...
ATTATCCGCTGGGACTACGCGATTCCACTCAGCCGTCCGGATCGCAAGGGTTTCTGGAGCTGGTCGATCGGCCCGAGCTTTTAGCGTCCTCCGCGAAGTGCCGGGAGGCGAACCGGTGATCGCCCCGTATCGCGCCTCCCGCGCCTCGTTCGCGCGCTCGGGGGTCGCGCGTGCCGTGCTGGCCGTGGTCGTTATGGCGTGCGGCCGCGGAGACGTCGCCGTGTCCGAGTCGGCCGCCCGCGGATCCTCAGGCGGGGTGATGGACGACCTGCTCACCGTTCGAGTCGCCAGGAAGGGCGGGGCGGCGCGCGTGCATCGCTACCAGCGCCCCGATTCCATCATTTGGAAGAGTCTCACCAGCGCGGCGCCGATCGCCAGAGTGCTCGGCTTCGATGAGGAGGGTGGCTCGCTGGCGTACGTGGACGCAAAGGGCGCGTTGGTTCGGATCGATCTTCGCAGCGGCCGCATCACGTCGGTCGCCAAGCCGGAGCTCAAGGGCCTGACGTCGAGCGACGGCTCGATTGTGTACGGCGTGAGCGCCGACGGGACGATCCATCGCGTGACGCCAACCGCGCGCTGGACGCATCGCAATGCGCGCGGCGTCCGCGAGCTGTTCCCACAACCCGACGGTTCCCTGCTCATCAGCACCGATCAGGGTGACAGCACGCACATCTTTCGGATGCGGCCACCCGAACCTGCCCTGCTGGACACCACCGCCATTCCGCGCGCGACGCGCTCGGTAAGCACACAGGTCGGTGATCGCGTGTATTTCGCGACGAGCGATGGACTTATCGCGGTACGTAGCCGCGACCTCATGCCGGCCGCGCCAATCGCGCTCGATCGAAAGTCCCGCTCCATCGCGCCGACGCCGAGCGGTGATCGCCTGTACGTGCTCACCGATTCGAGCGACACCCTGTTGGTGGTCGACCGGTATCAGGGCAAAGTGGAGCGCACCATCGCCCTGCCCGGCGTCAGCCTGGATCTGAGAATGGATCCCCTCGGCCGCTACGTGCTGGCACGCTCGGCGACTGAGGATTCGGCCTGGGTTATCGCGGTGGGAACGGATCGCGTGATCGGCACGATAGCCACGGCGTGGCGCGTCGACCTCCCCGCCATGGCGGCTGACGGTACGCTCATCACCCTCAGGGGCAAGGACGTCGTCATCGTCGATCCGGAAACACGGCGCGCTGTCCGCACAATTCCGGGCGGCGAAAGCGATTTCTGGCATGTGTTCATCTGGAGTGGCTTCCGTCCAAGGGCGGCGGGACTCGATGAGCCCGTGACGTTCGTGAGAGGCGACAGCGTTTCCGATGACAGCAGCTTCGTCATGGCCGCTCCAGGCCCGGACACCGGGGACGTGGTACCGCAGCCGGGCGCCGATTCGACGCGGCCCGGCGCCGCGGCTATCGAGAGCGCATTCCGGAAGCCTGCTGCGCCAGCCTTCACCGTCTCATTTGCCACGTTGCTGCAGGAAGAGGCAGCGCGAACATTTGCGTCGGCCATTCGTGTCGGAGGGGCGACCGCACGGGTGGTCGCGGCCACCCGGGATGGCACGCGGATCTTTCGGGTGGTGCTGGGCCCCTTTCCATCCCGGGACCAGGCGGACCGTGCTGGTCGAGAATCCGCGAAGCCCTACTGGGTGTTCGAGGGAGTACCCTGACCCTCGTCGACGCCGCGGACCCCATCGCATGCGCGTGGGAGCGGGTCGGCATGACGCTCGGCGGCCAACTCGATGAGTGTTTCGCGGCGATCGTGACTGGCCGCGATCCGTCGGCCGCCGCAGCCCTTGCGCTCGGTATCGCGTCGGTGCAGTCCAGTCGCCGACGCGTCGCGGTCTGCGACCTCGTGGGCGATGTACCGCCACTGCAGCGCTTGGTGCACACGGACGACCCGCACGGCATCGTGGACAGCTTTCAGTATGGCGTTTCTCTGAACAAGATCGCGTATCAGGTGGGGGAGAATGCCAATCTGTTCATTATGCCGAGCGGCACCGAGCCCGTCGTGGACGAGTCGATCATGCGCAGCGACCGCTGGCGGCGCCTGTCCGGCGGCTTCAGGGAGGTCGGCGCGTTATTGCTGCTGGTGGCGAATGCTGAGGCGGCAGGGCTCGCCGATCTGCTGAAAACCACCGATGGCCTCATCCTCGCCGGAGAGATATCGGTTGAAGGGTTGGGGCCCATCATCGCGACGGCGAGTCTTCCTGCACCGGTGCCCGCACGCGCTCAACCCAAACCTGACAGTGAACGCCGCACCGCTCCGCGCAGGTCAAAGCAGAACTGGGTACTGCCGCTCAGTGGCGTGCTCCTGGTGCTACTTGCGATCGGCGCATGGTGGACGCGCAGCCAGCGTCTTGCCCTCGTTCCCGTTCCGGATACGCCGGTCGAGGGGGTTCAGCCGGAATCTCTGCCGGAACTCATCGTTACCGCCGCGATGGGCGACTCTGCTGCGGCCTCACCCTACGGGGTCGAGATCGTGAAGCTAAATACCCATTCAGGTGCTATTTTGAAGCTCCGCGATGGGCTCGGACGGCTTCCGGCGGTGACGTATTCCCCGGTCATGCTGGGCACCGAATCTTCGCGGTGGTTCACCGTCGTTGCCGGGGCATTCCGAACCAGGGCGAGCGCTGACTCGATGCTGGCGTCGCTGCGCGAGCGGCGTATTGTCGAGGCGGATGTCGGCATGGTAGTGCATCTGCCGTATGCGCTGGTTCTGCAGCCCGAGGTGACGCGCGAAGGTGCAGCGGCCGTGGTGCGCGCTTACATCGCGCGCCAGCTGCCGGCGTATGCCTTGTTGCAGGACGATGGAACGGCGCGAGTGTACGCTGGCGCATTCGATACACCTGAGCAGGCGGCGATTCTTGCCGCCTCCGTACGAGCGGCTGGAATCGAGCCGACGCTGGCTTACCGCATGGGGAGGACGTTCTAGTGCGTTTGACGAAGCTCGAACTGCACGGCTTCAAGTCGTTTGCGGACGCCACCACACTCGTGTTCGAGCCTGGGGTGACGGCTATCGTCGGTCCGAACGGTTGCGGCAAGTCGAACGTCTCCGACGCGGTGCGATGGGTGCTCGGCGAGCAGCGGGCGCGGCTCCTCCGAGGTGCGAAGATGGAGGAAGTCATTTTCCAGGGATCCTCCGCTCGCCGTGCAGTGAACATCGCGGAAGTCTCGCTCTTCTTCGAGAACGACGATGGGTCGCTGAGTGTGCCCTTCCGGGAAGTGGTGATCACGCGTCGTCTCTCGCGTTCCGGAGAAAGTGAATACTTCCTGAATCGCGCGCCCTGCCGCCTGAGGGACATCCATGACATGGTGCGCGGCACCGGGCTCGGGGCGGATTCCGGCGTGGTGATCGAAAGCCGCATGATCGACGCGCTGTTGTCCGATCGCCCCGACGACCGTCGAGAGCTCTTCGAGGAGGCCGCCGGCGTGGGGCTGTACCGCGATCGGCGCCGGACCACCGAGCGTCGGCTCGAGGAGACCGCCGTCGATCTCCAGCGACTCGACGATCTGATCAGCGAGGTGCAGAGCCAGGTGAGGTCGCTGGCGCGCCAGCGGAAGCGGGCGGAGCGCCACGCCGAATTGATCGCGCGTCGTTTTACCGTCGAGATGGCGCTGGCGGCGCGCGAAATGGCGACGTGGCGGGAAGAGCTCAGCAGCATCGAGCGGCGGCTGCAATCCCTGCGTCCTGACGCGCCAGCCGCGGAGGCACTCGTTCGCACTGCGGAGCAGGGTCGCGATACCGCGCACAGTGCCCGGGCGGTGGCTGAGGGTCAGCGTGCCGAACTCGCGCGTCTGGTGGCAGCGCAACAGCAGTTGGTGCTCGAGCTGCGGCGCGAGATGGCAGTCGCTGAGGAGCGTCAGCGAAACGCCTCCGCGCGCCGCGAGCGTGCCGAGGAAGAGCGTCGGGCGGGTGCAGCGCATGGTGAGCGGCTGGCGGCGGACCGCGCTCACGCGACGGCCGAGCGGGAGCGCCTGAGTGCCGAGGTCGATCGGGCCAGGCAAGAGGCGGAGAGCGCTGCCGCAATGGAGGACGTTGCACGCACCGCCCTGACTTCCGCACGCGGCATCCTCGAGGAAGCAGAACGTGCGGCACAGTCAGTTCACGAGCGCTCCAGGGCGCTGCGCTTCGAGCGTGAGCGTGCTGAGCGCGAGCTGCTCGAGATGCGGCGGCGACTGATCGCGGCGGAGCCGGAGCGCGACGTGATCGCCAATCGCATCGCCTCGCTGGACCGCGAAATGCTCGGTGTCGAGGATGAGACGACCACCGCACGTGAGCGCGCGGTAACGGCAGCCACCGCTGTTGAGCACGCCCAGTCCGCTGCGCGCGACGCGCGCGAGAGTGAGGCTCTTGCCCGGGCAGAGCTCTTTCGTGCTGATGAAGCGCTCGCCACCCTTGCGGCGAAGGTGCATGCGCTCGAAGCGCTGGAGCGCGAGCGTGTGGGTCTGGCGCCTGCCGCGGCCCGCCTCATGCGCGAGCGCGAGCGGTTTGGCGAGGGCGCGATACTGGGACCGCTGAGCGATTTCATCACGGCAGACACCACCGCCGCCATGCAGGTGGAGCGATACCTCGGCGCGAGCGTGCATGCCATCGTCGTTCGCGATGCGTCGGCGGCGGCCGACATTCGTCGCTGGCACGCCGAAGTGAATCCGGGGCCGCTGCTGCTGCTGCCAATGGATGGTGTTCGCCACGGGCACGAGGACCGCACGCCCGGTCTGGCGGCCGCTGTCGATGCGGCCGGAGCGGGGAGCGTGTGGGTGCGCGCACTCCTCGGCGGCGTCGAGCCGATGCCGGGTGGAGCGGCATTCACGGACGCGCATGGCGCCATCTGGCTGCCGGGCACGATAGCCGGCCCGGGCCCGCTGCGCCGCCGTGCCGAACTCTATGTGCTGCGCGCGGAGCTCTCGTCCAACGAATCGCGGCGGGTTGCCGCCTCCAGTGCTGCCGAGACGGCGCACCGGGCGCTGAATGCCGCTGAACGCCAGAGTGCAATCGCCTCGGACGTGCTTGCCGCCGAGCAGCAGGCCGTGCGACAGATCGGAGAACGCCGCGAGGAACTGCACCGGCAACGCCTGCGCTCGGCTCGTGAGATGGAGGAAGCCACGGCGACGCTGGAGCGCATGCGCGTGCGCGTTGAGGCGTTGACGTCCGATATGCGACGTCAGGATGAACAGGTTGACGCGCTCGCCGGCGAGCTTGCCGAACGCGACACGGCGATTGCCACTGCGCAGTCGACGGTCGCCGGCGCGACAAGCGCACAGGATGAGGCGCGTGAGCGCCGAACGAACAGGCAGATCGAGCAGGCGCAGTCCGACGCGCGGCTGCAGGTCGCGCTGGACCGGGATCGGCGGCTTGTCGATGAGGAGCGGTCTGCAGGCGCGCGGCTCGCTGCGTTGCAGGCCGAGCTCAGTGATCTGTCTCAGGCGGACGGCGTGCTTCACTCGCAGATGTCCCTGTGGCAGCTCGACCTGGAGGCGCGTGAGGGAACGCTGCGGGACGCCGAGGCGCGGTTGGCGGGGTCGGAAGCTGCCGTGCGGGAATCGGACGCACAGCTCGACACGGCGGAGCACGCGCTGGATGATGCGCGGCGACGAGCCGCGGTGGCAGCGGACCAGCTGCACCATGCGGAGCTGCGATTCAGCGAGCTGTCGGGGCGGCGCAGTGCGATTCGTGAGCGTCTCGAGGCCGAATGGAAGCGCCCGCTCGAAGATCTGCTCGCAGGCGCAGAGCCGGTAGATCTCGAAGACGAGCCGCTGCGCGCGGAAGTGGACACGCTGCGCGCGCAGCTCGACGCCCTCGGTCCAGTCAACGTCCTCGCGATCGAGGAACACGATGAATCACAACGGCGGCTGGAGTTTCTCGAAGGCCAGCGGGACGATCTGGCGTCGGCAAAGCACTCGCTCACCCAGGCTATTCGCGAGATCGACGCGAGCGCTCGAGATCTGTTCCTGACCACCTTTGCCGCAGTGCGGGAGAACTTCCGTCAGATCTTCATGACGCTGTTCGGGGGCGGTGAGTGCGACCTTCGCCTGGAGAATCCGGACACCCCCCTCGATTGTGATATCGAGATTCATGCGTCGCCCCGCGGAAAGCGCACACAACGCATTCACCTGTTATCCAGCGGTGAACGAGCCCTCGTGGCGCTCTCGCTGCTCTTCGGGCTGTTTCTCACGAAGCCCAGTCCATTCTGCCTGCTCGACGAAGTCGATGCGCCGCTCGATGATGCCAACATCGGCCGGTTCGTGCGCATGCTCAATCAGTTCAAGTCGCGAACGCAGTTCATTGTCATCACACACAACCCGCGAACCACCACCGAGGCCGCTGATGCGGTTTACGGCGTGACGATGCAGGAGCCCGGTGTTTCGTCGCTGGTGGGCGTTCGGATGCGCGGCACCGCTATCGAGGAGGCGATTGCCGGTCGAGCTGAGGACACCGAGGCAATGGCGGCGCCCGCGTGAGAAGGACGCCCGGCGTCTTCGTGATGGCCGGCATGCTGCTCCTGCTGGCAGCGGCGGGCGCATCGGGGGCTCGACGTGCGGGCGTCGTGACCCTGATCGCCCCGCGGGGGGATTCGCTGCGCACGGCAACGCCTACCTTCGGCATTGCGACCAGCGGCTTCTCCATGGCCGACCAACCCGTGTCGCTGCGTCTCATGGTCTCGACGCGTCCGGACTTCGCCGTTATCCTCGTCGATACCGTGATTCCGGGTGACAACGGGGCGTTAACCCTCCGCGATCCTCTGCCGGAGCTGACCACCTTCTATTTTCGGGCGAGCGCGCTCGGCCCCACGGGCACGCAGACCTTTTCGGCGATCTCCGGTCCGCACACCACCATTGCGTGGCTCGTACTGCTCTCGCCGAACTCGCCCAATGGGTCCACGGTGAATACCCGCCGCCCCCGATTCATCTGGCGGAGTATCGAGGTGGTGAGTCCGCCGGGTCCGTGGATCTACGACATTCATATCATTAACGTGGCCACGCGCACCGCCACGATCGTTCAGGGGCTCGTCGACACCGTGTATACCCCGCCATTCGAGCTCGATGCGAACACGTCCTATCGATGGTCGGTTACGGCGCGCCTGCAGAATGGCGACAGCACGCGCGTGAGCAGCTTTGGGTCGTTCGTGATCACGTCCACCAGCCGCCCGTTGCTGACACTGCTCTATCAGAATTTCCCGAATCCGTTTCCGAGTGAGGGACGGACGAGCACCTGTATCTGGTTTGATCTCAGCGACCGAAGCACGGTGCTGCTCGACATTCGCGATCTGCGCGGGAATCTCGTTCGCACGCTGCTTCAGCAAAGTGAGCTCCCGGAAGTGCTTCCTGCCGGTCAGTACGGCCGGCTGACAACCGAGGGAACCGGGTGCGATGCGCGATTCAGTTGGGATGGCCGCGCCGACGACGGGCGCTATGTGCCGCGCGGCTTGTATCTGTTGAGACTGCGCACCGACCGCGGCCAGTCCGTCAAGAAGGTGTTCTTCCAGGGACGATGATCAGGCTCACGACGCTGGGCACCGGCACCATCGCCCCCACGCCGCACCGGGTGCGCGCCGGTCATCTCATCGAGGCCGGTGAGATTCGACTGCTCATGGACTGCGGCAGCGGTGTCCTGCAGCGGCTGACCGAATACGCGATTCCGTGGATGTCCATCACCCACGTGGCGCTGACACATTTTCACATGGACCATGTCGGCGATCTGCCGACGCTCATCTTTGCGTGGCGATATGGGGATCTGCCGGCGCGCAGCGCGCCACTCGAGATCATTGGACCGGTTGGCACGCGCCTGCTGCTCGATCGTCTGGCTGCCGCGCACGGCGAGTGGGTGACCGAGCCCGGCTTCCCACTGACGGTCCGGGAGCTGGCTCCCGGCGACCGGCTGGTCCTTGCGAGCGATATAGTGCTGTCGTGCCGCAAAGTTCCCCATACCGTGGAGAGTGTGGCATATTCCGTCGAGCATGCTGGGGCGCGGGTGGTGTATTCGGGAGACACAGGCTACGACGAGTCGTTCGCGGCATGGGCCGCGGGGTGCGACCTGCTGCTGTGTGAATGTTCACTGCCCACGTCGATGGCCATTCCCGAGCATCTCACGCCCGAGCAGTGCGCCGCTCTCGCGACACGGGCTCGCCCCCGCGTGCTGGCACTGACCCACCTGTATCCACCGCTCGACCGTGTCGATGTACTGGGGATGGTCAGCGCCAGCTACGACGGCACGGTGGTCGTGACGTCAGATGGCTGGCAGTGGGAGAGCGGGGCCGGACACGGTGTCACCTAGGAAGCGCGCACGCGCCAGCGCATACGGAGCTGCGCCTCGCGCGACCATTTCTCTTATCGCGGATTGTGAATGCTCGTAGTCATGCAGCAGGGTGCCACCCGCGCGGAGATCGATCGCGTCGTTCGGATGATCGAGGAACTGGGTTACGAGGCGCGGCCGATGCCGGGAGCGCAGCGGACCGCGGTGGGTCTGGTCGGTAATGACGGCCGGGTCGATGGCTCGCGCCTTGAGGCCCTGCCTGGCGTGGCGCAGGTCATTCACGTGTCGCAGCCGTACAAGCAGGTGTCGCGCGAGTGGCGCTCCGAGAACACGGTCGTCACGATTGGCAAGGATGTCCGAATCGGCGGGAGTGCCGTCGCGGTGATCGCCGGACCCTGCTCCGTCGAAAGCGAGGAACAGATCGTGGCGGCGGCTCGGGCCGTGCGGGATGCGGGCGCGTGCGCACTCCGGGGCGGAGCGTTCAAGCCGCGGAGCTCACCGTACTCGTTTCAGGGGCTGGGCAAACGGGGCCTGGAGATGCTTGCCCTCGCGCGCGAAGAGACCGGACTCGCGATCGTGACCGAAGCGATGGACGAGGACGGCGCCGCGCTCGTCGCGGAGCACGCGGACTGCATCCAGATCGGCGCGCGGAACATGCAGAACTACTCGCTGCTGAAAGCCGTCGGACGACTGGGCAAGCCGGTGCTGCTCAAGCGCGGCATGGCGGCGACGATCACCGACCTGTTGTTGAGTGCGGAGTACGTGCTGTCGGAAGGCAACAGCCAGGTCATCCTGTGCGAGCGCGGTCTGCGCAGCTTCGACACCGCTGTCCGGAATCTCTTCGATCTTACCGCCATTCCGCTCGTCCAGCGGCTGTCACACCTGCCGATCATCGCCGACCCGAGTCACGGAACCGGCAGTCGCGACAGCGTTCCACAGATGGCGCGCGCGGCCATCGCGGCCGGTGCCGATGGTCTGATGATCGAAGTGCATCCGACGCCGGACCGGGCCCTCTCCGACGGCGCGCAGTCGCTTTATCCCGATCAGTTTGCGTCGCTGATGCCGGAGCTGCGTGCCATTGCGCAGGTGATTGGACGATCGGTGATACCCGCGCCGGGAACTGCGACAGCGACGGCAGGGTAATTGGATGCACGGCGAGTGGTTCGCGGTGCGCCGCTGGTAACGATCCTCTTACGTGATTCAACGCACTGTTCGCAGTTGCAGTTGCAGTTCGCAGTTCGCAGTTCGCAGTTCGCAGTTCGCAGTTCGCAGTTCGCAGTTCGCAATAATTCCGGAGTCCCGATGCCCCCGCTTCGACCAACCGCCCTGCTCGCGTCACTCCTGATCCTGTCCCTTCCGGCATCGGCGGTCTCGGCGCAGACCGTTGACGTCACGCTCGACCGCGCGGTCGCCGCCTACGCGAAGGTCAAGACCGTGCGCGCGACCATGGAGCAGACGCTATTCAATCCGCTCACCGGAAGCAGCTATCGCTCCCGCGGTCAGATTCAGCAACGGCGCCCGAATCGTCTCGAGATCCGGTTTACGGACCCCAAGGGCGATCGCATCGTCGCCGATGGCCGATTCGTCTGGGTCTACACCCCGAGCACGACGCCGGGGCAGGCCTACAGGCTGCCGATCGGTGCCGGTATGGCGGGTTCCACTGATCTGATGGCCGAGCTGTTCACGAATCCGCGCGAGCGCTTCATGGTGAGTGATGGCGGCAAGAGCACCGCGAACAAGCGCACGGTGCATGAGTTGACCCTCACGCCCAGACCGGAATCCAAAGTGCCCGTGGAGTTCACGAAAGCGAGAGTGTGGGTCGACACCGCCGATGGCCTCATCCG
>Ga0136612_10001456_pt1 | contig 10080 bp, 8 predicted proteins | sample AntDryUQ224A2306_2_FD_106644 | JGI IMG/M metagenome (GOLD analysis project Ga0136612, IMG submission 106644) | Polar desert sand microbial communities from Dry Valleys, Antarctica - metaG UQ224A (23.06) | ecosystem: Environmental > Terrestrial > Soil > Desert | place: Antarctica: Dry Valley...
ATCCGATACTGAATCGGCTCGAAGCTCGGGATTAACGCCCCGTTCGTGTCACCCCCGCCACTGGGAATGCAGGTCAGCGTATTGGCCGTCGAGTCGTTGGTGGTTGGGGGAGTCCATGCGAGAGTCACCTGGTTGGACAGGTTGTCTGTCGCTGTCAATGAAGTGGCAGGCATCGGCTTGGTTCGATTCACGGGGCTCGCCGAAATGTAATTCGTCGAGAAGGTCCGACCGGTATCGTTGATCGCCAGAACTTTGAAAAAGTAGGTCGTTCCTGCATTCAGCGGCGGGCTGGTGATCGACCGCGAGAGATCCTGATTGGCGTTGATGAAGTTGCTGTACGATCCGTTGAGCGCGGTATCCCAGTGAACCTGGTAGAAGTTCACGTTGCCCGTGCTGGGCGGATTCCAGTAGACGACGGGAACGTTGCAGTGACCCGTGCAAAGTCCGGTCATGGAGAATGGGCCGGGCTGGGTGGGCACAGGTTCGGCGGTTCCGCTCAGGCCGATGTTCCTCGGCACGACCACACTGCTCAGGCTGTACTGCCGGAAGTTCCTGGTGTTGCCAGCGGTCAATGTCTCGTCAGCGTTGGTGTATCCCGAATCTGCGGCAGAATTCATTCCGATCAGATCGACTCGAACCGACTGGATCTGCGCTCTCGTGGCACGGTCCGCAAAATTGGCGGTCGTACCCACGTTGTTCGGGTTGTACTGACCCGCTCCGCCGACTGCACCCTGCGTTACTGCCCCCGCAACATTGGCCGGGATCGCAGTGGTGCCGGCCGCATCGGAGAAATATGTGAAGTTCAGGCTGCGGACGTTGTCGGCAATGGGGACACCGGCATCCAGCGTTCCGTCATTTTTCAATGTGAAGCGGTAAAGGGTGTAGGGCGGATTGTTGTTAGTCATGTCAATCCGGGAATCGCAGTCCGCGTTGGTGCACCCTACTGTTACCAGCGATTCGGGCGTTCCACCGGGATAGGCTGCGCGCGGGCGCGCCACATCAGCAAAGAACGTGAACGTGCTGATGTTCTTGCTGTTGTCCGCGGAACGCAGCGCATACGTTGCGATCTCGTCATTGGCAGTCGTGACTACGGGGAACTGACCATTGACCGGCTCATATGCCGTTTCGCGGCCGTGGTCGTTGGTGATGTCGGTGTAGTAGTCGAAGTTTCCACGAACGGTAGCCGCGCCCGTGCCGGCATATTCGATTTGCTCGTCAGGCTGCTGGAACTGGGTCTGAGACTGGGCAGTCCAGTTCACTGTTCCGTCACCAACAGTCTGGCCGCTCGTGGTGGGCCAGGTTGGAGGGGCCCCGGCGCTGGTTCCCGAGGTCGTGGCGCGATAGGAGTAGCCGTTCGCGGTAGTCGGGACCACCAGATTCCCGACTGTGTATGCAGTCGTCGGCTGCCAGACAGCGCCTATCGTTCCTGCCGGGACTCCGTCGCGGTCAAAATCGAAGCCGGCCATGCGAACGTCTGCCACCAGCTTGTCGAACCCGATGCGCGTGCTTTGCTGCATCTCGGACGACTCGACGCCCTGCTTGAAGACCCTGTTGCTGCGGTCATAAATGAGAAGCGCCGAGAGGAGGACCACCATGAAAATGGCCGTGGCCACGAGGATCTCGGCGAGTGTGAACCCCTTCTGCTGTCTGGCTGAGTTAGGACGCATGATGTCTGCTCCGATTACGGACGTTTGGACTTGGCGGTGTCGAACGAGGCTCGACGAGTGCGGGTTGCCTCATTCCACTCGACTATGCCCTTGATCCTGAGGAATTGGGCTGTGGTGAAAAACGAATTAGGCACCACGGGGGTCACTTGATTCGTGGGCGTCAGGATGAAGTAGATCTTTCCGTCCGCGAAACGGTTGGTGTTCATTAGCGCTTGCCAGCGCGCAAAATACCCACCGGGATCGTTCGCGGTCGTGTAGGTGGTCGTCGTGTTAATTGTGATCAGAGCACTCTCCCCGGGATGGACAACCCCGAAAAGGGATCGATCCGTCACCCGAGGCGTCGCGTTGGTAATGCCGAAGTTGCTGTAAACGACGTCCTCAGTCATTGTAGAAAGGTCTTCGAGAATTCTTGTTCCCACCGCCACAGCCTGCGTCATCTGCTTGCCGCTGTAGACATTTCTCTGGCTGAGAAAGAAGAGCGTGAGGATCGACATCATCACCGTGCCCATGACTGCCATGGCGATCATGACTTCGACCAGGTTGAATCCGCGTTCAGCGGGCAGAGGTTTCCTTGAATGGGCTCTCATCGATATCTCCTGAATCGTCCGCTCAGTTCGACGTCACGTTACCGGACACGCTGAGAGAAACTACGAAATCTCTATCCGGCACGTTCGTGTAGATTGATTGCAGAGTGATGGTGTTCGGAGGCGTGCCGATGTTCCTCACGCCACCGCTCTGGGTGTACACGATGTCTCTCATCGCGTCCAGGTCGTCGCGATCCCTGATGTCTGCGAAGGTCGTTGCGCTGAATGTCACCGTTGGACCCAGGCAGCCGTTCGGAGAAGGGAGGGCTGGATCGACCTTGGGGCAATCGGGGCGGCGCGGTGTGATCTGCGTCCACGCTCCACCGGTTATGCCACGCTGATAGATGTAATAGCTGCGTCCGCCAGTGGCAAAGCTGAGCTTCACCTGTCGGGTTCTGGTCACGGCTCGCTGCCGGGCCAGCCGGATATCGTTCGTGAAGATCCGAAGCGACGCCTTCAGCTGGTTGCTGCGATTGATGGCCACGAGATTGGGGACTGAAATCAGAGAAATCATTCCAACGATTGCCAGGACAACCAGCGCTTCTATAAGGCTGTATCCCGCTTCCTTCTCGCCGATACGTCGTACAGATTTATTCATGGATGCATCTCCTATAGCGAGCCGAATGCCATCTGAATAACGGCACAGTAACTATCTGATTTCGTTGATCTTACTGTATTTGATTGGAGAAAGTAGTGAGATTTCTCACGCGTAATTTGATACTAAAGGTAACAGTCATCCTTCGTTTTCTCCAGCAGTGAGCTCAGGAAACTCCATGCGAAGCGAGGCACCCGTGCCCTTTTCCCCTGACAGCGTCAGCGTTCCGTCGTGCAGGAGAACGATCTTGTTCGTCAAGGAGAGGCCGAGGCCGAATCCTCCAGGCCGATCTGACTGGAAGGGGAGGAGGAACCTGCTTGCCTGACCGGAATCGAGACCGATGCCGTCGTCGATGATCTCGAGGGCTGGTGGCGAGTTGGAAGAGACGATGCGAATCACCCCGCGAGGGTCCTCCTTTTGTTCGATCGCCTGAATCGAGTTTCTCAGAACGTTCTCAACCGCTCGCGAGAGGAGTACTGAGTCGCCATCGATTTCGACCGGAGGTCCTTCACTTACAACTCGAATGTCTGAACGCTCTTTTGTGAGACGCGCGGCGATGGCTTTCGCTTCAGCGGCGAGATCGAAACGTTGCTGGGAGATGTTGAGCGGGCTTGCGAAGTGGAGAAACCGTTCCACCGCCGCCGACAGGAGCGTGGCCTCCTCTTCGGCATTTCTGATCCGTGACGCGGCTGTAGGCTCGAGAGGTTGACGAGAGGCAAGCTTCAGATATCCGAGAATCGTGGATAGCGAATTACGAAACTCGTGGGCGATCCCGGCTGAGATCTCTCCCAGATCGGCGAGGGTCTGCATCTGCTGGAGACGCGCCTCGAGCTTTTTTGAGGGAGATAAATCGGCGAAGAGAGCGATCATCCCGAGAAACGCGCCGTCTGCATTCGTGAGTGGCACGGTGGTGAGCCCGATGACGCTCTCGGAATTCTCTTCCTGGGAGACTTCGTGCCGAGTGAGGGGAATCCGGGTCGTCGCCGATTCCGTGAGGGCCCTCGAGAAGCTGTTCTCACCCAGCAATTGAGGAACGGTAAGTCCGGCCAGGAGCGTGTTCTCGGGAATGTTCAGGATCTCTCTTGCGGAACGATTGAGGTCGACGATCAGCCCCGCTGCGTCCACGGCGATAAAGCCTGAGGTCAGACTCCGGGTGAGCGTTGCGGTAATCCGCTCGAGATCATCGGCTCTCGATTTTTCCCTGCCGTGGAGCTGCTGGAGCTCGATTTCCTGTCGCTTGAGAGTGGCGATGGTGGTCCGAAAGGTGTCGATCAGGTACTCAGTCTCGTCCGTTTCCGCCCCTTTCGCCCCGACTCCCTTTGCCTCATCGAGCAGTCGTTCGATTGGCCGGACGATCCTGGGAAGGTAAAGCACGAGGAGGAGGGATCCGAATAGCGTCGAGAAAAACACGATTCCGGAGGTAGCGTAAAAGCGTTTACGAGCTGCATTCAGCGAAGAGGCATCGAACTCGAACCGCAGTGCCCCCTGCGGAATCTGGCGCATGAGCACCTGAGGGTTGTTTCTCCCGAGCGTCCCCGAGATGACAAGCGGACCGTCAACAGGTCGTAGCGCGATCGCGGCGACGGGGTAGCGGGAGCGAAGGTAGGTCAGCCGGGTGGCGATCTCTGACGGGCTCTGAGCGGGCAGGGCACGGAGCTCTCTGGTAGCGAGATCGGCGACGAGCTCCCGATTCCTCCATTGGTTTTGCTCCATCTCGAGCAGCGTGGTCTGGAGCACGAGCAACAGCGAGAGAATAAGGAACACGAGAAATCCGACCAGCGCCGCCAGGAACAGTTTGATGTCCCGTCGGAAGCCGAGTTTGGTCAGACCGGCAAAGCGTTCTCTAGCCATCGTGTGAGCGGATTTCCAGGAATGAACAGAGCTTCACAACGGGAGTACGGGTCCGTAGGTCAACGCCGAGTACCAGGTCGTCAGCCTGTCGCCGAAGAACATCACCATCAAAGTTCCGAGGCCGAGGAAGACGCCGAAAGGGAGAGCCATCTGCATACCGTCACGACTTCGTATTGCTGACGGGATCGCCACCAGTGAGCCCGCAATCGAGGCCAGAAGCAGCACGGGCAGCACGAAGCGCCAACCGGTCACCGCTCCGATCATCGCCATCATCTTCACGTCACCCATTCCCATCCCCTCGAGGCCTCGGAGCCGTTGATAACCCACTGCTATCAACAGGAGGACTCCGCCTCCCAAAGCCCCCCCGAGTGCGGCGTCGATGAAGCCCTCGGAAAGAGTGAGAGTGCCGGTCGCCAGTCGGGGAGTCAATGCGCCGATCGCGAGACCCAGGACTATGCCGGGGATATCGATTACATCAGGGAGGATCTGAATGTCGAGGTCGATGTAAATGAGAACCAGGAGTGAGGAGACGATTGCGGCTACAAGAGGGAAGAGCCAGCTGATCCCCGTGTTGAGAAAAATCGCCACATAGAACAGGCCATTACCGAGCTCGATCAATGGGTAACGAAGGGCAATGGGGGAGCGACACGAACGACAGCGTCCCATAAGGATGAGATAGCTGAGAACCGGGATGTTGTCCCACGGGCGGATTTTATAGCTGCAGCTCGGACAGTGGCTCGCGGGAAAGACGATAGACTCCCCGAGGGGATAGCGGTGGATGACGACATTGAGGAAGCTGCCGACAATTGCGCCAAGGAACAATGCGTAGGCGCCGAGCATGGCCGTCATGTTCTCGGATTGTACGCGTTACTTTCTCTTCGAACGCAGGGGTTTGCCCTTCCCCCCGGGCGAGGGTTCGATGCCGCAGACCGGAGCCCGCTGAGTCAATCCGGGGTCGGCAGGAACTCGAGCAAACTCCATGTTCAGCAGTGGGGGGACCTGAGCGGCAGACTTCAACTGCCCAATCTCATTGCATTCAGCGCTGGCGTGATCGGTCTCCCCGTATGCCCTCGAAGACTTTCAAATTCTTGAGGGACGCACGCCCATGCATTTAATACGACAGGACTCCGTCACCACCCCGGTCGCGCGGCCCCCGCGCTTGGGTGATTCCCTGTTCCTTGTCATTGTCGTGCTGCTGTCGGCGACTCCCTATCTGACTTCTCTCGGGTTCTACAGTGACGACTGGTACTTTTTTCTTGCTCGGTTCCACAGTGCGAATGAACAGAGTGTCTGGGGGTTCCTGCGGGCCGCCTACGCGCTGCAGATCCAGTGGATGCGGCCGGTCCAGATTCTATACATCGCGATGATGTATGACTCATTCGGTCTCAACCCCCTCGGGTATCACATCGTCAACATCGTGATGATTGCCCTGGCCAGCGTGGGCTTTTACCATTGCCTTACGGAGTTGCAGATGCCTCGACCCCTGGCGCTTGCCACTCCACTGATCTACTCGCTGCTTCCTCACTACTCCGCCAGCCGGTTCTGGGTGAGTGCCTCGCAGGCCAACTTACACATGGCGTTGATGTTCTTGAGCTCTTACTCGCTCATGCGCGCCTGCCGGAGAGAGTCGGGTGCTTATGCATGGCTTGCTCTGTCCTGTCTGGCCATGTGGCTGAGTATCCTTGCCTATGAGGTAGCCGTACCGCTGTTCATTGTGGCTCCTCTTTTGGTGCTGTATCGGCTGCGCTCCAAAGGTAAAAAATCGCTTCGTTTGGTACTCGTTATGTGCGCCCTGTATTTTCTCTCGTTCGGATTCCTGGTTGCGCTCAAGGGGGTATCGAGCAGCAGGCTTGCGGTGGTCGATGCGGAAGGCCAGCAGATTGTTTCCTTCGGGATTCGTCGTTTGTTCCATCTGGGTCTTCCGGCCGACGCCTATGGACTGAATATCGAACGCGCAATCGCCGTGAACTTCGGAACACTCGGGCTCGAAATGCCCCGTATCGCCTGGAAAAGCGTCAATATGACGGGAGGGCTCCTGGCCGGCTCAGCCTTGTTCCTTGTCGTCGTGACTCTTTATCTTTTCGCGACTCTTGCCATCCACGATTGGCCATCCGTCTTCTTCTGGTGGAGCAGCGTTGCGGCGGGACTCGTGATGTTCGCGACAGGCTACTCGATCTTTCTCGTGACCTCCGATATTCAGTTCACTGCGGCAGGTATTGGAAATCGCATCGCGATCGCCGCGACGGTGGGAGTCGCCTTGATCTTCACGGGCTGCACCGGTCTTTTGACCAGCTCTATCCGATCGGAGCGGGGAAGACGTCTGATCTTCAGCGTCGTGGTCGGCCTGATGTCGACTGCGAGCTTTGCCATTGTGTCGCGAGTGGCGATAGATTGGGCGAAAGCCTGGCCGCTGCAACTCGCGGTGCTGCACGATATTCGCGAGCGGCTCCCCAAACTTCCTGCTGGCAGCAGTCTCATCCTCGACGGAGTGTGCCCCTACATCGGTCCCGCCATTGTTTTCGAGAATTCGGACGATCTAACCGGCGCCCTGCAGATTCTCTATCGCGATCCCAAACTTAAGGCCGATGTCGTCACTCCACGTCTGAAGTTCGGACCCTTGGGTGTGACGACCACAACGTACGATTCTGTAGCGCATTACCCATACGGTACTGATCTGCTGTTGTTCAATAGAAAGGAAAACTTCGTGATTTCTCTAGTGGATTTTGCGACCACGCAGCGCTATTTCGAACGATGGAATCCGACAGGCGACGGTGGCTGTCCCCCAGCACACGAAGGGCTCGGGGTCAGGATTTTCTAGCCCGCACACGTCGGTCCACCCCGGCAGAATGAAATGTAGGACACTCCCGTCTGTCATGCGACACTTCTGTTTTGAAGTCCCTGGAGCCGTCTCACGACGAAAGGCTGTGACACATGCGGTTCGAGCGTTATGTCTTCCCGCCAGCAAGGTGTCAGTGGACAAGTAGAAGGGTTCGTGAGAGCCAGGCGTGCCGCGTGAAATGCAAGGAGTGTCTGTCCTGCATTCCATGCCGGGACACAATGGCGGAGGCGTGTCGGAATCGAACCAACCCTTCGACGCTTCCGCGCCGAAACTACGGTTTTGAAGACCGCGGGGGCCGCCAGACCCCTTTCGCCTCCTCGTTGAGGAGCGTGATGCTCTTGTGGCCGGACATTCCAATGTCCGGCCACAACGCGGGAAACTCTATTTCGGCGGGTCTGTGAGAAAGCCTACCTTGTGTGCCCCTCCGGCGTGGGCTGCGTCCATCGCGATCACAGCTCGATCGAAGGCGATGTTGTCATCGGAATTGATGAAGACCACCCGATCTTTCTCAGCCCGCGCAAGCATGAGGGGCGCCAGCCGGTCCCGCAGTGCGTTGCCGTCCGACATCTTGTCCTGATTCAGATAGATCCCGTCGCCCTTGACCGTGATCACGAGTTGCGTCAGCTCTGACGGAGGAGGAGGGCCGGTGATCTCCACTTTTGGCGGCACTTCGACATCGAGACCCATCTGCAGAATCGGTGTTGCCACCATGAAAATGATCAGGAGCACGAGAACGATATCGACCAGAGGCGTAATGTTGATCTCGGACTGAAGTCCCTTCGAACTACCTGAGCTCATCGACATCGATCGATTTCCTTTAAAGGTCGCCCTGCGCTATCTTCGCGCCGGCCTGCTGGTTCTCGGTAAGAATCGAGACGCCGGTGAACTTGGCTTCGTTCGCGGCTTTCATCACGTCGCGGACTTTGCCGAAGTTGATCCGCTTGTCCGCCTTGAGCATGACCGTGCGCGCCGGGTCTTTGTTGTACTCGGCCGTCAGGTACCGGACCAGATCTCGGTCGGGAATCCAGTCCTGCCCGACGAACACCGTGCCATCCGGCTTGATCGAGATCAGTAGGTCCCCCTCTTTGCCTGGCTTCTTCTCTGAATGCGGTCCGGCCGGGAGCTGGACGTCGATCCCTTGCTGGAGCATCGGTGTCACGACCATGAAAATAATGAGAAGCACGAGACAGACGTCAACCAGCGGCGTGACATTGATGTCGCCTTTGACTTCATCGGGACTGCCACCGCCGGAGCCGAATGCCATCGTCGATCCTCACTATCGCGCCGAACGGGCGCGGTCCGCATTCTTGATGAAGTAGTCGACGAGCTCCGAAGAAGCATTCGACATTTCTACCTGGAATCGCTCGATCTTGTTCTGGAAGTAGTTGTACAGCCAGACTGCGGGGATGGCCACAAACAGTCCGAACGCGGTCGTAGCCAGTGCTTCCGCGATGCCTGACGAAACGGCCCCAAGACCGCCCGATCCGGAGATGGCCATTCCCTGGAACGCATTGATGATTCCGATGACCGTTCCGAACAGACCGACGAACGGCGCCGTGGTGGAATGGTGGCCAGGTTGCCCAGCCCCTTCTTCATCTCGGCCGTGGTCATCAGTGTTTCACGCTCGATCGCTCTCTTGCCCGACTCCACGACGTCGAAATCCTCAGGCAGTGTCTGAGACTTCTCGTATTGGAATTCGGTCAGTCCGGCAGTGAGCACCCGCGCCAGATGGCTGTGTCTGTATTTCTTGTCCTTGGCGAACGTAATGGCTTCGTCGAGCTTGTGCTGCTTGAGAAGCGGGGTCACACCGAGGGCAACCTGCAGGGATTGCTTTTTCGCGCGCCGGAAGCGGATCAGACGCTCGATCGCAAGGGAGAGGGACCAGATCGACATGAGCGCAAGCACGATGACCACCGTCTTACCGAGCCATGTCATGGCTCCCCACATTCCCAGCATCGTAAACTGCGATTCCATACCTTCCATGTGCGCTTCTCCTATCGTTTTCAGACCGTTTGCTATTGCAACCGGAAGTTGACCGTCAGATTGAAGATGACTGGGACCGGACGCCCGTTCAGCGTCCCTGGCTTGAACTTCCATCTACGTACAGCGTCCATGGCAGCTGCATCGAGTCCCATAGCCAGCGGCTTGAGAGTCCGTACGTCGCGCACAGTGCCATCTTTCTCAATGATTGCTTCGAGGATCACGATTCCTTCGATGCGGGCTTTCCTTGCAATTTCTGTGTACACGGGCTCGACCCGATTGATTACGGTCGGCGCCGCAACGTTTCCACCCACACGAACTGGAGAGTCTCCGGTGCCGCCAAGCTGCCCGCCAAGCTGACCCCCAAGTGTGCCGCCGATGACTCCACCGACGACTCCGCCGATCACGCCGCCCACAACGCCACCTTCCTGGCCACCCACGACCCCACCGACGACCCCGCCGGCACTCGGCTCAGGATTATCGGCAATAGGAACTTCCTTCGGAGTTTCGGTAGGTTGGATGAAGGACTCCGTAGGCCGAACACGCGGGGTCTCAACTCTTACC
>Ga0136612_10001457_pt1 | contig 10077 bp, 8 predicted proteins | sample AntDryUQ224A2306_2_FD_106644 | JGI IMG/M metagenome (GOLD analysis project Ga0136612, IMG submission 106644) | Polar desert sand microbial communities from Dry Valleys, Antarctica - metaG UQ224A (23.06) | ecosystem: Environmental > Terrestrial > Soil > Desert | place: Antarctica: Dry Valley...
ATCAAAATGTCGGCGGCGGTGAGCGCGGTTGCATGCGCGGCCACGGTTTGGCATTCGATTCCCGTTACCGTCTTCAGCACCGCTAATATTTCGGCGACGACGGCTGCATCGCAGCCATGCTGGGCAATGACACACCGAAACGCTTTCATAGGTTGGGTCTGATCGCCGCTATCGGTGCAACGGCACCGTTCAATTGCATCGTCCTCGCAGTTATGCGGGAGGCAAATCGTCCGATCAGTCAACGGTCCTCGTCCGATCGGACGAGAACACATTCGGCTGATCGGCAATGACACATCGGAGCGTTTGCATCTACTCCTCGGGAAGCAAGCAAACGGTGCTGCCGGATCGGTTTTCGAATTACTGCTCTGTGGTCTGCGCGATTAACGCGCCCGTACATCAACCGTGCGCTGGCTGTTTCGCTCCTAGTCGTTTCTATTGTATAGAAGATAAATATTCCGTCAAGAGAAAGCGAAGCTAGAATTTTTAGCTATGTATACTTCGATGAGCTAGCAACATATGACGCGTGCTGGTGCCGGCTGCTAAACGTCTCAATGGGCCATACACATCGATGAAGCCCGTCCGGGTTTTGATTGCGGACGATCATCCGCTGATCATCCTTGGTCTCACCGCTGCGCTTGCTGATCAAGGCATCAAAGTGATCGAGCGCGTAAACAGCGGCGAAGAGGTCATCGAGAAATATGCCGAAACGAAACCCGACGTACTGATCCTCGACATCCGCTTCGGAGAGGGGATGACGGGTCTGGATGTCGCAGCTCAGCTTCTACAGCGCTTCCCCGATGCGCGCATCGTCTTCTATAGCCAGTTCGACCAGGACGAAACAATCGCGGAAGCGTATCGGTTAGGGGGTGCGGCATTCATTCCTAAGAACACGGCGCCTTCGCTTCTCGCCAGTGCTGTCAAGAAGGCCCATGCGGCGCAAATCTATTTTCTCCCTGATGTCGCGGAGCGCCTCGCTCTCATAGGAGTGCGAGGGGATGAGTCCCCGCAAGCTCGGCTTGATCCGCGCGAACTTGAGATCTTTAAGATGATGGCGCGCGGTCTTACCAACGCTGAAATTGCGGAAACGATGAACGTAACACCGCGAACCATTAGCAGCATCAGTAGCAGCGTGAAAGAAAAGCTCGGCGTCGAGCGTCAAGCCGACATCACGCTGCTCGCCGTAAGGCACATGATGGTCGAACCGTGACCCCGCCGAACGATGCTTCTGACTTTCACGCTGCTCGGGCTTGCGATCGCTTTGGTGTGGGTGCCCGGTATCGGCTACCGATCGCTTTCCATTTCCCTTTGGGTGGCTGGATTCATCGCCGCGATCGCCAGCGGACTTGCTTACGGGTTGCTATCGGCCCCGGGAATTCTCGCCCTTGGCGCTCTATTCACGTCCTGTCTGGTTGCCAAACGCGCGCAAAACGCGGCGCTCCGCGCAACGACCACGTTGTTCGCCGCCCTACTGGCGTTGGGTCTCGCGCTACATGTGGTCCCGGGCTTCAACAATCCTGTCGTATTTCGCGAGATTCGGTTAGGCCTTGATAGTCAGCCGTATACGCAATATGCAAATTTCGACAAGGCCGCTGCTGGGCTGATTTTGTTGGCGTTTTTCGCAAGACGCGTCACAACGTTCTCCGAGGCGCGCAAGGTCGTTGTTCCCACGGTCATCGCCGTCATCCTTACCGCAATCGGCGTGATCGTTTACGCGCTCGCTGCCGGATATGTGCGGCTCGACCCGAAAATCCCTGCAGTCGCTTTGACGTTCCTATCGATCAATTTGCTTTTCACATGCGTCGCAGAAGAGGTTTTCTTTCGCGGACTGGTGCAAGAGCGATTAATGCATGTTCTGAGCCCAAACCTGCATTGGGTAGCCGTCGCCCTGTCAGCAGGCTTGTTCGGTTTGGCGCATTTTGCTGGGGGCGTTTCCTATGTCGTCCTTGCCACGATCGGCGGAATCGGCTATTCGCTCGTATATGCGCGCACGCGCAGGGTAGAGCCCGCCGTATTGACTCATTTCGGTGTAAACGCGATCCATTTCTTCGGCTTCACTTACCCCCATCTCGCCAAATAGAAACTTATATGCGCATCAACCTGTTTGCGCTCGCGCTTGCAATGCTGGTAGCCGAATCACGCGGTCAGCCGTCGGCTTCGCCTATCGATCCCAACGTCAGCGAATTTCCGATTGTGCTGACGCCTACGCGTCTTCGACAGTCGATCGCGGATGCGCCCGCCAGCGTAACTGTGATTACTGCCGAGACTATTCGTGCCTATGGCATCACCAGCGTCCCGGATGCCCTTCGACTCGTTCCAGGTATGGCAATTACTCAAACGCTCGGCAATGACTACCGCATCAACTACCACGGTTCCAACATTCTGGTTCCTCGCCGCATGAATGTGCTGATCGATGGAATTTCAATCTATCGACCTGCTTTTGCCAAGGTTGACTGGGAAGAAATACCCGTCGCCATTGAAGATATCGACCGCATCGAGGTGACTCGCAGCCCCAACTCAGCTGCGTATGGCGCGAACTCCATGCTGGCCATCGTTAACATCATTACGAAGCATCCGGCAGATGTTGAGGGCGTTACGGCCACTACGACGTTCGGCTCGCTAGACACCTTGAACGCAACCGTACGCGTGGCTGCCCCGTTCGGCAACACGGCTGTCCGCCTTACAGCCAACCGTAAACAAGATGCTGGCTACGACATGCTTTCTCGTTTCCCCGATCCGCATGACAGCACGCGGTTAAATCGACTCAATGCACGCTCACACACGCAGGTGAGCGACAAGTCATCGCTTGGACTGTTTGGAGCTTTTGTTGAAGGTGTCAAAGAGGAACCCTTCATCGACGCTTTTCAGCGGACCTTCCCAGATCGGAATATCCGCGACTACTACCTTGGCGCACTGTGGACGACCGCGTTTACACCAACGCACGAACTCCAGGTTCAAGCCAACTATTCGAACCATCGGGTACGGCAGGAATGGATGACCTGTCCGCCTACTGCAACTCTTTTGCCCGAGCTGTTCGAACTCTATGCAGCCAATCCCCGCTACGCGAATACGATCCTGGCCGGCCGCATCCCAACCGGAGGCACTGCAAGAGACAACGCGCTAGCCGCCGCGGCACTTGCCGCTATTCGCCGATTAGGTGCGCGCGCACTACTACCTACATGCACCACTCCGAATCAAAATCTAACGGAGAGTCGATCTGATCTCGAGGTACAGGATACGTTCGTGTTTTCGGACAGACTTCGGATCGTTGCAGGGCTCGGAGCGCGCGAAGAGCGAGGGACCAGCGCCACATTCGTTGCTGGAACCGTTTCAAACACCAGCTATCGCGCGTTTGCAAATCTTGAATACAAGCCCTACCAGTGGCTCAACCTCAACGCTGGCGGCTATTTTGAGGACGACCAGCTGACAGGCTCTGCATTCTCTCCACGCATCGCCGCCAACGTGCATGTCTCAGAGAACCAGACTGTTCGTGTTTCACTATCGAAAGGCGTTCGCGTACCCGATTTCTTTGAGCAGCGCGCCAACTGGACCTACATCGCGAATGACTTGAACCCCCCTCTGAACGGGTATACCAACGGACGCTTCTACCAAAGCGCTGTTTCGCCCGGCAACCTTGAGGAAGAGCGAATCACCTCTCGCGAGATTGGCTACTTGTTGCGAATACCTCGCTTCGGCGTTCTGTTCGATGCGCGGGCGTTCGATGACAGTCTCAGCAACCTGATTTCCGAGAAGCTACAACTAACGAGCTTTCAACCAACGAATCGGAATTCAGCGCGACTGCGAGGAATGGAGTTGCAGGCATCGATTGCGCCGTCGCCCAGCTGGTCGATGTTCTTTGTTTACGGTTATCTGAACAACAAAGACCCGTCGACTGAACTCGAAAGGACTCAGTACTCGAAACACAGCGGTGCGGTCGGAATCACCCAAGGATTTGGAAACGGCTGGCGATGGTCGTTGGCTTACTACGGTGCCTCCGGTGATGGTCTAGGCGAGAACTATTACGGCCGCGAGGACTTCACTCTGAGCAAGACTGCTGACTTCAAAAGTGCACGCATAACCGGATCGGTCATCGTGCGACGCCTGGATAAGCGCTCCGTGACCTACTTTCGCGACCTCAACGATATTCTTGAGAGCTCATACGACGATCGCTTCCAGGTCTTCGCCTACGTGAGACTGAGCTTCTGATAGCGCACTCAGCGCAGCATTCGACGAGCCAAAAACAGGTCAGGTAGAGCAGTGGTCCGATCAGCGCTGAAGTACGTGCACGCGCTGCTTGGTGCAGCGCTTGCACTCCTGTGTCTATTCGCAATCGGTTCAGCATCCGCCCAACCGTCGTCGCGAGGCATCGACCTTCGGATCATTACGTTCGACAACGGCCCTGCTACCAAGCAAGTCTTGCAGGCCTTGCATCGTCGTTACCCAGCGCTACAGGTCAGTGCGGACCCGCGCGCGTGGTCCGTGCGCAAAGGAGTTCCAGTGTATGCGGCGGTCGGACCCGGCGCTCTTCGAGCCGCGATTGAAGCTGATCTCGACGCGCCCACCATAGCGCTGTTCACTTCGAGCCCGGTTTACATGGAGATATCCAAAACTCTCCGTGTAAAGCGCCCTGCCGTAACCGCCATCTACGCGGAGGCTTCGCCGATTCATCAGCTGCAGCTGATTTCCAAACTCTACAATCGTCGTGTCAGCGTGGGTGTTCTTACATCGGAGGCCACCGAATACCTCGAGCCGTTAATCCGATCCGGCGCACGCAGCGCCAATCTTGAACTGGAAATAGCCAGAGTCGAGTCGTTTGAAAGCGCATCCCGTGCGCTGATGCGATTGAGCTTGGCAACAGCGATTCTGGCCGTTCCTGACAGCACGATCTACGCGCCTTCGAATTTGCGCAATCTTCTCGAGTCCACCTACCGCCGCAGTCAGCCAGTGATCGGCTTTTCGACGTCGCTCGTAAACGCCGGAACTATTGCAACAGCCTACTCGACGATCGAAGACACGCTAGCCCAGTTTGACGACGTTCTCGAATTAGTGGCGTCGGGGCGCATTCCAGACCCCCAATTTCCTCGCTACTGGCGCGTTGCCGTCAATGAGAACGTTGCACGATCTCTCAACGTCATTGTGGATGACGACGTTCGCTCATTGGGCGAGCGGCCCCCGGAAAAACCGCGATGAAATTCGCTCTATTCAAAAGCTGGGGCATCCGAGAACGTCTGGTCAGCATCGCAGTTGTTCCGGCGACGATCATGTTCGTCGTGGTCAGCTTGTCACTTTATTTTGCCAGCCGTGACGAGATTCGCAGCGACATCAGCGAAAGAGGAAATATTCTAGCTGCAGCCTTAGCAGAAAGTAGTCGGTACGCGGTTGTTTCAGGAAACACAACGCCGCTAAACCAAACCCTGCATGGCCTTCTTGCGATCGACCGGAGCATTATTTCGCTTCAGATCACCGACGCTCAACGAACCATGCTGACTTCGGTGGGCGACAATCAAACCGAACTCGCTGAAATACAGGTGTTCGAACGCCCGATTCGAGCGCAGATTCCCGACGTTGATGTCTTTGATAAGACAGGCGGTCCCCACATTGCAGCACCTGCCGGTCAATCTGCGAGTTTTAAGGATGGCAATGCCGTTGGATATGTGCGTGTCGTCATGTCCGCTCTCCCTGTCCTCGAGGCCAAGCGCCAGCGAGTTTATGCCGGCTTGACCATAGTGCTTCTCGCACTCGTCGTAAGCGGTATTGCAGGCTTGATCCTCGCGCGACGATTGCGAGACCCGTTGAATTCCGTCATGACGTCGCTGCGTGGAATCCGCGAGGGCAATTACGACGTTCGTCTGGACGACCACCAGCGCGGCGAACTTGGCGAATTACAGTCGACCATCGTCGCCATGGCGAAGAGCCTGAGCCAATCACGCCAGGAGCTTGAAAGTCAGGTCGAGGCTCGCACGTCGGCACTGCAGAATGCAATCGAGCTTGCGAACCAGGCCGATGAAGAGCGTCGCCGGCTGATCGCTCGAAGCAATGTGGTTGTTGAGGAGGAGCGTCGGCGCATCGCGCTGGAGATACACGATCATCTGAATGCAGCTCTCCTCTTCGTGAGGCTGGAATCGCAGCGCATGGGTCGGCTTGCCGCGTTACTCGGTTCGAATGCCGACGCCAAAGAAATTGAAAGCGTGGCCGACCGCATTTCTGCCACAACGGCTGACCTGTACGACGCCGCTCGTACCATTACGAGAAAACTTCGTCCCGAACAGATAGACACTCTCGGACTGAAGGGTGCCCTTGAAGAGATGCTTCGAAACTACAGGTCAGCCCACCCGCAATGCCGATTCGATTTTCGGGCGCCTACCAAGTTTCCCAAGCTAAGCACGGAGCTCACGATCACCGCGTACCGCGTGATCCAGGAAGCGCTTTCAAATATTGTTAAACACGCGGACGCCTCAATGGCGGCAGTCACTCTCTTGGCTAAACCGAGTCAGAATGACATCTCCATCACCATCGAAGATGATGGGTCAGGCTTCAACGTTAAAAAACGCGTAACGTCCGGAATTGGCTTAATCGGAATGCGTGAACGCGTTGCCGCAGTTGGCGGGTCGATCAAGATAGTGTCCGACCCGAATACTGGTACCAAAATTACGATTGAATTGCCCACGAAGGGTGGATGAAGACCCGCTCACGGCCCAAGAGGAGAGACTTTGCCGTTAGCTGAGCAGCGCTGGCTCCGCAGCCCTTGTCCGCGTCCTGCGCGAGCAACCGAATCATCCAGTCAGTCGTCGTCCATCGTCCGATCGGACGAGCTTACCTTTCGCGTGACCCCTATACTTTTGCTACCGTAACAGCGATGTTCGGCGAGCTGCTTTGATGGAGCGAGCGCTGCAACCTCGCTACGGTTCGGTGCCATGACACGCGTACTCATCGTCGACGACCACCCGCTAGTTGCGCGCGCCACCGCCAATGAGGTGCGCATGGTCAAGCGCGAGGCCGAAACGCGGATCGCTCACTCGATGGAGGAAGCCGAGCGCGTCATCGCCGAGTGGGAGCCGCCCGACATCATCTTGCTCGACCTGCGCCTGCCTGACACCGATGGGCTCTCCGGCCTGGTACACCTGCACAAGCTCGTACCGAAAGCGACGATTGCGATCATCAGCGCCGAGGATGATCCGCACGTGATGCGCGATGCGTTCGCGCAAGGCGCGCGCGGCTACCTGACCAAGGGCCGCGATATCGATCAGTTCACCGAGGCGCTGCGCAAAGTGCTCGACTACGGCTTCTATTTCCCGCCGGAAGTTACGACCCCCGCGCCAGTTGCAAATTCACAGCACCTTACGGAGCGCGAGGAAGAAGTTGTCCGCGCCCTGGCTCTGGGCAAGGTCAACAAGCAGCTTGCCGACATGCTCGGCGTGAGCGAGAGCACATTCAAGACGCACCTGCGTGCGATCTATCGAAAGCTTGGAGTCAGAACGCGAGTGCAGGCCGCCGGCCGCGCACGTGAGCTCGGGCTGCTAGCAGTTCACAGGCGCGCATGAACGACCCGATCTTTCGCAGAATGCCGCGCCTCACCGGCACGATGACGCCGGAAGAACGCGTGCGCGTCGTGGTCGCGCTCGATCACGACGGCCGCCAGCCGCAGACCACGCTGGCGATGAGCCTGCGCAACCTGCGCATTCTGGTCAACGATCTGGATGCGAACACCTCGGTCAAGGCGCTCCGCAAATCGCTGCCGTCAGTCAAGGCCGAGCTCGTCGCCGTGCAGGCCGCCGTGCGCCAGATCATCGATCTGCAGCAGGACCTGGTCGACGCCATCCGCCTGGAGCTCGACGACACGCGCCCTTCCCCGCGCACCATCAACGCCGATGAAATGATCGAGCGCGCATGCAAGAGCAACATGACGCTCGCCAAAGACCTCGACATCACGCTGCGCGGCGCCCGCTCACGGCTCGCGTTCGTCGCCGATGAGCGCTGGGTCGAGCGCGTCCTGAACAACCTCGTGGCCAACGCCATCTGGCACTCCAACGGCAAGAAAATATTGATCTGCGCGCGGCGCGCGAAGGACGACATCGCGTTCGAAGTTCGCGACAACGGCCGCGGCATGAAGCCCGAGACGATCGCGAGCATTTTCGAGCCGCTCAAAGTGCCCGCGCTGTCGCCGATCGGCCACTCCGCCGCACGCTCAGGCCTCGGCCTCTACAACGTGCGTCTGTACACCGAGCGCATGGGCGGAACGGTGAGCTGCGCATCGACGCCGCAACGCGGCACACTGTTTCGCATCACGCTACCGGGGCCGATCACCACCGTGGCGCCGCAACCGCGACTGCATGACATGGATGCGGCCAAGCTCGCAAAGAACAAACTGGTCGCCATTCTTGACGACGACGTCACCATATTGCGTACGACCGAGCGGCTGTTCGGAAACCTGGGCGTCGAGGTGTTCGCGCACAGCGAACCGCTGGTATGGCTTAACGGCGTGGTCGAGATGAAGCGGATGCCAGACCTGGTGTTGATGGACTACCAGCTGAAGGATGGCGATTGCACTACGTATCTTGACGTGGTGCGTGGCCGATGGGGCGGGCAAGGACTGAAGATGATCGTGGTCACAGGACACGCACGGAATCCGAATCTCATAAGGATCTCGCAGCAGGTTCCGGTGCTGCGCAAGCCGCTGACTGAAGCGACGTTTGCGCTGATTCTGGATGTATTGGCGGGCCAACGGAAGTTGCCCGAAGCTGGATTTCTGTAGCCAGTTTAAATGTCTAGTACTCTTGAAAACAGCATTCGCGTACAGAACGAGTCGCAGCTCCTTGCCGAAGCGAGCCAAGCAGTTCTTCTACAGTTGGAGAAGAACGAGTTTGATCCGACTCCTTACGAACGCGCAACGGAGCTCCTCGAATCTCTCCCTGCTGTGAAATTAGTTGATGCCCGGGTGCGCTTAGCGCTCGACATTACGCGTGCCACGAGAAACGACTACCGCCCTGACCTGTCACGTCGAGCCCTGTACGCAGCGTTTCCCGCCGGCAGTGAGGTCATCGATGTAAGTCTTAGGCGGAAGTGGTTCACGTTCGCGGGCGTTATCGAAGCAGCTTTTGGAAATGTTGATCGATCGCTGAGGTGCAAACTTATCGCCCTTGAGTTGTGCGCGCAGTCAAAGGAGTGGTGGGCATTTCACTCGGAGTGGAATAATTTCTCGATGCTCGCAAATGGTGCGGGCCTGTACCACGATGCAATTCGTTACGCGACCGTCGCAATTGATGCCAAGGGTGACTTCGACCCCGTTTGGCTCGAGATACGCGGTGCGGCATTTTATAATCGCGCGAATTCACTAAGGCGCCTAGGCCGCTTTGCTGAGGCTGAGGCGGACCTCTTCGCATGTTTGGTCGGCATTACGTACCCACCCAGCGCATCCGCGCGGAACAAGATTCTGTTTGCTCAGTTTTTGTTCGCTGAAATTCAGTTGGAGTACGGCAATCGATTTGCCGCTACCGTAGCACTACATGCGGCATCAACTTGGGCAAACGCCTGCGGCGTTCCCCAATACAAATTGCAGATCGAGCGCGTGAGGGCACGGCTATCAGCATTCGAGTGCGGCAAAGAGCACGCCGTCTTGCAACTGCAGGAAATACTCGAATGTGCACATCAACTTCAATCCAGCTTAAAAGAAACCTCGTTCGAAGATATTGTTTTCGACGTCTTATTCACGCTGGAGCAAGTTCATCGCGAGAATGGCGATGTGGATGGTGCGAATCGGTGGCTAAGCTCCGTCGGTGACAGGCTACGCATCAACGCGGCAAGAATGCTGGATGCGCTAACTGACAAACCACTTCTCGCCGATGAGGCATAGATCGCTGCCAAGATGGTCGAGATCGACAGATACCTCCATGCGCGGTCGGAGGCGAGGCCTGTGTCATTTGGGACCACCGCATCCACATGGACTTATCTTGTCGGATTGGCCGCAAGCGCCAGCGGCGTTGAAGACCCGACTAAGGAACATGGCGTTCGCGTCGCGCGGCTCGCCAGCCTCGTAGCCCACGAACTTGGTGTGCCCGATGACATGCAGCGAGGGATTGAGGC
>Ga0136612_10001458_pt1 | contig 10076 bp, 10 predicted proteins | sample AntDryUQ224A2306_2_FD_106644 | JGI IMG/M metagenome (GOLD analysis project Ga0136612, IMG submission 106644) | Polar desert sand microbial communities from Dry Valleys, Antarctica - metaG UQ224A (23.06) | ecosystem: Environmental > Terrestrial > Soil > Desert | place: Antarctica: Dry Valley...
CCGGAGCTCGTTCTCCTCGACGAGCCGACGGACGGGCTCGACCCCGTGCAGCGAACCGAGATGCTCGACCTCATCCGCCGCATCGGCACCGAGTTCGGGATTCACATCGTCGTCTCGTCACATCACCTCGAGGAAGTCGAGCGGATCTGTGACGCGGTGGTCATCGTCGAGGGGGGCGAGGTGGTACACGCGGGCACGCTCGCGGACGTGCGTCGCGGACCGGAAGGGCTCGTGGTCGAGGTCGACGAACGCGCGGACGAGCTCGCGGCGATCCTGTCCGCCCGCGGCTACGAGGTGACGGTCGACGGAGCAGTGCTCCGGCTCGGCGCCGCTGATGGGATCCACGACGCGGTGCGCGACGCTGTGGCGGATCTCGGAATCGGACTGCGCCGGCTCGGGCCCCGCGGGCGCACGCTCGAGGACGTCTACCTGGGGGCCGGAAAATGACGGATGCCCGGATCTTCGACCTCGGCTATCGCAGCTACGAGGGCGGTCGAGAGCGTTCGGCACGAGCCATCGCGACGCTGGCCGCGTTCACGGCGCGGCGCGTACTCGGGCTCGGGCGGGGCGGCCGCCACAAGGTGCTGCCGGCGATCACGCTAGCCATCGCCTTCCTCCCCGCTCTCGTCTCGGTCGCCTTCGCGGTGATCCTCGAGGATCTCCCTGTCGACGACCTCATCTCCTACGGCGACTACGCCTTCATCACGGGGAGCGCCCTAGCGCTCTTCACCTCGCTGATCGCTCCGGAGGCCCTGTGTCCCGATCGGCGCTCGGGACTGCTCGGGCTCTATCTCGCCGGCCCGCTCGACCGTAACCGCTACCTCGTCGCCAAGGGTGTCGCCGTCTTCGCGGTCATGCTCCTGATCACCGTCGGCCCGCTGTTCTTCATGTTCACGGCATTCACCGTCGCTGGACATGGGCCTGCCGCCGGCGAGACTCCGGGGCTCCTGCTTCGGATCCTCGCGTCCGGTGGCACGACGGCGCTGCTCTACGCCTCCCTGTCGATGGCGGTCTCGAGCTTTACGACCAGGCGCGCTGCGGCGGCGGTCGCGACCGTGCTCCTGCTCTTCGTACCGGTCAGCGTGGTGCGGTCAGCGATCGAGAGCGCCGGCGCGCCGAACGCGCTCGACCTCCTCAGCTTCCCGTTCGCCGTCGCCGACCTCTCGTACCGGATCTTCGGGGAGACACCCGACGACGATGCCCCGGTTCGCGAACTCTCCACGGGGGTCGTCGCCGGCGGTATCGCGGCCGCGATCCTCGCTGGATTCCTGGTGTGCTGGCTTCGCTACCGGCGACTGGAGGCGTTCCGCTGACCATGGCGGCTCCCATCGAGCCCCGCGTCGTCGCCGAAGGGGTGTCGAAGTGGTTCGGGGCGCTCGTCGCCGTGTCGGATGTCAGCTTCGACGTCGGTGCCGGAGTGACCGCGCTGCTCGGGCCGAACGGCGCCGGCAAGTCGACGATGCTCCGCATGCTCTGCGGGCTCGCGCGGCCCTCCCAGGGTTCGGTGCGCGTACTCGGCCGAGACCCTCGAACGGACACGGGTGTCACGCGCCTGATCGGGCTGGTACCGCAACAGGAAAGTGTCTTCGAGCCGCTGACGGCGCATCGGTTTGTCGCACTGGCCGCAACGCTGCACGGTCTCCCCGAGCCCGGCGCCGCCGCCGCTCGCATGCTCGAAACCGTCGATCTCGACCCGACCGACCCGCGCAAGCTGCCCGCGTACTCGAAGGGAATGCGTCAGCGCGTGAAGGTCGCGCAGGCGATCGTGCACGACCCCCACGTGCTCGTCCTGGACGAGCCTCTGACGGGGCTCGACCCTCGCCAGCGCGCCGACATGGTCGCGCTGTTCCGACGCCTTGGGAGCGAAGGCCGGTGCGTGATCGTGTCCAGCCATGTGCTCGACGAGGTCGAGCGGCTCGGCTCCCAGATCCTCGTCATGTCACAGGGCAGGCTCGCCGCGGCCGGCGACTTCCACGAGCTGCGCGCGCTCATGGACGACCGTCCGCTCCGAGTCCGGGTGCGTACCGACCGGCCGCGCGAGGTCGCGGGCGCGCTGCTCGAGGGCGGCACAGCCGTCGGCGTGCGACTCGACGGCGACGACGCGTTCGAGCTCGACACGAACGACGCCCGCGCGCTGGCCCATGCGCTGGCTCCGGTCGCGCGCGACCGGGGCGCGCGCCTGTTCGAGGTTCATCCCCTCGACGCCGATCTCGAGGGCGTCTTTCGCTACGTGGTGGAGAGATGAGCGCAAGCGCAGATCGCACGAGCGCCCGTGGCTCGCTCGCCGCTCTCTACCGGCTGCTGCTGCGGACGCAGGTCACGGTTCCGCGCCTGGTCGGCATCGCGGCCCTCGGAGCTCTCTCGGTCATCATCGGCGTCTTCGCCCGCTGGAACTCCGACCCGTCGCAAGCCGCGGCGGACGCCGTGTCGTCCTACGGGCTCGGGCTCGTTGTGCCGCTCGCTGCCCTGTGGCTCGGCACGTCGGCTATCGGTGACCTCGTCGACGATCGACTGCTCGTCTACCTGTGGCTGAAGCCCGTGCCGCGCTGGCAGCTTCCCGCCGCTGGCGTGCTCGCGACGGCCACCGTCGTCGTGCCGTTGGCCGCCCTGCCGGTCGCCGCGACCGCGCTCGCGGCAGGCGCCAACGACGTCGCGCTGCCGGCCCTACTCGCCGCGTCGCTGGCGGGCTTCGCCTACGCCGGAGTGTTCGTCGCCGCAGGGTTCTGGTTTCGCCGCGCAGCGTGGTGGGGTCTCGCGTTCGTGCTCCTGTGGGAGAACGCCGTCGCCAATCTCGCGGAGGGGTCTGCCCGGTTGACCGTCGTCGGCTGGGCGAACTCCGTCCTTGCGACCGCGCCGGACGTGGAGGTGACGCCCTCGGCTGGCTCGGCCACCGTCGCGTTCATCGTCCTCCCCGCGGTGGCAGTCACAGGCTGGCTGGTGGCAACGTGGCGCTATCAGCGGGCGGACATCGACTAGCTGGCTGGCGCGCGTCGGCTTCGCGGCCGCGCCACCGCTGGCCGTTGCCGAGGGTGCGACCCCCTACTCCGTCGTCGGCTCGCGGCGCATCAGCTGCTGTACGAGATCCGTGAGCTCGACGCCGTCGAGCACGGCGCAGACGCCTTCGGTGATCGGAAGCTCGATCCCGAGCCGGTGCGAGAGATCGCGCAGCACCGGGGCGGTAGTGAGCCCCTCCACCACCATTCCGATCGCGGAGCGGGCCCCCTCCGGAGTCGCGCCCTGCGCGATCAGCTCCCCCGCGCGCCGGTTCCGGCCCGTCAAGGCCCAGCACGTGACGATCAGGTCGCCCATTCCGGCGAGCCCCGCGAAGGTGTCCGGGCGCGCGCCGGCGGCCTCCGCCAAACGCGCCATCTCGGCGAGCCCGCGTGCGACGAGAGCGGCCTTCGCATTGTCGCCGAGGCGAAGACCGTCGGCCCCGCCCGCAGCCAGAGCGATGACGTTCTTGGCCGCGGCGCAGAGCTCCACGCCGGCGATGTCCTCGTTCACGTACACGCGGAAGATCGCGGAGTTGATCGCCAGCTGGAGCCGGACGGCGAGCGCTAGATCGGTGCTCGCGACCACCGCCGCAGCGGGGAGACCCCGCGCGATCTCCTCGGCGATGTTCGGCCCCGAGAGTACGGCTACCGGCCGCCGCGTGACCAGCGTCGACAGCCGCTCCCCGTTCACTGGATCGAGGCCCTTCGTGAGGCTCAGGATCGGCGCTTCCCCGGCGAGCGCTGGCACGACCTCGCCGAAGACGCTCGAGGGGATCGCGACGACGACCAGCTCGGCGCTCTCGACGCCGGCCTCCTCGATCGTGGCTGCCGCAATGCCGCTGAGATCGGCATCCTGCGCGTAGCGTGGATTTCGGCCGGTCTCTCGAATGACGGCAATCTGCTCGGGGTCGCGGCCCGCCAGCGTCACCTCGTGCCCGCGATCGCGCAGCAGGCACGCGAACGCGGAGCCCCACGACCCCGCCCCGACGACGACGACCCTCATTCCGAGGTCACGAAGTCGATCGAGACGGGCACGCCCTCGAGCCCAAAGCGTTGCCGGAGCTCGTTCTCGACCCAGAACCCGTAATCGCGGGTGACCAGCCGGCGGTCGTTCACGAAGACGCGGAAACGGGGTGGACGCGAGCTCACCTGCGTCCCGTACAGGATGTTGAGCCGGCGCCCGCGGCGACTGGGCGGCTGGCGCGCTTCCCGGAGCTCTTGCAATGCGCGGTTCAGCTCCGCCGTCGGAATCCGGCCCGCGTACCGGGAGAAGACATCCTCGACGGTGTCCAGCAATCGTTCGAGGCCCCGCCCCGTGGCGGAGGACACGGCGAGGATGGGAGGCCGCTGCCGGAGCCGCTTCGCGAGGTGCGGTCGGACATCCTCGATCCGCACGTCTCCCACGTCCCACTTGGACAGGACGACGACCGTCGCGCACTGCGCCTTCCGCGCGGTATCCGCGACGGACAGGTCCTGGTCGACGACACCCTCGCTCGCGTCCACGAGCACGAGAGCGACGTCAGCGCGCTCCGCGGCCTCGAGCGCCCGCAGCTCGGAGTAGTACTCGATTCCCTGCCGCTGCTTGCGCTTTCGTCGTAGACCCGCTGTATCCACGAGCACGAACGTGGTCTCGCCCCGCTGCAGCACGGTATCGATGGAGTCGCGTGTCGTGCCCGGCACCTCGGAGACGATCACCCGCTCTCGGCCGAGCAGCGCATTCAGGAGCGACGACTTCCCCACGTTCGGGCGGCCGAGGATCGCGACTCGGATCGCTTCCTCGCCAACCGGGCGCTCGCCCTTTCCCGGAAGCCGCGCGACGATGTCGTCCAGGAGATCGCCGGTGCCGTGGCCGTGCAACGCGGAGAGCGGAATCGGGTCGCCGAGGCCGAGCCGGTGAAACTCGAGGGCCTCTGCATCCCGCCGCGGATCGTCGAGCTTGTTCGCGATGACGAGCACGTCGCGGCGGGACGAGCGGAGGATCTCCGCCAGCTCCTCGTCACCGGGGGTGACTCCCGCCTTGGCGTCGACGACGAACAGGACGAGGTCGGCCTCCTCGATCGCCTCGCGCGCCTGGGCGGCCACCTGCGGGCCGAAAGGACCGGTGTCTTCTCGATCGACGCCGCCGGTGTCGATCAGCCTGAACGTCGTCCCGGACCACTCACAGGTGAGCTCCTTCCGATCGCGCGTCACGCCCGGGGTCTCGTGGACGACCGCGGCGCGCGTCTCCGTGAGCCGGTTGATCAGCGTCGACTTGCCGACGTTGGGGAAGCCGACGATCGCGACCGTCCCCGCGATCTCGACCGGTTCGGCGCCGCCGTGTTCAGCGGTGAAAGCCCGGGCCCTGGAAGGAGCTCGCCGCGACCTGGTCATCGCGGCGGGGTCGCGTCGCGGGGGCGGCCGAGGTCGTGGATCTCCACGAGCCACTGCCAGAGCTCGTGCAGCTTGCGCTCCACCTCGAGCGACGCCTCCTTGTACCCCTTGCCTCCGCGCGGGAGCCCCTCGAAGGTCATCGGCTCGCCCCAAGCGAGCGAAATCGGGGCGAAGTTCCAGCGCCAGTTCTGGCTTCCGTGGATCGCGACCGGAATAAGTGGGACGGACTCGTTGATGGCCACCATGGCGGCCCCCGGCTGAACCGGACCGGGAACCTCACGCTGCCGGGTGCCCTCGGCGAACATGCCGAGCGCGTGACCGTCGCGCACGATCTGGCGCATCGTCCTCACCGCGTCGCGATCGGACTCGCCGCGGCGCACCGAGAATGCTCCGAAGCTCCGCATGAGCTGACCGAGGCCGGGCACGCGGTGCGCCTCCACCTTGGCCATGAAGTAGAGCGTGCGCGGGCTGGCCGAGCCGAGCGCCGGCGGATCGAGCCAGCTGAAGTGGTTCGCAGCGACCACGAGCCCACCGCGCATGGGCACTCGCTCGGCGCCGTAGACGCGGAGCGGAGCGATGAGCTTCACGGCGGTGCCGATCGTGAGCCGGCCGACCGCCCAGACGGCGTCGGTCCCGTTCACCGGCGAGCCTCCACCAGCTCGGCGATGCGGAGCACGACCTGATCCACCGTGAGATCGGTGGTGTCGAGGAGCACCGCGTCCTCGGCCGGCTGCGTGTTGACGGCGTCCCGCTCGTCGCGCTGGCGGAGGTCGGTCGCCAAGGACTCAGAGGTCGTCTCAGGCCGGTCGAGAGAGCGGCGGCGAGCGCGTTCGGCCACGTCGGCAACGAGGAAGACCTTCACCTCGGCCTGCGGAGCGACGACCGAACCGATGTCTCTCCCCTCGATGACGATGTCCCCGACCGAGCTCAGCGTGCGCTGTCTCTCGCGCATCACCTCGCGTACCTCCGAATGTCTCGCGACAGCCGGCACGAGGCGGTCGATCTCGGAGGCGCGGATGCTGCTGGAGACATTCTCTCCCGCGATCTCGACCTGGCCCTCGGAGGTGAAGGTGATCGGATGCTCACGGGCGAGCTGAGCGAGCGACTCACCGTCCTCGAGATCGACGTCGTCCCTCGCAGCGAGCCAGGTGAGCGCGCGATACATCGCGCCGGTGTCCAGATGGACGAAGCCGAGCTGGCGCGCAAGCTCCAACGCCACCGTGCTCTTCCCCGACCCCGCGGGACCGTCGATCGCCACGATCATGGCGCGATTCATACAGCTCCTAGCTGCTCGAGGACTCCGAAGAAGCCGGGAAAGCTCGTTTCCACTGCTTCCGCGCCCTGTAGCGACACACCGTCGAGGGAGGAGACGCCTGCTACTGCTCCGAGCATGGCAAGGCGGTGATCCCCACGTGCGTCGAAGGTTCCGCCTCGAAGTCGTGCGGGAACTCCCTTGATCCGAAAGCCGTCGGGTGTGGCACGGATGCGCGCTCCGATCCGGCGCAGCTCCTCGACCACAGACTCGATCCGGTCCGACTCCTTCACGCGGAGCTCGGCCGCGCCCCTGACGACGGTCTCGCCCCGCGCATGGCAGGCGGCGAGCGCGAGCATGGGCAACTCGTCCACCAGCCCGGGCACCTCGGCCGGGGTGACCGTCGCGCCGACGAGCTCGGACGAGCGCACCTGCACGTCACCTGCGGGCTCCCCGCCGATCTGGCGCCGGTTGTAGATCGCAACGCGCGCGCCCATGCGCTCGAGGATGTTGAGCAGGCCGATCCGACGCGAGTTGAGGCCCACCCCGTGGACGGTCACGTCGGAACCGGGCACAGTCACCGCGGCGACCAGAAGCGCGGCTGCCGAGGAGAAGTCACCCGGGATCTCCACGCTCTCGAGCGAAAGCTTGTCTGCGCCTCGGACCGTGACGCTCTGCGGGCGGCGCCGCACCGACGCTCCGGCGCGTTCGAGCAGGCGCTCGGTGTGATCGCGCGTCGGCAGGGGCTCGACCACGGTCGTCTCCCCTTCGGCATAGAGGCCCGCCAGGAGGGCAGCGGACTTCACCTGAGCCGAGGGCACGGGCAGCTCGTAGTCGATCGCTTGCAAAGGACCGCCTCCGACGACGAGAGGAGCATGGCCGTCGAGCGTCTCGACACGCGCGCCCATACGCCGAAGTGGCTCGGCCACGCGCTCCATCGGGCGACTCGACAGCGACACGTCGCCGACGAGCTCGAACCGCCCGTCCTGCCCGGCGACGAGACCGGCAAGGAGGCGCATCAGCGTGCCCGCGTTGCCGCAGTCGATGGGTTCGGCGGGCGCCACAAGCCCGCGCAGGCCAACGCCGCGCACCGTCAGGGTGTCGACGTCGTGCTCGTCCACCTCGACTCCGAGAGCGCGAACCGCAGCGATAGTCGACTCGGTGTCAGCCGAACGGCCGAATCCGCTGACCCGAGTCTCGCTCTCGCACAGGGCTCCGACGAGCACTGCCCGGTGCGAGATCGACTTGTCGCCCGGCACAGCGACGTGCCCGACGAGGGCGGCGACCGGCTCGAAGCGCATCAGGAAACTGCGTGGGGGCCAGACTGAAGTCTGTCCTCCCCGCGTCTAGCCAATGGTCTTGCCCATCAACGCGACGAGGGTGCGAATCTCGTCGGCGAAGCGGGCGAACTCTCCGACCCGGATCTGCTGCGGTCCGTCGCAGAGCGCGTCTTCGGGCCGGGGGTGAACCTCGATCATCACGCCGTCGGCTCCGGCCGCGACCGCAGCGCGGGCGAGCGGGAGCACGAGATCGCTGCGTCCGGCAGCGTGCGACGGATCGACGATCACGGGAAGATGTGTCTCGCGCTTGAGCACGGGCACGGCCGAGAGGTCGAGCGTGTAGCGCGTCGAGCGCTCGAACGTCTTGATCCCGCGCTCGCAGAGGATCACGCGGTCGTTCCCCTCCTTCGCGACGTACTCCGCGGCCATCAGCAGCTCCTCGACGGTTGCGGCCGGCGAGCGTTTCAGCAGCACTGGCTTGGGTACCCGCCCCACCTCCGCCAGAAGGTTGAAGTTCTGCATGTTCCGCGCGCCGATCTGGATGATGTCCGTCACTGCCGCCACCTCCTCGACGTCGCGCGGATCGAGAAGCTCCGTGACGATGGGCAGTCCGGTCTCCTCACGCGCCTCCGCGAGGATCTCGAGGCCCTTGCTGCCGAGCCCCTGGAAGGCATACGGCGAGGTTCGAGGCTTGAACGCGCCACCTCGCAACACGGTCGCGCCGGCCGCGGCGACCGCGCGGGCCGTCTCCAGTGTCTGCTCTCTCGTCTCGACCGTGCACGGCCCGGCGATCAGCCCGAAGAAACCGTCGCCGATCCGCCGTCCCCGGACCTCGACGACCGTCGAGTCCGGGGTCAGCTCCCGGCCGACGAGCCGGTAGGCCAGAAGCTCCGTGGGTCCGGCGATCTCCACGAGGGTGAGTGTAGAGCGCAGATGCCCAGCGGCCGCGCGGGCCGCCTTCATGGATTTTCGCGCGATCGATTATCCGCGCGAGCGGATCTCGATCTTGCGCACGATGAGTGTAGTGACGAGCTACCGCAACCTCCGCGGTCCAGAGACAATGGCGAGATGCGAATCTTCTCCGGCATCCGGGCCTCCGGCGACAAGACGCTCGGGAACTACAGTGGCGGCTATCGCCAGTACGCGGCGACGCAGGAACAGGGCGACGCCGTGTTCTGCATCGTCGATCTGCACTCGATCACGACCGCGTACGAGCCGAACGGCCTGCATGAGGCGACGCTGGCCGGCGCGGCGATGCTCTTCGCCACGGGCATCGACCCGGAGCGCTCGATCGTCTTCTGCCAGAGCCACGTTCGGGCTCACGCAGAAGCGGCGTGGCTCCTCAGCTCTGCCACGAGCTTCGGCGAGCTCCGGCGCATGACGCAGTTCAAGGACAAGTCCTTCGAGCAGGAGTTCGTGTCGGCGGGGCTCTTCACGTACCCCGTGCTCATGGCCGGCGACATCCTGCTCTACCAGACCGACATCGTCCCGGTCGGCGACGACCAGCGGCAGCACGTCGAGCTGACCCGCGACATCGCCGAGCGCTTCAACGGTCGCTACGGCGAGACCTTCACGGTGCCGAAAGGGGTCTTTCCAGAGGAGGGAGCCCGGATCAAGAACCTCCAGGAGCCCGAGCGGCTCATGTCGACGTCAGCCGGGAACCCGCAAGGTGTCGTCCGGATCATCGACGAGCCCGACCAGATCCGGAAGAAGTTCAAGACGGCCATGACCGACTCGGAGCGCGAAGTCCGCCACGATCCCGACTCCAAGCCGGGCATCTCCAACCTCATCGAGATCATGTCCGTCGTGGCCGGCGATTCGCCCGCCGCGATCGAAGCCCGCTATGACGGCTCGGGATACGGACCGTTCAAGGAGGACGTGGGCGAGGCGGTCGTGACGCTGTTCACGCCGATCCAGGAGCGCTACCGCGATCTGCGAGCCGGCGAGGACGGCCTGAGGCACCTGCTAGCCGCGGGCGCCGAGAAGGCGCGCGACGCGTCGGCGGCGACGCTGGAGACGATGTACGAGCGCATGGGGTTCGTCAGGCCGTAGAAGTTTGGCGCAGCCCGACCACCTCGTCGGCGGTCAAGTCGCGCCACTCGCCCAGCTCCAGTCCCTTCAGGTCGAGTCCCGCGTACCGGCTGCGGTGAAGGCGCCGAACGGCATGCCCGACGGCGTCGC
>Ga0136612_10001459_pt1 | contig 10073 bp, 5 predicted proteins | sample AntDryUQ224A2306_2_FD_106644 | JGI IMG/M metagenome (GOLD analysis project Ga0136612, IMG submission 106644) | Polar desert sand microbial communities from Dry Valleys, Antarctica - metaG UQ224A (23.06) | ecosystem: Environmental > Terrestrial > Soil > Desert | place: Antarctica: Dry Valley...
GGAGAAAGCCTCGCTGCTGGCGGAACAGAACCAGAAGGTCGAGCAGAAGAACCGCGAGGTGGAAGGTGCGCGGCTCGCGCTCGAGGAGAAGGCCGAGGAGCTGGCGCTCAGTTCGAAGTACAAGAGCGAGTTCCTGGCGAACATGAGCCACGAGCTCCGGACTCCGCTCAATTCCCTGCTGATCCTCGCGAAGCTGCTGAGCGACAACAAGGACAAGAACCTCACCCCGAAGCAGGTGGAGTTCTCGCAGACCATCTACTCGTCGGGCACGGACCTGCTCAACCTCATCAACGACATTCTCGACCTGACGAAGGTGGAAGCGGGCAAGATGGAGCTGGATCCGATGGACGTGCCGCTCCAGGATGTGGCGTCGTTCACGAGGCGCACCTTCGAACCGGTGGCGCAGCAGAAGGGGCTGGCCTTCACGGTCACCATCCAGCCGGAGCTTCCGAGCTCCATCTATACGGATGGGCAGCGTCTCCAGCAGGTCATCAAGAACCTGCTCTCGAACGCGTTCAAGTTCACGGCGAAGGGCGGCGTGACGCTCACCATCCGGAAAGCGGACAAGGGAAAGCGGTTCGCGAGCCGCACGCTCGATCAGGCGGACACGGTGGTCGCGTTCATGGTGGAAGACACCGGCATCGGCATCGCAAAGGAGAAGCAGCAGCTCATCTTCGAGGCCTTCCAGCAAGCGGACGGCACGACGAGCCGGAAGTTCGGCGGTACCGGGCTCGGCCTCTCGATCAGCCGCGAGATCGCGCGGCTGCTCGGCGGCGAGATCCGGGTGGAGAGCACGCCGAACCGGGGGAGCACGTTCACGCTCTTCATTCCTGGCAAGTACGTGGACCCCGAGACCCCGAAGACCGACGAGGGTGGCGCGTCGCGTCGCCGGGACCGGGGCGATTCGTCGCCCAGCAGGGACGCCGGTCATTCGAGGTCGCGGCCTTCCCAGCAGCGCGCGTCACCGGAGCCCCGGCGGGCTCCCTCCAGTACGGCGGAGGCGGGCGGCTGGGAACGGTCGGGCGGGGGTGTGGCGGTGTCGGAGCCGGAACGCGCGGGTGAGAGCGACGTCGAGGAGAAATACGACCAGCCGATCGCCCGTGACGATCTGCCGCGGCCCTCGGGCTTCGACGACGATCGCGACAGCATCGAACAAGGAGATCGTGTGCTGCTCGTGATCGAGAACGACACGAACTTCAGCAAGATCCTGCTCGACATGGCGCGCGAGAAGGGCTTCAAGGGGCTCTGCGCGATGGATGGCACGGACGGGCTCAAGCTCGCGCACGCCTTCGAGCCTGACGCCATCACGCTCGACATCGACATGCCCGGCATGGACGGGTGGGGGGTGCTCGACCGGCTGAAGCACCATCCAAAGACGCGTCACATTCCCGTGCACATCATCACGGGCGTGCAGGAGCGACAGCAGGGACTGAAGTCCGGCGCACTCGCGTATCTCGAGAAGCCGGTGACGAAGGAGGCGCTGGACGACTCGTTCGCGAGGATCTCGACCTTCATCGACACGTCGGTGAAGCGTCTGCTCGTGGTGGAAGACGACGAGACGCAGCGTGCGGCGATGATCGAGCTGATCCAGCACGAGGACGTGGAGATCACGGCGGTCGCGACGGCGGAAGACGCACTTCGGGAGCTCTCGACCGGACACTTCGACTGCATGGTGCTCGACCTCGGGCTGCACGGCGTGAGCGGATTCCAGCTGCTGGAAACCGTCAAGGCCAATCCGCAGGTCGCCGATCTGCCGATCATCATCTACACGGGCAAGGAGCTCTCGGCGGCCGAGGACACGAAGCTTCGCAAGTTCGCCGAGACGATCATCGTGAAGGACGTGAAGTCGCCGGAGCGGCTGCTCGACGAGACGGCGCTCTTTCTGCACCGCGTGGAGGCGAAGCTGCCCGAGCAGAAGCGACGCATGCTGGAGCAGCTGCACAACACCGACGCGGTGTTCGCCAGCAAGCGCGTGCTGATCGTGGACGACGACGTGCGCAACATCTTCTCGCTGACGAGCATGCTCGAGGACCACGGCATGCATGTCTCGTTCGCCGAGAACGGAAAGGATGCGGTCGCGCTGCTGAAGGAGCGGCAGGATTTCGACCTGGTGCTGATGGACATCATGATGCCGGAAATGGACGGATACGAGACGACGCGGGCGATCCGGCAGGTGCCAGCGCTCAAGTCGCTCCCGATCATCGCGCTCACCGCGAAGGCAATGAAGGGCGACCGTGAGAAGACCATCGCCGCCGGTGCGTCGGACTACATCACGAAGCCCGTCGACACCGATCAGCTCCTGAGTCTCATGCGCGTCTGGCTCTACCGGTGAGCTCCGAGACCGCCCTCGCGGGCGCTCCGTCCACCTACAATCCCGACCTGGAGCGGCTCGAGATCGAGCTGCTCCTGGAAGGGGTGTTCCGCCATTACGGTTTCGATTTCCGGGCGTACGCGTACGCGTCCATCCGCCGCCGGCTGTGGAAGCGGGTGGAGGGGGAGCAGTTGCGCACGATCTCCGGGCTGCAGGCGCGCATTCTCCACGACGCGGAAGCGATGGAGCGGCTGCTGCTCGACCTGTCGGTGAATGTCACGGCGATGTTCCGCGATCCCAGCTTCTATCGGGAATTCCGGGAGAAGGTCGTTCCCATGCTGCGCACCTACCCGTTCATCCGGATCTGGCACGCCGGCTGTTCAACGGGAGAAGAGGTGTTCTCGATGGCGATCCTGCTCGAGGAGGAGGGGCTGTACGACCGTGCACGGCTCTACGCCACCGACATCAACGACGTGGTGCTTCAGCGGGCGAAGCAGGGCATCTTCCCGCTGGACCGCATGCAGGAGTACACCGAAAACTACATGAAGGCCGGCGGCAAGCGCTCGTTCTCCGAGTACTACACCGCGAAGTACGACGGGGCGCTGTTCAGCCCATCGCTCACGCGCAACGTCGTGTTCTCGCAGCACAACCTCGTGACCGACCGGTCGTTCAGCGAGTTTCACGTCATCTTCTGCCGCAACGTCCTGATCTACTTCGACAAGACGCTCCAGAACCGCGTCCACTCGCTGTTCTACGACTCGCTCGTGATGTTCGGCCTGATGGCGCTCGGCAGCAAGGAATCGCTGAAGTTCTCGCAGTACGAGCCGTGCTACGAGAAATTGAGCGGGACCGAGAAGTTGTACCGCAAGGTGCACTGAATGCAGGCCAGGCACGTCGACCCGTTGCCTCCGCTCGGCGTCGGCTATGACATCGTGGTGGTCGGCACGTCGTGGGGAGGGTTGGCGGCGCTGCGCACGCTCGTGTCCGGAGTTCCCGATACTTTCATGATGGCGATCACGCTCGTGCAGCACCGGCACAAGGATTCGGATCATCTGCTCCGCGTGCTGCTCCAGGAGCACACGCGCCTCGAGGTGTGCGAGGTGGAAGACAAGATGCCACTCGAGCATGGACGGATCTACGTGGCGCCTCCCGACTATCACACGCTGGTGGAGCCGGGCCACTTCTCATTGAGTACCGACGCCCCCGTTCGGTACAGCAGACCGTCCATCGATGTGACCTTCAGCTCGGCGGCGGACAGCTACGGGCATCGCACGGTGGGCATCGTCCTCACGGGTGCGAACGCCGACGGTTCGCAGGGCTTGCGGCAGATTTCCGACCGTGGCGGGATGGCGATCGTCCAGGATCCGGCGACCGCGGAGAGCCCCACGATGCCCGCCGCGGCGGTGAAGGCGGTGCCACGCGCGCGCGTCATGTCGCTCGCCGGCATCAGCGCATTCCTCGGCTCCCTGCCGGCCGGCGTGCCGGAACGGGAGGACGCGTGAGCACGGGGATGACGGTGGATTCCCAGGGCTCGCAGGCGAGCACCCACGCTGTTGGTGTGCCCATGGAAGAGATGTATGGGCCCATGCCGCCCGTGGAGATTCTCATGGTGGACGACCGCCCGGAGAATCTCCTCGCGCTCGAGGCCATCCTCGAGCCGCTCGGCCAGACGCTGGTGCGTGCACTCTCGGGCGACGAGGCGCTGCGGCTGTTGTTGTCGCACGACTTCGCGATGATCCTGCTGGACGTGCAGATGCCGGGCATCGACGGATTCGAGACGGCGCGCCTGGTGAAATCCCGTGAACGCACGAAGTACATCCCGATCATCTTCCTGACGGCGATCAGCAAGGACGAAGCGTACGTGTTCGAGGGGTACTCGGTGGGCGCGGTGGACTACATGACCAAGCCGTTCCAGCCGGATATCCTGCGCTCCAAGGTGAGCGTGTTCGTGGACCTGTACCAGAAGCAGCGGCAGCTCGCCACGCAGGCCGACGTGATCCGCGAGAGCGAGAAGCGGGACCTCGAGCTGCGCCACATGCGGGAGATCTACGAATCCGAGGCACGATTCTCGGAGATCGTGGAATCGGCGATGGACGCGATCATCGTGTTCGATGCGAATGGCGTGATCTCGCTGTTCAACGCGGCGGCCGAGCGCATGTTCCGCGCACGAGCGAACAGCGCCGCGGGAGGAAGCGTCATCAAGTTCTTCCCGGACGCCCTGCGCCTCGACATGCTCGACAGCATGTGTGTTGCCGCGAGCCTACCCACGACTGATGAGAGGAGCGAAGCCGATGGTGGGGCGCCCGAGCACGTGCTTTCCCTCAGCGGTCTTCGCGAGTCCGGCGAGCGGTTTCCGATCGAGGCGACGGCGAGTTGCCTGGACATGCGCGGGAAGAAGTCATACACCCTCATCGTGCGCGACATCTCCGAGCGCCGCCGCAACGAGGAGGCGCTCAAGGCACAGGCGGAGTCGCTCGCCACGGCGATGGACGAGCTCAAGACGCTGAACGACGAGCTGGGAACGCGACAGGCAGAACTGGAACGGGCGATGGCGGCGCGCAGCCGCTTCTACGCCTCGATGAGCCACGAGCTTCGCACGCCGATCAACGCGGTACTCGGCTACAGCACGCTCCTGCTGGAAAACATCTATGGGCCGTTGAACGAGAAGCAGGCCGAAGGCATCACCCGCACGCACAAGGCCGCGAAGCACCTGCTCGAGCTGGTGAACGACGTGCTCGACCTGTCGAAGATCGAGGCGGGAAAGATCGACCTGCGACTGCAGCCCGTGCAGTTCCCGCAGCTCATCGACGACCTGTTCATCACGGTGCGTCCGCTGGCCGATCAATTCGGTTCTTCGCTCGCCCTTCAGCACGAGGGTGATGCGATGAAGGTCGTGAGCGATCCCCGTCGTGTGCGGCAGATCCTCCTCAACCTGTTGTCCAACGCCATCAAGTTCGGGGGCGGCAAACCGATCCACGTCACCTCGCGTCCCACCGACGACGCCGGAATCGTGGTCGAAGTGCGCGACGAGGGTGAGGGGATCGCGGCGGCCGACCTCGAGAAGATCTTCGACGAGTTCGTGCAGCTCGGGAAGTCCCAGCTCACGGAGGGCACGGGTCTCGGGCTGCCGATCTCGCGCCGCCTCGCCGAGATGCTGCATGGCACGCTCGCCGTGGAATCGGAAGTGGGTGTCGGCAGCACCTTTCGGCTCACGCTTCCGCCGTCGGGAGAGACGCCGAGCCAGCGTGGGGCACGAGCGGCAGGGTAGGACGGCGGGCGCGGCGCACTCACTTACGGAAACGGCTCGCGTGGAACGCGAGCCTACGGGGCGCGGCGCCCTCGCTGCGCTCCGGCGCATCGCTAACGGGGCGGGCGAGGCGGCGTTGCCGCCCGCCCTTACGGGAACGGCAGGTCAGTTGTAGTTCCCGTAAGCGTGCCGTGCGCAGCACGGCCACGCGCCCCGTAAGGCGGCGCGTAGCGTCCGCCGCCCCGCAAGGCAGCGCGTAGCGCCTGCCGCCCCGTCACAGACCCCTAGCACGAACGCGGCCCGATGCGCCAGAATGAACTTCCCTGGCCGAACGCGGTATATTGCGGAATGCGAGTGCTGTGCGTGGGTCGTCATCCGTTCCTGAGCGAGCATCTTTGCCGCGTCTTCAGCGACGCCGGTGCGGAGTGCGAGCCCGTGGTCGGCGCAGTCGACGCGCTGAGCAACGCGGCGGCGTTCGAGCCGCACGTGGCGGTGGTCGATTGCGACCTGATCACGCCGGCGTTTCTCGACGCCTGGTCGGTCGACCCGAATCTCGCGGGTGTGCCGCTGCTCGCGGTGAGCCTCACGCGACGTCCCGCGGAGTTCTCGCCGGGCGACCTGTGCGGATTGGCGGTCGTGGTCTACCTTCCCTCCCTCGCGAAGGGGCAGGCGACGGCCCTGCTCGAGGCGCTGCATCGGCCGCGCGGTGTGGATGCTCCTGCCGTGTGGCGCATGCGAGTGCCCACGTCCTCCGTTCATACCAGCTGAGCCGAGCCCCAACCGCCAGTGCGAGCACGTCGCAGTGCAGCGGTGTCCTCTTCGTCGCCCGATTCGGGTAGCCTCGACGACCTTGTGATGGCGGACGTGAATGCGTGGGCGGCGCTGGAGAGTCTGGAGACGGGTGTCCTCGTCCTCTCTTCCGACCTGCGCGTGATGTACGCCAACGCGTCGTGGACGTCGTGGATCGGTGCGCCGATCGCCGCCGACACGTCGTTCGAGTCGCTGGTTGAGGAGGGCTCGGCGGGATGCGTCGCCGAGCTGCAGGCGACCCTCGTCGACGGGGAATCGCGGGCCGTGCACCTCGAGTTGCGGCCGACCCATGCCGATCTTCATGCTCGGCGCCTGAGTAGTGTGGCGCGGCGAACGTCGACCGGTCTCGTGCTCGAGGCCCAGGCCGACGCGGAGGACGATCGCGACGCGCTGCACGACGTCGCTCGCCGACTGGCCGAAGTGACGGACATGGCGGAGGTGCTGCGGACGTTGTGCGAGATCGCGGCCCACCAATGTCACGGCACCGGTGCAGCGGTCATGCGGATGACGGGCAGTGTGGGCGAAGTCGTGGCGGCGTCGGGCGGATTGGTGCCGGCACGCGGGCGCTGCTTCGAGCTCACCGGCTCGCTCATGAGCCAGGCAATGGAGCAGGGCGTGTTGGTGACGGAGGACAACTTGAAGGGATCGGGACGTCCGCTGCAGCGCGCCGTTCCCGAACTCGCCCTTGGTCCCGTGCTCGTCGCGCCGCTCCATGCCCACGGCGATACGCTTGGTGTGCTCGCCGTGGGTCGGGCGATCGGCGCGCGCCCGTTCCGCGAGCGCGACGTGCAGCGACTGCGACTCCTGTCCGACCATGCCGCGCTCGCCGTGCACAAGTCGCTGCTGCTGCAGCAGGCGCAGAGCGCCGACCGGGCGAAGGGACGCTTTCTCGCCACGATGAGCCACGAGTTGCGCACGCCGCTCACCGCGCTCGCCGGCTACAACGAGCTACTGGCCGATCAGGTTATCGGCCCGATGAGCGATCAGCAGCTCGACATCATCGAGCGCATGCGGTCGGTGACGACGCACCTGTCGGCGATGATCGAGGAAATCCTCGCCTTCACGAGCCTCGAGGAAGGACGAGAGACCGTTCGCCCCAGCGACTTCCTGGCGGAAGACCTCGTGCGCGCCGCGCTCGCGGTGATCGAGCCGATCGCCGAGCAGAAGGGAATCCGGCTGCACGTGCAGCTTCCGTTCACGTCCGTGCGGATGACGAGCGACATCGACAAGGCGCGGCAGATCCTGGTGAACCTGCTGGGCAACGCGGTGAAGTTCACGGACTCTGGTGCGGTGACGCTGCGCCTGAGCCGAGGCGCGCGGGCCGTGCGAGTGGACGTGATGGATACGGGGATCGGCATTGCCGCCGACGAACTGCCTCGCCTGTTCCGTCCCTTCGCGCAGGTGGACACCGGGTTGACGCGGCGGCATGGCGGCACGGGACTCGGCCTCTACATCTCGCGACGTCTGGCGACGCTGCTGGGTGGTCACATCGAAGTCGAGAGCGCCCAGGGAGTCGGGTCGACTTTTACGATCGTGCTGCCGTTGTCGCGGGACGGGAACTGAGAACTGACGGGCGGCGGGCGCTGCGCGCCGCCTTACGGGGACGGCTCGCGTGGAACGCGAGCCTACCGGGCGCGGCGCCCTCGCTGCGCTCCGGCGCATCGCTGACGGGGCGGGCGAGGCGGCGTTGCCGCCCGCCCTTACGGGCACTGTAAACCGGTTGTCAGTTCCCGTAAGCGTGCCGTGCGCAGCACGGCCACGCGCCCCGTAAGGCGGCGCGTAGCGCCCGCCGCCCCGTAAGGCGGCGCGCAGCGCCTGCCGCCCCGTAAGGCAGCGCGCAGCGCCTGCCGCCCCGCCCTTTGTTAAATTGACGACATGCCCAGCTTCCCTCCAGCCACCACCGTGTTCAACGACGCGTACATCGCCGAGGCGCACGAGCGCTACCGGCGTGACCCGTCGTCGGTGGACGAATCGTGGCGCCAGTTCTTCCGCGCGGCGGAGTCGCTCGCCGGTAACGGCGGTAACGGCGGTGACAGCGGTGACAGCGGTGACAGCGGTGGCGGCCGTGGAGCGAACGATGGCCTCCTGCGAAGCGTTGCCGGTGCCGCCGCGCTCGTGCAAGCGATCCGCCACTACGGCCATCTCGCCGTGCAACTGGATCCGCTTGGTACGCCCCCGCCGGGCGGCGTCGAGCTGACGCCCGAATTCCATGGTATCACCGACGACGACCTCGCGCGGGTGCCCGCGAGCGCGCTCGGGTTCGAGTCGGGCACGGCGGCCGACGTCGTGCAGCGGTTGCGTGGCGCCTACTGCGGAGCGATCGCCTTCGAGTTCTCGCACCTCGGGAACGAGCCCGAACGCACGTGGCTGAAGGACGCGGCGGAGCAGGGCACGTTCACGCAGCCGCTATCACCCGACGAGAAGATCGCCGTGCTGCGGCGGCTCACCGAGGTGGACGGGCTCGAACGATTCCTCGGCCGGCAGTATCAGGGCTACAAGCGGTTCTCGATCGAGGGCACCGATGCAATGGTGCCGATGCTCGACGAGTCGATCGCGCGGGCCGCGATGGGTGGCGCGCGGCGCGTCGTCATCGGGATGGCCCATCGGGGGCGCATCAACGTGCTCGTGCACGTGATGGGGATGTCGTACGACGAGATGTTCGGCGAGTTCGAGGGACGGCCCGGCGAGACGAGCGTCGATGCGACGACCGGTGACGTGAAATACCATCTCGGCCTCGAGTGCGAGCGCGTCGTCGGCGACCGCACGGTGACGCTGGAGCTCGCGCCGAATCCGAGCCACCTGGAAGTCGTGAATCCGGTGATGAGCGGCATGGCGCGGGCATATCAGCGCGTGGCCGGATCGTCCGCCGATCGCGACGAGCGTCTCGTGCTGCCGTTGTGCATCCACGGCGACGCGGCGTTCCCGGGCGAGGGCGTGGTGCCCGAGACCTTCAACCTGTCGCGGCTGCGTGGCTATCGCGTGGGCGGCACGATTCATCTCATCGTCAACAACCAGGTGGGATTCACCACCGACCCGAGCGACGCGCGCTCGACGCGGTACGCGAGCGATCCGGCCAAGGGGTTCGAGGTGCCGGTGTTGCACGTGAACGCGGATGACGCGGAAGCGTGCATCGGCGTGATGCGGCTGGCCGCGGCGTACCGCGACCGGTTCGCCAAGGACGTCGTGATCGATCTCGTGGGCTACCGTCGGTGGGGCCACAACGAAACCGACGAGCCGGCATTCACGCAGCCGAAGCTCTACGATCTCGTGCGCGCGCACCCTTCACCACGTCAGGTGTGGGCGGCGCGCCTCGTGCGCGAGCGCGTGCTCGGCGAAGCGGACGTGAAGACGATCGACGACGAGTTCGCGCAGAAGCTCGCCGCGGTGCACACCGCGATGAAGGCCGCCGCGGCGCCGGCGACGAACGGCGCCCCGGCCCGCGTGGCCGAGCCGTCGGCCCCCGTGGAACCGGTGACGTCGGTTCCTGCCGAGACGCTCCAGTCGATCAACACGCGGCTGCTCGAATACCCCGCCGGGTTCACGCTGCACAAGCAACTCGCGCGGACGCTCGAGCGTCGGCGTGAGGCGATCGGGACGGGGAAAATCGACTGGGGACACGCCGAAGCCCTGGCGTTCGGCGCCCTGCTCGCCGGCGGGATGAACGTTCGCCTCAGCGGCCAGGATGCCGAGCGCGGCACGTTCGCA
>Ga0136612_10001460_pt1 | contig 10070 bp, 8 predicted proteins | sample AntDryUQ224A2306_2_FD_106644 | JGI IMG/M metagenome (GOLD analysis project Ga0136612, IMG submission 106644) | Polar desert sand microbial communities from Dry Valleys, Antarctica - metaG UQ224A (23.06) | ecosystem: Environmental > Terrestrial > Soil > Desert | place: Antarctica: Dry Valley...
CGGCCGGCCCCGTTGAAGTCCTTGCCGAGCGCGCACGTCCACCCGAGGCCGGCCGAGATCGCGTCCGTCTCCTGCGTGATGTCGTTCCCGTGCAGCGGATAGCAGACCTCCAGGCGCAGCGTGTCGCGGGCACCCAGACCGCAGGGGACGGCACCTCGGGATACGACCGCGTCCCAGAGCGCGACCGCGTCCTCCGCGGCGCACATCAGCTCGCAGCCGAACTCGCCGGTATAGCCGGTGCGGTTGACCATCACCTCGACGCCGTCGACCTCGCCCATAACGTGCGTGAACGGCTTCGCCCCCGGGAGGCCCAGCCGCTCGATCGACCTCGGGCCCTGAACGGCGAGGAGCGCGTACTCGTCGGATGCGTCGCGCACCTCGGAGCCGCGGATCTCGTGCTCCTTCATCCATGCGTACGCCGTGTCCCGGTTGCCGGCGTTGACGACGACGAGGTAGTGGTACGGGTCGATCCGGTAGGCGATCAGGTCGTCGACGATCCCACCGCGCTCGTTCGTCAGCAGTGTGTACTGCGCCTCGCCGTCGCCGATTCTGTCGACGTCGTTCGAGAGCAGCGACTGGAGCAGCTCGCCCGCGCTGGGGCCCTCGATGTGGAACTGGCCCATGTGCGAGACGTCGAAGACGCCGCAGTCGCTGCGGACCGCGCGGTGCTCCGGGATCACCCCGTCGTACTGGACCGGCATCTCCCAGCCGGCGAAGGGCACCAGGCGCGCCCCGGCGGCGACGTGCCGACCGTGGAGCGGCGTTTGCAGCAAGGTCTGCACGCGCCGGACTCTAACGGCTGCAGAAAACACGACGCCCCGGCAAGCCGGAGCGTCGAACCGGGACTCGAACGATCAATCCTCGCGGAGGAACGAGGGGATCTCGAGCTCCGAGTCGGAGAGCTCCGGCCGCGACTCCTGGCCGCCCGCGGGCGATGGAGCTGCGAGCGCATCGATCGGGCGGCGCCGGCGCTGGGAGCCGAAGCCCGTGGCGATCACGGTCACCCGGACCTCGTCGCCGAGCGAGTCGTCGATGACGGCGCCGAAGATCACGTTCGCGTTCTGGTCGGCCGCGCCAGTCACGACCTCGGCGGCCTCGTTGACTTCGAAGAGACCCAACTCGGTGCCGCCGGTGACGTTCAGGAGAATGCCTGTCGCACCGTCGACCGACTGCTCGAGGAGCGGCGAGGAGACGGCGGTGCGCGCAGCCTCGGCGGCGCGGTTCTCACCGGAGGCGACACCGATGCCCATCAACGCCGAGCCCGCGTTGCGCATGATCGTGCGCACGTCGGCGAAGTCGAGGTTGACGATTCCGGGCACAGTGATCAGGTCGGTGATGCCCTGGACGCCCTGGCGGAGAATGTCGTCGGCGATCCGGAAAGCCTCGGTGACCGGCGTCTTCTTCTCTACGACCTGCAGCAGGCGGTCATTCTCGATCACGATCAGCGTGTCGACCCGATCGCGCAAGTTCTGGATTCCGACTTCCGCCTGCTCGGCGCGGCGGCGCCCCTCGAAGCCGAACGGCTTCGTAACGACTCCGACAGTGAGCGCGTCGAGCTCACGCCCGAGCTCGGCCACGATCGGAGCGCCACCGGTGCCGGTGCCGCCGCCCTCGCCGGCGGTCACGAAGATCATGTCGGCGCCCTTGAGCGCCTCCTTCAGCTCGTCGCGGCTCTCCTGCGCGGCCGCGTGCCCCACCGCCGGATCCGCCCCGGCCCCGAGCCCGCGCGTCTCCTTGGAGCCGATGTGGATCTTCACGTCCGCGTCCGCCATCAGCAGTGCCTGCGCGTCCGTGTTCACCGCGATGAATTCGACGCCGCTGAGACCCGCGTCGACCATGCGGTTGACCGCGTTCGTGCCGCCGCCGCCGACGCCGACGACTTTGATCACCGCGAGGTAGTTGCCTGAGGAGTCTCTCATGGGGTGGTCGTCTCGACGTCTCTCGACCTGAAGCTCGAGTAGAGGATCGGGGTGACGACGATCCTTTCCGCGTGCAGGGTACGTTTCCTTGTCGGCGCTGTCAATCCCGACCTCATGGTAGCGTCGAGCTCGTAGTCTCAACCTCAACCTGAGAGTCGAGACTTTCGCCGGCGACCGGCCGCTCCGGGACGCTGAGGTCGAGGTAGCCGCGGGCACCGGCCAGCCTGGGCAGGACGTGCCGCGCCACCTCGAGCTTGACGGGCACGTCGGAGCCGTCGCCGAGGCGCAGCTCGAGACCTGTCCGCAACACGAGCGTCAACTCCTCGCGCGTGGCGACGACCGAGCCGACGGCAACGGGCAACGGCTGCGAGCGCAGCGGCGCGACGGCGGTAACAGCCTGCAGCTGGAGCCCGCCGACCCGCTCGCCGAGACGGATCCCGACGTCGCGCTGTAGCCAGATGCGCGGCAGGCTTGGCCGCAAACCCCGGCCGAGCTCCGCGACGACGCGGCCACCCTCGGCGGCGAGCCACGACGCCGATCCCTGGCGGAGCACGGCGACGGGCACCTCAGGCACGACGGCGATGCGCAGCGTATGCGGGAACCCGCGGTCGAACGACGCGCCGGCAACCATCGGGATGCTGGCCGCGCGGTGGGCGAGCTCCGCAAGGTCGATTCCGAGCAGGCTCTGTCCCACCGCCGGGGCGAGCACCTTTCGCACTTGAGCAGCGACCTCCGGCGTCGCGCCCTCGACGGCGATCTGCTCGACCGCGAAGGCCGACGTCGTTCGCGCGGCGGCGTAGAGACCGACCCCCGTCGCGAGGATCAGGAGGCCCGTAAGTAGAGACCGGCCGGAGGGAGCGAGACGAGACAGCTCGAGGCGACCGCCCGCAGCGCTGTCTCTCCACCGGCGACCTGACAGAACCCGGCCGCGCGGGGAGAGCTTGCGCGGAAACGAGACGACGGCGCTTGCCGCGCGCGCTCGCGGACGCGAACGGACCCGTGATCTGCTCCCTCCGGCCACGACGCCGGTTTCGTCATGGGAACGCTCGTTCCTACACAGACGCCTGCTGCTGGTAGTGACATCAAACGTCCCTGAGCACGATCGCGCCCAGCAGCTCCACCTCGTGCTGGAGCTCCACCCCGAACTGCTCGCGTGCCCGGCTGCGCGCCTCGACCATCAGCGCGAGCGCCTCGGCAGTCGTGGCGCCCCCCGTGTTCTCGATGAAGTTCGCGTGCTTCGGTGAGATGACCGCGCCGCCGATCGCGTGGCCCTTGAGTCCGCACACCTCGAGCATCCGGCCCGCGCCGAGCTCATGGTTCGGGTTCTTGAAGACGCTACCGAACGTGCGCTTGTTCGTCGGCTGCGTTGCCTTCCGCTGCGCGATCAGCTCGGCCACGGTCGCCTTGATCTCGTCCGGGGATCGTGGGACGAGCCGGTACTCGACCTCGGCGACGACCTGGCCATGGTGCAGCTCGGAGTGGCGGTACGACAGCCCCAGCTCACTCGGCGTCAGCCAACCCGCGCCATCGGACGTGACGACCCGCGCACGGACGAGGATCTCGGACCAGTCGCTGCCGTAGGCGCCCGCATTCATCCACACGCCGCCCCCGGCGGTACCCGGGATCGCGCGCGCGAACTCAAAGCCGCCGAGCCCGGCTGCGCGGGCCTGGTGCAGGCAGACCGCGTTCGTCGCCCCACCGCCCGCGACGAGCGCCTCGCCCTCGACCCGCACAGCGGCAAGCTCGCCGGCGAGCCTCAGCACGAGCGCGTCGACACCTTCATCCGCGGCAAGCATGTTCGAGCCGAGACCGACTGTCGCGACCGGGAGCTCGCGCTTCGCCGCCCACGCAAGCGCCTGCTCGAGCTCCGTCAGCGAAGCCGGCCTCCCGAAGGCGCGGGCCGGTCCGCCGGTGCCGATCGTCGTCAGCTTTGCGAGGGGAACGCCCTCGTCGATCTTCACTCGATCGCCTCCAGCACAAGTGGGCCGGCGCGGTCGACGTCTCCTGCGCCGACCGTCAGCACGAAGTCGCCCGGCCGCGCCCACGACGCGACGATTCGGGCACCGTCCTCGACACGAGGCGCCCAGCCGGCACGCAGCCCCGGTCTCAGTGCATCGACGACGAGCTTCCCGCCAACGCCCTCGATCGGCTCCTCGCGCGCCTGGTAGATCTCGGTCACACAGGCGGCGTCGGCCGTCGAAAGCGCCGCGCCGAGCTCGCGCGCAAGGTGACGCGTACGGGAGAAGAGATGCGGCTGGAAGAGCACGAGCACGCGCCCGTCCGTACGCTCGCGCGCAGCCGTCACTGTGGCCACGATCTCACTCGGGTGGTGGGCGTAGTCGTCGACGACGGTCACGCCATTCTTCTCCCCCACGGTCTCGAAGCGGCGCCCGGCGCCGTGGAAGCGGGCGAGCACGGGCTCGGCCTCCGCGCGCCCGACGCCTGCGAGCCCGAGCGCGGCAAGGGCCGCGGCCGCGTTGCGCCGGTTGTGCTCGCCCGGCAATGCGAGCGCGAACGCCACGGGTTCGAGCTCCCAGCCGCGGACGACCTGCGGCACATCTGCCAGCCAGCGCTGGAACAGCTCCTCCACCTCGGCCGCCGACGCGAACGTGGAGTGGTGGTCGAGCTCGACGTTCGTCACAACAGCGATCTCGGGCCTCAACTTCTCGACGGTGCGGTCCGACTCGTCGCCTTCGACGACAAGCCAGCCTTCCCCCGCTCCGGCGTTACCGCCGAGCTGCGCGATCTCGCCGCCCACGAGCCAGGCCGGATCGAGGCCCAGCTCGGCGAGGACGAAAGCGATCATCCCGGTCGTCGTCGTCTTCCCGTGCGCGCCCGCAACGACGATCGAGCGCCGCAGCGAGACGAGCTCGGCGAGGAAGTCGGCCCGGGTCGTGCCTGCGACCGACGGATACGCGCTCGAAACAACGGCCTCCCACCCCTCCGGCACGACCGGCTCGTCGGCGAGCACGACCTCAAGCCCCTCGAGCCCCCGCAGGTACGGAGTCTCGACGTGGTCCCAGCCGCCGACCTCGGCTCCCCAAGCGCGAGCGAGGAACGCGTACGAGGAGAGGCCGGCGCCGCCGATCCCGACGAACCAAAGCCGTCGGCCCTCAAGCGGACGCAAGCGCGATCAGCTCCTCCGCGATCTCGTCGGCCGCACGTGGGCGCGCCATCGACAGCATCGCGTCGCGCATCGACGCGAGCCGGGACGGATCGTACAGGAGCGCGGCGACGACGCCGGGCAGACGCTCGAGCTCGAGCTCGGGGACGACGATCGCACCGCCTCCCCGCTCGAAGTACCGGGCGTTCAGCGTCTGGTGGTCGCTGGTCGCATACGGATACGGGACGAGCACGGCGGGTGTCCCCGCGGCGGCGAGCTCCCAGACGGTTCCCCCCGCCCGAGAGATCGCGAGGTCAGGCGCCGCGAGCGCCGCGCCGAACTCGTTCGTCGAGGGAACGAGCACGTAGTCGTCGCGATGCACCCGCGCGCGGAGGCGCTCGTAGTCGCGCTCGCCGGACACATGCAGCACCGCCGGCCCCGCGGCGCCGTAGGTCTCGACGGCGAAGTCGTTCAGGGTGCGCGCGCCGGCAAGCGCGCCGAAGAACGCGACTACGAGCCCGCGCTCGGGCAGGCCGAAGCGACGGCGTCCCTCGTCCTGCGACACCCCGCGATGCTCGGCCGGCACCGGTCGGCCGGTGACGCGATACTTCGCTCCCTCCCGGCCGGAGATCTCGTACGCGAGGAAAATACGCCGCGCGAACGGCGCGGCGAGGCGGTTCGCGAGGCCGAGATGGGCGTCGGCCTCCGTCAGGGCAGTCGGCAGCTTCCGCCGCCAGGCCGCATAGACCATCGGGCCCGCCACGTAGCCGCCGCCGCCGAGGACGACGTGCGGCCGCCGCCGCTTCAGGATCGCAGCGCAGGCGCGGGGCGCGCGGCCGGCCCGGACCAGCGAGCGTAGGAGCGCGACCGACGGGCGGCGCGGGAAGCCCGAGATCTCGAACGTATCGAGCTCGTAGCCGGCCTCGGGGACGAGCCTAGCCTCGACGCGATCCGGCGACCCGGCGAACGTCACGGTGACGCCGCGCTCGCGGAGCGCTGCCGCGACCGCGAGCGACGGGAGCACGTGACCGGCCGTTCCGCCGGCCGCGATCAGGCACCGCAGCTTTCTGGGGAGCGCGCTCATCGACCGCGATGTTAAGGAGGATGCCGGTGGCCGCGAGCAGGACAACAAGGCTCGAACCTCCATACGAGACGAACGGAAGCGGGATTCCGGTCAGTGGCGCGATCCCCAGCACAGCGGCGAGGTTTATCGCCGCCTGTCCGCAGACGAGCGAAGTGATGCCGGCCGCCAGCAGCTTCCCGAAGGGGTCGCGGCAGCGCAGCGCGACAGTGAAGCCGGCGAACGCGAAGGCGCCGAAAGCGGCGATCACGGCGGTCACTCCGATCAGCCCGAGCTCCTCGCCGATCACCGCGAGGATCATGTCCGTCTGCTGCTCGGGCAGGTAGTTGATCTTCTGCACCCCTTCGCCGAGTCCCTTGCCGGTAAGCCCGCCCGAACCGATCCCGATGATCGCTTGCACGGTCTGGAAGCCGGTGTTCTGCGGGTCGCCCCAGGGGTCGAGGAAGCTAAAGACGCGGGCACGGCGGTACGGCTCGACCCAGATCGCTGCCAGCCCGGCAAGCGTCACGATCGTGCCCGCGCCGGCGAGCGTCCGCCCGGGAACGCCCGCGACGACAAGCATGCCCGCGAGCATGAGCATCAGGGCGATCGTGGTGCCGAGATCGGGCTCGAACAGAATCAGGCCTGCGAAGAGGCTCGCCAGCATCCCGATCGGCCGCCAGAGCTCGCCGAGCGTCTGCGGCGGTCCCTTGCGGGCGAGATACGCGGCCGCCCAGACGAGGAGCGCGAGCTTCGCGAGCTCCGAGGGCTGGAACGAGGCTGGTCCCAGAGGGAGCCAGCGCTTGGCGCCGTTGATCTCCGGGGCGACGACGAGCACGGCTACGCAGAGGCCGAGCGCCGCCAGGACGAGCGGCGGCGCGAGCTTGCGCAGCTGCCGGTGGTCGAAGCGGGAGGCGACGAGCATCAGCGCCACCCCGGCGAGCGCGTAGATGCCCTGCCGCTTGAGGAACGTGACCGGGTCGCCCTTGCCGAGTGCGGCGGCCGCGGAGGTGGCGCTGTAGACCATCACGAGGCCGAACGCGACGAGCGCCAGCGTCACGAGCACGAGCAGACGCTGCTCGAGCTGACTTCGATGCGCCGCCTTCACCCTTGGAGGTTCTCTACGAGCCTCCTGAACTCCTCTCCGCGGTGCTCGAAGTCCCTGAACTGGTCGTAGCTCGCGCACGCCGGCGAGAGCAGCACGATCTGCCCCGCTTCCGCTGCGCCAGCAGCCTCTGCGACGGCGTGTTCGAGCGTCGTCGAGACAAGGAACGGTACGTTCGCGTAACCGAGGTCGGTCGCGAGCGGCTCGGCGGCCTCACCGATCAAATATGCGGTTACGACGTTGGCCCGCGCGACGTCCGCGGCGAACTCGACGAAGCGCTCGCCCTTGAGCGAACCGCCGAGGATCAGGTGGAGCGGCGCCTCATACGCGGTGAGCGCACGCCGGGCCGCGGCCGTGTTCGTCGCCTTGGAGTCGTTGACGAACCGAACGCCGCCGCTCTCCGCGACGAGCTCGAGCCGGTGTGGGACGCCCGCGAACGACGTCAGCGCCGCCGCAATCGCATCGTCACCCACACCGGCTGCGCGCGCCGCTGCCGTCGCGGCGGCGGCGTTCTCGCGATTGTGCGCGCCGGGGATCAGCGGCTCGGCCGGCAGCGCGTCGTCGGCGGAGAACTCAATCCTCCGGCCCGCGCCGGGGACCGGGCCGAAGCCGCGCGGCACCACGGCGACATCCTCCGCCGTCTGGTTCTCGAAGATCCGTAACTTGGCGTCGCGGTAGCGCTCGAACGTGCCGTGCCGGTCGAGGTGATCCGGCTCGAGGTTGAGGAGCACCGCAATTCGGGGCTGGAGCTGCTCGATGTCCTCGAGCTGAAAGCTCGAGAGCTCGCAGACGATCCAGGCGTCCGGCTCGACCTCACCCACCAACTCGCTGAGCGCGGTGCCGACGTTCCCGGCCGTCCGCGCAGGGAGCATCGCGCCCAGCAGCTCGGTCGTGGTGGTCTTACCGTTCGTGCCGGTGACGCCGACGAGCGGGTTCGGCAGCAGGCGCGCGGCGAGCTCGATCTCGCTCCAGACCGCGATCCCGCGCTCCCGGGCCGCGGCAACGAGCGGCGCCTCACCGGGAACGCCCGGGCTCTTGACGAGCAGGTCGACGCCGTCGAGGAGAGTCAGATCAGTGTCGTTGCCGAGCGTTCGGTCGGCTGTGACAACCGCCGTGCCCCGCGACTCGAGCACCACCTGCGCTGCCCGGCCGGAGCGCGCGAGCCCGAGGACGAGGGCCTTCCTCATTGCAGCCGGAAATCGAGGTAGTAGCGGTAGTAGAGAACGAATCCGCAGGCGCAGAGGATCGCTCCGATGATCCAGAAGCGCACCATGATTTTCGTCTCCGACCACGCCTTCATCTCGAAGTGGTGGTGGATCGGCGCCATCAGGAAGACGCGGCGGCCCCAGTATTTGAAGCTGACCGTCTGGATCATCACCGAGAGCGCCTCGACGACGTAGATGCCGCCGATCAGGATCAGCAGTGATTCGGTGCCGGTGACGATTGCGAAGCCGGCCAGCGCACCACCGAAAGCCATTGAGCCCGTATCGCCCATGAACACCTCGGCCGGGAAGGCGTTGTACCAGAGGAAGCCGATCGCAGCCCCGATCAGCGCCGCGGCCAGAATGGCGAGGTCGAGCTGGAACAGCGAACGGTCGCCGGGGTCGCCGGAGCGGACGTAGCCGATCACGGTGATCGCGAGGAAGGTGAGGAGAGCGATGATTCCCGTCCCGGCCGCGAGGCCGTCCAGGCCGTCCGTCAGGTTCGCACCGTTCGCCGCGCCCGCGATGACGAGAAAGAGGAAGGGGTAATAGGCGTAGGAGAGCGGAATGTCGACGTTCGCGACCGGCACGTAAATCGACGTGTCGAGCTGATCCTGCGCGTGTACGGCGATGCCGACGACCACTGTGACCCCGGCGAGCAGGAGCAGCTTCCAACGGCCCGCGAGGCCCAGGGAGCGGCGATGGCGGAGCTTGATGAAGTCGTCCAGGAAGCCGATCGCGCCGCAACCCACGGCCAGGAAGAGAACAGTTAGTGCCGGCAGTGTGAACCGGGAGAGCGCGACGAAGGGCAGCAATGCGCAGAGGAGGATCAGCAAACCGCCCATCACCGGTGTCCCCTGCTTGACGACGTGGCCGGCGGGACCCTCCGCGCGGATCGGCTGGCCGAGCTCGTTCCGGCGCAGAAACTCGATGAACTTGGGGCCGATCACGACCGAGATCACCATGGCGATCAGGCCCGCTATGAAGACTCGGGACATTACGCGGTGACGTTCGCCAGAGCCGGGGCGATGCCTTCGAGCGCAACGGCCCGGGAGGCCTTGACGAGCACGGCGTCTCCGCGGCTGAGGACGTCTCGGGCCGTGGCCAGTGCAGCCGTGGCATCCGGCTCCCACGCCCCGGCTCCGTACGCCCGTGCGAGGTCTCCCACCGCGATCACCTCGATGCCGAGCTCGGTCGCAAGCGCCGCGATCTCGCGGTGATACCGCTCGGCGTGCTCGCCGAGCTCCGCCATACCGCCGAGGATCGCCAGGAGCCGCCGCCCCGCTCCACGCTCGGCGAGGTGGCGCAGCGCCGCCTCCATCGAGGTCGGGTTCGCGTTGTAGGCATCGTTGATGACAAAGCCGCCGCCCGGAAGCGTGAGTTCCTCCCCACGCCACGGCGAGAGTCGCACCGCCGCCGCGCTCTCGGCAAGCCGGTCGAGCGGCAGGCCAAGCGCGTCGTAGGCGGTCAATGCCGTGAGGGCGTTCTGCGCCTGGTGACGCGAGGTGAGCGGGAAACGGATCCGGCCGCCGCCGAACGCGACTTGCGCGCCGTCGCCCGTGAGCTCGACGTCGACGGGCCCGACGCGGCGGATCTCGATGTCGTCCCGCAGATGCGGATCAAGGTCGGCGGACGTGGGCACGACGGCGATCCCGCCGTCGGGGAGGGCGGCGACGAGCTC